>Ga0222713_10000320_pt1 | contig 54082 bp, 79 predicted proteins | sample C33_649DmetaG_FD_165061 | JGI IMG/M metagenome (GOLD analysis project Ga0222713, IMG submission 165061) | Estuarine water microbial communities from San Francisco Bay, California, United States - C33_649D | ecosystem: Environmental > Aquatic > Marine > Unclassified | place: USA: California...
GGCTAATACCCACGCACATACAGCGCTTGATAAGAGCAGTCATGACACTGCAATGTATCTTTCTACACACCTTCGCAATGAAGCTAGCGCAGCTGGATGGCCTGACCACATCGTAAAGCGTATGCGGGTTCACTATCATGATGGTGAGTTTAAAATTGCCGCTCACCCAAAGCACACCAAGCAAATTCACGACTTGGAATATGGCACTACAGATACTCGCCCAACTGCAGCTATGCGCCGTTTTTCTAACAATCTTTCTGAAGCTGAAGAGTTCTTTGTTGGACGCATGATGCATCATTTAGGGGGTGAGCTATGACCTTTCTTCTTTCTGAGGACGAGGCTTTACGCAACCTTCTTTTAGGTATGACCGTAGCTGACCAAAAAGCTACTGCTGATTCCCTAAAGACAGTTACTAATAAGTCTTTAACCTCAAATGTAGCTACCTTAACTACCTCTGCAGCACATGGATTTGCAGTTGGTGACTCTATTACAGTAACGGGTGTTGGAGCTCCATTCAATGGGTCTTTTATAGTGACTGCAGTTCCTACACCAACCACTGTGCGATACGCAAAAACAAACACGGATATTACAAGTACGGTTGCTACAGGTACCGTTACAAACGGTGTGCTTCGTAAAGTCAGCGTTTACTTTGGTCAACCTGACCAAGAAATTCGTGAGCAGTCATACCCTTACATAACCATTGACATGATTGATATTTCAGAAGACCCAGCACGAGCACACCGTGGTTTAACAAAACCTTCCTATCTTCCAGACCCAGCAACTGATAAATCAGGCAACTCGGTCTATGACGAACAAACCGATAGCTGGTATATACACTGGCCTATCCCAGTAAATATTGATTACCAAGTCACTACATACTCTCGTCAACCACGACATGACCGTCAAATACTAGGTCAAATGCTAAGCAATAAGATTCCAATGCGGTTTGCTGTATTGGAGCCAGATGACGGAACAGTTCGTCGTTTGGACCTTCTGGACGTTTCAAAGCGAGACGTTACAGAACAAGGAAAGCGTTTGTTTGTAAACGCTTTTACTGTGAGAGTCTCATCCGAGATTTCATCACAGACCTACACTCAAGTGTATAAAACGTTACAAGTTATCGGTACTGGCACGCCTGGAGAGTTTGTTCAAGGACAAACTTCTTATCCATTTACTGCCGTTGATTCGTGGACTAATCCGTAATAATCAGGAACCCCTACCCAACTAGTTAGGAGAAAACAATGGCTTATAGCCGTCCAGGTGTTTACATTACAGAACGCCTACTACCAGCACCTATTGGAGCTGGAGCTTCCGCTAACGCTGCAGGAGCAATTGCTGCACCGTTTGCTCAAGGTCCAGAGTCCGTAACTCTTGTCACTTCTTGGTATGAATTTACTAAGTATTTTGGTGGCTACAACTCAACATACCCATCTACTTTTGGAGTTGCTCAATTCTTCAACAACGGTGGTCGTGAACTTTACGTGAAGCGTATCCTTTCATCAAACGCATCTTACGCAGCAGTAACAGTTTCAACTGCTGGTTCTGTAGCGGTGTTTACTGCTACAGCAAAAAACCGTGGAGCAGATGGAACTAACCTTCGTGTACAAGTTACTGCAGGAACAGTTGCAGATACTTACACTCTAACGTTGTACAAGGAAACTGTTTCAGGAACAGCTCAGAATATTGCAAACGACTATCTTCTTGAGCGTTATGAAAACATTGTCTTTGACCCAACCTTCTCTTCATCGTCAGATTACGCTAACACAGTAATTAACACGATGTCTTCTTACATCACAATCAGCAACAACGCTGCGGGTGTACCTGCTACAGGTATCTACCCACTTACAGTTAGCGGTTCACCAGTAAACGGTGGAGACGGTTCAACTGTTGTTGCAGCTGACTACACCTCTTACCAGGGTACTTCAGGACTGTCTGTTTGGGATTCATTCCTATCCGTAAACCGTCCTTTGGTTTTATTTACACCAAACATCTACTCAGTAATTCCTACCTCAACTGCAACCGTTACTGCTGGAGCTTCTGCTTGGGCTGAAGCAAACAACGGATTCTACGTTGCAGAAACAGCTGCTGGACTAACTGTTGATGCAGCTATTGCTGTAGCACAAGCCCTTAGCGGTAAGAGCTCAACAGCAATGTACTACCCACACGGTTACATTTCAGACCCAGTTGGTCGTGGCAATGGTGCACTTCGCCTTGTTGGACCGTCAGGAGCTATGGCTGGAAAGTACCTTTCAGTTGACGCAACTCAGGGAGTGTTTAAAGCTCCTGCAGGTTTGCGTACTCCAGTTGCTGGTTTTGTTGCATTAGAGCGTAGCTTTACAACAACAGAGCTAGACAACATGAACAAAGGTTTGCCATCAACAGGAACAGGTTCAGTGGCTCCACTAAACCCTCTTCGTCAGATTCCTGGCGCAGGTATTGTTCCTATGGGTGCTCGCACTCTTCTACAAGATGGAACTGCAAATCGTTATGTAAACATGCGTCGTTCTTTGATTTACATCAAGGCACGTCTAAAGGCAATGACAGAGTTTGCTATCTTTGAAAACAACGATGAAAAGTTGTGGGGAAATATCAACTCTGTAATTGATTCTTTCCTAAACGAGTATCGCAACCAGGGAGGACTTCGTGGAACAACTCCAGCAGAGTCCTACTTCATCAAGTGCGATGCTGAAAACAACCCTGCAAACTTAATTGCGCAGGGCGAAGTACACATCCAAGTTGGCGTGGCTTTGCAGTATCCTGCAGAGTTCATCGTCATTGACCTCAGCCAAAAGTCGCTGAACTAACCAAAGGAGATAACTAACTATGGCTATAGTTAACAATCGCTCAAACCTGAAGACAGACCCATTACGTAACTTTAGGTTCTTGGTTACGTTCAAGTCTCTTTCAGGAACAGACATAACCTCTAGTACAGCAACAGCAAACCTTGCTTCTGCAACTATGGGCTTTACATCAGTGTCAGGAATGGCTGTTACAACAGACTCTATTCCTTACCGTGAAGGTGGTTACAACACTACTGTTCACCAGATTCCAGGGCAAACAACATTTGCTCCTATTACACTACAACGTGGCGTAATGCTAGGCTCTAGCGAAAACTGGGCTTGGATGCGTAACTTGTTTGCTACTGTTCAAGGTGGAGGAACAAACCGCAGTGTTGCTGAAAACTTCCGTATGGATTTAGAACTTAAGGTTCTTTCTCACCCAATTCCTGGCGTTGGAGGAGAATCTACAGGAGTTTCAACAACCACCAAAGACCACGTAGCTATGCGTTTTAACGTGTACAACTGCTGGCCTACTTCGGTCGCATACTCTGACCTCAACGCAGGCGACAATGCTCTATTCGTAGAGCAAATGACGCTTGTTCACGAAGGGTTTGATGTCAACTGGGCAGCAGACCTTTCAACAGATGCATCTGCAGTTTATGGCGTAGCAGCAACAAAGTAATCTAACAAAGGAAAAAAATGACGAATACAATTAATGCAGCGGCTAATCCCGCAATGGCTAACAACATTCTAAATCAAGTCATGAACGAACGACCTGAAAACGATTTCAATCCTGAAATCAAATCTCCTTTGGAAAATACGGTAGACCTTCCTGGCGGGTACATCACACCCGCTGGGGAGGTGCTCCGTTTAGCAGAGGTAAGAGAACTAAACGGAAGAGACGAAGAAGCAATCTCCAAAGCATCTAGTATTGGAAAAGCTCTTCTAACCATCCTTCAACGTGGAACAGTAAAGGTAGGAGAAATTCCAGCTAGCGAAGATGTCTTTAACGGACTTTTAGCAGGAGACTTGGATGCTCTTCTTCTAGGAATTATCAAAGCAACGTTTGGTAATGAAATTGATATTCCATCTTACTGCTTAAAGTGCGAAGACTACAAAACTGTAACAGTAGACTTAACTGAAGATATTAAGTTTAAAGTTTTAGCAGACCCTATTAATGACCGTGTGTTTACAGTTAAAGGAAGAAAGAATGAATACACAGTTCGGCTTCCCTCTGGTATAACACAGAAAGCTTTAATCAACAGCGTTGATAAGACTGAAGCAGAACAGACAACTGTACTTCTTGAAAACACCGTCATTAAGATTAACAACGACCCAGTCTACAGCGTTGTTCAAGTTCAAAACTTAGGCCTAGTAGACAGAAAAAAGATTGTAGAACAGATTAGCGCAAGAGTACCTGGACCTCAGTTTACTGACATTACAGTTACTTGCCCTGATTGCGAAGGCGAGGTAACGGTCTCCATTAATTTGGGAACCTTGTTTCGCTTGTAGTTACACCACTTACCTGGAACTTTTTTCAGAGTGGGCAGCTATATCTGATATGCATAAAGGATGGACACTATCTGACATAAAGGACATGTCAGTAAGAGAAAGACGCAATTGGCTAGAACTAGCCAAAGCAAAGTTAGAAAGGATGAGTAATGGCGTTTAACTTTATGGGAAACGTAAAAAGCCTTACCTCTAATGTTGCGTCCCTTAAAAAGGAACTCTCTGGTGTCTATGACATTTTAAAACAAATAAAGGGCATTGGACCAACCGCATTTGGTGATGTAAACGCAACAATTGCTAATGGCGGTCAATTTGGGAATGGTGCTGGAACACCGCTATTTAGTAAAACACAAATTGCTAATCCAAAAGCTAATTTTGGAAATCAGCAAAACCGTGTTTCAGCATCTCTTCCTCAGTCTGCAGCTCAACAGACCAACTACTCCCGTACTTCATCAGCGATTGAGACGCAATACCTATCAATGGGAATGCGTTCAGCAAAGTTTGGGATTGCGCAAGGAGTTGCAGCAACGGCTGTAAACGCTATAGGCGGAGTAGCAAGTCTTCTACCTAACCTTGGAACAGTTTCTCAAAGAGCTGGAAGTTTCTATGGTTCTTCAGCTATGTTTGGCGGCACTAACCGAACACAGAACCAACTGAATACGATGGCTGCAATGAAGGGCGGCATCACAGGCCCTATGGGTACTGCTGAAGCTTTTGGAACTCTTGTTAATTACAGTTTTATGCCTGGCAGTGCAAATATGCAAATGGGTCTTGGGCAAGTTAGTGCTGCTGCAAAAGCTTTAAACATGGATAACGCAACTGCAGCAAATGCTGTTGGAGCATTGTCTACTGGAAGTATGGGAGCTCAGCTCTTCCAGTACGGTATTCGTCAGTACGACGAAAACATGAACTTGCGTACTCCTGGACAGATTTCAAAAGACATTTTGCAACGTGTGTTTTATCCAGGGCAAGATGTAACTAAAATTGGTGCCAAGCAATTTGCTAGCGACGCCATGGGAAAGAACCTTGACTATCAGCTATCCACAATGGGCATAACAGGTGAAACAGCAACCTTAGTTAAAGCTTCAATGGGAAGAGTTGTTACAGGTCAGAATCCTGACCTGACATCAGTAGACACCTCTAAGAACCCTATTAACTACGCATTAAAGATTGCTAGTTCTGAGGAAAGCTTAGCTCAAGCTTCTGAAAAAGGATTAATTGCTGGAGCAAACACTGCCGCTAGTGCAATTGAGAGTCTTAACAAAGCGCTGGAAGGTACACCTGAACTTATCCTTCAAATGAAGGGTGCGATGCAAGGATTCAATGGCGGTAAGCCAGGTGTTGGCTCAGCTATTGGCGGAGTTGTAAGTAGCCTAGGTAACATTGCTCAAGGTGTTTTAACCTATAAAGCTTTATCTGCACTGGGTGGAGGTAAGGGACTTGCTGGAGCTACAAAACTTGGTGGTAAAGCTTTATCAACCGTAGCAAAAGGCGGTGTAGTTGGAACCGCTGCTGCGCTAGGTGGAGAAGCAATAAAGAGCGGAGCAGAAAAAGGAAGCTTTAGAAGCCGTGCAGGAAACGCTGCTAAGTGGGGTGGAGCTGCTTTTACTGCAACGGCTCTTTTTAACGCAATCCCTGTTGGCGGACAGATTGCATCTGGTACAACAACCGCAATTGCTGCAGGTTTAGGATTCTTACTTGGTGGACCAAACGATGGATTTACATACTCTGTAGGAGGTCTATCACAAGGCGTTGTAAACCCATCGTCAATGAGCGGTGCAAGCTCTCAACCAATGACCATGCCAAACCCAGCACTTGCTATGTCAGCTACCTCAACTTCCGCCTTAACTGGAGCTGGTTATGGAGCAAAAGACACTGCAATGACAACCATGACTGGAGCAGTTAACTACCACACAGGGCAAGACACCCCTATGGACCCTGGCACTCCAATACATGCTCGTTTTGCTGGAAAAGTTGTAGACAAGAATTTAAGTCGTGATTTAGGTATCGCAGTTGAAATTGACCATGGAGACGGTTACTCCTCTATCTACGGTCACTTAAACGAAAAGTCTGTTCGTACTGGTCAGACCGTAAAGGTAGGAGACCTTATTGGAAAGTCTGGCGCTACTGGACGAGTTCGTGGGCCTCACCTTCACTTTGAACTTCGTAAAGGTAAGGTACCAGTTGACCCTAAGACCTATAATCCTTATAGCAGTAAAAACAAAGATAAGTCTTCTAGCTCTTCTAACTCTTCGGATTCAATTACTCCAGCAAATGTAAACGCAGGAGTAAAGGCAAACGCTAAAGAGCTTCATGCTTGGTTAGTATCCCAAGGACTTAGTTCTAACGGTGCCACTGGAGTTATCGCTAACTTAATCGCTGAATCTGGACTTAAGACATACAATCCAGGAGATGGTGGAACCTCTAATGGGATTGCACAATGGCACGACACTTCACCAGGTAAAGGTAGACTTACAAACTTAAAGAAATTTGCAAAGTCTAAAAACTTAGACCCTTTTAGCCTTGAAGCTCAAAAAATGTTTTTGCTTAAAGAAATGAAAACCTATGGGTCAATGATGAAGCAGCTTCAAGACCCTAAAATAAAGGTGTTAGATGCTACTGCTTTATTTATGCGCAAGTTTGAAAGGCCAAAAGACCAAAGCGATGCAGCAGCACAGCGTAGAGCTAGCTTAGGCCTTGGAGCTATAGAGGGAGGACCTACGGATGGATTCAACACAAACGTAAGTGTTGCAAATCCTAGTTCTCCAGTTTCCGCTCAATTGCCACAACAATCTGTTGCAGCTAACGGCGGAACAAACAATGTATATGTAACGTTGCAAATTCAACAAGCAAACCAACAAGAAGCAGAAGCTTTTGCTAAAACAATAAAGAAGTATCTTGAACAAGGTAACGATGTCTATCAGATGGGGAGAAAGTAATGGTTTATAAGCCGCCCGTTAGCCCAGCAGCAAACACACGCCCAGATGACAAGTTTTTAGCAGCGCAACAAGAAAAGCTTAATCTTGCTGCAGCTAAAGAAAAGTTTAAAACAGAAACAAACAAAAAAATTGCATCCAACAAAGAAAAGATTACAGAGTACACAGATACAATTTCAAGGTATACGAAATCTGGCCTGCAAAGAGAAGCCGAATACATGGCCTATTACCAAAAACTTATTAACGAAAATCCAAATGCGTCAACTAAGGATAAAGCTGGTTGGGTTGCTGCGTACAAAACAGCGTCTGATAATTGGAAGTCTTGGAAATCAAAAATTGATTCACTGGTAACAAAGAAGTCATCTCTTGTAAAAGAAAACGAAAAACTAAGAAATAGCTTGAAAGCTGGTTACAAACCTCCTTCTGCTCCTCCTGCTCCACCAGCACCTCCTCCTGCTCCACCAGCTGAAACGCTTGTGTATAAGTACAACATACCAATGTTGCGTAGTGCATACCACAGTCCATTCGGCATACAAGCAAACTCAACTAGTGACTCAAAATCTGTAGCTGCTCCTGAGTTTACAAATGCTAGGGAAGCTTGGAAAGGCGTAACGCCTTCTAAGGGCACGATTCAGATGAGCAAAGTGTTTGCTGCAAATGCAATGAAACCTAAATCAACAAAAGGATTAATAAGGTCTGAACAACCTTATGGGTTTAGGTTTATGTACAACCCTACAGACGTATCTATGGCGTGGGGAATTGTTGATGCTTTCTCACCTGAATACGTACAAAGCGGTATGGATGGAATGTCAGGAATTGCAGTAGGTCTTATGAAAGGAACTATTTCTTTTTCTTTACTACTCAATCGCATTGGTGAGTCCAACGTATTAGATTCCGAAGGTTACTACCAAGGTGTTTTTGCAGATATTGGTATAGACAACTTAAATGATTCAACCGCTTACATTGCTGGTCGTTACGGGATTAACAGCGGGCTATCTGCGCCTCAAAATTATGGTCAGGTAAGTAGCCCTTGGGGTATGGCTGGTGAACCAGATAGAGAAGAACGCAAAATGATTTATGACCGTGGAACTATGTATGATTTAGAGTACCTATTTAGAGCAATGGGCGGGTACTACGCTGACTACAAATCAGGATTAAATGGAACAACAGCAGATAGAGGTTGGCTACAGCCAATTCCTATGGAACTTCATCTAGGAGCTGGTTTACGGTACTTGGTTCGTGTGTCTTCTTTAGACGTAAAGCACCTTATGTTTAACGAACGAATGGTTCCAACTCTTTCAACTGTTAACTTAGTTTGCACTAGATACTATGATTCTCCAGATGCGTTTGACACTACTTTCTATGAACCAGAAAGTAAACCTACTACAACACCAACAGCTATAAAGTAAGGGGTAATAGATGATATTTTTAGATAGCCGTTATGCAGACGCAAATATTTACAAAGCTTGGGATGCTAGAAAAAATCAGTACAACTTAACTGCAACTAGAACTTGGCCTACGTACCGAACAAAATACTTTATGTACGAATGGGTTGAGAACGATAGGTTAGATAACCTTGCAAATAAGTTTTTATATAACCCAAACTTGTGGTATAAAATCTTAGACATAAACCCAGAAATTATTGACCCAACAATCATTGCTCCTGGAACACAGATACGGATACCAAATGCGTGACCCCGAAATCCAAAATAGGTATGGAAATACTTTTCAAGTAGTTTTTCCTGACTTTCCAGGGTTTGTACAGCCTCCATACTCTATAACACTTACACAGCATGTTGGGCATCACGACGTTGTTGAGTTGTTTTACAATATGTACAGCACTAACTATGTTAAAACTTTAGCTACAGGTGTTGCCGTACAAGTAAATTGGGCTAACGATAATGTGGCTGAAACTTTTATTGGGTATGTTTCAGACGTAAAGTACCCAACAACTTCTGCTATTCAAAAACATTTAAAAGTAGTGTTAATGGGTGCGTCATACCCGCTAAGAGAAAAAGTACACAAGATATGGAAAAACGTAACTGCAAGTGAGGCTGCAACTGAGATTGCTAAAGCCAATAACTTAAAGCCAGTAGTTACTCAATCAGACATCAGACTTCCACAAATTTCTTTTACAGGGCACTCTCAATGGCAAAAACTGCAAGAGCTTGCTAAACGAGTTGGGTTTGCTTGTCAGGTACGAGGGGTAGAACTTCATTTTCACCCTATTGATGTAATGATAGACAAATCAATAACTGTTATGCCTGTCATGTCATTCTTAGACCCTACTGTAAACCCAATGAACCAGTTTGCATCTCAGACCCTTGATGGGTTTGAAACAGTGCAGACTGACGCTGGAAGTTTTAATGGCAATGATAGAGCTACAAAAGTAGTAGGTGGTGTTGACCCTATAACAGGAAAAATGTACAAGACAACCTCCTCACCAAAAACTGTAGGAAAAAACTTACGACAAAAAACAAAAGACCCTCTTTTCTTTGACATAGACACAAGCGTGGTGGTTACTGATGGATTAACTGCTCAAAGTTTGTCTAATGCAAAAGCAAACTTGTCAAGGCTATCTGTTCCTGGGTATGGGTTTGGACAAGGTGACCCAAGAATAGCTCCTTGGAGAACAGTTGAGATTCGTGGAACTGGTGAATCAAGTGATGGCTATTGGGTAGTCACTAAGGCAGTACACACAATGAATGCCGATGGCAAATACACCATGGAGTTTAACTGCGCAACGGACGGAAGTGGAGCCAATCTTACCTCAGCTGTGCGTCCCTCTAATGCTGGCTCAGTTCCTACAGTAGACTTAAACGATGCCATTACAACAGGTGCAAACCTAGTCACCCGTTATAAACTTAGTGACACACAACCGATGATAAGCCAAAGTTCAACAGGATATAAAATTCTTCCAAGAAGGTGGGTAGCAGCATAATGGCTAAAGAAAAAGCTATCTCACTTCCTTTTAGCATAGACAGTTTTGGTGCTGTGGGAAGCACAACAGAACAACCTAAGATTTGGGCAGACAGAGTTCGCTCTGTGCTAGGAACTTCTCTACGAGAAAGAGTTATGAAACCAACGTTTGGGACTCTAATACCCTTCTCGCTATTTAACTCTGTTGAGAACGCGGTGCATGAAATAAAAGACGAGGTTACAAAAGCTTTTAATAAGCAACTTCCGCTCTTAAAGTTGACTGCAGTTGATGTGTCTCAAGCACAGGTAACAAATGAACTTACAATATCGGTCACCTACGCTTTACCAAACCAAGAAGTAGCTAAAACAACAATTGGGTACGTATCTATCCAAGGCAATATCCCACTTTACGAGGAGTTATTATGACAATTTCCCCAGTATCTAATATCCCAATATCAGTTGATTACACTGGACGAGACTACTACTCTATTCGTGAGCAGTTGATTGCTCGTATCCAAGAACGAATTCCTGAGTGGAATGCTTCTGACCCATCAGACTTTGGCGTTGCTTTGGTAGAAGCTTTTGCATACATGGGGGACTTGCTTGCCTACTACGTAGACCGAACAGCAAACGAGTTTTCGCTTGCTACTGCAACACAGAGAAACAGCCTTTTAAATATCGCACAAACTTACGGCTACATTCCGTCTGGGTATAGAAGCGCTCTTGTTGATGTAACCTTTTTCAATAATAACAACACCTCTTCTTCTGGGACGTTGACAGCAACTGGTAACGGAACAACAATCACATACGTTGGAAGTAACTCTTTTGTGTTAAACGGATTTGCTACTGTAACTGGATTTACAACCTCAACATTTAATGTTACAAATGCTTTAATCACAGCTGCTTCATCAACTCAATTCACCGTATCAGTTACGGGCGTAAGTGGTACGGCAAGCGGTACAGGAACAGCGGTAATGGTTTACCCAGCCGTATCTCTTCCTGCTGGAACAGTTGTTTCTGGAGATGTTGTAACAGAAGACGTAGTCCAACCTGTTTACTTTACAACTTTGAATGACGCTGAAATTGCTGCAAACAGTACGTATACAGTCACTGCAGAAGAAGGAAGAAGTATTGCTGTTGTTGACCCTTCTTCTGATTATACCTATGGTCAACAAGTAGGTGTATCTACTCAAACTCCTAACATGTCTTTTGAACTATTAAACACACCAGTAGTTGATGACAGTATCTCCGTGTACATTCAATACGGAGACATCTATTCAAAGTGGTTACAGGTACAGCACTTGTTAGATTACGGCCCAACTGATTTGGTATACACAGTTAAATCAGATGAAAATGATGTTGTAACAATTAACTTTGGAGACGGAGTTTCTGGTGCAATACCAGTAAACCAGTCTGTAATTAGAGCTATGTATCGTGTTGGTGGCGGTTCGTTTGGAAATATTTCTAGTGGAATTATTGACACGCTTTCTTACGTCCCAAATTTAACAAGCAATCAAGTTACTGCTTTGGCGTCAGCAATCACAGTCAACAATGGAACTGCTGCTTTTGGTGGGTCTGACCCCGAAAGCAACGATGAAATACGAAGTAATGCTCCATTAGCTTTAAGAGCTTCAAACAGAGCAATCACCTTAGAGGACTACAAAAACTTAGCACTTTCAGTTACAGGTGTGGGTAAAGCAAACGCTTATGGCTCTACTTGGACATCTGTGACTGTTTACATTGCTCCAACTAGAAACTTAAATGACACTGATATAAACCCAGGACTAACAGACACTGGAGCTACTTCTTCTGAATACAACGAATTGGCAGTTGAAGTTGCGGACTATCTATCAGACAAACTATTGATTGGTAGTTCAGTAACAATTCAACCACCTATTTACTCTGACCTAATTATTACAGTACAGTATGCAAAACTTCCACAGTACACACAAGCAGAAGTAGAAATAAGCATTAAAAAAGCATTGCTACTTGTGTACGGTTATATTGGAATGAACTTTCAAGACACAATTTACCCTCAAGACATTGAGTATATCCTTAACCAAACTGCAGGGGTTAAAACTGCAAAGCTAACAGGCCTCTATAAGAGTGGTTCAACAATCACTGGTAATGCAACAAACGTAAAGGTGGGGTACAACTTAGACACCGTTGCTTCAGGTTACATTACCTACACCGTCAACCAAAAACATGCGTTCAAAGCTGGTGGAACAATAACTATCACTGGTTTATCTGCAGCTGGGTTTAACGTATCAAGTGCAGCAATTGTTGCTGTTGACGACACCAGAATTGTAGTTGCAAACGCAACTACTGGAACAGCTTCTGGAACTGGAATCATTACAGGACTAACACCGTTAAACGGTGCTCCTAATGAGATATTTAGGTTTAAAGAAAGCAACATGAATATTGGAATTTACAGTGGATGATATCCGTAAGAATGTTGGGTTCTATAGAGGTGTGGTTCAAAACAACAGAGACCCATTAAACCAACGCAGACTACAAGTTTCTGTACCTCAAACAACTGGGGTTGAAGTAACTGATTGGGTTTGGCCTATAGAACCACATGGGATACACACAGCTCCTCCAAAAATTGGACAAGGAGTTTGGATTTCTTACGTGTCTGGAGACTCTGAGTACCCAGTGTGGGCAGGAGCGTTTGGCAAACATCAGGGAGACAACAAGCCCTATTTAATAACTCCGTTGTCTAACTCTGTTTCTTTGTCAGGATTAACTCCATACCTTAAAGTTGCAACAGAACCTGATGGAACGCAAGTCGTGGACTTAACACAAACCCTTTTAGCTATGGCAGCTACCCTAAAAGACCACGAAACTCGTATTGCTGTTCTAGAAGCTCAAATGCCTATTGCTCTTCAAAATGGACTTTAGCAACTAAACCCACAGTAAACCAGAGAAAATACAACATTACGATGGAAAGGTAACCCATGGCAGTCTATTACCCAGGGAATATTAAGAACGACTTTAGCTCTAAGGTTGACTTTACAGACACAGTTATTGCGTCTCACATCAACGACCTTCAGGGTGAAGTAACGGCTATTGAGACTACCCTTGGAACTTACCCACTGACAAGTTCTGGATGGGGAACAACAGGGTTTGACACAACAACTACAACTTGGTCAACAGTAAAAGACCGTATTAACAACATTGAAGTTGGAATAGCAAACACCCGTGCACAGGTTGCGGCTATTTCAGCGGAAACACTTGCAGGAACAACTTTAAAAAGCACAATTACAGGCTCTTCTTTAACCTCTTTTGGTACATCCCCAGTACTAAACGACCCAAAGATGTATATGAGCATTAACGGTAAGACTGCTTCTTATACTGCAGTACTGTCTGATGCGGACAAGCTTGTGACAATGACTGTTGCTGGAGCTAACGTGTTCTCAATACCTACTAATGCAACTGTTCCGTTCCCTATAGGTACAAAAATTCATGTTGCTCAATTTGGAGCTGGAACAACAACAATTTCTGCAGTAACTCCAGCTACAACAACTTTAGTTTCTGCTGGAGCAACTCCTGCCGCACCTTACACACGTGTGCAATACTCATCAGCAACATGTATAAAGACTGGAACCGATACCTGGTTTATCCTTGGCGATATCCGATAGGACTTTAAATGGCTAACTACGGTAATGCGGTTTATGGTATATCCAAGTATGGGCTTAGCCCTCTTTTGGCGTACTCAGTTGAGCCAATGTCTGTGTTGGTTACTGACTTTCATGAGTCGTACGTTTACTGGCAAACACCTACTGGTACATACTCCCGTGTAAGAATTGTGCGTAACCAAAGCAGTTACCCAGAAACAGCAGAAGATGGAATCATTGTTTACGAAGAAGCAACCTCTACTTTTACAAAAACCGTGTTTAATGACGGAGGTGGAGTAGAAGACTACGCTACAACACCTGCTTTGGTTCCAGGAAAACCAGTTTACTACAGAGTGTTTTTGTTTACTTCATCTTTATCTTGGGTTGTTGCTGGTTCAGTTGCAGCTATCGTACCAACTGACCATCAATCATCTGAAAAATTACTTAACTTTTTACCACGAGTTTTTACAAGTGCAGCTCAAAGCCCACTGTCTCCTGTAGACCCTACATCTGCTCTAGCATCTTTCATTGATGCTTTTGGGTTTGATTTAGAAGAGGTAATCACTTATTTAGATTTACTAATACCTGACCATACAAGAGTCTCAACAGTTGCTTCTATGATTCCATTGGAAGTAGCAAACTATGGGCTACTACATGAGTCTGGTTTACCTGTCAAAAATCAAAAGCATTTAATCCGTGAAGCAGTTTATATGTACAACAACAAGGGAACTTTAAACGGATTAGGCACCTATATTGAATCATTGACTGGGTATGCTCCAACTTTAACTATATCTAAAAACCTAATGTTAACACCGCAAGACTCAACGTTCTATAAATCAACTGGTAGTTGGTCTGCAACAAACGCAACTTTAACTTCTACGACAGAACAAGTTCCACCAACAAACTCAAACAACATTGATTTAACTTACACATGTAAAATCGTTGCAAGTGGTGCAGGCTCAATGACTTTAGGTGTTACTGACCCAATTAGAACTGGAATCCCTGTTTCTCCTGCAACTTACTACACTTTTTCTGCTCAAGTAAAGTCACCAACAAGTGCTGGAACTATAACTCCTGCAATTACTTTCTATGACGGTAAAGGCACACAGATTAACAGCACAGTTTCTGGGACAGCAACTAGCGCAACAAACACTTGGGCACAAACATCCGTTAGCTCTAGAACAACAAAGAATGTTTACTCAGCTATTCTTTCGGCAACTGGTGCTTCTGGAACAATAACTTTTACCACTTCAGGAGACCACAATCTTATTGCTGGAGAAACAATTACCACATCTGGATTTACTGGTTCTGATACGGGGTTTAATTTAACTGGAGTTACAATTGTTTCTGCTCCTACAACAACTACATTTACAGTAACCTCTGCAGTAACAGGCACTACTACTACAACAGGGTATGTCACTAACTCAAACACAGACGCTGTTTACGCAAGTCTTAAGCTATCTTGGTCAGCTGCAGGAACATACTATGTTGACATGGCCTGCGTTCAAACAGGTCAAACAGTTGTTTACGATGAAGCAAGAGCTTTAGACATATTTTTAAACCCAGATAAAACAAACTATATTAAAAACCCTACATTTGAAACGAATGTCACAAACAGCTGGACAAAAGTTGGTGCTGGACTAACGGTCACACAAGATGTTAGCTATCCAACTGAGTCTTATTCGGGAACTCACAGTGCAAAATTAGTAAACACAACTGGAGCATGGTCATACACCTCTAACACATTCCCCGTAACAGAAGGTCAGTACTACTCGCTTTCCTTCTACAAAAAAGCAACTGCAAACTTTACGGTTAGTTTAGTAGGTAGAGACTCTTCTGGAACAGTAGTAACAACAGGAGCAGCAACACCTTATACAGTTACATCATCTGCAACATGGGTTCAAGACCAGTATGTAGACACAGTTAGAAGTGCTTCTGGTTCTTTAGGAGCGGCTCTTGTAGGTATCGGAACTGGAGTTGCAACACTAGAGGTTGTTTTTTCAGGAACTGGTGCTAACACAATCTACTTAGACTCTATACAAGCAGAGCAGTCACCGACTGTAACAGACTACTTTGACGGTAGCCTGTCATCCATTAGCGGTAACCCATTTGGAGCTGTTTGGCAAGGTACAGTTGGAAACTCTTACTCCTCAGTATACAATAGCAAACCACTCAAGGTTCCACGCCTTGGGTATACGCTAAAGGATTGGGTACCTCAAAACCTATTCTGGAGAATTAGAACCTACGAAGCCTTGGAGTACACAAATCTAACGGCGGTGTAGTATGCGCCCATGGTTAATCTACTTATCTCAGTAATCCTTTCAGGTATAGCAGTAACTTTTGCCATTGAGTTTTTAGCTCTTGGTTTACAACTTATAATTGGCAAGGAAAAAATCTACTCAATTATGTCGTTGCCATTAAGTTTTGGCGCACTCACATGCTTCTATGAAATCAATTTGCGATTCGTAGTTGCAGTACCAGCTATCTCTTTTATAGTGCTTTTCATAAACAAATACATAAATAAACCAATGGTTTTAACTACACCACGCCGACTACCGCCACTATAGGAGCACAATGAAAATCGCTGTTTTTTCAGAAGATGATTTAGATGTATCAGCAGGCATTGATGCACTTCTCACGAAGTATTCTGAACAATCGCCCGAAGTACTTTTTCCAGTAAAGACAGATTACGAAGACTTCTCTCAAAGCATCATACGAAAGTGTTTAGAGAACCAGGTTAAAGTAACTGCTTTTTTAAGTGACGCCACAGATGTAGGTCACATTATCAAACAGGTTGATGGCTTTGTAGTTTGCGAAGACCCAGTTCAAGATGTGCTAAGACAACTCTTGCCAGGAGATGCCATAGGTATCGTTTGGACCGACAGCCTTACTGACCACCTCATCCTTCATACAGTTGAAGACTTGGCTTTAGACACGTGGGATATAACCGATGGAATGGACCCCATTGAAATGGATGATAACCCATTTGTAGGTATGGACCCAGAAGAACTGCACGACGGTATGCACAAGGCACTGGCAGTCTTTGTGGACATGATGAGCGCTTTCATAGCCAGCACGGTCATGGAGTCACTAGGCCAAGCAGTTGTTCAGCATCTAAACGAGCAGTTGGACAAAAAAGACATATCACCATTTGAAGATGAGGAGTAGGCTCAGCCCGTGTACATCCCGTCAGAAGCCTATTCAGCCAAGATAACTGATTTTCAGTTCCGTCTCTTTGCCATACTGTGCCGTTTTGCGGGCCCTAGCGGGCTCGTAGAGACCACAGTAGCCCAGCTTTGTATAGAGACTGGCAAGACAAGCGACAAGACCATTCGTAGCGCCTTACAAGGACTTGAGACAGCAGGGCTTATTGAGACAGCCCAGACCAAGCGTGCTAACGGGTACCAGGGACGGAAAAAAATTACGGTAAAAAATTACCAACAAAATCCTGAGTTGGTAAAAAATTACCGCACCTCACATGACTATGTGGCTAGTAGTTATATTAACCATCCTAGCTATAAGCCATTAGTACCTAATAGCCAAGCTAGTTATAAATTAAAAGAATCTGAAACCGTAGGTTTCACAAAGGAGATTAAGGTTCCTATGAGAAAATGGGAAGATGATGGAGACAATCTGGCAGGCTTTGGACTCGTTGAGCCTAAAGACGCCCCACAGCCCAAGATACGAAAGAGCGACCCCAAAACCAGAGGTAGACGACCAGAGCACGAATGGACAGCGATGGACGTGGCTGCTGAATTTAGTTACCAGGTTGGCAGAAAATACCCGCTACTTCCAGGAACTGTATCCGTCAAACAACTATCGGGCGCACTCCGCAAGTTCCGTTCACAGTACGGAACCACACCGCTCATAGAGCTAGAGTTGCTTCGCTTGTTCATGCAAGATGAGCGAAACTTCAAAGATATTGGGGATGAGGCTCCTCACCTTTACAAGAAGTACCTTGCCTCCTTCGGCACGAAGATGAACCAAGCAAGAGAGAACCTAGGACTTAACAAGGTTACTGCTAAGATTGAGACTACCCCAGCATCTGGTACTCTCATCTCCAGTGACGGTCGTGTGTTCCAGAACTCTTTGAGTGGACGTGCACAACTAGAGCGACATGAGAAACGATTGAAAGGCAAGGAGAACTAAACGTGGCAAAAAAGATTACAAAAACTTTTACTGCAACACTTACACTAAACACCGAACAAGGTGGCGCATGGTTGGCTAACGTCAGCCTTCTTACTCCAGCAGTTGACGCAGGTAATCCAAACTCAATGCAACCAGCAGATGCTGTAAGTGCAGAAGCAGCTTGGAAAAATGCATCAGCAGGAAAGCGTTGGATTAAATCACAGGTTCTAGCAATGACACCTCGCAAGAGTGTTAAAATGGAACCAACAAAGTTTGATAAGACAACCGAAAAAGCAACTGCTTTTGTAGGGAAGTTGGAGTTTAAAGCCTAATGTATGCATTTAACGAGGCTTTACTAGGAAAGGAAACACCAATGCCTAATTTGACACAGGACCCAGACTTCTTGGAATACCTAGAAGAACATTCAGTTCCTGAAAATGAACGCCCTATTGCGTTCGCTGCTTGGCTTAAGGAAAACGAAGACAAGTAATTGGACGAAGAACAACTAGAGCAAGCCCTAATGCATTTATTTGAATTGGGGCTTGTTTCAGTTGACTACGATGAAGATTTAAATCCTCGGTTTGCAATAACGGATGAAGGCCGAGCAAAAGTAGAAGAAGAATTGGGGGGTAACACAAACGATGTATGACATCAACACTTTGTCGCCATTGAAAAAACATTGGCTACTACGGACTTCAAACATCCCACGTAGATTTATAGGTTTAGAGCCAAGTGACATTACTGAGAAGGTAGGTTCATTCCCAGGAGAAGTATCCTCTTGGGTTGACGACGTTATCTCAGGTCAGGTTATTAAAAGCATTGGGAACATTGGGGTAAACGGTGTTGGTCTTGTCTTTGACGGCGGTCCAGGTCTTGGTAAAACAACTCATGCAGTTGTTGCTGCTATGGAGATTGTTCGTCACTTACCAGATGACGATGCTTTAGCCAGTAAACTACTAGGACTTAATTCAACTGAGTACGGGTTAAAGTTTCGCCCTGTTTATTACATGACATACCCAGAGTTTCTATCTCGTAAGAAGTCAACCTTTGACATGGATGGCGAAGACAAGCGAGAGATGAGTTATGAGTTAGATGGCTTTCATGGTCGTTGCCGTTTTGACTGGCTAAACGTAAGGGTATTAATTCTTGACGATTTAGGTAAAGAATACGGCTCTAAGTATGACGACACTTCATTTGATGAGATTCTAAGACTGCGCTACGACAAGGGATTGCCTACAATTGTTACTACAAATGTGCGTTTAGAAAACTGGGAAGCACAGTACAGTGAAGCAATGGCAAGCTTTGCTAACGAAGCGTTCATAAGAGTCCCTATACTAGGTTCAGACTTACGAGGCGCTCAATGAAAGGACCTAGCATGAGTACAGAGTGGATGACTGTTCAGCAGTTCATCTCTGCTCAAGGTGTTGGTGTTTTTGAGGTTGAGCTAGAGACAAAGACAAAGCAGACTCGTTGCAACTGTCCAGTGTGGATTAAGAAGCAGTCTTGTAAACACACCTCTTTTGTGAACACTAAGATTAAAAACACAGGGCATTACTCAATCAATGTCCCAAACTCCGTCCCAGAAGAATGGGCATACGAAGCAAGCGAAGACCCTAAGAAGTTTCGTGAGTTCGTAGTCAACTACGCAACGATAGAAGTTATATGAAAAACGGAGACATATCAAACGTCTCCTCTCCGCAAGTTGTTTGTGTTACGGACGTAACCGTTAATCTAAAAGAAAATGTTTCCAAACGTCTTTTGATAAAACAAACTTCTTTAGCGGTAGGAGACATTGACTTACTAGCTGCTAACAAGCTGTGGAAGCTTGCTAACACTTACGCAGTTTCTTTAGAGCTTGCTGGCTTTGAGAGCGAAGGCTGGACAGAAGAGCTTCTTGACAAAGCTTTTGAGAAGCTAGAGCGACGAGTGGTTAACCCGTTTAACTACTGGCAGCTTTATGAGGACCCACATGAGCTGGTAGGACTTCTTCCATACCGTGCTAATCTTAAGGCAGTGATAGATGTGCCAGGCCGAGTTGCGATGTACGGCTCAGCAGGAGTACAACTAGACAATATTTAGTCCTTGAGGGAGGGCGCTATGTTCAGTGTTGCAAATGTTATTTGCCCAATGTGTCATGCAAATAAAGTTTCTAGAGTTTATGTAAATAGCAATTCTTATTTACAGTGCCAAGAGTGCGGGGAGCGGTGGAAGTAGATGGCAGCAGATAACGAGCACAGACTCGTCAGTAAGGTAATCAAAGAACGAGAGATTACCCCCGTACTTCAACGTGGCATAACAGACGTTTGGTTTTTAGACGACGACAATCGCAAGGTATGGTCGTTTGTTCGTAAGCACTACAGTGAGTACAGCGAAGTTCCTACCGCAACAACTGTTCTTGACCACTACCCAAATTACAAAGTCCTTAATGTTGAAGACAGCATGGATTACTTGCTTGACACGATGGTGGATTTCCGCCGTCGTTTGCTAACACGTCAAGGTTTAGAGAAGGCTGTTGAACAGCTACAGGACAATAACCACGATGCTGCAATCCTTGCTATGGAACAAACCGTTTCCAAAGTCAATGAGCAAGGTGTTCTTGGAACGCATGAGATTGACTTAACTAAAAATACTGAAGAGCGGTACAAGGAGTACCAATCAATTCAAAATCAAGAGTTCCTAGGTATACCTACGGGATTCAAAGACATTGACGAAGCAACTGCAGGTTTACAAGGTGGTCAGTTGGTAACGATTATTGCGCCACCTAAGACTGGTAAGTCTCAAGTTGCATTGCAGGTTGCGATTAACGTTCACAAACTTGGCAAGACTCCTATGTTCCAATCCTTTGAGATGAACAACCACGAACAGCAGCAACGCCACGATGCTATGCGTTCGCACATTGACCATGGACGTCTACGTCGTGGAAAGCTTTTACCGAAAGAAGAAAGCCGTTACATTGACATGCTTAATGCTATGGAGAACGAGCATCCGTTTCACTTAGTAGATGCAGTAAACGGAATCACAGTTTCTGCTTTGTCTGCAAAAATTGAGCAGTTAAAGCCAGACATTGTTTTTGTAGACGGTGTGTATCTTATGCTTGACGACTTAACTGGTGAGATGAATACGCCACAAGCAATTACAAACATCACTCGTGCACTTAAGCGTCTAGCACAAAAGATTGATAAGCCAATTGTTATTACTACACAGACCTTGCTTTGGAAGATGCGTGCTGGAAAAGTTACAGCAGACTCTATTGGATATTCATCTTCTTTCTTCCAGGACTCTGACGTTATCTTGGGTCTAGAACCTGTAGAAGAAGACGATTCAATTCGTTTATTGAAGGTTGTTGCTTCCCGTAACTGCCCACCAAAAGAGACTTCTCTTACTTGGAAGTGGGAGACAGGTTGTTTCCACGATGAGTCCAAGATGATGGACTGTGAGTTCTGTTCTAACTGGGACAGTAATGGTTGATGTAGAAAAAGTTTTACTTTCATTGGACATACCTCTGATTGCTCAGAGAGGTGATGAAGTTCAGGGCTTATGTCCAATGCACAAAGCTCGCACTGGCAAAGAGGACCACAATCCGTCGTGGTGGATTAACTCCATAACTGGAGCACACATCTGCTTCTCCTGTGGTTACAAAGGCAACGTATATACGTTAGTTGCAGACATTAAAGGCATTGATTATTTTGACGCCAAAGATTATGTAACTTCCAGTGCAGAGCTTGATGTGGATGTACTGTTAAAGCGTATCCGTGAATTGCCACAGTATGTCACCATTGAAGAACCGATAGCGATGTCAGAGGCTCGTCTTGCTGTCTACACAGAGCCACCAGAGAAAGAACTACGGAAGAGGTTCATAAGTGCAGAAGCAGCAAGACATCACGGCGTCCTATGGGATGTTAATAACGAAGCCTGGATTGTTCCAATACGTGACCCTAACGATTACTCTTTGTGGGGATGGCAAGAAAAAGGTGCACGTGGTCGTTTCTTCCGTAACCAGCCACAGGGTGTTAAGAAATCAAGAACCGTCTTTGGTGTAGAAGTTATGTCTACAGAGACTCTTGTGGTTGTTGAGTCTCCTCTAGATGTTGCACGTCTTGCTTCCGCAGGCGTTGAAGGCGCGATATCAACTTATGGAGCAATGATTAGCGAAGAACAAGCAAAGATTATGCGAAGAGCCAAGAGGGTTATTGCAGCGTTTGATAAAGATGATGCAGGCATACACGCAAACGAACTTATGCGTGGTTTTGCTCGCAAGTATGGTATTGAATTGTCCTACTTCAACTACACAGGTATTGATGTAAAGGACCCAGGCGACATGAGCGAACAAGAAATTCGTAAAGGGATTGATACTGCTCGTGACATGATTTATGGCAAGGCAGCTTACGTATGGCATTAGATGCTCGTGGGTTACCTACACACGCCTGCCCTAATTGTGGTCATTTAGTTTTTAAAATTAAAGCAATGTTTGAGGACTACGATATTGTTATGTGGTTTGTTGATGGAGAATGTGATGATTGCGGAACTTTGCTAACAGTTCCCTGCCCAGTGGATGACCCAGATGTTCAAAGGTGAATTAAAACCATATCAAGTAGAAGCTGTTGACAGGATGGCTTCTCGTCAAAAGATGTTGGTCGCTTATGAGATGGGTCTAGGAAAAACTTGCATGACTATTGCAGCACTAGAACAGCTCAAAGCAAACAATCAGCTAACTAAACCAACGCTTGTAATTGCTTTGTCTAGCTTAAAGTACCAATGGCAAAAAGAAATTAATAAGTTCTCTGATGACTACGCATCCGTCATTGATGGTTCAAAAGGAACTCGTTACATTCGTTGGGAAAGGGATATGACGTGGGAAGAACACACTGGTTACATTATTGCTAACTATGAAACCATCGTTGCTGATTGGGACATCATTAAAGACTATGAGTGGGGCGCAGTCGTGTGCGATGAAGCTACTGCTATAAAGGGTTTCCGTTCTCAACGGTCAAAAAGAGTAAAGGAACTTGCACGTAAAGTCCCTATTCGGTTTGCCTTAACAGGTACACCAATTGAGAACGGTCGCCCAGAGGAACTCTACAGCATCATGCAGTTTGTTGACCCCACTGTTTTGGGACGGTTTGATTTATTTGACCAAACTTTCATTGTACGAAATCATTTTGGTGGAGTTCAGCGTTACCGAAACCTCCCTATTTTCCATGAGAAAATGAAACAAGTATCTGTTCGCAAAACACAGAAGGACCCAGATGTTTCTCCTTATCTTCCAGAAACAATCCACTTAGAACCGTTCTTAATACCGTTAGACAAAGCTGGAGCAGAGTTATACCAAAAGATTTCTTCAGACTTAATACAGGAACTTATGGACGCCCAAGAGTTATTAGGTGGGTCTTTTTCTCTAGACGCTCATTATGGTCAAGGACACAAACCAGGCGGTCCTGCTGATAAACTACGTGGTTCCATAATGTCTAAGATAACTTCTTTAAGAATGTTATGTGATTCCCCACAGCTTTTAGTTGAAAGTTCAAACAAGTTTCATGATGGATGGCAGGAGATTGATGGTGAAAAAGTTAACCTTGAAGGCTCTAAGGGCGGCAGTGTTTACGTGGCTGGTCTTGAAGCTTCTGGAGCTTTGGCAAAGGCAACGAAATCTCCGAAGCTAGATGCTGTTATAAATTATGTGCAAGAACACATAGAGGCAAACGAAGACCACAAAGTTGTTATCTTTACTTGCTACCTGGGTATGCTTCCCCTTATCCAGGAAGCACTTGCTTCTAAAAAGATTGTTAGCACTCTCTACTCAGGACTGCTAAACGCAAAAGAAAAAGAAGAATCTAAAACTTCTTTTCAAACCTCTAAAGAAGTTAGGGTACTGGTCTCCTCTGATGCAGGCGGGTACGGAGTAGACCTTCCACAAGCAAACCTGCTAGTTAACTTTGACTTACCTTGGTCTTCTGGAACGGCAGTCCAACGCAACTCCCGTATACGCCGTGCGTCTAGTACTTGGTCCCATGTTGTTATCCAAGACTTTCTCGTGCTAGACTCTATTGAAGAACGGCAACACCAAATGTTGATGCAGAAAAACGCTGTAGCAGACGCTGTTATGGACGGAACTGGCATTAACGTTAAGGGCGGTGTAGACTTAACCGTAGGAAGTCTCTTGAGTTTCTTAAAGGGGGAATAATGGCAAGAGTAAAAAATGAAGAACCGCGTTTCTCAGATGAGAATGATTTAATCTCTCGTACTAAAAAGTACGCTTTCTTAAAATCACAACTAGAATTTCTTGAAAAAGAACAGAAAGCACTTCGTGCATTGTTGTTTGAGAACCTTGATGAAGTCGGTGAAGAAGATGATAAAGGAAACATCATCATTGAACTTCCAGAAGAGGTAGAAGGTTACTCCTCAGTAGTTAAACAGCGTCGTGTATCTCGCAAGATTGATGAAGCAAGAGCAGAAGAAATCATTACTGAACATGGTCTTGAAGAAGAACTTTACAAAACAATTCGTGTAGTAGATGAAGATGCACTCATGGCTGCTCTTTACGAAGATGTTCTTACAGAAGAAGAAGTAGATGAAATGTATCCACAGTCAATTACTTGGGCATTGGTGCTGAAGAAGTAAGATGGCTGGTTTACGAGGTCAGGATGAGATTGAAAAGGCATTTGCCGATTTAGAATACATCCCTGGCTCAAAGAAGAAACGCCGTGAGGCAGACCCAAAGGTTTCTCGTCGTAAGGCGGGAGAAACAAATGGTTGGGATGCAAACCCAATCATTAAACGATTAGGCGGAGTAGACACAGAAGTTTTTACAATCGGTGCATTAGCACAAGCATTGGAAAAGCAGATTGTGACCATCCGTTTATGGGAGCGCAAAGGTTATATACCAAGAGCGCCATACAGACTTCGTTCTAAAACCCTTAAGGGGCAGAAGACTGGTGGCAATCGGGTGTATACTAGAGCGCTGATTGAAGCCACTGTTGACGAGTTCGCCAAGAGAGGCTTGATAGGCACTGCTCGTGTAGAGTGGGGCCAGCACGAAGACCTTACAGAGGCACTAATTAGCCGCTGGAAGGACATCACATCCACCGAGAGCCGTTAGGCCTCATTACCGAAAGAACCCAAATGCCGATTGCAAAACCGTCAGTTGATGCTGACACATACCTCGCTGAAGACAGCGAAACAATCCAGCCAAAGGTTGGAACAACCGTACAAGAAGGTTGGGGAGCAGCAGAAGCGCTCCTTAACGTTGAGACAACTGAATTCCCAACAGACTTCCGTTTCTCAGATGAGCCACAGCTCATCAAGTTCCTCCAAGACCGTCCATTTGCTACTTACGAGCAGCACTGGATTGAACGTCCAAAGGGCAAGAAGTCCTTTGTATGTATCGGAGATACATGCCCACTCTGCGACGTTCTTGGCGACAAGCCTCGTGGCAAGTTTGCTTTTAATGTTCTCGTCCTAGTTGGAGAGACAACAGGAGTGCAGGTTCTTACTGCACCACCATCACTAGCTCGTCAGATTAAGAAAGCTCATGACGATGAGCGTAAAGGACCACTTGACCGTGAGTTCTGGGAAATTTCTCGCATGGGAACAGGCCCAACGACACAGTACACCCTCAACTATGTCCGTGGTCGTGACCTTGCTGAGGAGTGGAAGTTAGACCTTGAAACCGTTAATGAACAGATTGCATCTGCAGAACTATTTACTGCAGACGAAGTAGTCCGAGAGACCCCTCGCTCTGAACTTCTTGAAATCGCACGTTCAATAGCGTAAAACTTCCACACGTAGGGGGGGCTTGTCTTCCGTTTCCAAGCCTCCCCTACACTTAAACATTGAGGGGCATTAAATGAATATCATTACAACTAAAAAACAACTTGAAGAACTTGTTGAGTATTACTCCAAGGTAGATGGTTTTGCTTTTGACGTAGAAACCATTGGCGAAAATAGAATTCAACCAGTAGTAAACGATGTGTTATGGCTATCGCTTGCTACTGATGGTCGCACAGATGTAATCCCTATGGGTCATCCAAACGGTGACTTTTTGCATTGGGATAAAGAACTTTTACTAAGTGGTCAAAAGAAACTTGCTGCAGGTAAAGAGCTAAAAGAAACTGACTACTCAAAGAACCAAGCCAAATGGAAACCAGTATTTGATTCACCTCCAGAGCAGTTACTTCCAGGAGACGTCTTTAAAGCACTAAAGCCTCTCTTCTTTAGTGACCAGTTAAAGGTTGGTCATAACGTTAAGTTTGACCTTAAATCAATTGCTAAGTACTACAGGGGCGTTGTTCCAAAGAAACCTTTCTTTGACACACTTATGGCAGCGTTCATCATTGACAACCGCAATCGTGGAAAACTAGGCCTGAAAGATTGTGCTGAAAAGTATTTAAAGATTAAAGTTGAAAAAGGAATTGGAGCAGAGGTTGAGGTTCATTCCTTCTCTGACGTTGCTCACTATTCAGGCTTTGACTCTGAGGTTACATGGAAGCTGTATAAAGAACTACAGCCAAAGTTAACTGGGAGTCTTGCACGTGTATGGGGTTTAGAGATGGATGTTGTCGGTGCACTCTGTGACATGGAGTTGGCTGGAGCAACTGTAGATGTTGAGGAATTAACGAGTTTAAAAAAACGACTTGAGTTAGATATTGACGAGGCAGTAGCCCGTGCTTACCGACTTGCAGGTAAACCATTTCCTATGAACTCAGTCCAAGAAAAGCAGAAGCTATTGTTCTCTTCAAAAGAAGAGGGTGGTCGTGGGATTAAGCCAAACACCAAAGTTAAGATTGCTTTAACTACTAAAGGTCAAGACATGCTTGCTGCAGGGTTACCTTTAACAATTAACCAGTACTCAGTGTCTTCTGATGCTTTAGAGTTCTATCGTTCTAAAGACGAATTAGTAGATGCAATCCTTGAGTACCAAGACTTAAACAAGCTGATGACTACTTATGTGATGCCTTATTTGGGTGGAGACATTGTTCGTACTAACGCAGGTAAATCGCGCATTGTGGAAAAGAAGTCACTGTTAATTAACGGCAAAGTACATACAAGTTTTAAATCACACGGAGCAGAGACGGGTCGTTTCTCCAGCAGTGACCCAAACCTACAGAACATCCCTTCATCAGGTAAGTACGGTAAGTTAATTCGTAATCTGTTTATTGCACCACCAGGGCACAAGTTGGTAGTTGCTGACTACTCTCAGATTGAACCAAGAATTATTGCTGCATTCTCAGGTGACCCAGTTATGGTTGATAACTATTTAACAGGCGGAGATATCTACACAGCAATTGGAAATGTAATGGGAGTAGACCGTAAGGCAGGAAAAGTTTTGGTTCTCGCAATCGCATACGGTGTAGGACCAGACAAGATTGCTCAACAAGTAGGTTGCACTGTTGATGAAGCACGTAAGTTGTTAAACGACTTTGGCGATAAGTTCAACGATGTTTCTAAATACAAAGCAAAAGTAATTCGTCTGTCAGCACAGCGCGGTCCAGTACCTTATGTTGAAACAATCTTTGGTCGTCGTCGTTATATACCTGACCTAAAGTCAACAGATAAAGGGCTTCGTAGTAGGGCAGACCGACAAGCATTTAACACTGTTATCCAAGGTTCGGCTGCAGATTTGATGAAACTCGCCATTGTAAGAGCACATTCCTGCTTTGTTGATGAACCAGATGTTAATGTGGTGTTGACTGTGCACGATGAACTCGTTACAGTTGCTCGTGAAGATTTAGCAGAAGAAACAGCGGAGGCAATCAGAGTGTCAATGGAAGGTATTAAACTGCCAGAGATTACAGTTCCTTTAATTGCTGAAGTTAAGATTGTAGATAAATGGGGAGAGGCAAAATGAGTAATGCAGACTGGTGGGCTAAACAACTAGGTGCACAACCACCCGCAACACAGGCACGCCCAGTTAATAACCCAATGCCACCTTCGCAACAGCCAATGGCACCTATGCCACAGCCCGTTTACACTCAACCTCTTTCTAAAGCACAAAGCGCAAGTCAAACCCAGTCATGTCCTGAATGCGGTGGTAATAATTACATGGCAGTACAGAACGCAGCACCAAGATGCTACGACTGTGGGTACCCAATTACTCAAGCAGGTAGTCGTTATGGAGCTCTTACTGGAGCGCAAGTAGAGGGAAGCGCAAAGCAAGCGCAAGGAAATGATTTTCAAAGTAACTGGAATCCACAAGGAATTATCGGGAGAATAAATTGATAAATGCAGAGGCCAGAAAAATTGTTGCACAACTTAACAAGAAGTTTAAAAGCGATGTGGTCGTTCTTGCATCTGATATTCGGAGCGACATTATTCCTCGTATTACTAGTGGTTCTACTACCTTGGACTTTGTTTTGGGCGGTGGTTTCCCTGGCAACCAATGGAACGAACTTATTGGGGAACCGTCGCACGGCAAGACAGCTCTCGCTCTTAAAACTATTGCAGCGAATCAAGCATTAAATCCTGACTACACCACTGTGTGGGTTGCTGCAGAGCAGTGGGTTCCAGAATACGCAGAGATGTGTGGCGTAGATACTGACCGTGTAATTGTTATTGAGACTTCCATCATGGAAGAGGCATACCAAGCAGTAATTGAATTTGCAGAATCAAAGTCTGTAGATGCAATTGTCATTGACTCACTACCAGCTTTATCGCCTATGCCAGAAATGGAAAAGGATATGAGTGAAGCAACGGTTGGTCGTGGAGCACTGCTCACAAACAAATTTTTCCGTGTAGTTGGTACAGCGATGAAGCGTTCTTTAACAGAGGATGAGCGTCCTGTACTTGGGTTAATTATCAATCAGTACCGTATGAAGATTGGCGTAATGCATGGTGACCCAAGAACCACACCAGGAGGCGAAGGAAAGAACTATGCGTTCTTTACTCGTTGTGAAGTACGTCGCAAGGAATGGATTGAAATTGGTTCAGGAACAAACAAAGTAAGAGTTGGTCAGCAGATTGTTGTCCGTACTCTAAAGAACAAAACTGCACCACCACAGCGTGTTGCATACTTTGATTTCTACTTTGCAGACGGTGGAGCCTGTGCACCAGGAGAGTTTGATTTCGCTAAAGAAATTGCATCTCTTGGGGTAATTATGGGTGTCATTGAACGCAAGGGTGGTTGGTTCTATCACGGTGAGCGAAAGTGGCAGGGTATTGACTCTGTTATTGCAAGTATTCGTGAAGAAGTTGACCTTAAAGAAGAGATACAAAAAGCAGTACTCTCATCAGATGCAGCACCATTGGCAATTGATGAAGACTGAAGGCCAAAAGCAATCACAGAAGCATGAAAAGAGACTAGCCAAGAAAATTGGCGGTAAAACTATGGCTGCATCTGGAGCATTTTGGTCTCACAAGGGAGATGTTCGGTCAAGCGACCTCTTGATTGAGCACAAATTTACAGGAAAGAAATCTTTTTCTGTAAAGGCGGAGGTATTAAAGAAGATAACACGAGAGGCAATCCTTGATGGACGTATGCCAGTACTGGGCGTTCATCTAGATGGGGAGAATTATGTAATTCTTCTTGAAGACGACTTTCTAGAGATGAGGGACCGTCTAAAGGATGCTTAATACATGTATGAAAATGAAAGCCCATGGTGGTCTAAAGCACGTTGCTTTGGAGCTGCCCCTAAGAACCAAGAGGAAGAAGACATCTTTTATCCTCCACGAGATAAGGAACGATATAAATTAATTGCCGATAAAGCCAAGGTCTATTGCCTTGGTGAAAACGGTAAAAGTCCATGCCCCGTATTAAAAGATTGTTTGTGGGACGCCATCAGTCGTGACGAGCCACACGGAATCTGGGGAGGATTGAGTCACAGAGAAAGAAATGCTTTAATACGTAAGTGGAAAAAATCATTCGCTAAGAAGATGACCTTGAAAGAGTTTATTTTCAGTAAGGACTAACATGGCTACAGAACTTAAGAAGTTCTTAGATGCAAAGAAAACGACAACACGCTTATTGGGTGATGTTGAACGGCACCTTATGCGCCGTCCGTTAGACGACCGTCGTCAAGACGTACTCCACCCGTCAGAGATAATCAAACCTGACTGGTGTCACCGTTATGCCTATCATTTGTTAACGGGTGGAGAAGCGAAAAGAGATAAGCCAAACCTTAGATTGCAAAACATCTTTGATGAAGGCCATTACATCCATGCTAAATGGCAAAAGAGATTTCAAGAAATGAACGTTCTTTACGGAAAGTTTGAGTGTTTAGCTTGTCAGGTAACGACCATAGGTATCTCACCTGCTTGTTCAGAGTGTGGTCGCAAAGATGTTATGGAGTACCGAGAAGTAACGCTGATTGATGATGCCCTTCGTATTGCTGGACATACCGATGGTTGGATTAAAGACATAGGTCCAGATTGTTTAATTGAAATTAAGTCTATTGGTGCTGGAACCCTACGGTTTGAGGCACCAGAACTTCTAGCTGATGCAGACGGAGATATAGGAAAAGCGTTTAACAACATCCGTCGTCCTTTCCGCAGCCACTTACTTCAGGGTCAGATGTATCTAGAGTTAGCTCACCGTATGTACGGAGAAAAAGCTCCAAAAGAAATTGTGTTTCTTTACGAGAACAAAGCAGACCAAGCAACAAAAGAATTCACTGTAAAAGCAGACTATGAGATTGTAGAGCGCATTTTCTTTTCTGCAGAAAAGTTAATGAAAGCTGTTGCTGCAGGTAAGATGCCTGACTGTAATGTCAATCCTGATGGTTGCAAATCTTGCAACTCACTAGTTGATTTGGAGGCTTGGGGTGCTTAATCTAGGACCGATGTCTGGACTCGCAGTAAAGAAGATGTCAGAGCAAAACATAAATATGTGGCCTGACCAAATTGACCAGCCAAAAATGCCACGAGATATCTCTGTGTTAGATAGCGATGAGTTGAGCGCATTGTTTACCCAGCTTACAGCTTGGTCTAATTTTGTTGCAGGTCAGTTAGCTGCAGCTCAAGTTGATGAGCATGTACTGAACAAAAAGAAAGATTCTTTAGAGGCTCAGTTGTTTTTAGCTAAAGATAATTCAAAGGTTAAAGGTGAGAGAGTAACTCTTATCAAAGCACAAGTTGCTGCTGACCCAAAGATTATGGATTTAGAAAATCAACTTACTCACGCCTATGCATACCGCAAAATGGTTGAGGTTGTAGCAAACAACTTTGAACGAGATGTAGCGTTGGTATCTCGTGAAATTACTCGTCGTACAAATGACTTTCGTGCAACACGAAAGGATAAGTTCTCCGCATGATTATTGGCCTAACAGGTTATGCACAGTCAGGTAAAGACAGCGTTGCAAAAACTCTTGTAGAGCATTATGGGTTTACCCGTCTTGCGTTTGCCGACAAAATACGAGACATGTTGTACGACTTAAACCCAATGGTAAAAGATGGATTTAGATTACAAGGAGTAGTTGATGCTTATGGTTGGGACCAAGCAAAGGTTTTGTTTCCAGAGGTAAGAAAAGATTTACAAGCATTAGGAGTTAGTGCAAGAACACATTTAGACCCAAGCGTTTGGGTAAATGCTGTATTACGACAGATGCGAGATGAAGATAACTATGTAATAACTGATGTTAGGTTTGAGAATGAAGCAATTGTTATTAAACAAGCACAAGGAGAACTGTGGCGTGTAAAACGCCCAGGAGTAGGGGCAGTAAACTCTCACGTATCTGAGTCAGATTTAGATGGTTATCAAGTAGATAAGATTTTAAGCAACGGAGGAACGCTTGAGGAACTAGAGTTGCTAGTCCACACAAGAATGGACTCCTACAAACATGGCAACTAAAGTAATTGATGGCGGATTAAACAGCGCAGGAAATGTAACGGTTGGTATTGACCAATCACTAACAGGTTTTGCACTAACAGCTTTGTCATTAGACGACCCAAAGAAACACATTACTTGGGTATATAAATCTCCTTACTTTGGTATTGAAAGACTCGTAGATATTCGCCAGTGGTTGACAGACCACTTAATGTACCTAGAAGAACATGACTTAGATGTAGTTGATTTAGCTATGGAAGGAACCGTGCTTGCCAGCCAAGCAGCGTTAGTTCTTGGAGAACTTTCAGCAACAGTACGTTTAGCTATTTACGATATGTATGGCGATGATGACCCACGCAGATTCCCTTTAAAAGTCCCACCAATGACGCTTAAGAAGTACGCCTCTGGCAAAGGTAATGCCAAGAAGCAAGAGATGTTGTTGCAAATCTATAAGAGATGGGGCGTTGAGTTCAGTGACGACAATGCAGCAGATTCTTACGCATTAGCACGCCTTGTTGGAAAATTTTCAATTAATGATGTGGAAAAGGCAGTAGCTGAGCAAATGTCAGACCCTAAATACCGAGACCAAGCTAGGTTTTAGGCTTATCCTTTGATTTGGGAGTGGCACACCAAACCGAACCAAAGGACTAACAATTGAGTAACACACCAGAAGTATCAACAGAAGAGCCGTTTTTGCGAGTGAGCGCAAGCTCAAACCCTCAAAGCGTAGCCTCAGCCATTGCCCATGCTATTTACGACAAGCGTGAAGTAAAACTTCGTGCTGTTGGCGCAGGAGCAGTAAACCAAGCAGTTAAAGCCATTGCCATTGCTCGTGGGTATGTAGCCCCTCGTGGCATGGATTTAACAGACAAGCCAGGGTTTACAACCATTGAGTCACGAGACGGTGAAATTTCTGCAATCGTTTTTCACATTACAGCGAGCTAAAACCGCCGTATCCTTATACCAAAGCAAGGAGTCATAATGGCACTATGGTCATCAATGGGTCACGCAATGCGTCGTCGCATGGGCGCCCCTTCATCACATCTAGAGGCAGCAGGTAAAAGCATGAGCAAAGATATTCCAACAACAGAAGAAATTTTAGCTTCTGCAGCACACGCAAGTTCTCCACGTCGTTATATGGGAATGGATGCTGCAAAGCTTGCACCATCTGCACCATCACGTGGTACAGCAGTTGCAAAGAAGAACACACAAGCTGGAGACCCAACATCTGGTGGAAAAGCAAATCGCTCAAATGTTTCTGCAGGTAATGCAGCACAGTCAGAGCGTATGGGTGCTCGCCACCGTATCTCAGTAAAGTTTCCTGTAGGACACGACCCAGCAGCATCAGCAACTATGGCAAACGGACGAGTAGTTTCTTCAGTTGCAGGTCGTCAAGCACCTAACTTCAACGACGGAAACAGTTCTTCATACTAAGATGTCAATTTTATCTTCTTCAGAATTTGGTTCTGACAACTTAACAGGAAGACCTGTTCAGCACCACATTGAAACAGAAGCCCCATTGTCATACAGCAAAGGAACTAGCACCTCAGTCGGAAGACACACAGCGTGGCGTAGTCCTTCAGGTTCTTCATTGTCTCGTCAAACAGCAGGAAGTACTTTGAACTTTGATAATGACAGTTCTTCTACACCAATGCCAAAGTCTGATTCTGGAGCAAACTTTTTAAAGGGTTAATTCTCAGGAACAAGCCCATGGAGGGCGCAATGTTCTTCGTACATTCGGTCAACTAATTCATCGTTTTGAGTTGGTTCACCGATGTACGAAGTACATAGTTCACAAAAGACAGCCCAAATTGTTGGATTGAAATCTATGGCAACAACGTCTACTGACATTTGGTCTCCTTTATACAGACATTTAGCGCTCTAAGAAGGAAAATAGTAACATGACTACTAGACCTGGTGACATGCCTGACCACCTAAAAGACATTGCTAAAAAGCCTTTTGAGTACACAAAAGAAGAAACACGCTTATTAGCTAGTAACCCAAAGGGCGCTCAAGATTTTATTGACTCCACAAACAATTACGGTGGAGCGTCAATTAACCTAACCAGCGGTAATGTAATCCAGCCTGGTGAAAAAGTTTATCTAGTAGGAAAAGAACCATCTAAGCTCAGTGGTCATTCAGTTCCAACAGAGTTTGAAAGTACTGGAACACAAACCCCAAAGTTAAACGCAAAACAATTTGCATCTCATTTTTTACGCTTACAGTCTCATGCAGCTGACTCTAAAGCAGTTATGGGTAGCTGGGTAGACACAAAGAATAAGAAAACCAAAGAAAAAGGCGTTCAGATTGATTTGTCTACAGGTCATAAATATAAAAAAGCTGCTGAACGTAAGATGATTATGCGTAACGAAGATGCCGTATGGAACATGCACAATATGCGCAATATCCGCAACGAAGCAGCACGTAAGCGTCACGGAATTACTGAGCCACGTCCACCAAAGGTTAACTAATGCCAGGCGGAGTAAATAACTATTCACCATCACAGAACTGGCAGTCTCTTGGGGCTGGCGGCATGTATGGTTATAACAATCAAGGTGGTGCAGGAACTCCTGTAGCTCGTGATGCGATGGATGCGTCCCGCATTGGAGTAGGACGTGTACCATCTGCCGAGTATCCTGATGGATACCTTGGCACTATCCGCTCACGTCGTGATGACCGTTTGTTGGATAGTATCAAGTCTCGTGTAAACCAAAAAGCCTATCAACGTGGTGTACATAAGGGTGAGCGTATTGAGCCATCTATGTACTTCTGGCCTGACAGTCTAAACGATATGTCTGGAATTGAACGCCAGATGAAAGCTGCTTACACAAACGTAAATGGTGCAAACGTGTACCAAGTTATGCGTAACGCACCTCAAGTAAGTTTAGTTCCTGCTCCTCACCTAGTAAACGATGGAAAAGCAAACACCATTGCTACAACACCTGGTGAAATTAATGAACGTCGTCAAGCAATGCTTGCATATTTGAAACCAGCGTGGCGATAATGACGCAAAAATTTGACGGAAATTACGACTACACAAAACCATGGCGTGCACCAGTACAGCCTGACCAAGTGGCAAAGCGTTGGCAGTACAACGGACCATGGTCAACAAACATGGAACGCCTAACATCACAAGCGCTAATGGTTATGAATATTCCTGGAAAAGACATTCAAGCAATGGTTCGTCCACCACTTCCACAGATTCGTTTGTTTCCAGACCGTTACGGCTATGGTGACCGTCGTTCACCTGGCATTGAAGATGTCGTCACTATAGACAGAGTTTATTCAGAGCCACGTGTATCCTGGTTTTCAGGCGGGGTATCAGGTTTCCAAGCTTCTTCTCGCAATGATTTAGGTGGTATCTAATGGGTAATAGCAACGCATCAAACTGGGCAAAGCGCTGGGCAAAAGGTCCTGCAGACCGTAGTGGTCGTGGTCCTTCAAGCGAGCCTTTGTACACAGCGTTTTCAACTGGACATGGAATTAGCCGCAGTACCCCTAAAGGTAAATTAGATTATCCACATGGTATGACATCTTGGCATAAGCCAGAGGAGAAGTAACCAATGGATGATGGCGGCGGCTTCACTCTTGAGATTCAAGCAAGAGAAATAGCAGAAAATGCAACCCGTTATAAGGGTTCACACCCATGCCCAGCTTGCGGGATTATTATGAACCCAGTTGAAGTTTTGTACAGTAAAGGCATGTGCCCTTCTTGTTACTCACAGGCTAGAGCTGACCGTGTAAAACGGAAGATGGTGTAACCATGCCTAGAGATGAAAAAGGCAAAGCAAGACCATTAAGTGAAGAAGAATCAAAACGCCTAAAAGGTTCCGCTGCTGAACTTGCAGCAGCTGAAAAAGCAAAAGCTAAAAAAGCTGAAGAAGACAAGTTAAAAAGTGGCGAAGATGTTAAAGCTAAAAAAGTACTTGCACGTGATAAAAAGAGCGGTCGTATAGGACTAGGTGTAGACACGACTCGTGTTTCAGGTGAAGAAGACCAAGGACCATCTGCTGCTCCTAAAGTTCAATTACCAGGACCTGTAGTTAGTACTGGTAAAAAGTTAGCAAAAACTGGTGCACGAGCACCAAAGCGTGGAGAACTTGCTCGTGGAATAACTATTGTTGACCCAGGTCCAAAAAGAAAAAAGAAATCACGTGGAAAAACAGTTGTACGTGATACAACAACAGGTCGTGCAAGAGCTCGTACCCGTGAAGACTACAAGGTTACTGAACTAGATGCTGCACCAGCACCAGCACCTGAAAAACCACGCACACTTGCTCCAGGAGCAGGACCACTTCGTGAACAGGTCTATATTGATGAGTCAAGACCTGCTGGAGAAAAAGCAGTTCGTAAACTAAAAGGACTTGCTGTACCGCATAAGGTAATTGCTCCAGCAGTAAATCAAGCAATTCAGCATATTGATAACATGGCAGCCACAAAAGGTACTTCTGAGTACCACGGTCACGTACAAGCGTTTAACACGCTTCACCCTACTATTTTGGACATGGATAAGACCATTCACCACGCATTGGGGGTTATGGCGCACCACACGATTTACCCTAAGCCAAATTCTGCTAGCGTTATAACCCAACTTAAGGTAGGAATTGCCGATAGACTATCTGAGGGCAAAAAGATGGAAACCCAACGAGCTCAGAGACAAGGAAGAAAGTAATGGCGAAGAGCATTAAAAATCCTGCAGTTGCAGCAGCAGCAAAAGCTGGCTCAATTAAAGCAATGCCAAAAAAGGAACCAAAAAAGTTAGTTCCAGTAGAAAACATTTCAAAGCCTGCAACTAGATTTTTTGGTGTTGCAACTTTGAAGGGACGAGGAAAACCAAAGATGGTTGAACCTGGCTCTAAAAAAGAGGCAAAACTTAAAGCTAAAGTTCAATGGGCTGAAGGTTACGAAAAAAAATCTTCCGCAAAGTCTCAAGCTAAAACTGCAGCATTGAAAGCAAAAGGTAAAATCTAATGCAGTGGAACGACCGCCGTAAGGCTAGAAAAGCTGCTAAAGCAGGTGCTAAATTAGTTGAGCAATACAAGCAAAATAAAGGTAGAGCACTCCATGAGACTGGCGCTTTTAGTGGCAGAACAAATGGACAAGATGGTGGAGCTCAATGGAACCGTCCTAAAGCGTCATCAAAAGCAGAAAGCCAAGCAGCAAACGAATTGAATTGGTAAAGGAATTCACATGACAGTTAACTCATCACGTTCAATGAACGCATCATTAAACAACGGTGCTACAGATGGTAAGTATCGTAAGGCTCGTCCAGATACAGAAGTAATTCCTGGTCTTGGTGACGAAGCAACACTTGATAACCGTCAATCACTTCATCCTTTCTACGGTTATGGTTTTATTACATCTGAGTTTCCAAACAAAGTAAACCCAGGCAAGTAATTATGGCTAAAAAAACTTCAAATCGTAATGCTGGCCCTCTAATTGCAGGTCGTGTACCATTTCAGGGTTCATCAATGCGTGGAGAAGAAGGTGGACCTCGTTCACTAGGTTGGTTGCATGGGACCCAGTTTGGCGAGCAAATTAAAGCATTGAAGAATCCTGATTACACAGTGATGTCTTATGGAACACCAATCGCTGTTCACCACGAAGAAGGTTGGCATTACCCAGATGTTTCTCACAGCCCAACAACTGGAAAGCATCAGTCAATTGTTCGTGGAGCATTAAACATTAAGAACGCACGTGAACAAAAGATGGAAGCACGTGCAGCAAAGCGCAAGGCAAAGCAGGAAGAAGCAGACCAGAAGTTGTGGAATCAATAGGTTATTTAAAATGCCTATTTCTAATAGTCAGTTTGGAATGGTTAGGAACACTAAGACTAAAGTTACTGTTCCTTCTAATCCTGGTGGTTTTGGTGGTGCTCCTAAACCAAACATAAGTATGCCAACCCCTAGAGTTACGGCTATACCAACTCCCAGAATGACACCAACATCAACATCAACCCCTAGAGTTACGGCTACACCAACTCCACAAGTTACCTCTACCCCAAGTATCCCAAACAATCCTGAGTTTCGTGGAAGTTATCCACCAGCAACTAAACTCAATACACCTTCAACATCAAGAGTTTCTACTCCAACTCCAGCGTCTACTCCAACTCCAATGAATACTCCAATGACTGTTCCGACTCCAATGTCTACTCCAACAGCTAGCCCTACACCAAGTTCTGTAAAAACTCCTACAATCGCTATGTTTGGTGCAGGTAGATAGCACTAATCATCTGCTAAGATAATCGGACTACTACAAGGAGCACAATGAGTAACGTACCTATTCTGGGCGAAAAAAAGATGGACAATGAACCGATGTTTCGGTTGTTGTACTGTCTTGTCTGTCAGTCTTTAGACGAACTACCTCCTTACGACGGTGAACCAGAGCAAGACCATTTGTTGGCTATTGCTTGTGAAGCACACGTTTTTCCATCAGGTGAGCCACACAAAGGCAAACTATTTGTATTGCCATTACGTGCTTGGGCAAAGTCTGAGTCTAAAAAAGAAATCATTCGCCAGATTAAAGGCGGAGGTTCTAAAGGACTTGCAGAAGTTGATGACACTTTTTATGACTCTCGCTCTATGTTCCTAGAAGATGCAATGAAGTGCTACCAACAGCACAACAAGCCAAAAGACGGTTGCAGCGACTGGCAGAACAAAGAGAAGTTACTTATTCCTAATACCGCAAAAGAACGTAAAGCAGAGGGCATGGGTCGTTACCAGGATGAAGCAGGTCCAAAAACATACCTATGTAACTTCTGTCCTGTATCCATCGCTGTAAACCAGCGCAAACAAAAATTGTTAGGACTAAACTGATGAGCGAAGAGACCCCAAAGATTCAAGCAGCATACTCTGTAGTCATTAAAGCCGATGGCACACTTGAGACAATTCCCGTAACAGAGGGCGTAATGCGTACTGCTACTACCTACGACATTTACCAAACCAGTAAGCAATTAGTCTCTGAGATTGATGACTTCCTGCTAGCTGACCGTGTTGCTAAAGCCGTAGTTGATGCATTGCAGCCTGTAAGCCCAAGTGAACATCAACGTGCCAAAATTGCAGAAGCATTATCCGAACGTGGGATAGACCCAACAAAGGCTTAATACGCCCTAAACTAGGGCTATGTTTAGAAACTTAGGAAGTAACTCAAACCCTGTACACATCCAGGGCAGTGCTACTTCCTATTTTTCTGCACCTGAATCAGAGTTAGACCCTAAGTTATTTTCAGGAACAACTTTAAAAGGATGGGTTCGTAATGGAATCCTTCACCTTCTTTTTGGGTTCTTAAATGAGCAGTACCGTCACCCAAACTTATGGGCACACGTATGGATTGCAGGCTCAGGAGTCTCATACCAATGGTCAGCAGCACGTCAGCCTGGGGACTTAGATGTTCTTATTGGAGTTAACTACATCCAATTCCGTAAAGCACACCCAGAGTTTGCAGGACTTGGCGATGTAGAAATCAGCCGTATGTTAAACGAGGATTTTCGTAATCACCTGCAGCCAGAGACTGAAAACTGGAATGGGTACGAAGTTACCTTCTATGTAAACCCAGGAGCTACAGACATTCGTTCTATTAACCCGTATGCAGCTTACGACCTAACTCACAATGAATGGACAGTTCATCCAGCACAAACAACTGCACCAGAGAATCGTGTGTGGGATGAAGTTGCAAAGCGAGACCTGTCTGTAGCCACAGAGATTGTAACTCGCTATACAAAGGCGCTTACCGATGTACAGGGCGCACAAAACGACCCAGCACGTCGCAATGCTGAGGCAAGACTACACGCAGCCCTAATGCAAGGTTCAGCCATGTATGAGGACATTCACGGAGCAAGAAAGTTTGCGTTCCGTAAAGAAGGTCAGGGTTATGCAGATTTTTATAACTATAGATGGCAGGCTGGGAAGAAGTACGGAACAGTGCCTGCCCTACGAAAGATGTCTGAGTACTGGTCAGCATACAAAGCACAACAGGCAGAAGAGACTTACGGTGTTGAACTGCCAGATACTCAGACCCTAATTAGAAGAGCGGCAACGTACAGAGCAAAGGGATAAATGAACATACTCGTATCACTAGACGGCGTACTAAGTTCGGAATCAGGGGAACCAATCCGTGCAGGAGTGGCGCTTTACTACGCCCTAAATATCAATAACCGTGTTGCCATCATGACCAGTCGTGACGAAGCAGATGCAAAGCATTGGTTACAGTCGCACGGCATTATTAACTATGACGACCTAATTGATTCTTCTTTTGCACTTGAGGGTGAGGACCTAAAGAAGAGACAGTTCACTCTTTCACGTTCCAGGGCCCCGATTGAGATGTATGTAGATGCTGACCCAAGTATGTGTGCCTGGGTTTTTGAAGAGCAAAGAGTTCCAACAATCCTCTTTAGCCATCCAGGGTTTGCTTTAGTTGAGAACCGCCCAGATGCACCTAAAAAGGTACGACGCTGGTCTGACATTGAGGAATCTATAAATAGAGTTAACATAGCTCGCTCAGAGCAAGCTCAAAAGCCAAAAGAAGCTGAACTCTGGTCTGATTGATGCGTATCATCTTTAGCGGGGCTGAAGTAGGCTCAAACCGCAATCTTCTTTTTGACTCAAAAGTTGAGTCAATGGGACTCAACTTTTGGACTCTACGCAAGCGTGGATTGCCCACAACCAAGCTCTGGTTAATTAGCGAGCACTTTGACCCAGAAATAAACGTCTTTATTGAATCAGGTGCAGCTCAAGCTGACAAAGCAGGATTGTCAAAAGAAGAATTACTTTCTTTAGCCGCTGACTACCAGGAGTTCCTGGTAAACAACAGCGAAAGAGCAACAGCCTTTATGGAGTTTGACTCTATGGTTCTGGGTAAAGAGTGGGTGGAAGCCCAGCGACCTTTCTATGAGCATGACCCAAAATTATGGGTAGTTTGGCATGAGGAATACGGTCTTCCATCCCTCAAACTTATGTCCCAGAAGTACAAGAACGTGGTCATACCCAGCGCTGAGATTGAGTCTGTAACAAGCCTTGCAGGGCTTGCCAGAGGCTACCAAAGGCAGTTTGGGACTTCCTACCACGCCTTAGCCTGTGCCAAGCCAGACAACCTACGGCAGATACCATTTAGCACTGCAAGCACATTGTCGTGGTTATCCCCAATGCGTAGAGGCGAAACTATCGTGTGGGACGGGTCGCAAATCAAGCGGTATCCAAAGCGCATGAAAGACCAAGCAAGACCCCGTTACAAGAGCATCGTACAGAAGGCAGGGCTAGACTATTTGGGGTTTAGCCAAGATAACACCCTTGAAGCGACTAGAGTTGCAGTCTGGTCATATCTACAGTTGGAGTCATCCATGGACAAGAAAACACCTAATTTCCACATCATTGATGGGGGTAAAGAAGGTCAAGTATCTGATAACAGTGATACCCCACTCATGAGTGGTTTGATGGAATTAGGGGGGGTACTTTCTGATAACAGTGCCTCTGAGATGCGGAAAGTTGAGCGTCAAGAAGTAGTCCAAAGAGACCCTTCAGAGGTTCAAAACCTACCTGTTTTCGGGTACAAGATGAAGACTGTTGTTGAAACAGACGACAACGGCAAAGACATTTTGATGGACATCCCAGTCGTACAAACCCAGCAAACGTCTTTAAGGCAATGCGACACTTGCTTCGTTGCTGCCAACTGCCCAGCCTTCAAACCCCAGAACACCTGTGCTTTTAACCTGCCAATTGAGGTGAAGACTAAAGACCAACTGAAGGCATTGATGACCTCAATGATTGAAATGCAGGGTCAAAGAGTCGCTTTTATGCGTTTTGCTGAGGAAATGAACGGTGGTTACGCAGACCCAAACGTTTCTCAAGAAGTTGACCGCCTAATCAAAATGGTTAAAGAAGTTAATGACATGGCATCGGACAAAGAGTTCATCCAGATTACAGCTCAGCGTCAAGGCTCTGGTGGAGTCCTCTCAGCCATCTTTGGAGACAAAGCTCAAGCTCTGAGAGAGTTGCCTGAGACTCTAAAAGAAGATACCGTAACTAAAATTATCCAGTCTTCAATAGAAGACTAACTATCTGATAACAGTACTTTCTGTAACTTGAAACAGGGTTCACCCTGTGCAGATGTATTTTGAAGTAAACAAAGTTAACAAGTGCGTGGTAGGTTTCGCCACGGCACAATAGGTCTCCCTGTTGAGGGGTATTTACATAAACACAGAAATGGTGGTAAGGAATTGGGTCTGTTCTCTTTTGAATTAACAAATGATTTCGTCGCTTCGTACAAGGACAAGAAGGCTCCTTTTGGGTACAGGGATGCCGCTGGAAACTCAGTTGGAGAGATTACTTTTCTCCGTACCTATTCACGCCTAAAGGCAGATGGTACTAAGGAGACTTGGGTAGACGTGTGTGAGCGAGTCATCAACGGCATGTACTCCTTGCAGAAAGACCATGCCAAAAGTCAGAGACTACCTTGGTCTGATGCCAAGGCAGCAGCCTCTGCTAAAGAAGCATTTGACCGTCTCTTCAACTTGAAGTGGACTCCACCTGGACGTGGACTATGGGTAATGGGTACCCCCCTCGTTAATGAGCAACGCAACTCTGCTGCCTTGCAGAACTGCGCTTTCGTATCAACAGGGTCAATGGTCAAGACTGACCCAGCAAAACCATTTGCTTTTCTAATGGAAGCATCAATGCTTGGTGTTGGTGTGGGCTTTGACGACAAGGGTGCAGATAAGGACTTCACAATTTATGAACCAAAAGAAACTTACGAGTATAAAATCCCTGACACCAGAGAAGGATGGGTTGAATCAACAGCCGCCCTCATCAATGCCTACCTCAAGCCAGATACGAAGGCTCCAGTATTTGATTACGAAGAAATCCGCCCAGCAGGTGCGCCAATCAAAACCTTTGGTGGAACTGCAGCAGGACACGAACCTCTCTTAAGATTACATAACCACATCAATAAGATGTTTGCTGGTCGTGCAGGTCAGAAGTTAACTAAGACCGACATTGCAGACATCGGAAACATGATTGGTGTCTGTGTTGTATCAGGCAACGTTCGTCGCTCTGCAGAACTTCTTATTGGTCAGATTGATGACGAGAACTTCTTAAACCTCAAGAACCCAGAGGTCTATCCAGAGCGCAACTCTTACGACCCTGCTAACCCAGGTTGGGCTTGGATGTCTAACAACTCTGTAGAAGCAAAGGTTGGCTCAGACTTCTCAAAGATTATTGACGGAATCGTTCGTAATGGTGAGCCTGGCGTTGTATGGATGGATGTATCACGCAAGTATGGTCGTCTTATTGACCCACCTAACAACAAAGACTGGCGCATCGCTGGATACAACCCTTGCGCTGAACAATCTCTTGAGTCATACGAGTGTTGCACACTTGTAGAAACATATTTAAACCGCCATACAGACCTTGAAGACTTTAAGCGCACATTGAAGTTTGCTTATCTGTACGCAAAGACTGTGACGCTTCTCCCAACGCACTGGGAAGAGACAAACGCAATTATGCAACGCAACCGCCGTATTGGAACTTCTATTTCAGGAATCGCAAACTTTGCCGACAACAACGGATGGACTGTATTGCGTGACTGGTTGAACAACGGATACGAAGTCATTAAGAAGTATGATGAATCTTATTCTGAGTGGCTTGGAATCCGTCAGTCAATCAAGATGACTACAGTAAAGCCATCAGGAACTGTATCTATCCTTGCTGGTGAATCTCCTGGAGTGCACTGGGCATCAGGAGGAAAGTTCTTTAACAGAGCAATTCGTTTTGCTAATACTGACCCAATGCTTCCTTTGTTTAAGATGGCTAACTATAGAGTTGAACCTGCATCTGAATCTCCTGACACAACTAGCGTTGTCTTCTTCCCAATTGAAACTAACGCAAAGCGTGCAGAGAAAGAAGTTTCAGTTCACGAAAAGGTTGCACTTGCAGTTGTAGTTCAACGATACTGGTCAGATAACTCTGTCTCTGTAACTGTTACCTTTGACCCTGAGAAAGAAGCAGACTCTATTGCTTCCATCTTGCACATGCACGATGGTCAGCTAAAGACGATTAGTTTCTTGCCTATGGGTAATGCAGTTTATCCTCAGATGCCTTACACACAGATTACTTCTGAAGAGTATGAAGAAGGTTGCATGAGTCTAATGCCTATTGACTTATCAGGTGTTTACGCAGGTATGGCAGCCGATGCTATCGGAGAGGCTTACTGCACAACAGATGCTTGTGAGGTTAAGTTAATCAAGGACAGTCAATGAAAGTTAGATGTTTGAAGTGCTTTGAGGAGTTTGAAGAACTCCCAAAAGAATCTTCTGATGGCATCTGCTACTCGTGTAGAGATTAGAAAAAGCCCCTATAGTAAATAAACTATAGGGGCTTTTTTTACTTCTTGTTTTTAGGTGGGTTTCTTTTATGCTTTTTCTCTAGTTGTGCTTTTCTGTTGCGAGCACTTCTTTGCTTAGACTCAACCTGTGCTTGTGCTGCTGCTGCCTGTTGTTGTTGGCGTAGTTCAACATCTTTCATTGGACGGCTTGTGTCTCTGATTACTGTAATAATCTTTGTTGCTGGTCGGTCTGTAACAATCTTAATGTGATGGTCTAGATTGTTTGGGTCACGATGCTCGGTAATCATTACATTAGGGTCAGTCTTTGACGGCATACTCGTTCCATGTTTAGCCACGTGCTTTACTGTTTCCCAATCTACATCTCTTTCCCAAGAACGGTCTCCTGCATGAAGACTTGCTTGTGGGTTTAAGATTAGGTGTTGGATTGCTGACATAGATACAAGGATAAAGAAAAAGCCCTGATTTCTCAGGGCTTATCCTTACTTACTTAAAATCCGTTTGGCTTCATTAGCCTTAATGCTCATGTATCCAGTCTTTCTTGGATTCATGCTTCCAGGCTTTTTGTAACCTGTGCCTTTCGGCATGTTTGCAATGCGAGTTTGAAGTGCCGCCGCAACTTTGTCATGGTGCTTTGCCATTGACTCCCCCTTTCCTTATCTAAGTGTAACACAAAAAGAAAACCCCCTCATTTCTGAGGGGGCTTCCGTTATGCGCCTGCTTTTGCTATGGCTTTTGCTTTGGCTACGACTTTTGCACCTTTGGAAACTTCTTTAACCAACGCTTTACAACGCTAGTCTCAGTTCCTTTCCATGCGCTCCAATCTTTACCACCATTGCTCATGTGATAAGCAATTTTGGCATTAACCACAGGGTTGAACAGTTCAGCATTAGAAGCCAAATTGAACTTATCACGCCTTTCATCACCTAATGAACCAAGCATGTTTACTTGGAATAGACCATAGGAGTTGTCTCCTGTCTTACGATTACCGTTGTGTGATAGCGGATTACCATGTGATTCTTTCTTTGCAATAGCCCATGCTTCTTTTAGGTCTTGACCTTTGAAGCCTACGGCACTGAGAAGTTCTACTAACTGGTGGTCAGTAAGACTATCTGCATTGACATACTTGACTAATGCATCTACTTGCTTTTCTTGCTGGCTTGTTAGTGCTTCGGCTTTTGTTGGCGTAAAGGCTGGCGGTAACCCGACAACCATTTGAGCAAACATAAACATCGCTGTAAACAGCGACCCGAACACCATCTTGCCTCTTTTTGTTAGTTTCATAATCACTCCAAATAGTCATTCACAACCTCGGCTGCGTTTGACTGCTGGTGGCGGATACGATGCAGGTATCTCTCCGTAGTTACGATTGACTGGTGACCTAACCGCTCTTTGACCTCATGCACATCTACCCCGTTCTTTAACAACTGGGTAGCGTTAGCGTGCCGTAGGTCGTGAGTAGTGGGATACCAACCAATCCCTGACTTGTTGATGGCTTCGTTCCAAATGGCTCGCCACTTGTCACGAGGTAGGTGTCTTTCGCTAAGGCTTTTGCTATGGCTTTTGCTAGGGCTTTCGCTTTTGCTAAGGCTTTTGCTAGTGCTTTTGCTAAGGCTTTCTACCTTGCCCTTTCCCTTGTCCTTTCTATAGTGATTGCGGTACTCCCTAACCGCTTCTTTACACGCCTCACACCTACAACCGCCGACATTGTATGAATACGCCGTTGCGTGTTGGAATCTCCTGCTTCCAATGGTGTAAGGCTTCCCAACCACGCTTGTGGTAGGGCTTTCTATTTTACCCTTCTTCTCAACCAGGTGCTTTGAGAAGATAAGGTCTTCTTTTGCTAGGGCTTTTGCCTTTACAAACTTCTTTATCTCTGCTATTAGAGCTGAGCTCAGCACAACAGTTCTTTTATTTCCGTTCTTTGTAGCTGGCACAACGAGAAATCTTGTCCCCTCGGACTTTGTCCCTGCGGGCTGGTATGCGTAGCCAACATCTGAGACTGTGCGCCTGACATAGACCTCTTTAGATTGGAAGTTAAAGTCTTTGACTCTGAGTTCTGTGGCTTCTCCGTATCGGCAACCAGAGGCTATGAGAAACTGTGCTAAAAGACGGCTTCCGTCTGTGGGTAAGTTCTTTAAGATAGCCTGAAAGTCTTTAGGCTCTAGGGTGTAGGTAGGGTCAGGCTTGGGCGTGCTTAGTCTTATGCGGTGGGTGGGGTTTGTGGCTATCGCTTCGTCATCTACGGCGAGCCTGAACAGAGAACCTAAAGAAGTCTTTAGGTGTGAGATTGTGCTTGGGCTAATCCCTTGATTTGCGAGATTATCAAACAGGGTCTTTATGTCTTTCTTGGTGATTGCGGAGATGCGCTTAGACCCAAAAGAAGGTTGGGCATACTTCTTTAGCAGGGTAATGTAGTTCTTGCGGGTTATGACTCGTATGTCATTCGCCGCCGTAAGTTTGGCTAAGTAATCGTTGAATGTCTTTTGGTTTTCGGGCATTAGATTAAACTCGCCTTCTTCGGCAAGTAATCCAGCGTTAAGTGCTTTAGCCCTAGATGAGAAAGTGCCTACGGATTTGACTTTTCCGTCTTGGCGGTAATAGGCGGTAAATCGCCCTTTGCGTTTAACTGCGTAAGCCATAAAGCCACCCTACCAGCGAGTAACTTAGAAGGCAAAACAAAAAAGGGGGTAGATTGCACTTGGCAACCTACCCCCTTTAATGTAGTTTATTTAACCTTCTTTAAGGCTTTGTATTGCTTGGTGCTTTTAACCTTGCGCCTAGTGTCTTTATCTTCTAAAGACATTTGGAAACGCCAAGAGTTAATTTCTAAGTGTGTTTTTATTCTATGACAACTAGAACAACGAACAACACACTTCTTTATCTCTTTCTTTAGCGCGTCAATAGTCGCATTGTTATTTAATGCAGTACCTATGTCAAACTTCTTGCTATGAACATGGTCAAACTCTAGTGCTAAGACATTTGCTTCACCACAATCTATGCAAGGGTTCTTCTTTAGGTACTCAAACACCAACTTTCTTGCAGATAGATTTCTAACTGCATGATTGTTCTTTTGGCGTTTAGATACACATGGCTTGCACTTACCTTCCCAACCTTCTTTACCATTGGCTTGCACCTTTGGTTGAAAAGCAGATAGGGGCTTGGCTTTACCGCAACCATTACAAGGTCTTTTGCCTTGTGTTAGTAACGCTTTGCGCTTTGCCGTTCGTGCAACAGACCCTTTACGCAAGATTGCTTGGCACTTCTTACACCTTGCTCTCTTGCCGTATTGACCCTGTGTGTGCTTGTTAAACTGCGATAGCGGTAGGTCGTAGAAACAACCGATACAGGTTTTACTTCGTTGTGCTATTTGTTTTGTCCCTTCGGGCTTGACTTGTTAAGTGCCACTTACCGCAGATTTCGCATTTGTAAGTAGCACAAGGTTTCTTTCTATTGTTATTTAGCCAATGATTTTTCCAAATTAAACTCATGGCTTTTTCTGCTTTGTACCTAGTTGGGTACGCAGTTTTTTCTTCGCACCTCATCAGCCTATTTCTCTCTGCACACAGTTGTAACAGAACCACATTACAACTTCTTTATTACTTGTAATGTCTTTGCCATTTGCTCGGACACCTTGTTGATTGCAACTATCGCAGACCCATAGTTCATCTGCGCTAGTTAGTCGGCGTACTTCTACATACCCCATTAGTAACCCCCTAAACATTCTTCGCTTCGTGTGTGATACAACCTAATCTTTGCCATGAGGTCTAGCGTAGGAGAATTGAGTATGGTCTTACACGCACCACACTCTGTTACATACTCCTGCGCTTCTTCGTGCCATTGAATAGGACTTCTTTCAGGCTTCTTAAATCTTTTGACTTCTTTAGCCATTCTTCTTTCTCCGTTCATCTCTTAGTGCTACTTGCAAGATACGGATTTTCTTTTGGAGATGAATGTTCTCTCTCCAAAATAATCCCATTACTGCAAGAGAACCTGCTAGTGCTATTACTATTCCAATTAGTGTTCCTGTGTCTAAATACATTTCTTTATTCCCTTTCTGTAACTTCGGATACAACCTTTAACACATAGTTCTTGTCGTTAAGGTCTAGGTCATTTATTTGGTCTTGCGCTTTACCAACAATGACTTCCCATAAGTTGTTAGCCGTATGTTCATCATTGTTAAGTGTTACTGCAATAGCAGTTGTTAGTTCTACTTTGTACGATTTAATTGCCATTCTTCTTTACCCCTCCCATAGTTCATCATCATCATAAAGAAAACCACTTTCAACTTCAATGCACCTTTCGCACCAAGCCTTAGTTTTGTATTTTCTTTTGTCTTTTGCTATCCAAGCAGAGCCACTTCGTATGAACCAACTCCATTCGTTCTTGTCTATCTTCTTTATCTGAAATAAATCATCTTTAGTTTGATAGACACCGCTAGATACTTGATACATCTTCAAGGGTTTTGTTGGTTTCACTTGCATTTGTTTCTCCTTCCCATAAAGAAAGTTCTTCTTCATCATCATTTGCTAGACATTCTTCGCAAAGGTTTGGTGTGTTATCTCCGTAGCACTCTAATAGGTCGTAACAATTACCGCAGTAATGGTGACCACCCATTAAGTATTCAAGTCTTTCACAACCTGCACTACTTACATCTCCACCCTCCTCGCTTGTTACTTCTCCCTTTCTGTATTCAATCTCGCCCCAGTAATCACTACCAGTTTCGTAAAAGGTATAAGTAAAAGAAAGTTTCTCAAACTCTTTTGCAAGAGCCTCAACAACAGGAACGATAGGTGACCAAGCACTCTCAAAGTAATAAGAAACTTCTTTAGCCTCTACATCACCTACAAAGCGCACATCATTTAAGTCCCACTTGCTACCCCAGTTTTCAACATTCCAGTTGTACCAATCATCTTCTTTATCAAGTGGTCTTGGTATAACTCTGTGACAAGAAAACAAAGACTCATAGTGAGTATCTGTTGCTTCTGATTTAGTAATCTGAACCTTTTTAATAAGTTTAGTAAGTTCTTTTGGATTACCTTTTATTGTTAGTTCATTACTGCACCAATTCGGCATTTCCCTCTCCTGTCTTTCGGTGTGTTAGTTTTCTGTATGACCTTGATTTTCCATTTGTTGTTGTGTATCCGTAACGCACTAGACGAAACGCCAGCGCACTATGAGTAACACCAAGTTCTTTTGCTATGCGATAACCCGATACGCCACTCTCCATTAGTTCATAGATAAGTCGTGTATAAAGTTCTGCTTCTTCACGATTTTTCTTTGTCTTGCCACGAATACCCATAGCCTTTGGTTGAAGTTCTTTTAGTTGCGCCAAGATTTGTGGGTCAGGTACAACACGCTTGACTCTTTCAACAAAAACTTCTACAACAGGCACTTCAACAATAGGTAAGTGACTAATCTTTGCTAACACTTCTCCGCTATGTTCAGCAAGTGTATAAAGACGAATGGACTCTCTTGTTATGTTTAGCGGTGTTGCTAGTGATTGAAGTGTCCAACCAGCATTACGCAACTGCGTTGCATACGCCTTGCGTTCGGCTAGTGGCAAGCCAATAAGAATGTCTGAAACTTCTTTTGGCAAAGTTAAATCTGATTTAGGTCGTCTAGTACCCACCAAGATTTTTTCTTTATCTTGCTTTACTCCTTTAGTGCGCTTCACAGGTTTTGTCCCCTCGGCATTAAAGTTTGATTGGTGTGAATTGTTTGTTTCCAATTTTTACTCCTTCGTTAATCATAGTTGTTAGTTCTTGTTGTAGTTCTACTACTTCTTTTGCAAACGCTTCTCTTGCGTAGTTGTGATAGTGGTCAGGGATTTGGTCAATTACTTTTTGGTCTAAGTTATAGACCATTTCTGTTCTGTATCGCAAACCTTTATCTTTTCTGAACCCACGCACCTCTAGTGAGTTAAGACTTACTGTTGGTTCATTTGTGCGGTGAGATTGGTAAGTAAGTTCTTCTAGTCTTACTTTCTTAAATACACCTGTGCCTTGATAACTTCCATTTGTCCATTCGCGTTCTTCAATGTCAATAAGTATCTGCTCACTATCTTTGAGAGTTACTCTGCAATAGAAAGAAAGATTGCCATTTGCATTTACTTTTGTTTCTGTCTGTGTTGTTACTGTTGCCACTTGTATTACTCCTTATCCCATAGTTCTGTATCTTCTTTTGCTTCTTCTATCTTGTGGTGTAGTGCTTCCCACTTACTTCTTGTTTCATCTCGTAGTTCATCTGCGAACCTGTCCCATACATAGTCTGAGTTATCTACGCTTTTCATTACATCTTCAAGAAAGTCGTTGCTAATTTCTTTTGGCTTAATTTCAATTAGGTTTCCGTCTTCATCTTCGTACTCTGAGTCTGTAAGTATCTGTGCTAATTCTTCTTTATCAACCCAGATTGCCCAGATTTTATCGTCTTGATTAAGTGCAGAAAGAATGTCTATAACTTCTTTAACTGTTCTCATTTGTTACTCCTTATCCCATAGTTGATTGTCTGTGATACCTGCTTCGTAATCTGCCATGAAGTCTGCAATAAACTTTTCTGTTTTTACATCTTCACTTTGCATTTTGTTTTCTAATACGCCACGAATACTTGCACCTAACATTTGGTCGTGCATTTGCACACTAAAGTTTTCGGCAACATAGTCCCATTCGCTTTGTGTTAGTAATCGTGCTTCTGTATCCAACGCCTTGAAACATTCTTTATCCCATAGCGCAACGATTACTTGGTCTGTATCTGAATACTTCTTTAGCATTTCTTTTAACTCTGATACTTTCATTTTGTTATCTCCTTATCCCATAGTTCTGTTTCATCATTAAGTTCTTCTAAAGATAAGTCTTGTGAGTATGCCAACAAACTTTCCTTTAGTGAAGTGATTATTGCTTCACCAACATCAGGGGTTTCGTAAGTATCATCAGTTACATACTCCCAAGCGTTATCAAACATCTTTTGAGTTTCTTCATCAGTTAAGTTGTGTAACTCTTGAAAGCCATTGAGTTCGTCTATGACCCACTCCTTGCATAGTTCTTTAGACCAATAGATAACCAGTAAGTGTTCTTTAAGGTCATACCCTGATAACTCTTTGATTATCTTTTCTACTGTTGCCATTTGTTATTCCTTTCTTAGTGATACTTCTTGGCACAGATAGCACCCATGCCACCTGCAACACTCTTTAGAAGTGTTAGCGTGCGACCACAATGCACACAGATACCAACTTGTGCAGAATACTTAATTGCTAGTTCTAGTGTTAAGCGATTTGTTGTATCTAACTTATAGATAACATCAAACTCTTTATCGTTGCGTACATACTTCTTAGCAACATCTGAATAAGTCCAAACACTCCAACGCTTTGTTTCAGAGTTCTGTCGGATTGAATAGATAACTCCGTCTAAAAGATACGCACCAACTTCTGTAATCTTGATTGGCGGTGTAATTTCTTTTGCAACCTTTAGTGTGTTGATAATTGCAGACACATCTTTGCGGTCTAGTTCTTCTAAAGAAGATACTTTGCGATTGTGCAGATAGTGATTGAGAGTATCTAATCCACCCTCTTTCTTTTTGATTAGTGCATTAGCAAAAGAGATTTGCTTTTCGCTAGGTGCGATAACAACACCTGCTTTGTTAGGTAGTGCAAGTAACTTTGTGATTAGTTCTCCAGCACCTTGAACATTTAAGGTAGCGACATCAACATCAGTAAAAGAATGTTCTTTTGTTTCTAGTAATGTCTTTATGAATAGTTGTTGCTTGTCACTTGCATAGCGCACTTGGTACTCACCATAACCATTTGCACCTCTTGAACCACCTGTGCGGTGTGCAGATAGTGTTGTCATTTAGTTGTTCTCCGTTTCTGTATTTGTCCCCTCGGACACTTGTTGTGCTTGTAACCAAGCGAGTTGTATTTGTTTCTTAATTAGTCTTGCTTCTTTAGCCGTTACTTGCTCACACTTAACTACTTCGTACAGTTCTCCGTTTCTATTCCATGTCTTGCAATACTTCTTCGCATTGTGTTCTGTTGCAGACCATGAGGAATAGATACTTCCCCATTGAGAATAATCTTTTGCAATTACACAATAAGAATAATCTTTATCTGCACTACCTCTTACTGCTTTGTATCCCTTGCTATTGGTAGCAACAAAATACTTTCGTGGATTTCGTGTGTAACCTTTTACACTTAATAGTTCTTGTCCCATGTCATTCTCCATTCTTTATTCGTGATTGTAATTTGCTTACTTCATGTGCAGACTCTCGGTTACCTTTAGCGTTTAGATACTCTTTCTCCTTACCTAACGCTTCAAGTATTACTGCAACCTCTGTGTTAGTTAGTTCCAGTTTCATTAGTAGTTATCCTTTCCAGCAAACGCCATTTCAACTAGCAACTCAAACTCTCTGAGAGATAGATTGACACTTGCTTTGTAATCTAATCCGTAACCATTAGAAGTTACTTCAACAGTTGTTTGTTCGCCTAATAGTTCTTTAGAAGTAGCAATAACAGAATTGCGTGAGCGTTCTACTTCTTCTTCAACTTTCTTGCGTAGTTCTCGTTCTTTGCGTTGCGCTTCTTCTCTCGCTAGTCGCTCTGCTTCTTCTTTAGACTTCAATGAGTTCCACTTAGGTTCAAGAACAGACCACTCTGCAACAACATCTGCAAGTCGTGAAGTCCAGTAAAACTCTGCGCCACTATTGTCTATTGCTTTAACCAAGATACCGACAGAACGATTACCTGCTTCTGCTTTTCTAAAAGAAGTTGGATTGTCTTTACGATTGCTTGGCTCGTATTCATACTTTTCAAGAGAGATAACTGTTGCTTTAACAACATCATTCTCACGCACCTTGTCAATTTCACGACTTGATTTTGAGTTGTATGTCCATGACGGAACGATTGCGTACTCACCATTTAATTTGATTTCAGATAGTTTCATTTATGTATTACTCCGTTTCGTGTTTTGTTATTGGGGGCAACCGATTTGATTGCCCCCATGTCATTACGCATTAACTAGATTGCGTGTGATTGCAAGTCGCACTAAGTCTTTTCCTAGTGTGAGAATGTCTTTTGCAGATTGCATTGAAGTCATTAACTCAAACCCATGTCGGTAATTGTTAAGTTCTTCTTCGGTGTGTGAATAGCCTGTGATAAGTGCTTGGCAAGTAAGAACACCTGCGTTCTTCATTTCAACAACTGCTTTTTCTCCGTCAGTTGTATTCCATGCGCCGTCAGTAATCATAAACAGAACCTTGATTGCTTTATCACTCTCTGCAAGAACACGCTTTGCATAAAGTAATCCGCTTTCAGGATTAGTTCCGCCGTCTGCACCTGAGTCACGAATTGTTGTACCTGCTTTTTCATCTGCACCATAAAGAAGATTGGTGCGAGTATCAAAAGTAACAACAGTTGTTCGCGCTTCTACACGCTCTAGTGCTTTTTTGATTGCCCACATTGACTTGTATGCGTTGTCTGCATTACGACCACTCATTGACCCACTTCGGTCTAAAAGAATAACCGCTTCAATACTTACAACATCATCACGACCCTCAGACCATTCATCAAACACAGTATCTAATTCGTCACCGCGTAAGTAACGACCTGCATTTAATTTTCCTGAACGCTCACCAACTAACCAAGCAGGGTCAAACTCTGCTTGTAAGCGTTCTAGTTCAAGTCCAAACTTCTTTGCAAGTAAAGAAAGTTCTTCGGGGATACGCACTTCGTTGTAGTTAGCCTTGATAGGTGTTTCTGCATTTCCGCCGTCAAGGTATGACTCAATACCTAGTTGCTTTGCTATGTCGTTAATGTCTTTGCTAACTTCTTTAACAACATCAGAAAGAATGTCATGCAATAAATCAGTTACCTGTTGATTGTTACCAGTTGTACCTGCTTGATTACCTGCACTCTTACTTTGTGACGGATTGCTTGGTGACTCAACATCATCATTGAAATCGTAATCATCAAACTCAAAATCAAAATCATCTTCATCAAAAGAATTATCTTTTGCATTTGATTGTGATTGTGATTGTGATTGTGATTGTGATTGTGATTGTGATTGTGATTGTGATTGTGATTGTGATTGTGATTGTGAGTTGCTATCAGAGTTTGTCCCC
>Ga0222713_10000323_pt1 | contig 53630 bp, 68 predicted proteins | sample C33_649DmetaG_FD_165061 | JGI IMG/M metagenome (GOLD analysis project Ga0222713, IMG submission 165061) | Estuarine water microbial communities from San Francisco Bay, California, United States - C33_649D | ecosystem: Environmental > Aquatic > Marine > Unclassified | place: USA: California...
GAACCGCTGTTAGAAGAACCGCTGTTAGAAGAACCGCTGTTAGAAGAACCGATGTTAGAAGAACCGATGTTAGAAGAACCGCTGTTAGAAGAACCGATGTTAGAAGAACCGATGTTAGAAGAACCGCTGTTAGAAGAACCGATGTTAGAAGAACCGATGTTAGAAGAACCGATGATAGAAGATAAATCAGTTGAAATGAAACTATTAGAAAGTATTTTACAATTGAAAAATGTTCCATCACATTTTCAAACAAAATGTAAAATGGTTTTTATAAATATTGATAGCGATATTGAAGAAGAATATAATAATATGTCAAATTATTCAAAATATTTAATTATGAATAAATTACTATCAAATAATACAAATACAAATACAAATACATATAATATACATATCAATCGTAATAATATAAATATATGAAGTTTATCATAAGAAAACTAATAAATTTTTAAATTTTTCTTTTTTCTACAAAATTTTCTTATGCGTCCAATCGCATATTTACATGTATTATTATTACAATTTTCTCTCTTTTTTTTTCTACAAACTGATTTTTTAACTCTCATTCTATAAATAGGAATTCTTGATTTTCTTAGTGTTTTTCTTCCTAATCTTTTATTTTCAGGTATTTCTGTCATCTCAATCGATCCAAATCCTCTTTTCTTTGTTTTTGGCATATATATAATAAAATATTAATTATTAAAGATAATTTATTTTAGAACGATGACCATAAAAACGACCTGGTTTTTTTCTTCGTTGAATTTGTTTTTGAAGCGATACGATAAAATTACGTTCTTGTTTTGACCAATAAGTAAAACATGAACTTGTTGTCGGTTCAATTGGTAATGTTTTATAGATTGTGTTTAATGTATCATGTAAACTTGTATCTTTTGAGTTCCACGTATAATTAAAATTTATATTTAATGTTTCATCATCGTAATAATAAAACTCACGACAATTTGATACTGAAAAAAGCGGACAATAAAAATAAGGTGATACATAACTAATTATCGGTTTAGTTTTACAGTTAAATGTATTTATATTTTCATCATCACAATTACGATTATGACTTCTAATAATACTATGCGTTTGCGCTTTTCGCTTTTTAAAGCGATTACTACGATATGTTATTCCAATTCGATGAGTTTTTCCCATTAATATCATTATCAAGTTTTCTTTAAATTATTATTTAAAACTCAAACTCATATTCAAACGACTTTAAATCTTTCTTCAAATAATTATATAAACTATTTTTCATTCTACTCATATTATTATCTTGACTAAAACTTATATCCATTAATTTTATTACTGCTTTATTGAAAATAACTGAAATTTTACTATCATCAAATTTATGTTGATTTTGTTCTTTCCACTTTGTTAGTTCTCTTGTAATTCCTCTTTGAATTATTCTTAATAATAATATGAAATCTTCTAATACTAACTTTTTCCACTCCGCCGTTCCGTCTCTCTGTTTTTCACAAATATAAAATACACTGGTTTTTTGAGAAAAACAACTAATTGGACATATAAAATCACTCTTTTCACATATATTATCTTCAAAAATATGTTGTATTGTTTGAAATATTGTATTTTCCATTAAATAAATAAAATGTTCAGGTTTTACTATTATTTGTGTATTTACCCACTCCAAAAATCCTATTGTTGGAGTTACATTTGTATTCAACCACATAATAATATTTAGTTTTTGTTTTTTCTTATCAACCCATTTTTTCATTTCTTCCATACTTTCCTCCATTTTTACAATTTTTAATGATAATTCTTGTACTATTTTAACTAACTGATAATGCGTTGGTGTATCGCCTAATTCTTCGGTTTCTATTTGTAATTCTCGCGGAGTTTTCATTTTAAAATCACATAATATTCGATGTTTATCCAAAGATGATTTTCTGGTATATTCTTTATAACAATTCGAGCAACAAAGTTTAGAACTCATATTATTTTTGTTATTTTATAATCATATTAAAATATATATAAATAAATCAATTTTTTTCTCAAAAAATAATAAAAATAATAAAATAACAATGTATATAATGACTAATGAAAATCCACAGTGTCAAATTAATCCTTGTAGGTCTTGTAATCAAAATTTAACAAGTAATGATCCAGCATCACAATATCAAAGACAAAAAATAATACAAAATACAGTAAGAGTTCAATCTTCTTTATATACAATGAATTTAGCAGGATTATCAACATATAAAAAACCATTAAATACTCCTCAATTTGTTGAACAAAATGGAAGCGGGTATGTTGCTCCCGCTAAGGTTAACTGGAATCAAATGAGTGATCGTCCAAAACCAGCAAATCAATTAACCAAAGTGGCTTCCGGTACTTCTTATCATACAAGCAGCACACGTCATACAATAACAAGACTAAGACCGGGAGCAATGTCACCCGGCGGTGTAGGTGTTGACATTAAACATAATTCGTATGATCGTTATCTTAATAGACTTAAAGGTAAAACAGTGCTTAGACGAGGAATTGTACCGCCTAACTTTGGAGCAGAAATTCCATTTAATAATGTTTTTCCAGTATACGGAGGTAAAACCATTAAAACCGCCATTATAAATGGATGTGATTGTCCTGATATAAGCAAAGATCAAGATCAACTTATTTACGGTTCAAAATTAAACGCAATACAAGATGAAATACTTTCGATAAAATATGTTTTTAATATTGGTGATTTTGTGTGGGCAAAAAAATATGAATCTGATTCAACTTTATATAAAGGCGAAATTATTAATATTGAAAATGGGCTATATATTATTCATTTTGATGATAATATTACAACAACACTAACATATTGTGAATTACTTATTTATTTTGATTGTAACGATTGTCTGAATCAATCATCTTTAAATGAACAATTATTTGCCAATTATCCAAACGAAAGATTAATTCAAAGTGATGGTACATCTGAAAATATATTATGCCAACTTTTAAATATAATATAATATAAAAAAAATAAAATATTAGTTATTTAATATATGAATACAAATCGTTTTAAAATGTCATTTAATAATTATGGATCTTCTTTTCCAAATAATTTAGGAGTTGAAAATAGTTTGACTTCTTTAGATAGAAAACGTGTATCTTTACCTCCAAGAAATACTGCTTTAAACGCGCCAATGGTAGATCGAGTTCATAAAGCGAAACCCGGTTGTGGTGCTTGTGGTAAAAAAGTTGCCTAATGTTAATATAATTATTTTCAATTTTAATAAATTATATTAACTTATATTATAATGTCACTGAATACATTTGGTTCTATATTAGATACTTCAACTAACAGTAATGTAACATCTTATCCTCAAAATTTATTAAACCGCGCTTCAAATTATATAACATTATTTGATACTGCTGTTCTTCCATATAATAAACAATATAACGGTTGTTCAAACACACTGTGTTACACATCAAGCAAAGGTACATTCATTTATAAACCTCATTCTGCATACGGAATGGTTGGAACATCATCTGCTGCATATTTAGGTCGTCGAAGACGGTTATAAATAGAAAATAAAATAAAAGTAAATAATATGAATATTAATATAATATATAGTATACTAATTGGTACATTATCAGGGTTATTAGGAGGTGCATTTGGACTAGGAGGGTCTTTTATAATGTTGCCCGGTTTAATTTTATTAAATGTTACAAAAGATTTTAATACCGCAGTTGGAACCATTTTGTTTTCATTATTACCACCAGTATCTCTATTAGCAGTAATAGAATATTATAAACGAGGTCAAGTTGATATGAAAATTGGAACAATATTATTTATTACTTATTTTATAGCAGCATATTTTGGTTCAAAAATTAACGCGATGTATAGTCAAAAAACATTAGAATATGCGTGTGCTACGGTATTTTTGATGATAACAATATATTTTTATTACCATGCGTATCATCTAAAGGGTAAAGAGTCGTTTACTGTTGGAAAATTCACGCACTAATTTTTGATTATATATATAATAAAAAGTATTTAAATAGTTATTATTATATATTATCATGTCAATAAAGTGTTTAAATAATTCTGCTGGAATTTATGGTCGTTATGGTGAATATACAAAATATGAAATAGATGCTGATAATATTGATGATGTGTATCAGATATTGTATAACAATGTACAAGTTCGTAATGAAATCATATGTTGTAATGAAAATGGCGGATGTAAATATTATACATTGGGTGATATACATAAATCACTTTATATAATATGTGATTTTTCAAATGATTATGATGTGATAAACAAAACAATATTATTTGATGTAAATAGTGATTTTACAAGAGTAAAAAAGGTAAATACAAAAAACATACTATTAGGCAATATATCATTTGAATTATTTAAAAATATAATTTATTATTTTGAAGAAATTGTATTAGGAGATTATGGAGATTATATATTTGAACTAACACAAAAGGATGATAAATTCATATTGAATATGAGAACAGAATGTTATTCGGATACGGATACGGATACGGATACGGATTCGAATATAGATACAAGTGTTGATATTGAACCTTTGTAAAACATAAAATTATCGTGTAAATCAGGATTGATTATTTTGTTACCATTTATCGTAACAAAATAAGTAAGTATAATTGTAGCGAAACTTTCAATCACAAAAAAATTCTGAAAAGTCATTTAGGTTTTCAAAAAAGGACATAAAAAGTATGTCCAATTTTGAAAACCTTGGGGAGTCTTTTGAAAATACTCGCGCAAATGACGTTTGTGACGATAATGCTCTCATTTTCGATTTTTCTTTGATTTTTCTGTGATGATACTTTTTATATGTTTTTGAGTAAAAGGGTTTAGAAATAATTTCGCTTATAGAAGTATGATAGAAAATGGTAGTTCGGAAGTTCCAAAAAGTTCCAAAATACTGAGGTGCGATTTATGTGACTATACTACATCTAGGAAAAGTCAATATACCCGCCATTTGGCAACTGATAAACATCAACTAAATGAAAAAGATAGTAAAATGGTGGCAAATGTTTACCAGCAAGTTCCTAAAGGTTCCAAGTTTCAATGTGTATGTGGTAAGATATATAAATATGACAGCGGATTTTATCGTCACAAAAAAAAGTGCGATTTTAAAGAACCTACAATGAACCCAAATGACACAATACAACTCAGCGATACAAACAAACAACTAACAACTGCTATATTACAAATCGTAACAAATAATGATGAATTTAAAAAAATAATACTTGAACAACAAAAACAACTGATTGATCTAGCTAAATCATCCGCACCGCAAATGGGTAATAATAACAATATAAACTCTCACAATAAATTTAATATCAATGTGTTTTTAAATGAAAAATGTAAAGACGCTTTAAATATAAGTGATTTTGTTAGTCAATTGAATATTGGAGTAAAAGATTTAGAAGAAACAGGACGACTAGGATTTGCTGATGGAATTTCAAAAATATTCATCAATGGGTTAAATCAACTAGATATATATAATAAACCAATACATTGTAATGATTCAAAAAGAGAAGTATTATATATAAAGGATTCTGATAAATGGACAAAGGAAGAAGAAGGTAAACCAATACTAACAAAAGCAATAAAAGAAGTGGCATCAAAAAATATAAAACAAATATTCGAGTGGCAAAAATTACATTCAGAATATAATGATCCGACATCAAAACAAAATGATAAATATTTACAAATTGTATGTGAATCAATGTCAGGGTCAACAAAAGAAGAATCAGAAAAAAATTATAATAAAATCATTAGAAAGTTGGCAAAAGAAACGGTTATCCCAGAAATCGAAAAATAATTTCTTTAAGTTGTTTTTAATATTATTTAAATTTCAATCACCATAAATATTTATGTGAAAAGTATTTAGCACTGCCTTTTTTTGCGGTTTTACCGTGACGAGCATAGTATAATCTCCTGCGATTTTTATCATAATGATTTAATTTTTTATAATAATGAAGCGGTGTGCTATCTTTATATTGTTGATACCGATTGTCTCCAAATGAGACCACATATTTTCCATTTTTAAATGCATCATATTTTTTATGTTTTCGTGTGGAAACCTTAAATGTATACATACTATTATAATATACAATTTTATATTATAATATTCGATTTCTCAAACCTTAACCTTCAACCAAATCCTAAATAGCAAAAAAAATAGTTCATTTTTGGTTGTATTTCCAAAATATGATATTTAAAATAAATTTGCAGTATCTGGTACAAAAGGCACATTTTCATCAATATATGTTGTATTTAACGCTTCTTCGCACGATAATTGAATACTTTCTATTTTTTTTTCTTCTTCTTCCTTTAAAGATATTTGATTTTCTAAAATTTCATAAAATTCTTGTACTTTTCTATTAACTCTTATTCTTTTAGCATCAAATGATAATAAATATAGACCTTCTAAACTTTTAACACGCGATAAAGCAACATATGTTTGACCGCATTCAAATATGCCAGAACCAGCATCAACTTCAGCTAAATCAAGTGTTGCTCCTTGAGCTTTATGTATTGTTAACGCCCAAGCCAAAATTAAAGGAACTTGAGAAACCCCAACGCCCGGTATTAACTCACTTGGCCATACATGATAATTCATAGTCATTCTATATCCATTTTTATATTCAACAATAGGAAGTCCTTGTGGAGAAATATCAACCACAATACCTCGAGCACCATTACATAATATATCTCCATTATCAAGTTGAATATTAACAATACACATTACTTGCGCTTTTATTTTAAGTTTAATTATATTATCACATCGTAAGTTACTTTGTATATACATTAATTCGGTTTGAATTTTCTCTTTGGTAAAACCCATTCGCGTAATTGCTTCTCTAGCACTCATTTCTAAATCAAAATGATATTTAATTTTATATTCGTATTCTTTTCCAACTATATTATTCATTTCATTTGTATTAATATAATCAACTTTATTTCGCACAGGAAATAATTTTGTAGGTCGAATGAGACAACTCGCGTCAATTTCTCTCCCTACAAGTTGTAGGAGAATTTCGTTTGATGATCTTTTTAGTCGACCTTCGCGAATTTGATTTAAAATGCGCTGATAAATCGGGTCATTTTGTCTGAAAATTTTACATAAATTAATATGATTGTCTAAATTAAATGTGGATAACCAAAGAGAGGATTCAAAACAAAATTTAGTGGTGTCCGGTTCATCTTTATTGCCAACAGGAGGTAATTGATAAAAATCGCCCGAAAATATAATTTGAATACCTCCAAATGGTCGAGTATTACGTCTAACTGTTTTACCAATAGCATCTAACATTTCAAACAATTTAAGCGACATCATAGAAACTTCATCAATAACCAAAATATCTGTACCTTTCCAATTAGCTTTAGCATATCTATTTTTCATAATTTTTGTTACATTATCTTCAATCGACCCGTTTCCCAACCCAATACCAGCCCACGAATGAACGGTTTTTGCTTTACATTCTAATAAAACCGCAGCGCATCCGGTTAAAGCGCAAACTTGAATATCAAATCCTTTCGTATAAGCGTCTTTTTGAATGTGTCTAATTAAAGCAGTTTTGCCTGTTCCACCCGGTCCAGTTATAAATATATTATTGCCGGAAATGTATTTATCGTAAGCAAATTGTTGTTCTTGTGAAAATTCCATTATATATCCTTATTTAAAATTATATTTATATATAAATAAATTTCAATTTTTTAAATAGGTATATAAAAATATAAGTAATTATATATTATGGACACAAATTTTGATTTAAATATTGATAATTATACAATAAAAGAATTAGAAGAATTATTAGAATTGCCAAATAACTATGACGAATCAATAATTGAAATGAAAGAAATAAAATTAAGAGAAAATATAATAAGCGATAGAAGTATTTTATCAAGTACAAAAAACAAAACATTGGATTTTATCAAAAATGTAAAGAACAAACTAAAAACCAATAAACAGTTAGATTTGACTCCGGTATCTAAATTAGTAAAGAATTGGGAAAATATATATAATACAAATAAATCATTAAGCGCATCAAATATAGTTGATGCTGGAAGTACAAATATAATAAAACAAGAAGTAACTCCTTTTGGTCAATCGTCACCAAGCGAATTTTATCAAGGTACAATAAATCCGTTAAATAGAAGAATATTACGTCAAAATATAAATATCGATACTCGTTTTAGAGACAATTATTATACAAGTTCAGCAACCAATTTTCATGTAGATTTACCATTAAAACTAACAAAGGTTGTTAGTTTACAATTATCTGCACTTGAGTTTCCAAATACACTTTATGTTATATCAAAAGCATATGGAAATAATTTTTTTGTTTTAGAGGTGCCAAATGCGGAACCATTAGTAGTAACAATACCTGATGGAAATTATGATTATTTAGCGTTACAACTATATATTAATAATTTTTTATCTACTATTGCTCCTGCTGAATATAATAATATACAGTTTTTATCAGATATAAATACTCCATTGGGTTCAGGACCGAGTGGTGGAAGTGGAAAAATGATTGTTGGTTCAACAACGGGAACTGAAATATTTTCAATTAATTTTTTAACAGATGCTTATGGAAATAATGATAATCAAGTTCCATTACCATTAAAATTTGGATGGTTAATCGGTTTCAGAAATGGTTATTATGAAAATAATACAACATATGTTTCAGAAGGAATAATAAATTTGGTTGGTCCAAAATATATATATATGGTGGTGGATGATTATAATAATAATGTAATAGACGGATTTTATGCGGCATTTACATCATCAATATTAAATAAAAATATATTAGCTCGTATTTCATTACAAGGAACTGTATTTGATATTTTGACAAAAGATAATTTCAATCTGATAACAAGTCCAAGGCAATATTTTGGTCCGGTGGATATACAAAAATTACAAATACAATTATTAGATGAGTATGGTAGAATATTAAATTTAAATAATATGGACTATAGTTTTTGTTTAACATTTCAGACAGTTTATGATCTTTAAGTCATATTTATATATATATTATAAAAGGACTTAAAACGGTTTTATATTGGTCAAATATATATATTATAAAAGGACTTAAAGAAAAAATTGAAATTATTTATATTTAATTACTTATTTTATTAATAAAACAATAATATGGAGAATACAAGACTTAAAATTGTTATGGAAGAAGAAGATAAAGAACATTGTGAAAAAACACTGATTAAACGTATGAAAGAATTTAGTAGTGGTGATCTATTATTAACCAGAGGTAAACCGTATAATAATTATGATGATGATTTTAATATTAAAAAATTTACAAACAGTAATGATAAATTATGTGTAAGAGATATTTATAAAGCGTTAGATGAAATTGAAAAACAAACCGGAATTAAACCTAAAATAGATAAACCATTTATATCAAAATTTATTGATAATGAAAATAACACTATTGAAACCATAAAAGAATACATTAAAAAAAATATTTAACTTTGTGTTGTGTATTTTGTTATAAATTTTATTATTTTATATAAAGTTGATAATAAAAAATTGAAATTATTTTTATTTAATTACTTATTTTATTAACTGCTGATTTGTATTAATTTATAAAATGTTAAGGTGCTATTATTGTTTAGAATATGGACATGTTGGTTATAATTGTAATTTATTTCAGTCAAATGATAATATAACTATTTCTAAGGATATGATACATAAAGTATTATGGCAAGTCTCGCAAGAAAAAAATTGTTTATCAAAAATTAAACGACTTATTAATATAGCTGAATTTAATAATATTAAAATAGATTTTACTTTACATAATGATATGTTATTTCGTGGCGCTTGTTACAATAATGATATTGATACTGCTGAATTTTTATTAAAAGCGGAACCAAAAATAAATGTGAGATCTTTAAATGATTCTGCTTTTATAAATGCTGATTGGGAATATAGGTTGACCGGTTCTTTTAAAAAAATTATATTACTTTTATTACGCGAAGAACCATATGTTTATTCATATTCATTTGAAACAAAAACTAAAAAAATTAATACTTTGAAAGAAGAAAAAGAAGCGAGATGGAATACAAAGCGACTTGCAGTGATGGCGAGTTCATATCACAAAGAAAATGACACAATTCTATATAGATTACCATCTGAATTATCACGAATTGTAATTGAGTTTTTATATAAAAAATAAATAGTATTGTTCTTTAAGTTGTTTTACAATATATATTATTTTTTGTTTTTAAGGATACAAAACATATGTGTATGACATTAAATATTTCATCATCAATGTAAATAGTGTTGTTATATTACAATCACCATTTAGATATTCCATATTAAAATTTGTTGAACCATTTGATTCATAATATTCAAATTCATTTGTATATAAAAATGGGTGATACTCATCTAAACCAATCATAATATATTTATTTGTATTATCATCAATCAAACAAATCATTTCATATTCTTTATCATATCTGTCTTGTATTATTTTTATATGCGATATGTTATATTTTTCAACTGTTGAATTGAATGATGTTATATTTATTTTTAATTCGTCATGTTCAATTATTTCATTATTTTTTATATAAGTAAAGGTAGATGCCTTTTGTAACATTTCAAAATATGTATTAAATGAAGGTTTGTATCTTATTTTACAAATATCATTATCAATATAATGTGAAAAAATATCATTTTTATATTTTAATATACCCATCACTTCATCATCACCCAGAAATTTATCAAAAAGTGTTGTAAAATTAATATATTCGCTTAACATACTTAATATACATAACTTTATTATATAATATTAACGCAATAAAGTTACATTTCACCTTTACAATAATAATTCATCCAATCAGTTGGTTTCATTTTTGTGCCACCATCATATGAAACTGCTAGTCTTTTTTCAATCAAATGTTGATTTAAATGTAAATCTCCAATATAAACATCTGCTAGAATACGCCCATACTTTTCTGTTTGAACATTTTTTAATGTAACCATTTTATTCATTATAAGATCATTCATTTCTTTTTTAGCTATTTTCGCACACTCTTTTTCATTTTCATCTTTTCCTTTAATTTCGGGACAATCAATACCATTTAAACGCACTGAGAAACGATAAAGTGGTGAAGATTCATAAGGTAATTTTGAAGCAATTGTAATTGTATCTCCATCATATACTTTAATAACAATTCCTTTTTCAATCGGCGCTACAAATTCAACGGTATCTTTCCAATTAATTTGTTTTTCTTCGATCTGATTTTCTTCATTCATATTTTTATAACTTGATTTAACAGAAGACACTTCCTCATTTATAGGGTTAATTCGATTAATGATTTTTTGAAACATATTTAGTTTATATTATAACAATAGGAATTAAATAATTATTCTTTTCAATTTTATTTATAGTGATAATATAAATAAAATGAACAATAAAGTAAAAAAAATTTATGAAATGAATGAAGAAGAAATACAAATATTTATCGAAAAACACATACCAGTAAAAAAAATAGAAAAGGATAAATACGGAGAAGTTTTTACCAGTCCCATATTGATTAACAAAATGTTAGATTTGTTTCCTAAAAATGTTTGGACAAATCAAAAACTATTATGGTTAGATCCGTCTGTTGGTGTTGGTTTTTTTATGATATTTGTTTATATGCGTTTAATGAATGGATTAAAAAAATGGCAACCAAATCAAAAAAAAAGAAGTCAACACATTATTGAAAATATGTTATATATGGTTGAATTAAATAAAAAAAACTGCTCAATTTGTAAGATCATATTTGGTTCCAAATTAAGGATTTTCTGTGGCGACTTTTTAGATACCGTAAAATTTCCGGGATCGAATAACGAACATTTCGATTGTATTGTGGGGAACCCACCATTTCAAGACGATTATGGTCTCAATAATAATGGTAAACGCATAAACGGTGGTAAAAGTAAACTTTATGAACGCATTTTTTTAAAATCATTTAACATGTTAAAAAATGGAGGATTTTTAAGTTTTGTTGTTCCTGATAACATTTTTTCAGGAAATGGATCATTATCTTATCAAACAATAATTCAAAATAATGTCCCATTTGTTAGTTTAAACCCGTCCAATCAATCCTATTTTCAAAAAATTCAACAACCTGTTTGTTATTTTATATTACAAAAACGTCCAAGTCAAACTCTTACAACCATTGAACATGGCGATGAAAAAGAAACATTTCAAATTAAATTACAAGACCGACCTGTAAATCCTATACGTAATTGGACTTTAAAAACTGAAAAACTTATTAATAAATATGTAGGTGATCAAAGAAATAGTGTTAGTTATAACCGAGGCAAAAGTATAACATCTTATAAAGGAAATAAATATAATATTATTTATTCACCTTCTAAAACATTACATACTAACAATATCACACTTGCTGCCGGAATTAATATAAAAAAGGCAATCATTTTTTCAATATCTCCAGAACTTGCATTTAAAATGGATTATTCTGGAAAGTATGGAGCAGGACCTAATACATTTTATATACCATTTAATACAAATGCTGAAGGTAAAAAACTCGAACGATTCTTGAATAGTGAAGAATATAAAACTTTAGCGCTTGCCACGAAAACTACAAGACAATATCTTAAGATTGCTTTTATTGAATATCTCAAACTAACAAAAATAATAGGATCAAATAAAACACAAAAACATAAAATAAAACAAAAACAAAATAATAAAACACAAAAACGTAAATATTAATGTATAATTAATATATAAAATGGCACACACATTTAAATCAATTTCAGCAAAACCAACATTTGGAACACTTCAAACAAATAATAATCAAAGTGATTATGTTAGTAGAAAAAAAGGAAATGTTACTTTATGTAAAAGATCTTTGATTTGTCAAAAAAATAGTAATTTAATTACCAGTCAATATAGCACTGAAAATCTGAAAGGGGTATGTACCGTTTCTTCTTTGTCGCCATATATTGCTCCTACCCCTTGTAGCGAAGAAGTACCGTGTACGCCTTGTCAAAATAATAATCCGGTTATAATTGATCCTCAAAATGCTACTACAACATTTTATAGTGAGTACAATATTGATCCTCTAGGACAACTTTTTGGAAATTCACAATGCGGTGAATTAAATTATACAGAGTATATGAGTTCTGGTCTAACATGTAGAGCAGGGGTTTCAACAACTACAACTACAACTACAAATATAAATTCTGAAACAATAAATGGAAATACAATTAATTACAATATAATTGAAGGAAATGAAATTATTGTTGATACTAAATTAACTTTAAAAAATACATGTATAATTTCTGTTGGTGATAAAATGATTTCAGATGTTGAACTAACTTATTTAGATGGTGTTACTTCAAATATTCAAAAACAAATCGATAATGTTGCAGGTAAGGAATTACATTTTCAAGCACAAATCGATAATCACACAAATCAAATTGAAGATTTACAAACATCATATACAGCACAAAATACTGCTATAACAAATTTACAAACAACTAATACAACACAAACAAATCAAATATCACAATTACAAGAAGATTTGATTGATTTACATTCAAACATCACCTTTCAAGGATCAACAGGATCTCAAGGTGCTACTGGATCTCAAGGAACAACAGGACCAACTGGATCTATAGGATCTCTAGGTACAACAGGTTCTCAAGGTGCTACGGGATTTTCAGGTACAACAGGATCTAAAGGTGCAACAGGTTCTCAAGGATCAACAGGTTCTCAAGGATCAACTGGATCTCCAGGTGCAACTGGATCTCAAGGTACAACAGGATCTCAAGGTACAACAGGATCTCAAGGTGCAACTGGAACAACAGGATCTCCAGGTACAACAGGTTCTCAAGGTACTACAGGATCTCAAGGTGCAACTGGATCTCAAGGTGCAACTGGATCTCAAGGAACAACAGGATCTCCAGGTACTACAGGATCTCAAGGTGCAACAGGATCTCAAGGCGCAACTGGAACAACAGGATCTCAAGGTACTACAGGATCTCAAGGTGCAACTGGATCTCAAGGAACAACAGGATCTCAAGGAACAACAGGATCTCAAGGCGCAACTGGATCTCAAGGAACAACAGGATCTCAAGGCGCAACTGGATCACAAGGACCAACTGGATCTCAAGGACCAACAGGATCACAAGGAACAACAGGATCTCAAGGAACAACAGGATCTCAAGGACCAACAGGTACAACGGGATCTCCAGGTACTACAGGATCACAAGGTGCAACTGGATCTCAAGGAACAACAGGTACTACAGGATCTCCAGGTACTACAGGATCACAAGGAACAACAGGATCTCCAGGTACAACGGGATTTCCAGGTACTACAGGATCTCTAGGTACAACTGGATCAACAGGATCTCCAGGTACAACTGGATCACAAGGTGCTACGGGATTTCCAGGTACTACAGGATCTCTAGGTACAACTGGACCAACAGGATCTCCAGGTGCTACTGGATCTCAAGGTGCTACAGGAACACAGGGTACGACTGGATCTCAAGGTACGACTGGATCTCAAGGTACGACTGGATCTCAAGGAACACGAGGTAATACAGGATCTCAGGGAACTACAGGATCTCAAGGAATTACAGGAACAACTGGATCTCAAGGTGCGACTGGATCAACAGGATCACAGGGAACTACAGGAACACAAGGAATTACAGGAACTCAAGGAACTACAGGAACACAAGGAATTACAGGAACTCAAGGAACTACAGGAACACAAGGAATTACAGGAACTCAAGGACCTCCTGGGGGACCTCAAGGTGCTACTGGACCTCAAGGAGAAAATCTTTTACCATTAAATAATAATTGGTCAGGAACAAATACATTCAATAATGTTTATTTAAATACAATTGAAGGAAAAATGAGCGGGTATTTAGACTTATTAACAAATAATACATCTCGTTTAAGGTATACAGATACGGGAGCATGTTTAGCAAATTCAAATGGTTTATATATTCAAGGATTTATTGAAGACACCACAAAAGTAAGATTAGGTTATAATAATGCGGCAACAATAATACAAGGAAATGGGTCAGTATCAATAGGAGGAAATGCAGGAACAAGTCAATCTACAAATTGTATAGCAATTGGTAATTTTGCCGGTCACACGGCACAAGGAGTTAACTCAATTGCTTTTGGTAATTATGCAGGATATTCGCAAAAAAATAACGCAATCGCATTAGGTAATTTTGCAGGATCTTTACAAGAAAATTCTTGCATAGCAATAGGTAATAATGCTGGAAAAAATCAATCAACATCATCAGTTGCTATTGGTCCGTTTGCTGGTCACACAGCACAAGGTACAGCTTCAATCGCAATTGGTTCGTTTGCGGGTAGAACGCAAGGGTCAAGTTCTATCGCAATCGGCGGTAATTCAGTTATGAATGCGATACAAGGTGAAGGAAGTATATGCATAGGTTATAAGAGCGGAGAAAATGGGATAGGCAATAATACAATATCAATTGGACATCTTTGTTGTCAAGGACCACCACCACCGGAAAAATCACCAATTCAAAATAGTATAGTATTAAATGGCACGGGATTAGTTTTTGATCCTACTGAAAATAGTGCATGTTATATAAAACCTGTTAGATCAACAACAGATACAACTCCTATTATGGTATATAATACTAATACTGGAGAAGTTGCATATAGTACATCATCAATAAAATATAAAAAAAATGTAATTGATTTAACAACGGATACAAGTGTATTACATAATTTACGAGCAAGAGAATATGATTCAAACGCTAAAGATTCACATCACATAGGTTATATTGCTGAAGAAGTAGATGCAATTGATACACATTTTACGTGGAAAAATCCTGATGGAACACCCGAAGGTCTTGATTGGTTTAATATATTACTTTATGCCATTGAAGAAATAAAAAAATTAAGAATTGAAGTAAATGAATTAAAGTCACTTTAAATATATGGTAAATAAATATTTATATCACTTTATAATATAAAATTGAAATAAATTAAAAAACTAATATAAAGACATAATAATTAACAATATAAGTTCACAAATGTCAAAAACAATTTTACAAGAAAAATATTCTCATCCAAGAGATAAAGAAATTCAATTTTATAGCAGAGGACATAAATATGTAATTTTGTGTGATAAAACATCGAATTATACATCGGTAACCAAGTGGAATGGAACACATTTTCCAAAATTTGATGCGGATGCGATCATTGCTAAAATGTTTAATAGCAAATCTTGGGGTCCAGAACATAAATATTGGGGTCAAACTGCTGAGCAAATTAAAGCAGGTTGGAAAAATAATGGTGATTCAGCAACATCGTCTGGAACAAATTTACACGAAAGAATTGAGTATTTTATGAATGATAATTCATTTGAAAATGAGTATACACAAAAAGATTTATATGAAAAATATAATAGCGTTGAAAGAGAACCAGATTCTCAAGTTGAGTGGGAATATTTTATACATTTTATCAGAGATCATGCGGAATTAAAACCTTATCGCACTGAATGGATGATATTTGATGAAGATTTAAAATTAGCCGGTTCAATCGATATGGTGTATGAGAACCCAGATGGAACATTATCAATATATGATTGGAAACGTAGTAAAGATATTTCAAAAAAAAATAGTTGGAATAATTATGCGTTAAATCCTTTGATATCACATATGCCTGATACAAATTTCTGGCATTATGCGTTACAATTAAATACGTATAAAACAATATTAGAACGTAAATATGAAAAAAAGGTAACAAAGTTGTGTCTTGTTAGATTACATCCAGATATAAAAGAACAAACATATGAGCTTATTGACGTACCTATACTATCAACTGAAATAAATGATCTTTTTGAAGAACGGAAAAAAGAAGTATTATAATAACTTATTCGTAAATAACTTAGAAATATAAATACTATATATTATATTATATTTAATGTATAGTAAAACAGGTGAAAGAATTAAAGACTTTGCATTAATATCATTTTTAAGTTATATTATTTTATATTATCCAAAAATCGCATTAATTCAAGTGTTATGGCATTTTTTTATTTATTTACATTCAAAAATAGGTGTGAATAATTTAAAACAATATTTACTATTTTTTAATGAAAATGTGAATGAATTTATTCAATTTTATCAATTTATGTGTGAAAATAATCCATTACTTTTAAATTATGTAGATGATTTTGATGAGGAATTAAAAAATAATGATTTAAAAACAACTGAAACAACGAGTGAAATAATAAAATGTGAAGAAAATATTGAAAAAAAAATTGAAGAAAAGTTTGAAGATAAATATTTAAAAAAATTTAAAGATTTTCCAAATAAATTTATTTTTGATGACACAGAGTTAACTCAAGAATTAGATGAGCGAGATAATATTGAGTTTGAATTTGAAAAAAAAAGAAGTATGTCAATCTGCGCAATACAAAAAGAATTATCAAAAATAAATAACATAACTGATTGTTCAAATGATAATAAAATACAAGGACTAATAGAATGGTTTGACTTAGAAGAAGATTATGAAGACAATCCAGAATCAATTAATATTGAAGAATTAGATAAACAAATTATTGAAGATAAGAATAAATTATTAAAACAAATAGAAGAATTAGAAACAATGATACTAACAGAAGAAGAAATAAGTGAAAAAGCTCGTGATGTTATAATAAATAACAAATTAGATAAATTTATTGATAATTATATTTTAGAGTACACACCATTAGGAAATATATATATGAGATATAATAACAATAAAAAATCATTCGAATATTTTAGTAATAATTCAATGCCATATAGATATTTAGAACCCGTTGGAAGAAAATATGTAATGACTTATTGGTGTAAACCAATATATGTTGATATGAATGATGAATTGAAAAAAGCGGAAGAAATATATGATAAAAAGAAAGAAGAAGATTTGAAAAAAGCAGAAGAGAATAATAAAAAAATAAATACAAAAAATGTGTTAGTTAAGTTAAAGGATTATAATAATAATACGAAAGAAAACTCAATGAGACCTATGAAAAATAGAATAGATAATAATACAATATTACCTGATCGAATAAAAAATAATTTACCTGATGTTAATAAAAAACCAGAAAAAATGTTTTTAAAGGAGAAGGCAAATAGATATACATGGGAAGGGCGTTTAACCAATTTCTGTCCTTTAAAAAAAATAGATAAAAAAGTAATTGATAAAAAATTAAATATGACATATGCTGAGTTTAAGAAATTACAACAAGAGACACAAAATAAAAAATAGTTATATTATAACAATGACAAAAACAAGAAAAAAAAATAATAGAATAAAAAATAAAAAACAAATGGGTGGAGATGATACGAACATTCCAACAATAAATGATAATATGAATAAACTTGTGAATATTTTTAAAAAAGCATTTATTATTGTGAATGTTTATTTATTAAATAAATTTGAAAAAAAGTTATCAAATATTGCTTATTCAAATGGTATCAATCCAAATGAAACATTTGGAGATCAAATATTAAAAATAAGTCAAAAAATTGAAAATATAAATAATGTATTAAATACACCAGAAGGTCAACAAGCATTATCTAATTTAAAAGAATTGTTTCATAAAATAACAAAGGAAGTTGTAATTCCAAGTTCAAAACAATTAGCCGAAGAACTTATTGTAAGTCTTCAACCGATAATAATAAGAGGACAAAATGCGGTGTTTGCTTTGCTAAGTGCTTCGCCTTTTGGTGCTTTAATAGATATTCCAAGATTTTTATCTGAAAGTTTAGGAGTGCTTGAAAAAAGTGTAACATTATTGAATAATGGATTAAAAATAGTTAATGAAACGTTTGATAAACTTGAGGATGATAAATCAAAAGTCAAAGAAGAAGTTTCAAAAATTTATTCATTAATTAACAATGCTAGTGAAAAATTATCAGGTGGGTTAGATATAATAGAAAATAAAGTAAACAATACGCTTCAAATGCCAGCAACTGATAATTATAAAGTTAATCCGCTAATACAAACAGGCGGTGGAGTTGAATTACTACAAACGTATAGAAATAATGCTAAAATGGTTGGAGGTAGAATTATTAAGTCACAATTAGAATTTTTAACACCTCATACGAATAAAACTCAAAATTATTCAAAACATAAAATAAAACGCAAAACAACGTTAAAAAAGCGATAAATTATTTATTATTTTTCTTCCAATCAATAAATCCATTACTTTTTATTACATTAAATGATGAACCTAAATGTGATTTGCCAATACTATATGCTTTTCGTTCAATAGGGTCCAAGTGTTTTAAATAGTTTATTATGAGTGTTTGAGTATTTTCATCATAGTTTTTAAATTGATCTGGTAATTCAAGTCCAATCTCGGTTTCAATATCTTGCTGATTCATTATTATATGTTATTAGTGTTGTATTTTTATATATTAAAAAATAAAATCAATTTTTTAATTTATTTACTTATTTATTTTACTTATTTTACTTATATGTGTTTTTTCATATGGTTCATAATTTGTCCATATAATGGGTTTAACTATTTTATTTGGTTTGTGTCTTTGGCAATTAAATAATGTACCAATATATCCATATCCGGATCCGTGTTTAGATATCATTATAGAATTTTCTGCTAAACATTGTTCACATTCCATTTCCATTGTTAGTTTATAATCTTATTTTAACCAAATATTATAAACGAATTATATAATCATCGCATATATGTTATATTGGGGTTTGATGTTTCGTAATATGTTACTGTGAATGCTATTTTTTTGTTTGATATTTTAACTTCACTCTGATTTAACATATTTGTAATTTGTGTTTCGATTTGATAACTGTTACTAAATAAAAATGTAATCAATTCGGGTATTTCATCGGGGGTCATCAGATTGTTTCCTTTACAACCATTATAACAAGTATTTATACTTTGTAAAGCCAAAGCGCATTGAGGAATAGGGTTACATGGACCTTCTCTTTGATATGGTGATAATTTTGGTAATTTGATACGTCGAACTATTTTTCTAATAGGACCACGTGGTTCAGGGTTAACAGTTAATATATTTTTATAACATTTATTATATTGATCATAAAATGGTTGTGATGTAATAGTGAATGTATTTGATCCGTTATTAATCATATAATATAATTATTTTTTTAAATTCTTCAATTTCATTATTTGGTAATCGAATAGATTTTAAAATTTTAAATATATTTATGTATTCATTTTCATCCGTTTTATATTCATTTATAAGACAAAGTTCAAACATTTCAATAATAGATAAAATTAATTCATAAAAATGTAAATTTGATCTGTCAAATAATATTATTTTATTGATTTGTATTTTAATATTTTGAAATTTTTGTAGACGTAATTGTTTTTCTTGTTCTTGTTCTTTTTGTTCTTGTTCTTTTTGTTGTCTAAATAGTTGTATTTGTAATAAATTGTATTCGTTTTCACTTATTTTTAGAGCGGCGTTTAAATCGCTGTCTAAATCTGTAAAAGCGTGATTATTGTTTATTAACCTTTCTGTTATAATAGAATCAGGTGGTCTAATATAATCATTATCGTTATTATTACTATCCATAATAGATATATACTAACAAAATCTTTATATTTATTAAATAAAGATATTGAGTTGGTTCTTTAAGTATTTTAATTATATTATATTTTAAAACGATTTAAAGAAATTAAGTATTTATTAAAACGATTTAAAGAAAAATCCAAAACTTATTTATTTTTCATAAAAAAAAATTGAAATATAAAATAAGCATTTAGATAATATTATACGTATAGCAAAGATACAATAATATTAAAATGGATACTTTAAATGAACTCAGAGTTGAACCTCAAACTATTGAGATTATTACAAGACAAAATAATAATCATATTGTTCCTACCATTATTTACAGATACAAGTTTACTGAAAATTTTATGGAAGAATTATACGAATTTTCAAAAATTCATCAATATGATGAACGAAAAGACTTTAAAGAAGCTTGGAAAATATGGGTCGAAGAAAACGAAACAATCATCAATACTGAAACAACACGATTAAATAATTTAGGATACAATGGAAATGTTATTAACAAAATGTTTAAAAGCGCAAGATATTATTTTAGAAATAAAAGCACTGATAAAAAAGAACCAAAACAACGTAGACCGTACATTAGTGTTACACGCGAACTATTAAACGCGATGGATGAACATATTGAAAAAAATAGATATAATGAAGATTATCAACCAAAAACCGGGTTTATATTATTTTGTAAGACAAATGAAACAATACTTAAAGAAACATTAGCAAATGTTGTCGAGCAAGGAATAAGCGATTCTGAACTTATTCAAGATAAAATCAAAAAAACATATAAAAATAGATATTTTATTTTAACTCAAAATAATAAGTAATTATTACATAAATATATTACTTTTACTAATAAATGAAAAATAATAAATACTTTGAATCTTGTGTATTTTATTTTTTTAACGAACAAGAAATACAAATTAAAAAACAGAAAATACACAAAATAGTTACTTTTAACCCTTACATTCAGAATGAACTAACAAATCACAAAATATTATTTGACGTGAATGATAGAAAAAAACATTTTTATATTTGTGAAAATGTATCAGAATTAAAAATTACAGAAATTCAAGAATATGACACCAAAATAGAAGATATCAATTCAACAATAGATAATACTATTTTATTTGAATTTGAAAAACAAGATTTAATATATTTTAAAAACTATTTAAAGAACTTATTTGAAGAATGTAATTATACAAAATATATACTAACAATCATTCAATTTTATAAACATTTACTTCATTCATTACAGTTGTTAGTTGATAATCATATTTTTCATAATCATATTAATTTTAATTCAATTGTAATTGATAAATATGATTGCCCATTGTTATCTAATTTTACTTTTTCTATTTATTATTTACATCCCAATATTGATGAACATATAAAGCAGTTTATTGTTGCTTATGAACCTTCTTATATTGAATGGCCAATTGAATTACATATCTTATCTTATTTACTAACTAACAAACTGAATAGTTTATCAAGTTATAATATTGAAACCATCATTGATGATATTGTAAAACACAATAATATATTAAATAGTTTTGGTGATTCTGTTGTTAGTTTATACAAAACAGAAGCATCTATATATTTTAATAAATATGTAAACCAATCATATCATTATATAATGAGTGATATATTACAATTTGTTCATACATGGGATAACTATTCCTTAAGTATATTATTCTTACGTATTTTAATTGGAATTCACAGATCAATCGGAATTAAAAACAAATTCATAATACTTTTTATGAAGTTGTTAGTTGGAAATATACATTTAAACCCTTTGAAAAGATTATCCATAAATAAAACTAAAGAAAAATTTAACGATTTATTAAACAGTCTTGAACCAAAAGATTATAAGGATGTAATAAAATTAATGTCTGCGTGAAGAACGTCTACGAGATCTACGCATTGTTCTATGACGAGATCTACCGCGAGATCTACCGCGAGAACGACGTCTACGTCCACCACCTAAAAGAATTCCACCATTTTGGTCTTCATCCTCTATTTCAGTATCATCCATTTTACTACTAGTGTCTTCACCTTCACCTCCTTTCATAGATCTCCATTTTTCACCTTTATCCGCACGCACTTTAGCGCGACTCATTGCCTTTTTATACGAATCTATTTTTTCTTCCGATTGAACCTTTTTAACAAATTTAACCCATTCCTTCAGCGCATTATTAGATTTACGTGATTTTTTAGTTTTACGTTTTCCTCCGCTCATTTCTTCGCCCATTGTTGTTGATGTATTTTCCTTTTCTTCGTCCATTATATATTCTACATAGATTATTTTATAATTCAATTAAAATAACCTAAATAACTTAAATAACTTAAAATTGAAATTATTATATCCAAATTGCTTAACTTAAATATTTAAAATGGATTTTTCAAAAAAAGATGATATTCTAACAATTAAATTACCGGGTTCAAACTTGGTTTTTACTCAATATCTTTATATTAAAGAAGAAGTACGTTTGGCATTGTTAGTATCTATACTAAATAAAAGTGATGATGCTATATTTTGGGCATATGAACTTTATTATAGCGGATTTAAATATGAGTTATTAAATCTCATTTGGAAAATATATTATGATTTCTTTGCAACCCTAAATCCAGCGTATGAATCGTATTTATTGAAAAAACACAAAGAATTATTATCAGATAATCAACAAAATGAGTATATTGTTAGTTCAATAATTAATGATTTACTTTTTAGACCATTTAATAGCGATATATTTATGTTAAGAAATGTTTGTGAAACATTTATTATTGAGATCAATTACAATAACACAAAAGAAACTGAATTGTATAATATGTTGAAACAATGGATTACAAATAATGATTTTAGATCAATTGCTCAGTGGGTTTTAAATGTGAATAAGAGTATTTCTCTTTTAAACATATATGAAATATGTTTGGATATATTTGATATTAAAATAAAGAACAAACTAACAAAAGAATTTGTATCAGCAACAAAGTTAGATATAAATAACAATATTATTTTATTAGCCAAAATAATGACTTTATTTTCAAGAAAGGCAGAACTTAAAAAAGGAAAAAGTATTTATATAAATGTAGAACCTGAAGACGTAATTATATATGAACCTATAATAGGATCAAATGAATTAAGACATTACAAGATATTAGAACAAGCGTGTTTGTGTGGTATAGATGATTTCAAGCACTTGAGTTTATTTAAACTCATAAGGAATAAATATAATTTACAAGAAAAATATAGGTATAATTGGGAATATCACGCGTCATTTTCTCCTATTTGGTCAAAAAGAATACAAGAAAATAAAGGTTATACTGATTATAATAAACAAAAAGTGTTATTCAATGAAGATCCAGATGACGATTTTAAACAATATTTTTATGGTCTTTATGGTTTAGAACCGGATGAGCAAAAAATAGATGTACAAAATAAAAGTATACAAACAATAGAAAAAATACATAATTGGAAATGGTTTAATGAACAATATAAAAAAAATGGATTATTTGAAGTATTTGAAGAAGAATTGGAAGAATTTGATGTTGACGGTGTTCAATATATATAAATTAATTTGACATGGCCAATCCTCCCATTCCTGCCATAATTCTTAATACATTAATATTTATTCTTATTGATTCAGCATTATTTTCTCTAATGAATGATCTAATACCTAAAAAATCATAATTTTGTATATTTTTATTTTTATTTTTAATTTCAATACATAATTTTGCTTTGATTAATTGTTTACGACATAACGCACATTTTTGAATTCGACATAAACATTCAATACAATATTTGTGTCCACATTCTGTGAAATATTCTGCTGGATTTTCGATACAAATAGGACATAAATCATTATTCATAATATATATTTAATAACTTCATTTAATATTTAAGTATTTTTAATACATACAATACTGTAATTATTTTACACCTTTGAGCATTTAAAATATTGATTTCACTGGATATAATATTATTATATTATATAATGGATAAATTTGTTGAAGAAGTTCTAATAGATTATGTAAAAGAACAACATTTAGACATAAAAAAAAATGCTAAAATGGTTATAAGTGAGTTTTGTTCTGAACAACCACCTTTATCAATAACAATATACAGAGGACACACAAAGACATCAAATATTAGACCTGGATTATGGTATTCAGCAACAACTGACATAAATGTTGCTATAAAAGAATTCGCAGGTGATGGTTGTTGTGTATTTGTTATTCACTTATTAGATATTCCTTGTATTGATATAAACTATTATATTGGTGATAAAATTGGTGATAAAAAAGATGAAAATGAAATTATTTTTTTAGGAGGGGGAACATTTTATAAAAATAATGAACTTACAGAAGAAGGGTTTTTTGAATTAAAAACAAACGATTTAAATAAAAAAACATTTGAATGCTGGTATTCATTGACTAAATTGTCCGCATTGCCAAATATTACACAACCTGTAAAACAAATAGTTAGAAACAATGTTGAACATGCATTAAGTATAATTGACCCGGATGAATATGAATTTATAAATTCTACGGATGATATTATATTTTCTGATGATACCGTATTATCAAATGAAGAAAAACAACAAGTATTAAATGAAATAATAAAAAGAAAAGCAAATGGAGGAAAAAAAATAAAAAAAACCAAACATAAAAGAAAAAGAAATAAAAAAAGAAAAAAAAGAAAAACATTGAAAAAAAAGAATTCAAAATATTATAAGAGTAAATAGACCATCTTTTCTCAGGTTCCGCATATATGCGACCCCTCTTTAAGTAGTTTTAATATATTATATTAGATTTACAAATTTTTATAAAAGTCAATTGGGTTTTGAAAAATGGACAAAAATAAATGTCCAAAATTGAAAACCCAATTTACTTTTTGGAAAAAATAGTTGCAAATGACCATTGTGACGATAATGCTCTCATTTCGCTTTTTTGTTTTATTTATTTGTGATGATAAAAATTTACATATTTTGCGGAAAAAGATTTAGAAACCTTTTGTTATACCAATATATGAAACAAAATGAAACAAAAAGTTGCTTAAAAGTTGCTCCGGTATTTATTTGTGAAGAATGTGACTATACAACGTCTAAGAAAAGTAGTTTCGATAAACATATATTAACTGATATACACAAAATGAAACAAAATGAAACAAAAAGTTGCTTAAAAGTTGCTCCGGTATTTACTTGCGAAGAATGTGACTATACAACGTCTAAGAAAAGTAGTTTCGATAAACATATATTAACTGATAAGCATAATTTAAACCGAAAAGCAACAAAAAGTTGCTTAAAAGTTGCTCAACCATTAACCAGTCAATGTATATGTGGCGTAACTTGTAAAAGTAGAACCACGTTATGGAGACACAAAAAAAAATGTAACTATGAAGATACCTCAAAATCATATGGTATATCCGAACAAACATTTAACCAACAAGTGATTGAAGCACTCATAAAAATAACTCAAAATGGCACTATAAATCACAGCAATAATACAAATTCAAATATTAAAAGTCACAATAAAACATTTAATTTAAACTTTTTTTTAAATGAGACGTGTAAAGATGCGATGAATATTACTGATTTTGTCAATTCGGTAAAAGTTGATTTAGACGATTTAGAACACACTGGCAGACAAGGTTATGTTAAAGGAATAACTAATATTGTTGTTAAAAATCTTAATAAATTAGAAGAGCATTATCGACCGCTTCATTGTTCTGACGCAAAAAGAGAAATATTGTATATTAAAGATAATGATGAATGGATTAAAGAAACTGAAGATAAACCTATACTAACAAAGGCAATTAAAGTTATAGCAAATGAAAATATCAAACAAATTAAAAATTGGCAAAATAAATATCCGGATTGTATCGGAGCGGAATCTCAAAAAAATAATTTATATTTAAAAATTGTTAGTAACTCAATGAATGGACTAACAAAAGAAGAATCGGATAAAAATATTAACAAAATCATTAGCAATTTATCAAAAGAAGTTATTATTGATAAATATGATTAAAAAAAAATTGAAATAATTATAATATAGAATTAATATACTATATTATATACTTATAAGATGGTAAAGAATACTAAAGGTGGTTCAGGTCATAAGAAATTTGCTCGCAAACATTCCGGCGGAGGAGCAAGAATTAATAATTTAAGAGTTTCTCAAGATATAAGCGAAGTTTATGCGATTGTTACTAAAATGTTAGGTAATGGAATGTTTCTTTGTCATTGTATTGATGTTAAAATTAGATTAGGTCATATTAGAGGTAAGTTTAGTTATCGATCTGGTAAACGCGATAATATGGTTCAAGTAGGAAAATGGGTGTTAGTTGGATTAAGAGAATGGGATACGTCCGATTCTTCATGTGTTTCCAAACAAAGTGAAAAAAATCAACAATGTGATTTATTAGAAGTATATAATGATTCAGACAAACAACGATTAAAAGAAACGGTTAATCAAAATTGGGCTATTTTAGAATCAAACGATGTAACCAAAATAACGAGTGGAATAACTTCAGAAATTGAATCGATTGTATTTGCGACAGATCAAGATTATGAAAGAGAAATATTGATTAAAGAAATAAAATTATCCGCTGCTAATAAAATTACATTGAATATTGAAAATAATGATGATGTAAAAGAAGAAGAAATCAATTTTGATGATATTTAATATATTTGTATTTGTATTTGTTTAACATAATAATTCTTTTTTTATTATGTTATTATTTTTATTAAAAAATTAAATACTGTCTCCTGTAATAAATATATATCGTTTATTGTGTTTTTTTTATACTATACTCAAAAGTTATTTGGATTGCTGATAGGAGACAAATATATATATCCTTTTGTCTTTAAGTCTTTATAAATTACTTATATATTTATTTGTATTATTTAAACAATTTAAAGATATCTTATATTATATAATAACAAACTAACATATAATAAATATACTTTATATATTATGAGTAATAATCCTTTCTTAAAAAATAAAGATAATAACAGATTTAATTTTTTAAATGATGAACAACCTTTAAAAAATGCGAATAATAAACATTATGATGATAACAGAAACAGAAACAGAAATAGTTATAACAACAATAATTATAACAAATATGACAATAAGAAAATAGATAACAATCGTTTTAAATCTATTTCATCGACAGAACAACCTAAAATGAATGTTGATATTGATAATATCATATCATTTCCTTCTTTAGTGAATACAAAAGAATGCGAAACAACCAATAATACGTCTTCGAAATTTAAAGATATTTTGAATACAAATATTGAAGAAGATATTATTGAAAATAAAAATATTATACCTCCCGGTTGGTTACAACTAACAATGCTTAACGGAAAAATATTAAAGAACGAATATAAAAATGTAAATGAAAAAGACATTGAAGAACAAGAACAAGAACAAATAAATTACAATATGTATAAAATTGGTAATGCTTTACAAAAAAAATATGAATTATATGAAAAAGAATACGACTCAATAAATGGCGAAGGTTCATACGATTATAATTTTAGATTATCTCCTATTTATGGGTCTGAATATGATAGTAATAGTGAAAGTGAAGAATATGATGAAGATAGTGATGATTATGAATATGAAAATTAATTAGTTCAAAAATATATTGTATTATATGATGAGATTATAATATAATATGGATATTGAAGATTTAGATATTTCTTGGATAAATGAATTTGAAAAAATAGACAATGAATATAACATTTATTACACTGAAGAAATATCATTTATCAAAATACATTGTGTTTATATTAATAACAATAATGAAATTGAAAAAATAACAGAAGAAAAAATATTTCTTAAAACTCCTGGTCTTTTACAAAAAGAAGAATTATTAGGTATTATTAAATATAACTTATGTTTAAATCAGATGAGATATTCACTATTTTCAATATTGAAATTTAATATTAATTTAGAACCTATACATTTAAAAACTTTTTTAAGAAATAAAAAAACCAACATTGGTGATAAATTTTTAACATCAATTAAAAATTTAGATACCATTAAATTCGATAAATCAATCACATTATTTCACGATATCAATGAAGTCTTTATATTGTTTAATAAAAAAAAAATATTATCAATGGACAATTTTGATAAACAATATTTATGTAATCGCACTAAAAAAATATATATAAATTCAAAATCTAAAAAAATGACTAAAAAAAGAACTTAAAGAGATTTTATATAATACTGTATAGACAATGTCTTTATTAGTCTCTGCACTTGATAATTTTACTCCAACTCAATTAGGCGAGAATGGAAGTAGCGAATATACATGGTCTAATAGTGTACGTGAAAGAATTCTTCAATTAAGTTTTCAATTGACCAGAACAAGAGATGCAAATATTATTAATAACCTAGCAATACAAACTGATAAGATACTTAAGGACCTTAATTCATCATTCAAGTTTGGTTCCATTTGTCGTGAAGAATATATCGAATATATGTCAATCATGTTTCGAATGATTGGTCAAACACGTGACATTGTTGATGGAAAGGGTGAGTATGGATTATCATATATGTTACTTGAAGTGTGGCATAATAATCATCCTGAACTTGCCAAATTCGCATTTAAATTATTTGTTATTTATTCTGACGAAACACAACATCCTTTTGGTTCTTGGAAGGATGTAAAATATCTATATAAGAAAAATAAGTTGTCTCCGCTTGTTCAATACGGTTGTGGTCTTCTTCTCGATCAATTGAAATTGGATTTGGTGAGCGAAACCCCTTCTCTTGCGGCTAAATGGGTTCCTCGTGAAAAGTCGCAATTTGGAGATCTTTTTACAACACTGGCTTTAACCTATTTTAATCATTATTTAACAAGCGCAAAGACAGAAGAAGCAAAGCGAAAAGCAGTTATTAAGGCCAAAATGGATTTCCGTAAACTCATTACTTCTTTGAATATAAAACTTGATACGGTACAAATTAAGCAATGTGGTCTCAATTGGTCAGAGATTGATCCTACAAAACAAACATCTATTACTATGCATAAACAAAAGAAAGCGTTTTTGAATTTGAAAAAGAATGGAGAACAACGCAGTCAACAAGAGGATCGTGTTAATTGCGCTAATCATTTTAAAGAGTTTGCTGAAAAGGCGTCCAAGGGAGAAGTCGAAGTAAAGGGGGCGCGAATTGGACTTAATGATTTTACCAAAGAAGCGCTGGAATTAATTAATCGATGTAAACAAACATCTGATGAAGCGTCAATTCTTAATGCTCAATGGCTTAATAATTCAAAGCAGACTGGCGCGCTAGGCAAAATGATTGCTATGGTCGATGTTTCCGGATCAATGACTGGTGATCCTATGAATGCGGCGATTGCGCTAGGTATTCGTGTTGCGGAAAAATCAATGCTTGGAAAGCGAGTTATGACATTTAGCGCTTCTCCATCCTGGGTGAATCTTCAAGGGCAAGACAAGTTTGTTGATATGGTAAATATCGTAAAACGCTCTGTTTGGGGAATGAATACAAACTTTGCGGCAGCATTAAATATGATATTGGACGCTATTGTTACTCAAAAGTTGAAACCAGAGGATGTTGAAGATATGGTTCTTGTTATTTTCTCAGATATGCAAATGGATCAAGCAGACAAACCATCAACATCTTTAATTCAAACTATTGAAAGACAATATGCTGAGGCAGGTCAACGCCTTTGGGATAAACCTTTTAAAGCGCCTCATATTCTTTTTTGGAACTTGAGATCAACCTCTGGGTTTCCAAGTTTATCAACACAAAAGAATGCGTCAATGATGTCTGGATTTAGTCCTGCTCTTCTTAATGTTTTTTGTGAAGAAGGATTATCTGCTCTTCAAAGTTGTACACCTTGGAGTCTATTTATTAAGAGTTTAGATAATGAAAGATATAAAGTGATGGACCAATATATTCGTGAAACTTTATAAAATATATAATATAAACATAAATATAATGAGTGATAATTTAGATACTGAAATAAATTTTTTAAATACACATAATTCAGGTTTTGAAATTCCAAATAATATATTTCAAACTTGGCATACAAAAAAATTACCAATAAGAATGTTACAAGCTATAAAAAATATAAGAAGGTTAAATCCCGGATTTAGATATTATTTATTTGATGATAATGATTGTAGAGAATTTATTAAAAATAATTTTGATATTGATGTTTTAAATGCTTATGATAATTTAATACCAGGCGCATATAAAGCTGATTTGTGGAGATATTGTATTTTATACAAATATGGAGGAATTTATATTGATATTAAATATTATCCTATAAATAACTTTAGGTTATTTAATTTATTAAAAAAAGAACATTGGGTTTTAGATTATGGGGGAAATGGAATTTATAATGCTTTTATGGTTTGTAAACCAAATAATGAAATACTTTTAAAAGCTATAAATCAAATTGTAATCAATGTTAATAATAAGTTTTATGGAAATTGCTATCTTGAACCAACGGGTCCTGGATTATTAGCTAGTTTTTTTACAAAAGAAGAAATGTTAAATTTTGATACGAAACATATTTTAACTGGTCAAAATGATTATGATAAATACATATTATTTAATAATAATAAAATATTACAATGTTATTCGGGATATTTAAGAGATAGAGATAAATATTCAATCAAAAAACATTATTCTGATTCATGGAAAGAAAGACGTATTTATTTATAAATATGTCTATCATTCCACAAAATATCATATCTTTTTGTATTTAGTGAATTATATGTTTGTATTCTTTCGGTATTGTATTCTGGATATTCTGTTGAAATAACAAATCTATTTTTATAAATTATAAACCCTCCACCTAAATGATGAACTAAGTCTATATTTGGTTTCAATTTTTTTTTTAAAATAATTTTACCTAACATAAGAGGTCCTGTTGGTTCTAATGGATCGCTCCCATAAATTTTATTTTGAACATTATATACAACTCTATAAATAGCTTTCCATAAAAAAGGACTACCCTTTTGACAAACTATTAATGCATTATATATAGATAATGGAGGAACTCTATCTAAAACAAAATGATTATTTTTCGTCAGTTCAATTAATTTAAAACCATTAATGCATTTCAACTTTATATCCATATAAATACCACCATGAATATATAGTACACAATACCGCCACAAATCAGCTTTATATGCTCCCGGTATTAAATTATCATAAGCATTTAAAACATTTGTGTCAAAATGTTCTTTTATAAATTCTCTGCAATCATTATCATCAAATAAATAGTGCTCAAATCTTGGGTTTGTTGCTTTCAATTGTTCAACACGTTCTTTCATTGCAGGAGGTAAAACTTTTGTGTGCCATGTTTGAAATATTTTTAATGGTATATAATTATTTATATTATTTGGTTCCATGATATATTATTATATATTATTATATTATATATGGTAAGACCAATTAAAAAGTATAATAATAAAACACAATATTTAACTAAATATGGTTATGTAATTTTATATGATAACGATGTATATTTGAACCGTGGCACATTCGCAAAAGGAATATATAACGATGAAGATACGATGCTTAAATTAAAAGAATACATTAATCCTGATAAAAATATTTTAGAGATAGGCGCACATTGTGGAACAAGTTCTTTAGTATATTCTTCATTTTTAAATACAAATTGTAAATTATTTGCTTATGAACCACAAAAAAATATGTTCAATTTATTAACCTTAAATATTGCAAATAATTGTTTAGAAAATAAAATTGTTCCAATAAATAAAGGTGTATTTTGCTTTAATGGAACAGCAATAATGAATAATATTGATTTAGATGGAGGAGGAGGAAATGTTGAAAAAAGATATAATAGTGAAAATAACCTACCTTGTAATTTTGGAGGTATTTGTTTAGGAAAAGATGGTGAAAAAATTGAAGTAGTCACTTTAGATTCATTAAATTTGGATAATATAGGTTTTATTCATTGTGACGCTCAAGGTTCAGAAAATTTTATATTCTCAAAATCATTAGATACTATAAAAAAATATAGACCCGTAATTTTATATGAAAACTATGAGTTTTATGGTACATATTTATATGATAATATTTGTGAAACCTATAAAAATTACACAAAAGAAAAAACATTTAATATTAAAAAATATTGTATGGAAGAACTTGGGTATAGTAAATATATAGATAGATTTAATGGTGGTATTGATACATTATTAATTCCATAAATAAAATTAATTAACAAATGGTGGAAAATTTAAATCATAATCATTTTCATTTGGATTATTAGGGAAATCTAAATTTTCCGTTGGGAGAATTAAAGTATTTAATGATGGTTCATAATTAATAGCATTTTTTCTTATATAAGTTATTTCAACCACATTTGGTATGTTATTAATTTCTTTTCCGTGGTTATTACCATGTATATGTACAGCATAGTGAGTTTTTGATATTTTTTCAAAACATCTTATTTTATCTTCTAATTTTGTATTCCAACTATCATCATTTATTCCATGAAATTCTATTACAATTTGTTTAAATTTATTTAACTGGTCTTTCGATAAAGATAATAACCAAGGATATTCAGCACCTTCAATATCCATTTTCAAAAAAATATCGTTATAATTGTTTGTAAAAAAGCTTAAGTTTGCATTTTTACTGTTTTTATATGGTGATATATTTCTTTTATAAAATGCTATTTTATCTGTATATTCTGCAGGATAATTATTAATTGTTCCATCAAACGCAGCACTATTATATTTATTCATGTTATACATTTCTATAAAATCTCTCGAAAACGACTCTTCATTTGATACACCAGCTGAAATATAATAATCATAATTTCCATCTAATATTCCAATAACATATCCACCGTCCAAATTAACTCCTAAACGTTTTTTAACCGAAAAATTGTATATTTTCATATATTCTAAACAATAATTCATATAATTATATTATATATTTAAAACATAAATATCTTTTAACTAAATAAAACATCATTTGAAATCATTATTTTTGCGTCATCATTGTTAATTGCTTGTATATGAAATGCTCGATGTTCACAATCTTCATATTTACCTTTCACGTGACCATAGTCGTGAAATATGATTTTTGAATTTGACGCCTTCATATGTGCCTGTATATAATGTTTTGGAATCAGATCTATTCTAATTCGCCCATCATAATTCGTATTTAAAAATTTGTTAGTTCTATATATAGAAAAACCATTAAATGATGACATACAGCGTAACAATTGTCCTTTTCTTAAATGTTTCAGTTTATTATCTATATAATTTTGTATAATTCCGTAATTATGAAGTGGAGTATCTTCGAAATGAGCATAACTAAAACAATAAGGATAAATGGATAATGCCCAAATATCATAATATTTTGGTGTTGTATTAAATGATAATGCGTCCCAGTCCGTTCTCATTAAATATTTTTGTAAAACTTTTGATTTAACTTCTTTACAATTAACATCATCAAAATCCATCATTATAAAAAAAGGATACTCATTTATATCTAATGTTTTAACATAATTGAGACAAAAATTACGAGCGTGCGCTAAACGATGTGTTCTATACTTTGATACTAATGTTTTATTTACATAAAATTTTAATTTTGGGTTTTTTTGTTGGTATTCTTTTAATTTATCTAAAGTGTTATCATCAGACAAATCATAATAAATCAATATTTCATAATCTTCAAAAATTTCACCAATTTTTTCAATATTTTCAAACACTTTGTCTAAAAAAGGTCCACAATTTCTTACAGGTCCACAAATACAACATTTCATTATATATAATAAAAAATAAAATTGATTTTGTTAGTATAACTCATAAATAATACTATATACAAAATAATGTTTTATATTGCTTGTACAAGATTTAATAACACAACATATGAAGAAAATACAAATTTTAGACATAAACATAACGAAACTGCTATTTACGGAACAACATTAAAAATTAGAAACATTTATAATTTAGGCACTTTAATATTTATTGTTGAAATGAATAATGAACAAAATAAGATTGAAGGAATTGGTCTTATTAAAAATATGTTAGTTTGTGATAAAAGATATAAGATATATGACAATGATGAATATAATCGTTATATTTATAAAGGAAAATACTGGTTAAGTAGAACCCAAATAAATAACGTAAATGAAAAAATTACAGAAATTTTTGAGAACATACTTTTTAAAGGAAAGTCACATTTAAAATGTAGAATGGGAATAACAATAATTACGGAAAAACTATTTGTTCATTGGAATTATGATTTACAAATACTTAAAAATATGGTAAAATATGTATTTTTAAGTTACTTTAAGTATAATATTGACGATATCAAAGATGTTGAAGAAAAAAAAGATGTCGAAGAAGAAGAATATTTTGATATTGTTATAACAAAAAAAAGTAAAAAAAGTAAAAAAAGTAAAAAAGTAAAAAAAGTATTAATATGATAATATAAATATAAAAATATATCATACTAATTAAATTATATGAGTGGTGTTGACTTGGATGTAGATAATTATACAATATCAGAACTATTAGGAATTCTTGAATTAGAAGACCCAACCTCAGAAGAAATTATGGATGAAACAAATGAATATATAACTCGTTTTTCACCTTCAAATGAAAATAGACCTGATTTAGTTGTTTTTTTTCAAGAAATGCAAACGAGGTTATTAAGTTATATGAATGAATTAGAAAATGGTGAAAATAATGAATACAATGCGGAAGATGAACAAACAGAAGAATGGACAACAAAACAAGCACTTCCTCAGGATGATCCTGTCCAAAAAGATAAAATCACTGGTCGTGTTCAAAAAATAGATGTCTATAATAATAATCACATGCCAATGAAACGTGAACAATTAGGAGTAAATAATAATTTTCAAGTTCCTGTTGCTCAAGATAGTTTAAATCCAAATTTACAAAATGTTACTAGTCGATTTATAGTTTTGGATAGTCAATTTCGTCAAGCATCTGGTGGTTCTGAAAGTGCGTCAACCGATTACACATTAGATCTATCCGAACCACTAACAGATGTAGTTACATTATCACTATATTCAATACAAATACCTTATACGTGGTATAAAATAGATTATATTTATGGAAATACTTGTTTTTGGGTAACCAATAAAGGAAATACATTTAAAATATTTATTGAACCTGGAAATTACACGCCAAGTGAATTTTGCGTTACACTAACAAATTCATTTACAAATATTGGATTTACTTATTTAACAAGTCCTTCACCCGATATAGTTCGGTTTAATTCAAACAATGGAAAATTAACATTATATTTGGATAAATGGATTGATCCAAGCGGTAATGAAATAATCGGTATAATTCAATATACTGACACTTTTATTTCTGAAACAAACCCATATTATACATTTTTTGATATAACTGGAGGAAAAAGTTGTTATGAATCAGGAACATATCCTTGTTCTGCATCGGCAAGTTCAGGACGTACATTTGATTCCACATTAGGTTGGTTAATGGGTTTTAATTTACCAATACAACCTGTTTTTTCATCTAATATCACAGGTACTTATCCTTCATTTTCATATAGCGGAGGAAATACTCCACAAAGCGTATTGAATTTGATCAGCACTAAATATTTTACGTTAGTGATTGATGATTTTAATCAAAATCGTATAAATAATGGACTAATCACAATAACAGAGTTATCAAAAAGTTTGCCATTACCATCATATTATAATAATTCTCAACCGTATATTTGCGGTTTAAATATACCATCTTTACCATCAATATTAGATATAAATGCGATTGGTAATTTATCAAATATAACTCAAGAAGAAGCGGTTTCAATGGGAGTTAATCAATCAAATTTGTTTAATACATTACAAGATAAACTTGAGTTGGGATTTGGTAATGTTCAACAAGTATTACCTTCTGCACCGAGAACACTAACGCAAGCACAAATATATACGGTAAATGAAATAATCAAAAATAGGAGTAAAACAATTTCATTTAGATCAAAAGCACCAACAAATGCGGATACATTTGGAATAATACCAATAAAATATGCGTCTTTAACCACAGGTCAATTATATAGTGAATTGAGTGGTCAATTTCAAGATAATAAACGTATTTATTTCGGTCCAGTAGATATCGATCGACTTAGAGTTACTTTGCTTGATGATAGAGGAAATGTGGTTGATTTACATGGAGCTGATTGGTCAGTTACATTAATATCTGAAAATTTATATCAATATTAAATCATTTTACGTCCTTTGGTATACCATAACAAGATGCTAATAATGCTAAATAATACAAATCCGTTTCCGGCGGTTTCTAAAGATTTGCCTCCTAAAAAATAAAAAACGAGAGGTCCGAAAAAACAAGATAGAATCGCATAAAAAATCATAATATAAATAAAAGTTGTTAGTTTATCTGACATTATATATTATATAAATATTATGTTTTTATTTAAGTAGGATACAAATATATTATTTTTGATGACAACCTTCGCTTGCGCCACTCGCATCAATTGATTCATTATTATTTTGTTGTATTTGTTGTATTTGGTTTACTTCTTTGTATCCTTGCGCTTCTTCAAAAATAGTCGCTTCATTTTCAATTGGAATATTAACCGCATACCCTCGTTGTAAAATGGGTGGCGGTCCAATATCATCATTATCATTAACTTCTTGTTCTCGATCAGCCATTTTAAATATATAAAATTATTTTCTTTAAGTTGTAAAATTAATTATTAATATTTTTATCACTTTTTACTTTGAAATAATATATATTTGGTTTCTTTAAGTAGGTTTAAATATATATTATTTAATGGCGACGTCGACTTCTTCTTCTTCTTCTTCTACTTTTTCTACTTTTTCTTCTACGACTTTTACTACGTCTTCTGCTTCTTCTACGACGACGACCGCCAACTTGGTCATCACTCATAATTTGATTATTTTGAAGAAATTGACCTGGTTGAAGTTGGTTGTCTCCAACTACTTCAATAGTCCCATTTGTTCGTTGTAAACCTGGTACTCCACCAGGGTAATCTTCTTCATCATCAGACATATTTATATATATATGTAAATATAATAATAAAATAAAATCCTAAATAAGCGGTAATACACAATAATTAATCATTATATATTATTTAATGGCGGTGTCTGCGACTTCTTCTACGACTTTTTCTACTTCTTCTTTTTCTACTTTTTCTACTTCTACTTTTTCTTTGATGTCTGCCTCCTCTTCCATCAGTAGCATATGTTCGTACTAAACGCGGAATTCCTCGACGATAAGGATCTTCGTCAACCGTAGTCTCTGTATTATAATTTACTCTATTATTATTTCCTGTATTATAATTTCCCGTATTATTATTTCCATAAGATCCTACATTTCTATTACTTACATTAGCAACCGGTCGAGGTATTTTTAGATTTCCTTTATCCATAAAATATAATATTAATATAAAAAATATTACATATATTAATGGAACTATATTTATTAAGAGATTATATAGGATTATTCGCACCTATTATTTTATTATTTTTATCACTTTTTTTACTTAGAAATAAAAAAAAATACTTGTATTTCTTTTTTTATGGATTTATTCTAAATAATATTCTGAATATTATTTTAAAAGTTGCTATCAAAGAACCAAGACCCACAGATGAACAAAAAGTTATTGAAATTGGTATTGCTAATGGCGCTCGTATTAGTTTTGATAAATTTGGTATGCCGTCTGGTCACGCACAAAACTGTGCTTATTGTTTAGCATTTATAACAATGGTATTATATGATCCTTTAATAACAGCAATTTATATTGTATTAACATTTAATACATTATTTCAACGTTACTTATACAACAATCATACAATATTACAGTTAGTTATAGGAAGTTTTATTGGATTATTATTTGGCTTTATAACATACACTATAACTAACAAGAATATTATGGGAAATATTAAAATGAAAAAAGATGATAATGCACCTTTATAATATTATTTGTAAAATGTTATAACTATTTTTATTTTTATATTATATTATACATGTCTGATTTAGTTTATCAAAACTATAATAATAAATGTAAAGGATGGGTGAACCCATCTAGTCTATCTTATGCTCCGCAAATTATCAGTTTTTCCGGTTATTATAGTCCATCTGGGTCTACTACTCTTGTTTCAATTAATGGTGCTAATTTCTATTCTTATTCAAAAATTGCTTTTGGAACATATTATCCAACTGTATATTTTATCAATTCAAATATTATACAATTTTATGTGCCAAATACACTTAATTCTGGAACTTTTCCCGTACGAGTTTTTAATGGAACTACTGGATCTAATAGTGTAAATTATACTATTGATAACGCATCAGGATATTGGTTAATAAATTCAAATAGCACAATAACAAATACCAATACAAATTCAGTATCCGTTTCTTCTTTATCAAGAGGTGCTCCAATAACTATTACAGCATCATATAATGTTCAAAATACAGATAATTGGATTATTTGTAATGGTACCGGTACAATTATAATAACTTTACCAACTGGAACATTATATACAGGACGTGAAATTATGTTCAAAAATATAAATACTTATACGGTAAATTCAAATACAAATGTAACACAGTTAGATAATACAGTATCTGATATTATTTTACAACCGGTAAAAGGAAAATGGGTAACATTAGTTTACAATGGAACTAATTGGATTGTTATGCAAGGAAACTAATTTATTTTATTGTTTTTTTTGTTTTTTTAAATCGGTATCTTTTATTATAAGTTTTTTTACCTCCTTTGAAATTAAACTGACTATGAAATACGTTTGGGTATTTACTTACCGTATCATATATATTTAAACCTTCAATCACTTTTTTATTAGTTATTATATTTGTGTGTGGTTTTAATGTGTTTCTGAAAATGGAAGCAATTCGTTCTTGTTTTAATCTTTCTTTTTCCAATCTTTCTTTTTCCAATCGTTCTCGTTCTAATCGTTCTCGTTCCAATCTTTCTCGTTCTAATCGTTCCTGTTCTAATCGTTCTCGTTCTGATCGTTCCTGTTCTAATCGTTCTTTTTCCAATCTTTCTTTTTCCAATCTTTCTTTTTCCAATCGTTCTCGTTCCAATATTTTATTTTTATATTTTTCTTCCGCTTTATCTAAACGTTTTTTTCGTTCTTGATTTCGTATTTCTTCATCAAGTTCTCGCATTTCTTTATTTTGTTCTCGTTCCAATCTTTCTTGTTCTAATCGTTCTCGTTCTAATTGTTCTTTTACTAATCTTTCATTTTCTGATTGTTTTTGCGCAACTCGTTCTCGTTCTATTCTTTCTTCTTCTGCTTGTCTTTGCTCTTGTTCTTCTTTCTGTCGTTTTCGTTCTTCTTTTCGTATATTTCGTTGTTTTTGTTCTTTTATTGTTTGTGCCGGATTTAATAATTCATTATATACTATTCTTTTTTCATTATCTAATAAAATTTCTTTTATTTCTGTAATAGCATTGAATGTATCGTTTTGTATTTCTTTTATACGTTCATCCGAATTTTGTATTTTATCAGTGTGTAGTTTTCTAGAAATTGTTCTATATTTTATGTTTATTTCTCTGTCTTTTGCGTTAGGTCCAATATTATAAATTTCATACAATGTCGAATCTGGTTTTATTTGCCATTCATTTATATGACTATTAAAAAATTCAACAATATCATTGTCAATATTTATTATCAATCGTGGAGTAAAACCACGATTTAAAATATTTAAAAAATCATTAAATTTGCTATTTGAACCTCCGTATTGTTTTCTTGTTTTTTTATTTGTTATTCTTATTTTTCTTGTTAAAGTCATATCTAATATATATATGATAATAAAAAAAATATAACTTTATTGTAACTGTATTTTACACGATAATATTATATTTTAGATGTTTATTTTCACAAAAGTTTATATAATTATATTATATGAAATATCCAAAAATGACAAGCATAGTAATTATATTCATTTCAATAGTTATAATTATAAGTTGCGCTTATTTCAAAAGTTTAAAAGAAGGATTAACTAACAATAATAATATAATATTAATGGGTGACAGCGTATTAAATAATTCAAATTATGTTTCCGAAGGAAAATCTGTATATGATAATTTAAAAACAAAATTAAATAATGTTTTAAATGTAGCTAAAGATGGCGCTACAATTAATGATTTATATTTACAATTAGATGAAATACCAATCGAACTAAATAATACAAAAACATATATTTTCATATCGGCCGGTGGAAATAATATTTTAAACAAACAAACTAACACAGATATAAACCAATTGTTCACAAACTATTTAGATTTTTTAAGAGCATTGAGAGTAAAATTAAGTAATGTACAAATAAATATTATGAATTTATATTTACCAGCAAATCCTCGTTTTCAATCGTATAAAAAATCAATAGATCAATGGAATAATTTGATAAATAAAAATTCAAGCAATGTTGGTGAAATGTACAATGTAATAGATATTAATTCGTTACTAACAAATTCGTCAGATTTTGTATATGATATTGAACCGTCTGAATCAGGATCAGAAAAAATAGCAAATATTATTTATTTGACGCGATAATTATTCGTTCTTCTTTAAGTTGTTTTTATTATATATTTAGTAAAACAACTTAAAGAAAAAATGGATAAATTATTAAATGAAATACTTTTTATGTGTTCTAGATTTTGAAGCAACATGTTGGGATGATAATTCAAAACCTAAACAACAAATGGAAATTATTGAATTTCCTAGTATTTTATATGAAATCGATGAAGAAAAAAATACACAAACATTTATATCAAAATTTGCCAAATATGTTAAACCTTGTATTAATCCAACTCTCACCTCATTTTGTACTGACTTAACAGGTATAACGCAATCTACTGTTGACAGTGCTGAAACATTTAAAGATGTTTATACACAACATATTAAATGGTTAAAAACACATGTTCCATTTGATTCCATATTTCTTTTTGCTACTTGTGGACATTGGGATTTAGCGACGCAATTACCAAGAGACATTAAGCATCATAAATTAAAATTACATAGTTATTATACATCTTATATCAATGTTAAAGACGAATTTGAAATATTTTATCAAAAAAAGGCAAAAGGAATGACTGGAATGTTAGATGCGTTGGGATTAAAACTTGAAGGACGACATCATTCTGGTATTGATGATACACATAACATTGCTAAAATAATGCTATATTTAATTGAAAATGGACGAACATATAATAATTTCAATATTAATAAATTTGTATACAACGAAAATATGGATGTTTCTTATTGGACAAACCCAAAAGATGTTATTTTATCTAATGTTGATTGTAAATTTAAAACTAACAAATAATATTTTATATGACAAAGTATTTTATAAAATATAAATATATGGGTGGGAGTATTTTACCAGTAACATTATATAAAAATAAAATTTATTTTTTATTTGGAAAAGAACGAAATATTGATGAAAACCCGGGATGGAGCGATTTTGGTGGTGGAACAGATAAAGGAGAAACATTTATACAAACTGCGGTTAGAGAAGGAGGAGAAGAACTTACTGGGTTTTTGGGAACAAATAGTGATTTAAATAAAATGTTAAATAAATATGGAACATATAATATAGATTATAAGTCTCAAGGATACAGCACATATAGATGTCATATTTTTCCTATGGAATATGATCCAATGTTACCTCACTATTATAACAATAATCAACAGTTTTTACAAAAACATTTAGACGCAAAAATAATTAAAAATACAAAAATATTTGAAAAAACACAAATAAAATGGTTTTCATTCGATGATATAAAAAAACATCATAATGAGTTTCGTTCTTTTTACAAAAATATTATACAATTGATTATTGATGATAGATTGGCTATAGAAAAATTTGTTAGAAATAAAAGTATAACAAAAAAAAGTAAGAAATATACTTTTAAGAAAAGTATAGCAAAAAAAACTAAGAAATATACTTTTAAGAAAAGTATAGCAAAAAAAACTAATAAAAGTAACAAAAATAGAAAACCCTAAAAGTATATTTTGCTATACCTTTTGTTATACTTTTTCTAAAAGTATTATATTATATGAACTTGACATATTCTTTATTGGTAATGATGATTGGAAGTGTAATTATTCAAATGTTTGTGATGAGCAGTATTATGACAAATACTTATAAAAATATCACAATGAGTCTTGGAAAATTTTACATTTCAGTTATAATGGCTTTATTGATGGGATTATTAGAAGTAATTATGCATGATAATCACATGCGCGTAATCAGTATATATTATTATTTATTTTTTGGGTTTTTGTTAGTTATATTTGTTTATTTATATCGCAATCAAGCATATATTGAAGATAAAGACTATTTAAATGAAATGATAGAACATCATTCAATGGCAATACTAACAAGTGAAGAGATACTACAGAAAACAAATTCAGAACGTGTAAAAAAATTGGCAGAAAATATTATAACAACACAAGAAAAAGAGATTAATTATATGAAAGAGTTAATAAAATATATAGATTCTAATTAACCATATCATAATATTTTTGCGTTTCATCATCTTCTAATATAACTTTTGGTAGTTCTGACCACTCTGTATATGCTTTTGCTTTAGAGGTTGGTCTTTCAAGTTTTAATAAGTGTTTTAACGCAATCATTCGCGTATGAAGCGGGTGAATACCTTTTACATATTTTTTTCTTGTAATTTGCTTCCAACGCCATTCAAATTGAAGTGCTGCTTGCCAATCTGGAAATCCTTCAACGTGGGCAACTCTTATCCATGATTCTCCTTTTGAAACCCTTGCTCCCGTTGCTGTAGCGCCCCCTGTAATTTCTTTGTTATGTTGTCTTAAACGACGATCTAAATCCACAGTTGCTCCAACGTATGTGAAATTATCGCTTGATAATAATAAATAAACGTAAAAAGGCATTTATAATTATATAATAATTAATACTTAAATACTTATTATTAATTATAATAAATGTGCAAAACGCCTAAAATAACCCTTTCATATTTAATAAATTATATTCCAAATGATACAGAAAAATTATTGTATGAAAAACTAAATATACAAGTGTTAAAATTATATTTAGAGGATACCAAAAGGTGGTATTTCAAGGAACATTATTATTTAGGTGGTCAAACAAAAATGACAATTGATGATGAAATTACTCTAGAATTGATTAACCGAACAAAAGACATTTTTGAACTTAGATTAAAAGAATATGGATGTGCGAATAGTTGGGAAGTTGCCAGTGTTAAACAAAGTCAACTTTTATTAAATCAAATGGAAGAAATCGTTAAATTTCATATTAAACTAACAAATACATAAAAATAATATATATTTATATTAAGATAATGTCATCTTTTGATAAAGAAAAAGAAAATAGTGAACCAATACTAGATATATCAGATATTATGGAAAGTTCCGTAGGTGATCAAACTTATATAACTCGCGATGGTTCAAAAGGTAGATCTCCTATTGGTGTTTTATATTCAATGTTAGATGGTCTTATTAAATCATTAATTAGTGGTCCAACAAGTTCAGATTTAAAATCGTCTTCTATTGTAACAACACAACCTATTGCTACATCAACACAACCTATTGCTACACTAAAACAACCTATTGCTACACTAAAACAACCTATTGCTACATTAACACAACCTTCTTCATTAATAAGTATTGTAATATCAAGTCACAGTGAAACCACTCAAAGAACGTATGAAGATAATTTTAAATATAAAAATGCATATTTCAAATTTAAATTTAATAATTATGATGATCGTATTCTTAAAGAATATCATTCATTATTAAATACAGATAAGCGCGAAATTATAACTGCTGTTAGTCAAGGTATATGTGCTATGGCAGACTCTACCGCTGATAATCTAAATGAGTATGAAGATAAGTACACGCGTGATGCTGAGAATATGCTTATTATGTATGACAAATCTAAAGATTTTTTGGGATCAATTAAAAGTAAATCTTCAAATAATAAATCTTTAATACGTAAATATATATCAGAAATAAAGGATACTTTACAATATAAAGATTTAATTCGTTATACAAATGCATTGATTGACGTGTATATAGTAAAAGTTTCTTACATAATCAAAAATATAGATTATTTAATTGAAGTATCAACTAATATTTTGAAAATAAAACTTAATGATGCGGTTATACAAAAATCAATAACAGATTTAGAAATATGTAAAACATTTTATCTCACCTTATCAGGCGATTTAAAAATAATAAAAGATCATAAAAATATTGTTACCAGAATTACAACTTTTGATGAAATAATAAAACAACAAAAAAAATTTCTTGTAGAATGGAAATCAAAACCAAACTCTGTTAGTGTAAGCGAAGATATATATAATATTGTATTGTTACATAATATTATAATCAATGTTATATTAATTAACAAAAATATTATAAATGATGCTGACATTATAAAAAAAATTAACGCAATTGATAAAACATTTCGAAGTTATACTAAAAATGCAGCGGAAAACGGTTTACCGCTTTTTGTTGAAGAGGAAAATGATTTAATGATTTTTTATGAGGGTGTTTTAAAAAATTCTTTTTGGCGTTCAGAAGATCATAATCTTAGTTTCAACGATACTAAATTTCAATTTGATCCAAATTCTGACGAAACACAGTATGAACTGGATTGTAATTATGGATTAAATATGTTTGCTTTGATGTTGAATTTAAATTCTTCTCCACCTTCAAATAAATCAGATTTATTTTTACCAAAACTTAAACCACATACAAGAGAGGCGCAAAAAGAAAAAGTTGAAAAAGGACCAGAATTAACAGGAAAAAAACTACTTGACACACCAGAATGGAGATATCATAACTTACAAATAGAAAAATATGACATTTTAGATAAAATAGTATATATTTTTAAAAAAAACTTTTTAGAACGTATTCTTGATAATACCAAACCAATTATAGAACAGACACCAATTGTTCAGTTTATTTTTTATACGTTAGATAATGAAATACTTTCTATTAAAACATCTCTAGGATTTAAGAGTGAAATATTTGAAAATTATAAAACGGATGTTGAAAGTTTGAATAACAGCGCAGTATTTAAAGACAGCAAAGGGTTCCCATTAAATGTAATGGATATCGACAAAAAATATCTGAAGGAATTAAAATCAATTACTAATGAAGATGATCCTATACTATTTACATATTGTAGAGTATTGGAATTTAACGATTTTTTAAGACGAATATTAGTTGGAAATCCTGATGAATTAATTATTGGTACAAATGGAATGCCCTTTAAAGATCGTAACGGACGCAATATAAAAGACAAATATTTTCAATCAAAAGTTATATTGTTATCAGAACTAATGTATCTTTTTCAATATTTATTAAAATTTGATTATGTTATATATATTTTAACATCTTGTAGAGTATGCCAAATAGGACAAAAACCTAAATCTATAACCCGCTATGGAGGTAATACATATAAACAACGAAAAACTTATAAAAGAAAAACAAACAAGAGAAAGGTTTGTAAAAGGAAAACTTATAAAAGAAAAACTTATAAAAGAAAAACTTATAAAAGAAAAAGATTGAATCGAGTTTAAAATATTTTAATTTATAAAAAAAATTGAAATATTTTTTATACAATATTATTTGATTAATTAACTAACTTATAAGATGGCATCAACAACCACAAGCGAAATCACTTATTACGTAATTTCAAGAGATACTATGGACGATATTATATATTATAGTAGTTCGGATAACAATCGATATTTAAGTTATGAAGATGAAAAGTTGTTAAAAAAATTAGATGTGAACGATATACATTTCGACAATAATAATGCGATCAACCAATATCATAAAATATTTAGTAACGTATACGCAAGTATGATTGGCGAATATAATAGTGATGAAGAACTAACAAACGATATATATTTAATTATGAAAGCATTAGAAGATAGAAAACAAGCGATAAAAGATATTACATTTGATGTTTTAAAGAAACGAGCGATTGAAGGAAATGTTTGTGGTAATTTGTAATTTATTTATTTGTAAAATAACTTAAAGGTCTTTAAATCCTTTTTTTATATGTTATATTATATAGATGTCATTGAATAATGATAAATTTGATGAAAAAACAACAATAACAAACTCAAATGGTGATATATACGAAGGAATTATTAAAGATGGTAAATTAAATGGAGAAGGAAAAATCACATATAAAGTTGGTCATAAATATGAAGGTAATTTTGTAAATAATAAAAAACAAGGAAAAGGAAAATTTACATTTGCTAATGGTACTATATATGAAGGTAATTTTGAAAATGATCAACTCACTGGTCAAGGTAAATTAACTAATTCAAAAACTGGTACAACAATTGAAGGTAATTTTAAAAATGGTATATTAAATGGAGAAGGAACATATAGTAAAAATGGAAAGGTACGTCGCGGTTATTTTGAAAATAGTGTTTTTTCAAAAACCCCTTCAAAATCCAGTTCAAAATCTAATCCTGGAAAACAAATGAATTTATCTGAATTGAATGAAATTATTAAAGTATTTAATACGGCAAGTGGTTATATTGAATTAGCAAGAGATTTTTTTGTAGAAAACGATGAAAATGTACCTTTTATAATAAGATTTTTAAACGAAACATTTATGGGATACGCTATTCATTTGCAAGACGTGTCGGTTGATAGAAAGTTTTTTGTTGAATGTTTAGATGAAACACCCGAAAACATTGATGTAAATGATTATAAAAGATATGTAAAATCAGATGGAAGACGTTTTTTAAAAATACAGTTTTCTGATAATGATGTTAAATTTGTTATTGTACCACAATGGTATAGAAATGGTGAACATCCGCCAGGCACAAAATATTTTGACCTTGTAAAAGCAGGAACAATATTTAAATATATGAGTGAACATGTTGAAACACCTCCGCCGCAACATAATATGATTGAAAATGTTTTTTCAAGATCAGAATTAGGAGCGGCAAATTGTAAACAAAAAGAAGAAAATGATATTTATGAATTACAAGAAATCACTTTAAACCAATTAAATAGTATTCAGTTTCCTATGGGTGGAAAAAAAAATAAAAAAAGTAAAAAACATAGCAGAAAAAGTAAAAAATATAACAAAAAAGGTAAAAAACATAGCAGAAAAAGTAAAAAATATATTAAAAATAAATAATATATTTGTAAACAACTTAAAGACAATATAAATTATAATTAATTCGCAACGAATAGTAAGAAGTCTGTAATGATTTTTTTATTATTTTATTTTATTGAAATTTAAATTAGACCATTTACCATTTATTTTTATTTTTGAATATAACTTTAAACAAATTCCTTGAGATTTTTCTTTTTTGTATCTATATTTACGATAACATTTTTTACATAAAGAATATGTTGTTGGTGTTGAACAATATTTATCATATATAAGTGTTGTTAGTTCAATATTTAAATTAAACATTATCTTTACATCTTGTAAATTCACTAATTCAGAATATTGACACTTATGTTTATTATTTAACCAACCATTATCTTCAACATTTTCACAAATAATACATAAATAAGGACTATAACACATTTATATATTTGTAAACTACTTAAAGACCTTTAAATCCTTTTTTAATATATATATTATTTCTCAATTATGATCTCTTTTGAAATATTTTTGATTATTTTATTATAATTTTTTGCCGATTCTTCTGCAGTAGATCCTGACATTGATTCACAAACTATTTGTAAATATTTATCATTTTGTTTTGAACTGGAATCATTATATTCGGGATGGTGCTTTGTCCACTCACTTATTTGCTTTATATTTTTATGTACAACATGTTTAATTGCGCTTGTTAGTAGTGTTTTATCTTCTGTCTCTTTATTCCATTCATTATTATTTTTTATATACAATGTTTCCCTTTTAAAATCAGAGCAGTGTAATGGTCTATCATTTACACTTATTTGCTTAAGTCCATTTATAAATATTTTAGAAATACCTTCGGCAAACCCTAATCTTCCTGTTTCTTCTAAATCTGTCAGACCAACTGGCAACTGACTAACAAAATCCATAATATTCATAGCATTTTTACATGTTTCATTCAAGAATAATTGTAGATTGAAAGTATTGTTAGTTGTATTGGTATTGTTATGACTATTATTGATATTTCCAGATTTTTTGGCAAGTTCAATCATTTGCTTATTTTGTTCAATCATTAATTGCTTAAACTCTGTGTTTTCCTTCATAAGATAGTCTATTAATTGCTGTTGTTTTTTCGCATCATTTAGGTCTTCTTTACAAGATATAATACAGCATTTTTGTTTGTGTTTCCATAAACTTTGTCTATATTGGTATAATTTACCACAAGAACAAATAAATTTTTCATTTGTGATGGGTAATGGTGTCGCTGAATTTGCTGCTGATTTTTGTCGCATTTGTAAATCAAGAGTAAATCGTTTATGTCGCATGCTTAATAAATGCGTTTTATAATTACAATTTCTACTTGTTCCATAGTCACATATTTTACAATAAAACGCGAATGCTGAATTTTGCTGAATTTTGTCATCCAAAGTCATCCTATATTGAACTAATAAGTTATTTCTAAATCATTTTACGCAAAATAAATAAAAATTTATCGTAACACTTTTTTTCACTAAAAATCGAAAATGAGAGCATTATCGTCACAAGTCGGGTTCTGTGTGTTTTTTCGGGTAGACCCCTTGCCCTTTCTAATTTTGGACATTTATAAATGTCCATTTTTCAAAACCCAATTGGCTTTTTAGAAAATTTTACGAATCCAATATAATATATTAAAACTACTTAAAGAACTTTAAGTACCTTTTTTATTAATAATTCTCAATTCATTGCGTTATTATTTTTGTTAAAATAATTTAAGTTATTTAGTAATTTTGAATTAATAATAAAAAAATAATCTTTAAATATATTATACAATGGTTCAAACAAGATCTAAAACCGCAAGAAATGCACGCAATAATAAACTTTCAAGAAAAAGAGTTTATCGTTATCGCGTTAAAACTTCGCGTTGTAGAGGAAATCCTGTAACTCAATGTAGAGGTACATGTAAACCAACAAAAACAGGAAAAAGAAGGGCATACTGTCGTAAACGCTCAAATAAAAGAGTATAAATATAATTTAAAATAATATAAAGATATATAAATGGAACCAAAATATGAAGAAATTTTAAATGGCAAACATACATTAGAATTGACAAATGGTGATATTTATGAAGGAGAATTTGTAAATAATGTAAAAAAAGGGCAAGGTAAATATACATTTACAAATGGAGATATTTATGAAGGTGAATTTTTAAATGATAATTTTAATGGAAATGGCAAATTAACATTTGAAAATGGAGATATTTATGAAGGTGAATTTTTAAATAATGATTATAATGGTTTTGGAATATTAAATTATGCAGATGGTGATATTTATGAAGGTGAATTTGTAAATAATAATTTTAATGGACAAGGCAAATATACACATAGTAATGGTGATATATATGAAGGAAATTTTACAAATGATGATTTTAATGAATATGGTAAATTATCATATGCAAATGGAAACATTTATGAAGGTAATTTCGATGATGGACGAATACTTGGTCAAGGTAAATTAACTATGACAAATGGTACAATTATTGAAGGTATTTTTGCTAATGATAATAGTGGAAATGGTAAAATTACCTATAGAAATGGAGATATATATGAAGGACCGTTTTTTGAGTATAAACAAGGTATAATTACTGGAGTAAATTCAAAAAGTATACCAACTCCTCGTAAATTTACAAAGAAAAACACAGGTGGAACCAAACGTAAAAAACATAGAAAAAGCAGAAAAAGCAGAAAAAGCAGAAAAAGCAGAAAAAGCAGAAAGAATAGAAGAAAAAGCAAAAGAAAAAGCAAAAAACATTAAAGAAAGTGTAAATATATATATATATATATTGATGCCAACTAAATATGAAGGAGAAACACAAAATGGGAAAAGACATGGGTATGGTATATTAACTTTATCAAATGGAGATGTTTATGAAGGAAATTTTAAAAATGGTAAATATGATGGACAAGGAAAAATTATTAGTAATGGTATTGTTGTTTATGAAGGAAATTTTAAAGATAATAAATATCATGGACGTGGTAAATATATAGATAGTGATGGTGATATTTATGAAGGGTTATTCGATAATAATAATTTTAATGGTGAAGGAATATTAATAAAAAATGGAGATAGTTTTGAAGGTATTTTTGTTGATAATTATATTCAAGGAAATGGAATATATAAATCAAAATATGGTGATATTTATGAAGGTAATTTCATAGATGGTGAATTTAATGGACAAGGTAAATTAACCTATAAAAATGGTGATATTTATGAGGGTAATTTTGAAAATGATGAATATAATGGTCAAGGAAAATTAACAAAATCAAATGGTGATATATATGAAGGTGATTTTAAAGATAATGTTTTTGTAATTTTCATTTAATTTGTGTATATTTAATTTTTCGTGACTAATAACAGATATTGACATTTGTTAAACAATATATATAAAATATATTTGAATTTTATACTAATTGTTTAAATAAACTAACAAATAATAAAATAATAAAATAATAATTTAAAAACATAACATGAATAATATTATGGATTTCATATCAGTTTGTGAAACAATAGAGTATTTATTAAAAGAAAAGAATTTGATTTATCGTGTGGATGATATACCAAACGATCCAAGACTTGATGGATATATTTTTTGCGTTCAAAATAAAATTATTATAAGAGTTAATGGAACTTGTGGAGATATAGATGATGTTGATATTTATATTATAAATAATTGTACAGATATAAATTTTATGACTAAAGAAAATATGTATTTATTTGCTCATGGTCCAGTTATTGGGTCGTCTTGTATAAATGGAAAACATACAATAAATTATTCAAGTGTTGAAGATAAAGATTTGTATGAAAAAATGAAATGGTCAACACATACCTATAATTCATCAGTAGAAATATTTAATGAAGATGATTTACAAGATGTGATTGATGAACTAAAAAAATGTATAATTGAACAAGGATTAATCAATTTGTTAGTTTAAAAATATTATAAAGTCAAAAATTTATAATATTTATATAAAGTTTGAAAAAATAGTAAACATAGAGAGTGTTTTGGAAAATAATTTAAATGTCCAATGTTTTATTATTGATAGGATTCAGTTTACAATTACGTAGATGTGCTCCAATACTTGCTTTATTTTTGCCTGTAAATGAGTTACAATATTTACATTTGAAATCATCATCAGACTGAAAAATGCCATTTTTGTTAAGTATTTTTTTAACAACGTTAAGTTGCATGGTATCAATTTTATCTAAAACTTGTTTGTTAGTTGTTTTAATTGTTTCAATTATAGATAATTTTTGATTATTAAAATCATTAAATAATTCAACTAATTCATTAATGTCATCTTTGGTGATGTGAATGGTAGTTTCTTCATTGTGTGTTTTTGTGATGTGGCAAAGTTTGACAGAAAGTGTATCAATAATTTCAACCGCAATTTTAATTTTATCAACGCAATATTCAGTCTTAGGTAAGTAAATATGAATAAGATTGTCAATAATATCAATTTGAAAAGGTTCTTTAAATGTGATGTTGCTTTTATGAGAAATGAATATTCCGTGTTGTTTTTGTATTTTAAGGTCTCTTTCGAATTTTTTAATTTCTTCGGTGGTAACTGATCGTGAGTAATCTTTATTTTCGAATAAAATAGTAGGTTTATTCATATTTAAACGATTAACTCTATAATCACATGCTGATGTATCACCACTGCAGTCAATAATTTCATCACTTGGAAAAATAGTTTGTAAAATAGAATAAAGTTCATACTCAGAAACAATACCTTTGGAAGATGAATTATGTTTGTATTTATTCAAGAATTCGTGAATACCTAAATTTAAATTTTCTTGAGAAACTTGCTGTGAAATGAGTTTATCTCTAATTTGCTGAACGTTAGTTGAAGTTCTTTCTTCGCAAGATTGTATAAAGCTAAATATAGGTTGTTGCATACTAGAAATCATATTATTAAATTTGGTGTCAATATTTTCAACGAAATCAGTAATATATTTATCATCTTTATTGATATTTTCAATCAATTTGTTAGTATCTTGATTGATGGTAACGTATAAATTAGAAATGCTATGTTCAATTTGTTTAAAGAATTGATTATTATGATTAGGTACAATTTCATTAATAATGGAAGTAGTTTTGGAGACGATAGCATCGCTATTTTTTTCTAATATAGTTTGAATTTTATCGTTAGTTGACATATTGCTATTTTCAAGAATTAATTTAATATTATCAATATATTCTTTTTTGGTGTCGTGAAGTTTAGAATTAACATCTTGTTTGAATCCAATAATATCTTTAGTTAAATCGGTAAGAGTAGATAATATTTTATGATTGATATTGTTAGTTAATGTTTCGTTAAGGTTGGTGGATAATTTTTTTAAGATATCAATAAAAATATGATTCATTGTGATGAAGTTTAAATTCGGATTTTCTTTATAAAAGGCAATAATGGTTTGATCTTTGACAATGATTTGGTCTGATTTTTTTGCGTCCATTTTGAATAATATGAATATATATGTTAGTTTGTCTTTAAGTAGATTTTTACCAAAGGTGTATAAATTTTTAGATTTTTGTATTTAAATAAAAAACAAATTTGGAATATTTTTGTGGCAGGGTTTCTAAAATTTTACCATCGATGGTAAAAAATTGGAAATTTAGGTTTAAAAAAAAAGTAAATTTAGAAATAATTTAGATTTTTTAGAAAACTTAAAGAAAAATTTAGTCTAAATAAAAAGTAAATTTAGAAAAAATTTAGAAAATTTAGAATAAAAATTTAGAAAAATAAAATAAAAATTTAGAAAAATTAAAATACTAATATAAAAAATTAAGTTAAAAAAAAAGTAAATTTAAAAATATTTTAGAAAATTTATAACAGATTTTTAAAAAAT
>Ga0222713_10000324_pt1 | contig 53627 bp, 55 predicted proteins | sample C33_649DmetaG_FD_165061 | JGI IMG/M metagenome (GOLD analysis project Ga0222713, IMG submission 165061) | Estuarine water microbial communities from San Francisco Bay, California, United States - C33_649D | ecosystem: Environmental > Aquatic > Marine > Unclassified | place: USA: California...
GAAGCCTGACATCGTGTTTGACGATCGTCCTCGAGTTGTTAAGATGTGGCGTGAGAATGGCGTGTTTGTCGCCGATGTATATCAAGGAACGGAGGACTTCTAATGTGGAATAAGTTTAAAAAAGATTTTGTCGAAGGTTTTGTAGCACTTGCTATTGCTAGTGTAGTGCTATACTTCTTAGCTTGGATTCTTAACGAACCTGCTGATGATCTAGTGGGGTGGATGGCTCTTGGCTTGGCTGCGTCTGCGGGAAGTAGACGCTAATGAGTGATCCATCCCACGAAGCCCAACAAGTTGCCATCAAGATGATTTGGGGGTTTCCTATCCTGATGATACGGAAGTCCTACCCTGCTGATGGGTATGTTTGGAAATGGGGTCGGTGGCGCAGAGCAAGGTGGAACGAAGTCAACACGATCAACTTGTTGCTGATGAACGCATGGAAGGAATGAAGGAATGACTAGCTATATCGAAGCGGTCGAGAAGTTAATTGACCAACAAGATGAAAAGTCCATCCGCATCAGAGAACTGGAAGCTAAAGTCAAACTTCTGGAAAAGGTTGAGCTGTACCTCAAAACATCGTATCCAGAAAAGTCTGGTTACTACTTCATCTGTGGTGAAGGTGGTGTTAAGGACGACAATGGTCTGCCCGAGCGTTTGCACGTCTGCCCAGCTTATGGCGCTGATTGGATGATGCTATATACTCGGACAGACAAAACAACAGGACCTGAATGGTAATGCAGAAACAAGCTCTTCGAAAAGACCTACAAGATCTGCTGACAAAGTATGAAGTTGATAAATACACAGGTCTGCACAACTATATGATGTCCGAGCACATCGTTCGTTGGATCGAAGAGTATGTTCGAGAGCAAAATGTCGCCAACCTATGGTCCAATGAAACGCAGACATCATATTTCGATTACATGAAACGAAAAGAGGATAATGATGTCGTTCAACCTAACACTGGAGCACGTTAGTGCTATTCTAAAAGGCAATAAAGAAGTCGAATCGTGGCATAAAGCTATGGCTGCCGTATTGCCAAAATATAAAATTGATACACCTGAGCGTATTGCAGGATTTTTGGCTCAATGTGGTCACGAGTCAAATAATTTTTCTGTGCTTGAGGAAAATCTCAACTATCGCGCTGAGACCCTTGACAAAATCTTCCCAAAGTATTTCGTAAAAGCTGGACGTAAAGCAGCCGACTATGCAAAGCAACCTGAAAAGATTGCTAACATTGTTTACGGTGGTCGTATGGGAAACACTCAGCCTGGTGACGGATATCTGTTCCGTGGACGTGGTGTGATTCAGCTAACTGGCCGTGACAACTACACAAACTTCGGTAAGACAATCAACAAGTCTGCAGAAGAAGTTGCTGGTTATGTCACATCCAAAGAAGGTGCTATCGAATCTGCATGCTGGTACTGGAACAGCCGCAACATCAACAAGGCAGCAGATGCTGGTGACATCGTCACAATGACCAAGCTCATCAATGGTGGCACAATCGGTCTAGAAGATCGTAAGAAGCACTATGAACACGCTCTAGCAGTGCTTACAGGCAAAGAGGTGCACGTTGCCCCAGTTGCAACTGTATCAGCGGCTCCTAGCGTGGCTCCTGCGGTCTCTCGCGCGCTTAAAGTCGGTTCACGTGGTGCACAGGTCAAGAAGCTACAAGAAGCACTCGGATTGGAAGCTGATGGAGCGTTCGGTCCTGGCACAGAAGCTGCTTTGAAGACATGGCAAGCTGCAAACGGTTTGGAAGCAGATGGCATCGCTGGTCCTGCTACTCTTGCTAAACTTGTGAAATAACACAAAAACAAATTTTGAAAATAACTGTAAGGGCTGTTGACATTTGCGTTGGCAGCCCTTATATTATATCTATGAGCAAGGGAGAACAGCAGATGCGCGTTGCAACAGTCACCAAGGAATGGGCCGAAGTCAAGCGTAACGGTCGTAAAGTTGAAGATTGGTCGTGGACTGTGACGTTCACCAACAACGATGTTCGTGTCGATGAGCACTACTACAACAGCGCAGAAGTAGCTCTTGACGCAGCATTTGCATTCGAGCTTGGTCAATACACCGTCAGCGAGTTTGGAGGAGTTCAGATCTAATGCCGAAGTATGTTAACGATGTCTGGGGCGAAGACAAATACTACTACATTGCCCACAACGGAATCGGCGGTTACACAATAAAAGAGTTTGTTAACCGTTGTCTCAAGACCGAACTTCGTATATCATACGATGAGAAGACCGCCTTCGAACAGAAACTGAAACAAAATGGATGGTATGAAAATGCAAACAACCGCTGATCGTATGGCTCTGATTCGCCAAGCTCACGAAAAGTTCAAAGCCAAGATGAAAGTCCAGGCTAAGTTCGAACGTGAAGAGCGTGTCGAGAAAGTCGCTGAGATCGACAAGAAGTTCGAACGTGACGAACGTCTGTGGAACGATGCTCCTCAGTATGCCAACCAGTACTACGGTGAGGTGTATCGCGAAACTACTCGGTTTGACAATGACTGGGATTGATATCGCACGCCTGCAGGTCAGGCTAACCGAAACAGAAGCAAAAGCCAAACAACTGGCTTTTGCTGTTGATAAACTTGAAGATGTTGTGTATGATCTCAATCAGAAGATCGTACAATTGGAAAACTTAGTTGAAAGGAAACTTAATGACCCGCGATGAAATGTTGAATGAGCTGCGTGAACGTGTTTGCCGTGTGATCTTTACCAAAGTCAATGGTGAAGAGCGCGACATGCAGTGCACACTGAACATGGACACTATCCCTGAGGATAAACGTCCTAAGACTGGCAAAGAGTATGCCGATGACGTGATTCGTGCATTTGATATCAACAAGCGTGAGTTTCGCTCGTTCCGTGTTGAGAATGTGATTTCGTTCTCCTAAATACTATTAAACGGAGGACTATAAATGTTTGGTATCGACCCTCTATTGGCTACTATTGTAACAGCTGGCGGCATCTTTGTCGTCAGCTATCTTATTAACCGACAACACTTCATGTCAAGATATGAAGATGTTATTGAGGCAACAATTGACCATCTGATTAAAGATGGCTACATTGCTACTCGCAAAGCTAAAGATGGGGACGTTGAATTGATTCCTATCAAGGAATTACGCAATGTTGACTTCTGATACAAAACGTGGTATACTGATTATGCCAACGGATATACATGATGGAGAAGTGAATGGCTCGTCAACCTCAGACCAAGGAACAGATCGCAGCTCGCGTAGCAAAAGCTCAAGCTACCAAAGCAGCGAAGAAGTCGAATGCACTTGCTCAGATGGGTGTGGTTGCAAAGACGTCGAAGACTAAGTCTCACAAGTCCCGTAAGATGTCTGCAGAGCAAAAGGCTGCTGCTGTAGCTCGTCTTGCTGCTGCTCGTGAGGCCAAAGGTCCTTCACAGAACATGATGATCGATGCAGATGTTCGTAATCTGCCTGACGATGATACGTTCAGCTTGAAGAATGTTCGTCAGTGGATCAAGACCAACAAGGAGCTGTTGGTAGCGATGCGTGGGATGAAAGACTCCAAAGAAGCATCGGAACGAGCTTCATACGCAAATGTTGAGTCGTATGTTGCTAACCTCGAATCGTATCTTCGCAGCGGTCACTACCTTGACTTCCGCTTCGGAGAGAATGGACAAAATAAAGTAACGTATGTGTGTCGTGCAATGGCATATTATGCCAATGGACATCCCAAGCGCACTGTCGGTGTGTTGTATCCTGACATTGGCTTGTACACACAAGAAATGGAAGACGATGATCGAAGAAAAGCAATTTCTAACCAAACAAAAGTTCGTAAAGCTAATTGAGGATGTTGTTCGCTCAACCAACTCAACATACATGGATGCTGTGATCACAGTCTGTCAAGATAATGAAGTTGAGATCGAAGACGTTCGCAAGTTCATTACTCCCATCCTCAAGGATAAGATTCAAGCAGAAGCAATGAAGCTAAATTTTCTTCCTAGACAGAACACTTTACCTATTGACTAACCCTATATAATCTGCTAATATTAGCACTCAAACATTCAAACATTCGGAGAACATACAATGTCTTTTGCAAATCTTAAAAACAAGCGTACGGACCTTTCCAAGCTGATCAGCGATGCTGAGAAGTCCACTGGTGGTCGTGAACGCACCGAGGATGACCGCTTCTGGAAACCCTCTCGCGATAAAGCTGGCAATGGCTATGCTGTTATTCGCTTTCTTCCTGGCAAAGAAGAGAATACCGTTCCTTGGGTCCGTTACTGGGACCATATGTTCAAGGGTCCTACCGGACAGTGGTATATTGAGAAGTCTTTGACGACTCTCGGCCAGAACGATCCGCTTTCTGAATTGAACATGAAGATGTGGGGTGAGAGCGCAGAAGGCTCTACTCAACGTAAACTTGTTAGCTCACGTTCGCGTAACCTGCACTACATCACCAACATCATGGTTATCTCAGATCAATTGAATCCTGAGAACGAAGGTCAGGTCAAGCTGTTCCGCTTCGGCAAGAAGATCTTTGACAAGCTGATGGCTGCTATGAAGCCTCAGTTCCCTGACGAGAAGCCTATCGATCCCTTCAATATGTGGGAAGGTGCTGACTTTGTAATCAAGATCAGCTCTGAGAAGGTTGGTGAGCGTATGCTTCCGAAGTATGATGCTTCGTACTTCAAAGCTCCTTCTGAGCTGCTTGGTGGTGACGAAGCGAAGTTGGAAGCTGTCTACGACAAGCAGATGATTATGACTGAATGGACTGATCCTGCTTCGTTCAAGAGCTACGATGAGTTGAAAGCTCGTCTGCATCTTGTGCTTGGTGAGTCTGCTCCTCGTACGATTCGCGAGACCGCTACTCTGGACACTACCGCAGATGCTCCTTCCTTCAAGACTGCTGAGAACTACTCCATGAGTGATACATCTGATACAGATGAGACTATGGACTACTTTGCGAAGCTCGCGGCTGACTAATAGTTTTAGCTAAATTAGCTAAAGTTTAGGCCCAGCGTTTGCTGGGCCTTTTTTATTAGCGGGTGCCGTATCCAGCTAGATATGCTGCTCTTGCACCCGCTGGTCGATCATAAGGATTAGGGGCTGCCCCATTTCCAAGTTGGATGCTGGTCACAGCGCTATTATTGTTTACTACTGTGTTGCCGCTATTTGCAACTAAACTACCACCCCTTGGTCCACGATTCTGTACTTCGTTTAGAGCGGCCTGTTCTTGTTGTAGTTGTTGTCCTGTTGTCTTTGGAACTGTAGTAATAGAACTTGGTTGTACCGGACCCGCGACCCAAAATTTGCCGCCCCTTGGACCTGTTCGCCAATGTCCCGTTGTACCTTCTTGACTTGGTGGTGGTGTAGATGCTGATTCGCTGTCCCAATTGATCATCCAATCAGGCAAACCTAGCTGGGTTTTAATATTTTCCCAACTAAAGGTATTTGCTAGCCAATCCCACAAAGGACCAATAGAATTATCCCAAATCCACGCTCCCAAGCCATCGGGACCGACAACTTCATTCCACGCGTTGGAAATCCACGCTGATAGGTCTGGGAATGTATTTTCAAACCAAGTCCACAGAGGTTTAACAGCAATGTTGTATATCCACTCACCAATGCTTTCATATAGCCCAATGTATCCCCAGAATAAATCACTCAATGCTTGACCTGGATCTGTGAACAGTAGTTTAACCCAATCTACTGCGCTCTGCACCATTGTCCAGATTCCGCCAATCATATTGTTAATGATTGTCTCAAAGCTCCAACCCTCAAGCCACTTAGCTGCGTTTTCAAACCCAAGCGCATCCAGAGCCCAGCCAACAATGTCCTTTAGCAGGTCAAGAGGTGCACCAACAAAGTCGCCAATGAACGCGCCAATACCAGCTACAAACTTGTCCATGAATGACCCCTCGGTATTCATAAATGCCATCACGCCATCATATGCTGAGAACAAGAAACCAATTGGTTTGAGAATCTTACCAACAAAACCCGCAAACTTACCAATGTTTGCTACACCACCAGAGATTCCTAACACGCTATCCATGAAACCAAGTAGCTTAGCGCCAGGACCAGCAGCCCAGCCTGAGATAGCGCTACCAACAGAAATTAGTGGGCTGATGATCACTTTCATCAAGTTGCCAGCCTTGGCTACAATTCTGCCAATCTTGCCACCATCTGTACCAACACCAAATGCTTGAGTAACATTCAGTCGCAATAGGTCAAACGCTTCTGAGATCATTACAGCAGTTGTCTTCATCTCACGGCCTGTGAAACGTCCTCGAGCATCTCTTAACATCTTACCCGTTGCTGGGTTAATGCCAAAAGATTTCAGAACCGAACGCATCATATCGTCAATACCGTTAGTCATTTTGAGTTTAAAGCTATCAGCTAGCTTACCAACACCTTCTACCAATCCAACAGCCAACTTCTTGATAACTGGAATTTCCCATCCACGCATTCCCACTATTGCTAATGGAAGGGCTGCCAACAACGGACCAAACATCTTTCCAAGATCAAGCAAATCGCCAAACGAACTTAAAGATTTCTGGCCCGCTTCCTGACCCGCTTCATAGTTTTTGGTGAATGTTGTTTTGTTTTTGTTATTAGCATCGCGGGCTGCTTGAAGCGCATCCATATCCAGCCGCTCAGCTTTTTTCTGCTCGAAGAACATTGTAAATGACTTGTTAAGAGATGTGGTCAGTTCACCAATTTTTTTATTGGTCTGATCAGAAGCCTTCTGATTATGTTTTAGTTGAGCGACAACATCTTTTAACGTAACAGCTTGCGCCATTTTTATGATCCTTTATTGTGTTCCTGCTGCTCTTTGATCCATTGCATTAGCAGCGTAACATAAACTTCTTTTTCCCATGGCATTAATCCGTCTATCTCATCTAGCGAAAAATTATGTTCACGCATTAGTCTAAAGTTAGTCGTATAATAATTAGCTAGGGTTTCGTGAGATAGACATATTAAAAAAAATTCTGCATACCTTCAACTGTGTAGGTATTAGCATGACTGCATTGAACGCAATTAAAATGAACCTCGTGAGTCATCTTTGGAATTGTGTCAACAAAAGATCTTACCTTTTGCAACTGTTCATTTGTCATTGATTCAATAAATTCTTCAATGTCTTTATGACTAACATCCTTTAAATCAATTCGTTCTTCACCCGTATGAATAGCTTTCATTACAGACATAATCATCTCAAACGTTTGCTCTGTAGCAGATGTAGAGTTAATCAGCTTCTTGTTTTTGACCATAGATCTAAAATGAGGATATGACATCTCAACGGTGATATTATCTGTTAGTTGCACCATGAAATTTGTCTTGGGAATTGTAATCTCAATCGCTTGCAGATCTACTGCAACTTTGTTAGTGTGGTCACATTCCGAACACTTAACACCGATTTCACTTGTCTCACCAACAGACTTTGAACGAATCTTGATGAACATATATTCAATGTCAAAGGTTGTTAGACTATCTGGATCAATCTTCTCATCGACGCATGCAATGATTGTATCCAGCACAGCGTTCAATGCTTGACCAGCATCTTTTGTCTCCATAGCAAGCAAGAGGATCTTTTCCTCTTTTACAAGATATGGACGAAATTTGATTGCTTTGTTAGTAGACGGAATAACCAAATCATATTTTGGAGTATTATTTAACTTAGGTAGTGCCATTCACTTCATCCTTATTAATTTCAAACTACTTTCCATTTGCGATATGATAGCTGAACAAGTAATTCAACAGTCGCATTTTCAGTAGCATCAGACAATTCAATTGCGGTAACGGTTGTGGGAAATGCTTCGTAAAGCTCGCAGGTATATACAATCTTATCAGCACTTACTAGATCAATATCAATAAAATTGTTGTTAAACAAAGGTAATCCAATTCCCTTTTTTAACTGGTGGATCTTTACAGTTTTAGCATACTCGTTCGTATATCCTATTTCGTGAGTATCTGGATCAATTGCAAGAGCTTGCCAATCTTCAAAATACTGCCGCACCTTGTAGTCGTTTGGTACATGGAAAGACATACTAACATCTTCTGTAGCTACACTGTAGGCGACTTTCTGATCAACTGCACCAATCGAGCGTGTGTTGGTAATTACTTGACGACCTGGAAGATTTGTAGCTTTGCAAAGCAAATTTAATGTACGAGTTGACAAACCATTAATTGAAGGTAACTCGACTCTATAGAGGTTTGGCGAAGCCATACCACCACTTTGAGAGATTAGACTCTTTAGATCTTCAATACTGGCCATTAGATCATATTCCTCGAATCAGCATACACTTTATTAATGTTGTATTTTTTACCTTGTGAGTTGAAATCGGCAGTTGGAAGAAACACCGCAATTTCCCACTCAGGAGCTTGAACCATTGCAAAACGACTTCTAACATGATCTGTTAAATAGTGTTTAATACATGGTTTAAAATACTTCATCTTTGCAGCACGCTGCAGCGCATTGTACGTTAGTTTAAACTTTGTTGTTTCATCATAACGCTTATTGTTTGTAACGTCTAAAAGAGCGTCTAGAAACTTCGCTCTTAGTACTGGCGGGAGGTAGTGCAGGTTCAACCCTAAGAACCCTCCAGCGGCAGGCTTAAGCACGATAACAAGCGGGAAAGAGTCGTAGTACGGTAGTGTCTCTTTATGCTTTGGATCGTAGAAGAACATATACATCGAACCCATCACTTGACGGTTCTTCAAGGTGACTGGTTCCTCTTTCATCAGTTGACTTCTACTGATATTCTTCATTGCACTCATTTTGTCACGGAACCAATCGCGAGACTGTGCAGTCCGCGGTGTAATTCCAGCTCTAAAGGCTTCATATTCGAGGGTGTGAAATAAATTACTCATGTGCTTATTTATGTTGATTTTTCTAAAAACTTGGGTATAATAAATCTGCGGTTGTTAGCAGTCCGGCATACTATTTCTTAGTTGGATATGGCTTTAGCGGTTTTAGAGGCTTGGGCATGATTCCCATCTGCTGTAGATGGTGTTCAGTCCATATCTCAAAGCGCCATCCTCGATCAGCAGCATATTCAGAAGCAGCCTTCCACTTACACTGATTCTTAACATACGTCACAGCTTCGGTGACATACTGTTTGGTTTTGCGTTTGCCTGTAGGTGCTTTGGTCTGTTTGTCGGGCTTTATCTCGATCAGAAAAGTGACGCCCTCATTTGTGACATATTTTAGATCCACAAAGTATCTATGGTAGCTTTTATCAACATCAAAGAAGTATGGAATGACAACTTCCTCCGACGACCATTCTTTGATCTGTGAATTCATATCGAGCCACTTAAAGCAATAGCGTTCCCACATTGATCTGTAAATGACGTTTGATGCATCACCTTTATATTTGTGAGGATTGATAACAGTGTATCGTCCTTTATATGTCATCGAAAAACCTTATAAATATCTGCAAATGCAACTGTATTTATTAGGCGAACAATGGCCGGTTATTACCAATTTCCCATAGAACATCAAGACGACTTCCTAGGAACAATATCCTTCGAAGCAATGGTTGAGCCTCCAATTGAAGTGACATTGTTTGGAGGAGCGGGTGCTGGTGCTAGCACAAACATTCAAACTTTTGCAGATCGTGGTGCGGTCAGTACAATTGACTATGACGTCCAATCGCAACTGTTTGGTATACCAAGAACACCAATTAGCCCTGGAATAAATGGTGTGACAAGTGATGGAAAGGTTACGTTATTCTTACCGAAGGCTTTGAGTATCCAAGATGGTGTGATGTACGATAACAACGTTAGTTTGGGTCAGATAGGCGCTGCGGCGGCGGGCTTAGTTAAAAACGGTGCTAGCATTGCTGGTGCCACTACCGAATCGGTTAAGGGAAGCATCCAATCTTTCATTGATGGCCTGACAAATGGAGGAGGTGGAGACCTTGCTCGCCTTGCGGCTGTTCGCATTGGAGATAATGTTAACGCAATTAGTCCAGAGTTTAACAATGCTGTAAAATCTGTTGCTCAGGTAGTACCAAACCCAAATACAAGAACGTTGTTTAGAGGCGTTGCAATGCGTGGGTTTATGTTCGAGTTTTCACTAATTGCTAATAGTATTCGAGAAGCGCAAGAAATTACCAACATAATCAAATTCTTCCGTACTCAATTATATCCAGAGGATATTGGTGGCACAGCTTCGACTCAGGGCGTGCTGGGTTTAAAGTTTCCAAACAAATTTGAGATTAAAACTAGATATCGCAATAAAGAACTTGGAATCCGTTTTCTACCTTGTTATTTAACAGGCTTTACAGCAGTGTATAATGATCAGGGTGGTGCAATGCATAAAGATGGTAATTGGAATAGCGTCCAGATCCAACTATCATTTACTGAAACTCGAACACTTGTTAAACAAGATATTGAAGCAGGTTACTAATGTCAAGATACTTTGCACCATTTCCACTATTACAATACAGCTTTGGTACAAACGAAGATCCTGTTCTATTTCAGAACATTTCAACGTATATTGATCTTGTTGATCAAATAAAAGATGACATATCATACTACCAAACAATGCAAATTGAAGAATATGAACGTCCTGATACACTATCGTATAAGCTATATGGTACTACAGATTACTATTGGACGTTCTATTTGCTAAATGATGGCATTCGTGAGGGTGGTTGGCCACTATCTGGAGCTGATCTACAGGCTAAAGCATTAATAGATTATCCCAATAGAGTAATTACGACCAGAGATGATATATCTGCAATATTTCTTCCTAATGAAACAGTAATTGGTCTTGCATCAGGATCAACTGGCAAGATATTGAAAAGATATCTTGATCTAGGTCAGATAGTAATTAATTCACCTGATAATTTTGGGGTTAATGAACTGATTCGAACATCTACTGATGAAATTACAACTGTCTCTGTATACAGAGAAACAGCTCAATACAACAGCGTACATCATTATGAAAACGCAAACGGTGAGTGGGTCGATATTAATCCATTTACACAAAACGTATCAGGATTAACACCAATAACATATTTGGATAGAATGATTACTCGCAACGATCAGTTAAAAACAATCAAGGTGTTGAATAAGAGAGTTGCTCCTCAAATCGCAGCTGGCTTCAAGAAGGCATTGTTAAGTTAATATGCAATCAGCAAAGCATTATATTATAGAACAAGCTGTAATTACTGCAGATCGCTCTGCAGGATTTACATTAGACATATCTGCAGCTATTGTAGAATTAAACATATTTGAAAATATAGAAATGCCTTATCTAACGGGCATTGTTCTAATAAATGATGAGTTCGACTTATTAAACAGAATCAGTTTTGTAGGAACAGAGCGCTTAGAGATAAAAATTGCGCAACCAAACAATCCCAACACAATAACTAAAAAGTTTGTAGTTGAGCTAATTGAGCGATCAGAAAAAGTAAATGATCAACAAGAAATGTTGATGATTCGCATTATCGAAGAGCACGCTTATAATAGTGATTTAATTAGATTTAGTAAAGCATTCACTGGTAAGCCTGAGAAGATTATTGAGAAAATCCTATCAGACCAATTAAAGATAACTCTAGCTAATAAATCGGTAGAGTCTGCTCAGCCAAGTCTAATGAAAGTTGTTGTTCCGTATATGACTCCACTACAATCGTGTGAGTGGATGAGAGCCCGCGCTTCTACAATTAATGGATCACCATATTTTCTATACTCAGCACTCAATGAGAAGAATTTAGTACTCAGTGATTTAGATAGTATATTGTCGACTGGTACTTGGAATGGTAACATTGACCGTCCATTCACATACTCACAAAAGAACTCGAGCTTTGTCGATGAGTCAAATGTTGAAAGACAATCATTTGCCATAGAATCATACACATATGGAAACACCGAAAATACTCTTGCGTTGGCACGCCAAGGAATATTTGGTGCTCAATATTACTTTACAGATTTATCCTCTGGAATAACAGAGCAACAACACTTTGATATAACAAATGTTGTAGAAAAGATGAACCACACTGGTGTACTAGCTGGTGGAAAGACTCTTGCTATTGATGTCGACTATGTAGTTAATAATCAACAGATTAATAAAATTAATTCAGCTCACGTTCACCAAATTATCAGTAATGGATCTTATCCAGACTATTCCAATTACTATGAAGAAGGCGGCGATGCAATTGCTAAATATATGTTAAATGCTTCTAATGTTGCACTTAGATACTTGCTATTTAAAAACTCAATACAATTTAAAGTGCCAGGATTTAACTTCTTAACTGGAACAAATAGATCTATTGGTAAGATGGTAGAAGTTAATATATTCAATAGTGATATGACATTACAGACTCGTCCAGGCGTTTCAATGGAAGAAATGAAAGATAAAAAGAAATCTGGCGATTATCTAATATATGCTGTACGTCATGTATTTTCAGTTGGCAAACACGACATTATGGTTGATGCAGTAAAATTAACAACTGATCGTGGTGCCGATGGTGGCAGATATCAGAGAGGCGTATAATGTTTGGCATGTTTACTTCACAATACTACGGTGATGTTACACGTTGGTTTGTTGGTGTTGTTGAGCAAGTTGGAGGCGATATCCCTCAGCTAGGTCGTGTAAGAGTTCGTATACACGGTATACATGGCCCTGCAACAGAACTTCCGTTATCAGACCTTCCCTATGCTAGCGTGCTACTTCCTACAACAGAAGGGGGTGTATCTGGGATTGGAAGATCAACTGGCCTCGTGCAAGGCGCAACTGTATTTGGTATTTTCATGGATGGAACCAACTCACAGCTACCGTTAGTACTTGGGTCAATTCCAAAAATAGAAACACCGTCTGCTACTCAGTTATCAGGAATGAGAACTGGACTACCATATCAATCATCTGGTGTGCCATATGGTAATACAACCCCAACAATGAATGATTCGCTAATTGGTGTTCCACCTGGTGTTACATATAATCCTAACTCTAGCCAAAAGCAAAACATTCAAACTGCTTGGGATTACTTTATGTCCACAGGCAATTATAGTAAAGAGCAAGTTGCTGCTATGATTGGTAACTTCATGGTTGAAAGTAAAATGGATCCAGCAGTTCATTCAGGATTTACAACCGCTGGTGGCGGAACCGAGAATTCAATTGGTATAGCACAATGGTATTACTATGGTGCAACTGGTGGTCGTCAAACTGCCTTAAGAAACTTTGCAGCACAAAAAGGCAAAAACTGGGATGATTTATATGTTCAGCTAGCATTTGTTGATTATGAACTTGCAACGGTTCCTTATTTGGGCGGTGCTCAATTTAAAAGAACAACCAATATTACAGATGCAACACTTGTGTTTATGCGTGCATATGAAAACCCTAAGAAGACTGGTGTGATTGGTCCTGACGGAGAAGAAATGAGACTAGGTCAAGATGAACGCCTTTCATATGCACAAAGCATCTATCAAAACTTTGCTAGTGGTGGTGCAGGAGTATGATAAATGCCAATTAACACAAGTGACCTTAACTACCAGCTAAAGAATTTAAATAATCAGCTTAGCTTTGATGAGATAAACTCTGCAGCCACTACCCTAACCGATCAGTTCAAAGCTGCATCCCATACACAGCTAGGTTTTAATGTTGGTGATGTTAAGGGTGGTATAGAATCATTAGTTCAAAATGTAGACTATCCTTTGGGTGCAACGTCATCACCGTTACCTGCCGTATCTCGCGTAACAGCTAACGTCCCAAACGTAAAAAGTGATCTTGTACAAACAATTAGTGGATCTGATGCAACAAAATTAGGATCGATTGTAGAATCAACTGCACAATCTGGTATTCTTGATGAAATTATTACTGCAGGAACTGCTGAGGCAATTGCTACAGCATTTAAACAAGTGTTGGGTAAAACCACATCAGAAATTGAAGGTTGTCTATCATCTATTGCGCCAACAGATTTAACAGTAAATGTTAGTACATCAGTTGATGATGTGTTGAGTGGAGCTTTTAAGAATCCATTTGCATCAGGTATTGGTAATATTGCCACAGCTTATACAGCTGCTGTTGGAGGATTAAATAGTACCAACTTAATTAAAAACGTTGTTGAGAATTTTACAAAACAGATTACAAATACCGTATTATCATCAATTAGTATTCCCGACAGTATATTACAACTCGCGGTTGTTAATATTATGGATGGAGATGTTAATGCTGCTGTTGATAAATCAATTTTATTCTTACCAATTCCAAAAGATTTGACGGATTTATCAATAAGAGTTGGTGTTGATATTAATAAGTCAAATGTAAACTCTTTAGTACAATCGTTGAATATTCTTGAGCAAGCTGGTGGTAGCTCTTCATCAATTCAAAGTGTTTTAAATAGTATTAGTAGCATTCAATCGTCATTCTCAGGTGTTTCGGGCGGAATTAGCAATACAGTCCAAACAGGAAACTCTGCTTTGGGCACACCATCGCCCGACCGTATAACTACAATTGGTAGTGCTTCCAGTGGAGGATCTGGTGCATATGATACAGATTTTTCATACATTGATTCGCTAGAAGAAATGACTGCTGACCTTCGAGCAGTAACTCGCCCTGTTTCAACAACAGTTGTTCATTGGACTGCTAACTACATTGACGATAATCATATTGACGCACAAGCAATTAAACAAATGCACATTGCGCGTGGCTGGTCAACTATTGGATATCACTACATTATTAAACGCGATGGGTCAATTCAAAGAGGTCGCAATCCAAACCAAACGGGTGCTCATGCTAAGAGCAGTCACAATCCATACAGCATTGGTATTAGCTTTGTGGCTGGATATAACTGTCCCAATGGCACACGCAATCCAGAAGCGTCTGTTGGTCCAGATTCTATCAACGCTGCTCAATGGGCGGCACTCGATACATATCTAAAAGCATTCTACACTGTGTATCCAGGTGGAGAAGTTTGGGGCCACCAAGATACCGACCCATGGAACAAGGTTGACCCTATGACTAATATGACAGCTTACGTCAAGAATAAATTTGGCAAAACTAATGTTAGTCCACAGCCATCTAGAACATATTCACTCGAAGAACTGGCTGCAAAGACGTTCGATCCAGTTCGCACTACACCAATTTCGTAAAGGTTACAACAATGGCAACTAATGCAATGGGCGATGATACTGGCGATGATTTTGATGGCATTGTAGATCAACAAGTTGCTGGAGTTATCAATACTCCAAAAGGTGCAGGGTTTTCAGATCCTACAGGAGTACATCCACGACCTGAATATCACTACAGAAGCTCGATTAATAAAGTAGCTACTGGTCATGCCGTAACAGGATTGAGTGTTGGTGGTGGAGATCCACGTGTTGACGCGTGGGGAGCATTAAGTGACCCAACAACAGATCAGCCTGGAAAGTATACCCACGTTGATGTCAACGAGACCAAATCAGGACATCAAATTGTATATGACGACACGCCTGGCAATGAACGCATTCTAATCAAGCATAGAACTGGCGCTGGGGTTGAACTTCGTGCTGATGGAACAATGATATTAAAAACTGAATCTAATATGATTACAGCAGTATCTGGAAACAGTTCAATTATTATTGAAGGTGACATTCAAATGTCAGCTAAAAATTTCAATCTTAATGTTGCTGCTGATATGAATTTAAAAGTTGGAGGAGACTTCAATGTTACAGTTGGCGGTAGCTTAACTGAGAATATTAATGGTTCACGTCGAGAAACAATTCAAGGACAAGCTGGAACAACAGTTAAAGGCAGTAAGTCAACAACCGTTCTTGGCACTGTAACTAATACAACTCTCGGTTCATTGAACAACATTGTCAAGGGCAATTCTAGCAATGTTACTGAAGGGTCAGCGTCACACTCTGCAAAAGGCGCAATGAAAGTTTCATCTGAGGCTGAGACTAATATGTCGTCACCAAGTGTTAATATTGCAGGAAATAGTTTATCTGTATTTGGTGCAACAGGAACTGTTGGTGGTGATGGAGTTGTTGCATACGTCAAAAACATTTACGGCAAGTCTGGAACATTCACAGAAGGTTTCAAAGCTCCCACATTTGAGGGTAAGCTAAAAGGTAAGGCTGATGATGCGTGTGCTGCCGACTATGCAACCACAGCAGGACAAGCTCCTCTTGGTTCTGCTGGCTCGCCAGGAACACAATCACATACCGCAGTTAATACAGCAGCAACAGAAAAGCCTACATCATCATTGCTAAGTACATACTTGAATAAATCGTCACGAGGTGTATCACGAATTAGTATTGATGCTGGCGATCATTTAAAGAATATGATTGATAAGTCTGTTAAGACTGGTGGTGTTACTGATCGCCCTCTTACGGAAGGTGAAACTCGTGTTCGTATGTTAGATGATGACAATGCAGCAAACGCAGATTTTGTAGCTCACTCGGTTGCATCTGGAACACTTGCTCCAACATATTCAAACAGTGTCCCACCCGCAGTTGGCAGAACAAGATCAACTCAGCCACATAGCCGAGTTGGGACATCATTCAATTCTGGTAGCACCGCTCAATCAACCATTAAATCATTCTTACCTGCCGAAAAGCCACCTGCAAAAGTGTTCTCAGTTGACCCAGCATACGATCCAATGAATATTGACCCACGGTTGGGTCCAACAGCTATTAACTCATCGACGATGCTAGCTAAAGGTGTTCCGTTGGGAACATTTCTTGGTGGAACAGCAGACTCCGTAACACTGAGTCATATTGCAACGCTAGAAGAACGCCAAGCTATTGTGCGCAACTTGCTACCCCAAGCTCAAATACTTAGATGGGTACAAGATAATAAGGGTGAATTCAAAGATTATAGACTTGTTGTTGTGAGTGGCTTGTATAAATTGGGCCCAAGCGAAACAAAGACTGACAATTCGGATAAAGACCTTGCTACCAAGGGAAGACGAGTATTGTATGAGTTGTATGGTCCAAACGGTAAACCCGCTCCAGATAAAATCTATGAGTTGGCAGATTATTTGGCAGATGTGATCTATTTTGATAAAATGACATTATCGTATGATAATTTTAATCCAGCTGGAGCAATGGTTGCACTATTAAGTGTTACTATGCCTGAATTATCTGCAACATATACAATTGCAGGTGGTGGTAATTTTAAGAATCTACTTGAAACAAGATACAATGGTAAGGTGCAAAGTGCTAATGATCTAATTGAAGTGTTACCACAATAGGTATAAATAAAGGTAAAACAAAAGGGTTGATATGAGTAAGGCGTTTGCAGTAGAGGATAAAAACCTCAATCAGGCAAGTATTATTGTCTCGCGGAACAAGTTGTATCGCGATGTCGACCTTTCATTTACTATAAGACCAAACGGTGAAATTTATAAAAAAGTTGACGCCGGTGCAGTAAAACAAGCTATTAAAAATCTACTGTTAACTAACCATTTTGAAAAGCCATTCCTACCTTTGTATGGTGGTAATTTAAGAGATTTGTTATTTGAATTAGCTCACTCATCAATCAACGACGAGATAACATCTAATATTACTCGCGCAATTGAATCTTATGAACCTAGAGCTAAAATTGTTGATATCAGAGTGGATAACCAAGCAGATTATAACTCAATTGGTGTTACTGTTGAATTTCGTATTGTTAATACAGAAGAAACTGTAATCTTCACCACTACACTAGTAAGGCTAAGATAATATGGCAACGACAATTCTTTCAACAGCGCTTGATTTTAACAATATCAAGAATAACTTAAAGATATATTTGCAGCAACAACCCGAGTTTACTGACCATGATTTTGAGGCTTCTGGTCTATCCAACATCCTTGATGTACTAGCTTACAACACTCATATTAACGGGTTAATTGCAAACTTTGCTACAAACGAATCGTTTTTGGGAACAGCTCAGCTTAGAAGCTCAGTTGTCTCACTTGCTAGTGGAATTGGATATATTCCAGACTCAAAAATGTCTGCACGTGCAACTGTAACAATAACGGTTAACTTGGCAGGGGTTGCTGGGCGACCTTCTGTGTTGACACTTCCCTCAGGTACAACATTCACATCATCTGTTGACGATGTGGCATATACATTCCAAACCATTGAATCGTATACTGCAGAAGATGACGGTACTGGTGTGTATCGTTTTAGAGATAACAATGGTACAACAAGTGTTCTTATATACGAAGGTGCGCTAAAAACAAAAACTTTCTACGTTGGCCCATTCTCTGAAAATGATGTTTATATCATACCTGATGTTAATATTGATGCCAATACTGCAACTGTAAATGTTTATGATACAGCTACAAGTAATACTTTTGCAACATATAACACTATTCTAAGCGCAACATCAATATCAGCAAATTCAACTTACTATATTCTTAAAGAAGCTCCTAACGGTTTTTATGAGCTATCATTTGGTGATGGAGTCAACCTTGGTAAAGCCCCAATTGCTGGTAATAAAATAGTTGTTACGTATCTATCGACGAATGGCAGCGTAGCAAATGGAGCTGTGACTTTTGTACCAACTGCAAACTTTACTGTAAACTCGGTTGGATATCCACTAGTTGTTACCACGGTGTCAAAAGCTGTTGGTGGAGATACAGTTGAGTCAATAGAATCGATTCGTAAGAATGCACCATTTCAATACGCAACACAAAACCGTATGGTTACAGCTGCTGACTACACATCATTAATTTTACGTAACTTTTCACAATTTATTCGTGATATTAAATCTTGGGGCGGTGAGGAGAATTTAGAACCAAAGTTTGGTACAATTTTTACATCAATCTTGTTTGAGGATGATGTTAATACAACTCTTCAAGCGTCAATTAAAAGTCAGGTTGCAGCACTTGTTGATCAACTTGGAATTGTGTCATTTAATATTGAATATGCTGATCCAGTTGAAACATATATTGAGACTAACGTATACTTCCAAGTAAACCCAAAACTAACTACATTATCATTAAACACTCTTGAAAATCAAGTTAACAGTACAATATCAACTTATTTTACCAATACCATTGGGTCATTTGATCAGTCATTTAGACGATCTAATCTACTAACACTTGTTGATGATATCAGCCCAGCTATTTTATCAAGCCGCGCCGATATTAAAATGCAACAACGCTTTACCCCTTCGCTAAATACAAATGCAAACTACACTTTAAGATTTCCAGCGCCAATTGCGGTCCCTGATAACGATGTTCCAGTTATTACAAGCTCGGTATTTACATACAACAGCTCGCTCGCTAAAATTCAAAACAAACTTGGATCAACCACTCTACAAGTTGTATCGGCTGGAACGGGAACTGTGCTTGTAGATAGTGTTGGATCATATACTCCAACAACAGCTATTGTCAATATTGTATCATTGAACCCATCGAATGTTACTGGCGGGGTTAACTATATTAAGCTATCAGCTGTTCCAACAAATAACAGTGTTGTTACTCCTCAGCGCAACGATGTGCTAAAGTTTGATCAAGAGGCTTCGTTCTCTTCACCAGAGATTGTATCGGCTACGAACTAACATGACAGATAAGACCTTACGCGATATCGGCAGACGTAATATAGATTTCCAGCGTGATCTGGTCAAAGAAGTCTTGCCTGAATTCTATGCAGCAGATTATCCAAAGCTAGTTGAATTTCTTCAAAAGTATTATGATAACCTCGATTCGGATGGAAACTTTTCTCGCAAAATACACGATTTATTTGTAACTCGTGATATTGAGCAAACGTCCCAGTCAAACCTAACATATATTGAAGATGAATTGTTGTTGGGTCAAAACTACCTCGAAGGTTGGTTAAACTCGCGCCAAGCAGCTTTGTTGTCTAACAACTTCTATAGATCCAAAGGTACAAAGTATAGTATCGAACGGTTCTTTAGAGCCTTCTATGGACAAGATCCTGTTGTTGAGTATGGTAAGAATTATGTGTTTACCGTTGGACACGATATTGTTGGTCCAAACAGTGGCAGATATCTTATCAATGATAAGGTTTACCAATTTTGGGGGATCCTGATTAAAGTTGGTTTACCTGCATCTGAGTGGCTAGAACTTTACAAGTTGTTTGCACACCCAGCTGGAATGTACATTGGTTCCGAAGTTCAGTTAGTTAGCGTTAATGCTGATATTAGCTTTAATAACATGCCGATTGCTATTCCATCTGTAGACATTCCTATGTTCAGTGGTCTAGCAACGATTACACCATTTGTGTTCACAGATATTACTGGTGTTGAAGTTAATGACTCTGCTGGTAGCTCTTACAGATACAGTCTGGATACCACTTTTATCCAAGTTAGCAACAATTACGTTGGAGGATTCTTGGATTCAGCAGAGCCGCTATATCAAAGCTTCAAAGATCTCACCAAGGCAGGTTCGCCAACGTTTGATGAAGATTCAGATGCAGCGGGCTCATCAATGAGAATGTCAAGTGCAGTTATTAGATTCGACGTCGATAACTACGATGTTTACCTTGATTCAGATGGTGCAGGCAATCTTGTTCCATAACCGATATAAATAAAACAAAAGAGTTTTAGGGATTTAGCATGTCTAGACAAAGCATTAATATTGGTGCAATAGCAAACGATGCAACTGGGGACACCCTCAGACAGGCTGGTAGTAAGATCAATTCAAACTTTGCAGAATTGTACACATCGTTGTATGGCGATAGCGTAACAGCTATTAGCACAATCACACTTGGTAACAATACAATTATCTTTGAAGGATCCGCAGCAGACTCTTGGGAAACAACGCTCACTGTTATTAACCCTACAGCGGATAGAACAATTAAGATACCAGATTATACTGGTAGTATTGTTATGGACTCTGCTACTCAAACGCTGATTAATAAAACTCTAAAGACTCCATCATTTACATCTCCTAAGATCAAAGATGCTGACTCAAGCCATTCATACACTATTGTTCCAGGCAATTTAACAGGCAATAGAAATATCAACCTTCCTGTTTTAGCTGATAGTGACACTATAGTATTTGCTAGTCTTACACAAACACTTACCAATAAAACTCTAACATCCCCATTCCTTATCACACCAAGAATTGACTCAACAATTCAAGACTCTAGTGGCAATCCACTAATTGGCCATACAGCTGCTGCTTCTGCTGTCAACTACATTCAAGTCAATAATGCGGCAGCAGGTAATAATCCTGGGATTGAGGCTGTTGGTGCTGGCACAAATATTAATTTGACCTTAACTGGTAAAGGAACTGGATCCACTCAAGTACGCAGCCGTTTTAATTTGCTATCTGAAACATTAACAGCAGGAACTGCCGTAAGTACAACATCTCCTACGACAGTGTTTAACCATGCAACAGCGGAAGCGTTTACGCTAGCTAATGGTATTACAGAAGGCGATGTTAAAAAGTTTATCAATAGAGGTGCTGGTGAGGCTCGTATTACTCCATCGACTTTTCCATATACGGGCAAAACAAAATTCACACTAAAGCAATTCGGTGCTGTCGAAGCTGTTTGGGCATCAACAGGTTGGTTCCTGATGGGTCTAGATTCTAGCTTCGATTCGTCAGCACGTTATATGTTTATTAGCTAATAGGACAATTCAATGTCAGCAATCATTACTGAGCGCATTAAGAAACTTATGATCCAGAATCTGTATGATGATATTGCAGATTCTGCAAACAATTATTATATTGCAATTGGTCGTTCACAGGATTGGGATAGTGCTGACACCGCACCTACACCGACACCAACTGACCGCGAAATTCGCAACTTTAGATTGAGCGCTCAGTCAGCTAAACAAGTGACTGATTATTCCTTTGTTGTTCCTCGTTTCAACTGGTCAACTGGTACAACATATTATGGTTATGATGACAATACATCTGGGCATCCTCTAAACACATATTATGTGATTACTGATGATAATGCTGTTTATATGTGCCTACGTCAAGCAAAGAATACTGCTGGTGCAACTATCCCTTCAACAGTAAAACCAACTGGCATATTAACTACTCCATTTATTACAGCTGATGGATACGTTTGGAAGTTTTTATATACTATTGGTACAACTTATGCTAACAAATTCCTTGCTGCTAACTATATGCCCGTCCGTTTGCAAGATCTAACAGACTCAAATTCACTAGCTGTTGAAATTGAACAAGAGAATATTCAGAATGCAGCAGTGGCTGGTCAAATAGTTGATATCCAACTAACCGCTGCTGGCAGTGGATATGTATCCGCTCCAACCGTATCAATTGTTGGTGATGGTACAGGTGCTCGTGCGTCTGCTACAGTATCTGGCGGATCTGTTACAAAAATTACACTCGATGAAAGTGATGGAACTATTGTTCAAGGTTCTGGATACACTTGGGCTGAACTTAAATTCACCGGTGGTAGTGGAAGTGGAACTATCGCCCGCGCCGTTTTAGGTCCTAAAAATGGCCTTGGGGCAGATCCGCGTGATGATCTGCGCGCAACTGCAATCATGTTCAACACAAAGCCGGATGGAAATGAAGGTGGCACATTTGTCGTCAACAACGACTTCCGCCAGCTTGCGCTTGTAAAGAACCCAGAACTACCAGATAGCGATGCATTATTTACTTCCGCGTCAGGCAATATGTTGCGTAGATTACGATTTGCAGCAATCACATCACCGTTTGCTGCTGACCACACACTACTTGGTGCTACATCGGGTGCAATGGCGTTTGTTGACAAGTTTGATTCTGATGAAGTTTGGTATCACCAGACAGAAGACACAGGCTTCACTCAATTCACTGAAGGTGAAGTTGTTTCTGAAACTGATGGTGCTGGTGCTGGTACGCTGCTAAGCGCAGGAGCAGATGCAGATACAGAAGCATTCCTTGAGCCAGATATTAATCCATTCAGTGGTGAAGTCCTATATATTGAGAACCGTTCTGCAGTTCAGCGAACTGTTGGACAGGTTGAAGACATTAAGATTATTGTACAGTTATAAGGATACGACATGGTAACCCCTGTTATTAAAAACACTTTCCTAACTACCTATCGCGACGATTGGAAAGATAGCGATAACTATCACCGTATCCTGTTTAATAATGGTCGGTCATTGCAAGCTCGTGAGCTTACGCAAATGCAGACTATTCTACAAAACCAGATTACTAAATCTGGCGACTTTCTATTTAAAGATGGATCTCCAATATCAGGAGGTCAGATTCATCTTTCAACCTCTGCTGAATATGTTAAGTTAAACACAGCTGTATACGACTTACCAACCAATACTGCGACTATCATTGGCGACATATTTACTGGATCTACATCTGGTATCAAGGTTCGTCTCGATAAAGTTGTTGTTGCAGAAGGTGCAGATCCCGCGACTATCTACGTTTCATATGTTGACAATAATAGCCAAACCGCTGCTGATACAACTGTTCCTCAACGTTTGCGTGCTGGGGAAACTCTAACGGGTGCAACCAGTGGTGTTACATTACGCGTTCAATCAACAAATACAACAGTAAATCCTTGTGTCGGAAGAGGTTCAACCGTTAGCATTGCTTCGGGCACATATTATGTTGCTGGACATTATGTTTTTGCAGACAATCAAACAATAGTTGTTTCAAAGTATTCAAACACACCAACAGAAAATATTGGATTTATTGTAACAGAAGATATTGTAACAGCTTCTGATAACTCAGCACTTTATGATAACTCTGGACCAAACCCTAATCTATCTGCTCCAGGCGCTGACCGTTATAGAATCAGATTGACTATTGCTAAAGAAAGCGAAGTTGATTCTGGCACCGTGTTCTTTAACGTTGTTAAAATTGATAGTGGTTATATTGTTCAAAGCGTTGATGGTGGTACATCAGATATTCTGAATACTATTGGCGATATTATGGCTAAAAGGACTTCAGAAGAGTCTGGTAATTATGTTGTAAATCCTTTTATCATAAAAGTACAAACTAATGAAGACAGTGATCAAAGACTTGATATTTCGGTAGGACCTGGATTAGCATATGTTAATGGATATCGTGTTCAAACTTTAGCTAATACAAATTTCACAATTCCAAAACCACGTGATACAACTCTGTATCGTAATCAAGTTTCTGCCGCCAATTATGGCAATTATGTAATTGCGTCTACGTTGAAGGGTCTTCCAACCTTCAACACACTTGTACCAGTAAACTTGCGAAGTGCAGTTACGTATGGTGGGTCGACTATTGGTACTGCACGTGTTAGAGCAATTGAAGAGAATGGAGCTAACTACAACCTTTACCTATTTGATGTAACTATGAATTCTGGACAAAGTTTCCGCGATGTTAGATCAATTGGAACAAGTACAGTAAAATATGCAGATTTAATATTGGTTGATGGTGTAGCAACTATTATTGATGCTTCCAATAACAATCTATTCTTTGATCTTCCACGCTATCGTCCAAGCCAACTATCAGATATTGTGTTAACAACTCAACGTCTGTTTACTGGAACAACAAACGGTGCCGGATCTGTAACACTAACTGCTGGAACAAGCGAAGTCTTCGACGATGCTAATTCGTGGATCACTGTTGTTGATAGCAGTGGAACTGTGCAATCACCTACTATCACAATTAGTTCTCCATACACATCTGCTGTGTTGACAGGATTACCATTCTCGAGTGCTGTTACTGTCGCCGCATATGTTCAAAAGAATGCTGGTTCAGTTAAGACAAAAACGCTGCTAAACAGAACTAACACATATACTCCTGATGGTAGTGGAAATATTACGCTTGATCGCGCTGACGTATATCGCATCAACTCAGTAAAACTTGGTTCATCGTCTGGTGCCGACATTACAAGTTATTATACTTTTATTGATGGTCAGAATGATAACTACTATGATCTAGGTTCGCTATTATTGAAGAATAATAAGGCTACTCCTGTCGGCAACATCTATGTTGATTTTGATTATTTTAGTCATGGTGCAAACGGTGACTTCTTTGCTGCGAATTCGTATACTGGTCAGGTTGCTTATGAAAATATTCCATCACACACCCAAGCTAACGGTGATGTGATTAATTTAAGAGATGTTCTAGACTTTAGACCACGCATAAGTGATGCTGGAACAAACTTTACTGGAACTGGTGCCGTTCGCGTAGAACTTCCAAAAAACACAGACTTGGTAAATTTTGATGCCTACTACTACAGAGCTCAACGTGGCTTGATAGCTATAAACCCTCATGGTTCTATGTCAGTTGGAACAGGACCATCATCAGTGGTTAATCCTAAATACCCAGATGTCCCGCCAGATAGTCTGATATTATATCGATTTGCACTCAACCCATATATGGTTGATGATTTGGATATGACTAGTGAATATATGCGCTACAGACATTACAATATGGCTGCAATCGGTAAGCTAGAAGATCGTTTAGATCGTCTTGAAGAACTGACCACTCTGTCGCTATTGGAACTTGAAACTGCTAACGCTCGTATTCTTGACTCAGCTGGTGTTGATCGTCTAAAGGCTGGTTTTACTGCTGACAATTTTAGCAGCCATGCATATTCTGACTTTAATAATCCAGAATATGCTGCATCTATAGATTTCCAACGTCGTGAACTTAGACCAGAATTCGTTCAACGTTCTATTGAATTGGTGTATGATTCTGCAGCATCTTCAGGAACAATCTTAAAGGGCGATACTGTTTACATGCAGTATTCAAGTGTTGCATGGAAATCACAACCAACATTTACTAATTCTGAAGATGTAACATCGTTTGAAATTTCAAAAATGGTTGGTGAGATTAAACTATCTCCAGCCTCTGATGTTTGGTTCGATGAAGAAACACTACCCAAGAAAATTGTTGATGGTGGATTTGACCTCGATGTAAAATCAACAAGAACGTGGGCTGGATGGAATGGTGATTGGTCTGGATGGGATGACACCGAACTTGCTGCATTAAAAGTTGGTGACGATTTAAATAGTGGAACCGTAACAAGTACTCAAACACGTACTTACACCAGTGGTAATTACAGATATACTGTGAAAGATCGAACTAAGTATACAAATGACGTTTCATCAATATATACCGTTAGTGTGCCTGGTCCAAGAATTGTTACCAAAAAATCTATTCCATATCAGCGCGCCAAGTTTGTATTTTTTAAAGCTACAAATCTAAGACCCAATACCAGATTTTTTGCTTTCTACAATAACACAAACGTAAGTAGCTGGATCAACACTAGCGTATCATTTACAAATTATGGAAGTCTGTCAAGAACGTCACCTTATCTGGAAGTGGGCAATATATATAACGCAGAAACCCAATTTCCAGCAAACCTGGGCGGTCCGACAGACATCTATTCAGATGCTAGTGGGATTGTTGAGGGTGTGTTTTTAATTCCAAACACAGCCAACTTAAAATTCCCAACAGGAACAAATAAGTTAACGTTGATTGATATCAGTGTTCTAGATTTAGATAAAGCTATATCTTATGCGGAAGCGGATTTTACATCATCTGGTATGTTAACAACATATCAAGATCAAACTATCAGTACACGGATGGTAAAAGTTGTTACAGAAACAGACCAGCTAGACCCAATTGTCATTAGCAAGACACGTATTCCAAGCAGCAGTAGCAGCGGTAGCGGTGGTAATGGCGTTGTCGTACAGACATATCCAAAACCTCAAGCGGCAAGAAACGGTCACTAATGATAAATATGAATACCTTGCAAGTTAATATAGGCTGAGAAAAATAAATGGCACAAACGTATACCTCACGTTATTATCACCCAATTGCTCAAACGTTTCACGTTAATAATGATCAAGGGGTCTATATTACTCAACTGGGATTATTTTTTACTCAGAAATCTACACTCTTTCCTGTGTCGGTAGAAATTAGACCTACGCTTGCGGGAGCTCCTGATCCTATAATTATTTTACCAGATTCGACCGTTGTAAAAGCTCCAGGCAGCGTTAATGTATCCACAAATGGTTCAGCAGAGACGTTGTTTGAATTTGATGAGCCAATATATCTTGCCCCTAAAACTTGGTATGCTATTATTATAAAAAGCTACGCATCAGGTGCAAACGGATATAGTGTCGCAACAGCTAAACTTGGCGAGTTTTTATTTGGATCAACAGTAGCTAGATTTACGGGTGATCTAGATCCAGGTGTATTTTTTAAATCTTCAAATGCGGTGACGTGGACTGAGAATCAAGAGCAAAATCTAAAATATAACCTGTATCGTGCAGCTTTTATTCCTACAACAGCCTCTGCTGTTTTTGTTGATGCTAATACCCCACGTAAGAAATTAGTAGCAGATCCTTTTTATGTTGACTCTGGATCAAATTCAATTATTGTTTCTCATCCCAACCACGGTTTTCAAGTAAACGATCGCGTTTACATTACAGGATTAACTGCAGCAACTCGATACAATGGTATATTGGGATCAAGTATCACTGGTAGAAATATCATTACTGCTGTTGATGGTTATGGATATAGCATCACTGCCGATTCGAGTTCAACCAGTAAAGGTGACTTTGGTGGTAGTAGTATTTTAGCTACACAGCAATATTTAATAGATGTGGGTCAATTACAAATCCAACACGCTATTCCTCCAACAACTACTATAACATATAGTGGTGAGTTCACGACATCCAAATCGTTTGCTAGCATAACAGAGACTGCATATGCTTCTGGAGATATTATAGCTATTGAGAACCAAAAAGATCTATATTTTACTCAACCTCATGTTATTATGAATGATTCAAATGAAGATCTTAGTATCGGTGGTGGAACTTCTACAACTATTACTGGCACTATGAATAGAGTAGCTACAAATGACTTTATCGCTCCTGCAATTGATTTGCAGCGCGCTAACTTGCTAGCTATTAACAATCTTATTGACAATCCAGATTCAGCTGCAACAAGTGGATTTAATGTGCCCTTACAGTTTGTTGCTGAAACGGATCGTGCTGCAGGATCGGCACTAGCTAAACACATTACAATTCCAATCACATTGGCAGAACCTGCTGTCGGTATTAAGATTATCTTTGCTGCAAACAGACCAAATGGAACAGACTTCAAAGTATACTACAGAGTTGTTGAAGCGGGCGCTGATAGAAATATTAAAAATATTCCTTGGATCGAAGAATCAATTGACGTTCCAATGCCAACTGACCAAAATCCAACCAAGTATAGAGAGTACAGATACACTGTTGGTGGTGAGTATATTGGAACAATGCAACCATTCACAAAATACCAAATCAAGATTGTTATGACGTCTGTCTCATCATCTGTTATTCCTAGAATTAAGGATTTGAGAACCATCGCATTGGGTGTATAATGGATAACTATATTAAGGTTGACGGTCAACCTAGCCTTGTTCGAGATAGAAACTCTGGTGCTATAATCAATATAAATACTACAGAATTTGAAAAAGCGCGGCTGGCTAAACAAGCTAAGAAGCGTCAAGAACAAGAGCTGCAAGATCTAAAGCATGAAGTATCTGAATTAAAATCCTTGCTCCTAAAACTGATAGAAAAGAGCTGAGATGACAAGAGTAGTAATCGGACCGTCTACAACACTAACTGCCTGGAAGAATTCGCAGAATTCACTAGATTCTGATGTTGGCGTGCGTACATCGCTTACTGCGACCAGCAAAGCCACGTTGGTAGCGGCGATTAACGAGCTGGATTCTGATCTATTTGGATCTGGCGGGGGCAGAGCTAGGACTTCCCTTACAACCGCTTCTAAAACGATTCTAGGCGCTGTAAACGAGCTTGACAGCGATGTTGGTGCACGTGCATCGCTAACTACATCGAGTAAGATTAGTCTTGTTGCAGCTATCAATGAGCATGACGCTGAACTTGGTTCAATTACATCAGGCGCAATGGGTACGACCGCTTCAACAGTAAGTGGTGCTATCAAAGAGCACGATTCAGATATCGGAACACGCTCTAGCTTAACTACCACAATTAAGACAAGTCTCGTGGCAGCTATCAACGAGCTTGATAGTGACATTGGCAATCGTTCAAGTCTAACGACAGCGAATACATCAACACTTGTTGCAGCAGTTAATGAACTCGACAGCGACGTTGGCAATCGTTCAAGTCTAACAACAGCGAATAAGTCTACTCTCGTAGCGGCTGTTAACGAACTTGATAGCGATATGGGTGCAAGATCGTCACTGACAACTGCTAACAAGGTCAGCTTGGTTCTTGCGATTAATGAGCATGATGCTGAGCTTGGTACAATCACCTCTGGTGCAATGGGAACAACAGCCTCAACTGTCAGTGGTGCTATCAAAGAACACGACTCGGATATCGGCACTCGATCAAGTTTAACAACAGCAATTAAAACAAACTTAGTTGCAGCTATTAACGAACTTGATTCTGATATTGGTAACCGTTCAAGTCTAACAACATCCAACAAATCGACACTTGTTGCAGCAGTCAATGAAGTCGATTCTGATGTTGGATCAAGATTAAGTCTAACAACTACAAATAAATCTTCACTTGTTGCAGCTATTAACGAACTTGATGGTGAACACGGTGTGCTTTCTACTCTCACAACTGTAACTAAAGATAATTTTGTTAACGCAATTAACGAACTAAAAATTCGTGTAGATGCCCTCGATAGTAGTGCAACCGCTATTTTAGATAGTGCGTTTGGTGCAATTGGTTCACTATCAACTCTTAAAACTACAGTTAAAACTGATCTAGTATCAGCAATTAACGAGGCTTATGATGATATTGACTCGTCTCGTATTAGAAGTCTCTCTATATCATCTGCTAAAATTCAAAACAATGCGGTTACACTCGGAACTCAAACAACTGGTAACTATGTTGCGTCATTAGTTGCAGGAACTGGTATTACACTCACCAACAACACTGGTGAGACTGCAACCCCAACAGTTGCGATTGGTCAGGCTGTTGGAACAACATCCAACGTGACGTTTAATGACGTTATTGTAAGTGGCAACTTGACTGTATCCGGTACAACAACGAGTATCAATACAGAAACTATTACTCTAAACGATAATATTATTGTATTGAATAACAATGCTACTGGCACCCCAAGCGAGAACGCTGGTATTGAAATTGAGCGTGGGGATTCTGCTAACGTACTGATTCGTTGGAATGAAGCTACCAATCGTTGGGGCTTTACAAACGATGGAACCAACTACCACAACATTCCAACATTTGATGAATATATTGATAGTGCAACATCTAAGTATCCAACAACTTACGCTTGGACTGGTGGGACAACTGCAGGTCCTACAGGATCTCTAACAGGTAATAACCTAACAGCGGTTTCGTTTGGCGCAATTCCATCTGCTAGTGCAACAGCTTCTGGTATTATCACAACGGGTGCTCAGACGATTGCTGGTGCTAAAACATTTAGCAGCACGATTAGTGGTTCAATTGATGGTAACGCTGGAACGGCAACAACTCTAGCAACAGGTCGAAACTTCTCGCTAACAGGTGACGTTACAGCCACGGCGATTAGCTTTAATGGTTCTGGCGCTGTTGCACTATCCACATCGATTGCAACAGATGCGGTTGACTCATCAAACATTCTTGCTTTGTCGATATCAACAGGTAAACTTCAAAATGATGCTGTGACTTCTGCAAAACTTGGACCAGGATCTGTTGACTCTGCGTCATTGAAGTCCGCTGTCATTACTTCTGCAAAACTTGCATCGGCAGTTACATTGGTCATATATAACTCGGCAGGTTCAGCTCTAAAGACAATGTATGGTGCAGGTTCGTAATAAATGGCAGTTAGAACACCCCTAAAACTAGATGGGTCTAATAATCTTATTGAGATGAGCTCAACAGATATTGCGAACATCAAACTTGAGATGATTCGCCAGTATGCTTTGAGTCCATCTGTTGCATTGACATATTCTGCAGGGTTGGGTAACCTACCAGCAATGTCTGATACTCGCTATCAAGCTGGTGCAGCACTTGTTGATACCGTAGCATTCCCAGCTGAAACTCTTACTGCCGAACCAAACCAGCTTACCGTTACGTATCAAAGTGTGGTGGAAACATTTACCACATTATCCGCACCAGCAGATACAAACAATGTGGCATTTCCTGTATACTTGAACGCATCAAACCATATCCAAGCTATGACGCTAACTGATATGTACGATACGTTTGTTAATGATGTGATCACCACACTGACAACAAACAGCTTTAGTACATCACAAGCTGGTACATATTATGTGCACACTGCAAACACTTTGGCGGGTGCAACATTGGTTAGCGCATCTCCGATATTTACTGATACACGTCCAGATCTAACACTATACACAACTCCTCCTGAAACTCAAGACCAGCCAGTTACTGTAACTAACTACTATCTGTTTGTGATTGATGAGGCAACAGTTGGAACAATTCCAACACCAATATATGCACGGTCAGCAGATGGTAACTTGCAGCAATATACAACGGCAGCATTCCAAACTATACTACAAAACCTTGTTAGATATTATGCAGCAAACGTAGTCGGCGCTAAGATTGAGTACAACATTTCCACATCCTCTACAGGTGGAAGAGGTTCGGGTATGGTTAACACAGACTATACAAGCGTTACAGGAACCTACACAACAACTCAAGTACTTGATAACTACTATGCTCAAGAATTTCCAAACGGTACTTTATCAACAATTAATACATATTACTTAAATTGCACTAGAGCATAAGGATTTATTATGGCGATCTTTTCCAACAAACAAATTCTAAAAGCTGTTTTCACCAATAACGCTAATGATACAATCGAGATTGTGTTTAACCACAAGCAAGATGGTGAGACACCTGAGTATATTAGCATTTGGGTTCCTGCTACCGACCCTCAGAATGAAAATCTAGTAGCGCTCAAAGAAGCTGGTTGGTCGTTTGAAAGAATCCAACGAGAAACGCATGAAAGTATCGACGCGCTGCTTAAAGCTCGCCAAGCTCAAATTCACCAGCAGATTGACGCAAAAGTAAAAGAGCAGGTTGACCGCTATTACGAAATCATTAATAGTGAAACTGAAATGACCAGAGAGCAGATTGCTGCTGCATATGAACAGCGCTATGCTGAAATGATAAACACTGGGCCAGCTATTACCACAACGATTTTTCAATCTGTACTAGATAATAATCTCGATGAAGAGCTATTGTTTAAATCAAAGCTAGCTGCATTTGAGTTACCAAAGATTAAAGACTTAAAAGATAGAGCAGTTAAACAAAAGATTAGAACTGCAAAATCTCTAATGGAACTGTTTGGCGTATTGGATTCGTTGTTACAAGAGGTTAAATGAATATTATCTTTGTGAATTTTGGCACCAAGTATACACCTTGGGATGTCAATCGACTATACGATGGTTTGAAGAAATATGATAGAGGCTTCAAATATTATGTTTACACCGACAATGGTATTAAGGATCTGGGGCTATACGGTTTAGAATTTACCGTTGTAAAGCCAATGAAACCAACACTACCCAAATGGTGGAATAAGCTAGCTATGTTTAGTGAGGCTTTTCCAGCCAAGGGTAAAAATCTATACTTTGATTTAGACACCGTTATTCAAGGTGACCCATTTACCGTATTAGATAATATTGATTGGGACAAGCTAACAATGATTGATTGCCATTGGAAATCAAAAGATATTGTTAGATTAACTAATCTAGATGTAACAGTTAATTCATCTATACTAGCTTGGCACTCAGACAATCCTAAAATTCACAATATCTGGAACCATTTTAACAGTGGTTACAAAGACTATTACCTAAGAAAATATGTTGGTATTGATAGATTTTTAGCACATGAACCTTTCGATAAAGATCTGTTTGCTTACTTCCCACACGATTACATAATGTCGTATAAGTATGAAAGTCACGATAAGGTGGCTCCTGTGATAACTTTTGAGGAACTTGATTTTGGATCAATTGATACTGTACAGATCACTCAAGCTAATTGAAGAGATCTATGATGAGTCTATGTACGGTGATCCTGACGTCTACAGGATTAAGGACATTGTCCACAGCGTAGACATCAACCATTGGAAAAGCAAGCAGTGGCTGGTTGACGTGTTTAGCCAAGTATACGGTTTTGAATCTGGTAAGGTGTTTGTTGCTGGTGGCTGGTACGGACTTTTAAGTTTCTTGCTGCGTAAGAGATATCCAGACAAATCTTTCAATATTACATCGGCTGATATGGATCCAAAGTGTGAACAATTTGGTTATAAGTTGTTTCCTGATCAAGACATTCAATTCAAAACAATGGATGTTGTAAAAACAGACCAGACGTTTGATGACTGTACAGCGATTATCTGCACTAGCTGTGAGCATATCGATAAAGATGATCTTGCGTTCTTTATTAGCGGTAAGCCCGAAAACGCTTGGTTGGTGTTGCAAACAAACAACTATAAAGATCTTGCCTCGCACGTCAACTGTAGTGAAAGCCTTGAAGATTTTGTAGAGTTTGTCAGCAAAGTAATGCCAAGCGATACGTATTGGGCATATAAGGGAGCTTTGAATCTTGGGGACTTCACTCGTTATATGGTTATAGTCAGATGAAAAGAATAATCTTCACAATCTTTATTAACATCCCAGACGAAGAGCTGGATAACCCTGCACCTTATTCAGCTGATGGTGTTCAACACGTAACTGATAAGAGTAAGAAGACTAAAGACCAGTTAACAAAGTATAAAGATCAGCTAATTGAACGACAACATCAATATGCTAACAAGTTAGGTGTTGAGTATAGAGTTTATCAATGGGATCAGACTTATACAGACTTTGTCGAGCATTTTAAGCAAAACTATCCCCAGATTTCTCACTACGATATTATATGCTTTTACAAACACCACTTAATGTTATTACTTGCAGAGCAGTATGATGAAATCTGTTACTTTGATTTAGATATTATTCCTAACACAGATGAGAATATCTTTAACGCATTTGATATAGCTAATACGTTTGCTGTTCCAGATTCGAATAAAGAAGCAGAATGGGGTAAAACAGTCAATGCAAAATACTATAACACATGCATTCGCAACCCCGCAACAAAGTATTGGAATGCTCATGCAATGTTGTGGGAAGAAGGTTTTGAACCTGATCAGCACGTTTACAATACAGGTATAATGATTGCTTCAAGCGAGATCATTAAGAAGTTAGATTACTTTGGTGGGTTCCAAGCAACAATTGATCTAATGACACATCTAAAGAATCAAACTCCATCAATGTATCCTAAAAATATTCAAAGGGTTTTTAACTATGATAATGAGACTATTTTTAGCTACAAACTAATCAGCAATAATGTTCAATCGACACTGCTAGGAGATATGTGGCACCATGTTGTGGATAAAATTCCACATGATCCAGCAGCTAAAATATACCATATCATTAATAAAAAGTTTCAGATATTCTTTGAATGAAAGTATTTTGTGTTAGAATTGGTGACAAGTACGGTGTTGAGTATGAAAAGTACATTAACACCAAGTTGCAAGATTATGAAGTGGTTTGGATAAGAGAACCATTTAGAGATGATGTAGCTCTACAATGGAATAAAATGTTACCAATGTCAATGGATATTGACGAGCCTGTTTGTGTAATTGATATAGATTTACTTCTTATCAATGATTACAAACAGGTTTTTGATTATCCAATATCCAGAGGTCAGTTTCTAACCATTAATGATTGGGTCAGCGCTAATCCTGATTATCCTATCAATGGTGGTTTCTTTAAATACTATCCAAACGATGTTAAATACATCTTTGATAAGTTCATGCAAGATCCAAAGTATTGGCAGAACTATTACATTGCCAATGGGATCGCTCGAGGCCCCGTTAATGGTGAGCAGCACTTTGTATATGACTCAGTTAAAGAACAGCTAGAAGTTATTACATTCCCAGCTAGTTGGTTTACACGGTTTGCTACAATAAACTCAATTACGCATGCTAATTACGACTACTGGCAATTTGAATTAAGTAAAACATACAAAGAAAAAACTGGTAACGACTACCTGTTTCTAGGTGGTGAGTTTCATCCGGACATAAAGATTGTTCATTTTACCCATGCAATGAACAAACCCCACGAGTGGGATTATTACGAATCTTATAAAACCCTCTAAGACTTTTTCTTATAAATACCATAAAGAATTACGTCAATGGTGAGAAATGCATGGCCCAATATGAAGACATAACAATTGATCAGGGTGCTGATGTTGCGGTTGAGATCCATCTTATTAACAAAGATGGATCTGCAAAAAACCTAACTAATCATGCTGTCGCTGCAAAAATGAAGCGTACGTACAATAGTGATAGTGCTGACACACTAGCCTTCAATTGCATTGTTGCAGCACCTGCATCTGGTGGCATTGCAACAATTTCGTTAACCAATACTCAGACTAGCACCCTAAAAGCTGGGCAATATGTTTATGATGTTGAAATATCTTTCGTTGACAGCGATACAGCCACAATTGTTGAGCGTGTGTTAGAAGGTAAAATTTTAGTAACTCCATCTGTGACTAGGTAATTTAATGGCTATTACAGTTGGTACTGGAATTACAGCTAAAAAGGTAGTAGTTGTTGGTTCAACAACTCAAGTTAAAAAGGTTGTTGTTGGAACTCCTGTAAAAAGAGTTACATCTGGTGGATTCAACATTAATACTATTAGTGGTGTCGATACAACTGGTGCCACAGAGGGAAGTTTATTAATTTATAGTACTGCGACATCAAAATGGATGGCTAGCAAGGACTTACAAGAGCAAAACATTAACGGAGGCAGTTACTAATGGCCGCTATAATTAGAATCAAAAGATCTACAGGCCAGTCTGCGCCAGGGTCACTAAAAACAGGTGAACTAGCTTATTCAGCAGGTGTTGGTACAAGTGCAAATGGTGGTGATCGCCTATTCTTTGGTAAAGGTGATGACGGTTCAGGTAACGCCACTACCGTTGAAGTAATTGGTGGTGCCTATTTTGCCAACTTACTTGATCATACCGCTGGTACGCTAACCGCTTCAAGTGCCATCATTGTAGATGCTAGTAGCAAAATTGACAACTTGAAGGTCGACAATCTTGACCTCAATGGCAATACGATTTCATCTACAAACACAAATGGCAACGTTATTCTTGATCCAAATGGATCTGGTACAGTTGATGTTAGTACGTCAAGAATTACAAGCGTTACAGATCCATCAGATGCACAAGATGCTGCTACAAAGAATTACGTCGATACTAGATTCACAGGCGGTGCTGTAACTCTGTTTACAGTTGCTGGTGACGCTGGAACCCCAGATGCAATCACGAGTGCAGATACGTTAACCATTGCGGGTGATTCAGATATTCTGACCACCGCTTCTTCTAACAGAATAACGATCACTCACAGAACATCTAGCGTTACTGCTGGAACATATGGATCTGGAACAGCTATTCCTGTCTTAAAGATTAACAAAAACGGCCACATTGATTCTGCCGGCACAGCATCAATTGCAACAACTCTAAACATCGCCGGTGATGCCACATCTGGATCTGTTGACCTAATTAGTCAAACACTTACCATTGCTGGCGGTGAAGGTATTGATGCCACAGCATCAGGCCAAACTATTACAATTTCTGGCGAAGATGCAACCTCCTCAAACAAAGGTATTGCTAGCTTTAACTCTACAGCGTTTACGGTCACATCTGGTGATGTTGCTGCTAACCCAATCTATGTTGGTACAACACGTCTTGATCTTGGTACAACCGACTCGAGCCTTGCTGGATTAAGCTCAATTGAAGTTGGTGATGTTCGTATTACTTCAAACGTAATTAGTTCTAGAACAACTGGAACATTGTATATCGATCCAAATCCAATTGGCGATTCTGCAGGTGGCTTTGGTGGTGAGCTTGTTGTTCGCGGTAACTTGACTGTTCAAGGTACAACAACTACAATCAATTCAACAACCGTTTCAGTCAACGACAAGAACATTGTTCTAGCCGATAGCGCAGCTAATGCTGCCGCTGCTGATGGTGCAGGTCTTACAATTGGTGGTGGTCTATATTCCGGTACTAAAGCAACAATTCTTTACGATGGTTCAACAGATCGTTGGGATTTCAATAAACCACTCGATATTGGGTTTGCTTCACTAGACAGCGCTGTTTTGTTAAACGGCATTGGTCTACGCGAAGTAATTGAAGATCATCTTGTTACCAATTTCTTGCTTGCTGGTGAAGGTATTGATCTCACATATGTTGATGCATCTAATACTTTAACTGTGGCTGCAGAGTTGGCAACATACACTAACCCTGGTGTAGCAAACTTTGATTCTGCTCAGTTTACTGTATCAAGTGGATTTGTCACAATTACCACCATCGATGGTGGAACATACTAAAATAAAATAATTAGTGTTATTACACTTATTCTAATCCTTTATTAAGGAAAATAAAATGGCGCAGTATCCAACAGTTAAACTAAAGCGATCTTCCATTGCTGGCAGGGTGCCAGACTCTTCCCAGTTGGACTATGGTGAGTTAGCAATAAACTATGAAGATGGAAAACTTTATTGGAAGTCATCTTTTAATAATGTAAGAAGTCACACGATCGATTCAGATGCTCAAGATGGTATTACGAGGTCGATATTTAGTCAAGAATTTGCTAATAGATCAACAGATAGTTTAGGCGAAGGATCAACAAACCTATATTATACTCGTGTTAGATCAGAATCTGATATTACAGATATTGTGGATTCCAACTATATTCAATTCTTACAGCTACATTATCTTGATTCGGCAAATACTACTCGTTTAATTGATTCTGCATACGTTGCAAGCCATTTTAAAGAGTTAAGAAATAATCTAAGTTTAAACACATACAACATTGTTGATAGTGGTAACATTAATATCACTGGGACAATTACTTCAACTGGTAATGTGTCCGGACTTGAACTTACTTCCACCTTAGCTAGCGCTGATGAGGGTGGTCAGATTAATCTTGCCAAGCCACCAAACGCAACCATTGCTGGTGGGGTAACAATTGACGTTTGGCAAAACCGTCTAAGATTTTTTGTGCAAGGCGGCAATGCTAAAGGCGCATATATTGATTTGCCATCAACTGCAGATGGTGTAGGCACCAACCTACTAACTGGTGGTGCTTCAGGACTAACAGAAGCTCAAGTTATTGATTTAGTTGATTCTGCATATGTTCAAGCTCGTCAACTAACATACGATTTCTTGGACTCTGCTGAGGCGATTCATTTAATCGATTCTGCATATGTTAATGCTCGTTTGAATCGATCGTTGTTCTTGGATTCGGCAGAAGCTATACATCTTGTCGACTCAGCATATGTTAACGCTCGCTTAAATCGTTCGCTATTTTTGGATTCGGCAGAAGCTGTCAACCTTATTAACATATATGGTTTTGACTCAAGTAGCTTCAATGGGATGTTTGCGTTAAAGTCTACAACGAATTTAAGCGAAGGTACAAATAAGTATTATACTAGAGTACGATTCGATTCAGACTTTGGGACCAAATCTACAACCAATTTGACCGAAGGTTCAAACAAGTATTATACAAGAGTACGATTCGATTCAGACTTTGGCTCTAAGTCAACCACCAACTTAAGCGAAGGTACAAACAAATACTACACTAGAGTACGATTTGATTCAGACTTTGGTTCCAAGTCGACGACAAATTTAAGCGAAGGCACAAACAAATACTACACCACAGCACGTGCTGACTCTGATGCTAAAAGAGCAATTAGTGTTACGGATGCTGGCGGTGATGGTAGTTTATCATACTCTTCTTCAACTGGCGTTATTACATACACAGGTCCATCTGCAACAGAAGTACGTGCTCATTTCTCAGCTGGCACGGGCGTTACCATCACCAGTGGTCAGGTCGCTATTGGACAAGATGTTTCTACAACAAGTGATGTTACGTTTGGCAAGGTTACTGTGGACTCTGCAGTTGTAGATGCTGTATATCTTGAACGCAAGGATACTAGACCATCTGGCGCTGCAGGAACCTTGTACTGGGATTCGAATCCTCAAAGTGGACTTTCATTTATTCCTACTACAAATGAAGGCAACATTGACACTACAATCAACGTTGGCCAGCAAAGTCTAATATACGTTCACAACTTAACTGGTGAGACAGTTGTAAGTGGCACTGCTGTATACATCTCTGGAACAGCTCATGGTGAACATCCATCTATTACTAAGGCAAAAGCTGACAATGCTGCAACTGCTCGTGCTGTTGGTCTTGCAACAACAACTATGGTCGATAACTCTCATGGTTATGTTACAGTACTTGGTCTTGTAAAAAATATCAACACTGGTGGAATGACTACGGGTTCGGCTGTTTACCTGTCAAAAGATTCTGCTGGTAAGTATACAACAACTCCAGTTACAGTACAAAGTGGATATCCCTTCCATATTGGTACAATCGTTAGAGCTGATTCAAACACTGGATCAATTTTAGTAAATCCATTCAGCGAACATTATGAATATTTGAAAATTCAAGATGATTTGGTTGTTGCTGGGTTGACTCATACATCAACCTTGTCAATTGATTCATCACTTATAATGACTCCAATTGATCATATGGCTCGACCAGCTTGGTACGAATCAAAAATGTGGTACGATCAAGATGGAAAAACATATGCTTTCCATACTGCTGATTCCGACTATATTCAGTTTGTTGGTGAGCGCGAATTTGTTAGAGGTAGAAACTCATCTGGATCCATGATCCCAAAAGGCACACCAGTTTACACAAGTGGTGTGCACATTTCTGGTGATCCGATTCATGGGCACCACCCATTAATATATCCAGCAAATGCTGCAACTGATGGTCAGTTTGAAGTTATTGGTATCACTAGCCATAATATTCAAAACGGCCAGCACGGATATGTTATTACTCGCGGTTGGATTGCTGACGTTAACACTATTGGGCTAGTAAGTGGTCAAAGGTTCCACCTTGCTCCTGCAGGTGGGTTCCAATTAGCTGCACCAGCATATCCAAACTATCCTGTAGATTTAGGTATAGCTCTATCAATTGATTCTACAGCAGGATCAATATACGTTAATGTTAAAGACCACACGCTAGAGCAAATAAGATCAACTGGCGATGCTCGTGTTGATGGTGATCTTACTGTTGGTGGTAACCTCAATGTTGTTGGTACAACAACCAGCACATCGCTACAACAGATTCAAGTTAGCTCTAACTTCCTTAAATTGCTTGAAGGTAACACATTAGCAACATCGTATGTTAATGACAGTCCTAGCGGCCTGAATGATGCGGTGTTTATTGGATCATACCGTGGTGACTCCGACCTGTACTATTTTATTGACATGGTGTCAACCGATTCCACTGGCGATATTATCAGATTTGGAATTAGCAGCACGCCAACCATCGTTGAAGGTCAATACGGTGTTCCATTTGATTCTGCTAGTAGTGGCAAGACCACTTGGAACTTATCCACCAATGGATTGACTGCACCTCTCCGTAACAATATTTCAATCCAGTTTACCAACGCAACCGGACACTCCGATAGTGATCTTTGGACATCTCATCCAACATCGTTGAATTTAGATCTTGGTTTTGTTGGTAACTACAACCCAGCAGGTGCTGGTGGTATTCGGTATGCTGGTGTATACAGAGATGTTAATGATTCTAGATGGAAGTTTTTTGAAGGTCTAAACCAAACCCTAGACAGTTCAATTGTAACAATATCTGACTCTAATGGCTTTACGCTGTCTAACGTCCAAGCTAATACGTTCTATGGCGCGCTGAGCGGTAACGCCACTACAGCTACAAGTGCAACACAATTAGCAAATGTTAGAACATTCACTATTGCTGGTGATGTAACAGCTTCTGCACAAAACTTTGATGGTACTGGCAACGTTACTTTAACAACCAACATTGCTACAGGCGTAATTGTTAACGCTGACATCAGTGCAACCGCTGCCATTGAAGATACAAAGCTAGCAACAATTTCTACTGCGGGCAAAGTTCAAAATAGTGCAACCACTGCAACAAATGCAAACACAGGATCTGCTATTGTTGCGCGGGATGTAAGCGGCAACTTTAGTGCTGGTACAATTACTGCTGCACTAAGTGGAAATGCAACCACTGCAACAACACTTCAAACGGCTAGAACCATTGGTGACGTTTCATTCAACGGTGGCGCAGCTATTGTTCCAGAACGTATAGTTTACAAAGATACAAGAGCGGTAAATCATAACCCATACACTTACCCAGGTGTTACTTTACACCTAAAGACAAACACAACTGATGGGCTTGCGGATGGTGGCACATACCATGGCGTCTTAGATTTACAACATTGGTCAGATTCATCTGGTGGTGTAGACCATCAACTTGGTTTAACCCAAAACGGTAACATCTATATTAGAAATTCAACTAATGCCACCACATGGTCAAGTTGGCTCAAGTTATATGATTCTGCAGATGCTACATCAACGAATACGGGTAGCAAGTTGGTGACGCGTGATGCAAGTGGTAACTTTGCTGCAGGAACTATTACTGCTGCATTAAGCGGAAACGCAACCACTGCCACGACACTTCAAACAGCTAGAGACTTTTCAATAACAGGTGATATAACAGCAACAGCAGTATCATTCAATGGATCGGGAAATGTTGCACTGAGTGCTGCAATAAATGCGGGTGCAGTTGATTCTGCAGCTTTAGGAGCCTTGTCGGTATCATCAGCTAAACTACAAGCAAGTATCCCAGACAGTAAGCTAGCGACAATATCAACTGCGGGTAAAGTATCAAACTCAGCAACAACTGCCACAAATGCAAACACAGCTAGTGCAATCGTTGCTCGTGACGCGAGTGGCAACTTTACAGCTGGCACAATTACTGCTGCACTTACAGGTAACGCTTCTACCGCAACAACACTTCAAACGGCTAGAACAATTGCAATAAGTGGTGATGTGACTGGAACAGCCACTAGCTTTAATGGTGGGGCGAACATTTCTATTAGCTCTACTATTACAGCTGGATCAATTGTGTCTGCTGACTTTAATACAGCGACATCTTTGATTATTTACAACTCAGCAGGAACAGCACTCAAGACAATTTACAGTCCTGGTTCATAACTATAAATATTGTAAACAGTGTAGGAAAATAACATGGCGATACCATCATCAAGACAAGGCCTTATTGATTACTGCTTGCGCCGCTTAGGAGCGCCAGTGATTGATATTAACGTTGATCCAGATCAAATTGAAGATAAGGTCGATGATGCTTTGTCAACATATCACGATTATCATTCTGAAGGTACACTAAGAACATATTTGCAGCATCAGGTCACCGACTCTAATGTTAACAGCGGTTTCATTAATCTAGACCCTAACATCATTTACGTAACAAAGATGTTCCCAATCAGCTCTGGGCTAGGAACATCGCGCGGCATGTTTGACATTAAGTATCAGTTGATGCTAAACGATATCACAAGCATGTACAACTACATTGGTGACCTTGCTTATCACGAACAGATCAACCAATACGTTTCACTGATTGATATGCAATTGAACGGAACGCCACAGATCCGCTTCTCGCGGCGACAAAATAGACTGTACATTGACGGTGATTTTAACGACGGCGATATCAAAACTGGTGACTATGTTGTTGCTGAGGTAATGGCAAAAGTTAATCCCACCACCTATAGCTCTGTATGGAATGATACGTTTATGAAGGACTACACAACTGCTTTGATTAAACAGCAGTGGGGTATGAACCTTATGAAGTTTGAGGGAATGCAGTTGCCAGGCGGTGTTACACTAAACGGTCGTCAGTTCTACGAAGATGCTACAAATGATATTCAACAGATTCTAGCTGATATGCGTTCTGTCCACGAAATGCCAATCGATTTCTACGTAGGATAATATGGCAACTAACATATACTTTAGCCAAAAAGTTAAATCTGAACAGAATCTATTCGAGGACATTGTCATTGAGTCGTTAAAGATGTACGGCCAAGACGTATACTATCTTCCTCGTGACATTATCGACAAAAACGTTATTTTTAGTGATGATGTTTCATCAAGATTTAACTCAGCATACAAGATTGAAATGTATATTGAGAACGTCGATGGGTTTGATGGTGAAGGTGATTTAATGACCAAGTTTGGTGTTGAGCTTCGAGACCAAGCAACGTTCATTGTGGCTCGTCGTCGTTGGAATCAAACTGTTAAGAGATATGACAACGAGATCAATTCAGTTCGACCTCGTGAAGGTGATCTGATCTACTTAACACTCAGCAATACACTGTTTGAGATTATGCATGTTGAGCATGAACAACCGTTCTATCAGCTGAGTAACTTACCAACATACAAATTGCGTTGTGAGAAGTTTGAGTACAATGATGAAGATCTGGATACCAATATCGAAACAATTGACGCAATTGAGCAAATTGGCTACAACGTTAAGCTAACACTGCAAGACTCAAGCGCTAAAGGATTTATAATTGGTAATACACTTTCACAGACATTGTCTGGTGGTGTTACTATATCGGGCGAAATCGTTGATTATAACGATTCGGACAATATAATATCAATCGCTCATGTTGGTGCAAGTGATGGCAATTTCCATACGTTTACAACATTAACAGTCACATCTGTTGATAGTGATGGAAATAATTTGGTTAGAACTGTTACATCTGTTGATGAAACGCTAAATGATGATGGAAGCCAAAACAAAGATTTTGAGCTTTTGAATGGTTTCTTTGTTGATTTTTCTGAAGTAAATCCGTTTGGTGATTTGGAGGCTCCATAATGTTTGGTACATATTTTTATCACAGACGAATTAGAAGAACTGTTTCAGTATTTGGATCTCTGTTCAGCAACATCCATATTGTACGCACAGACGCTAATGATAGTGTTATTAGCACGGTTAAAGTTCCTTTATCGTATGCCCCAAAACGTAAATATTTAGAAAGATTGCTAGAAAATCCCAATTTGGATACAGATTCTAAGGTGGCTATTAAGTTACCAAGAATGTCGTTTGAAATCATATCATTAAACTATGACGCTACGCGCCAACTATCAAAGGTCAATAAGTATAGTGTCTCTACAACAAACAACCTAAAGACTAAATTTTATTCTCCTACACCATATATCATTAACTTTCAGCTAAACATATATGCTAAAACTCAAGACGATGCTTTACAAGTTGTGGAGCAGATTATTCCTTATTTTAATCCTCAATACACCCTAACGATAAAGCCTATTATTGGATACGATACAATCGTTGATGATGTTCCTATTATTTTACAAAGCGTGACATTCTCAGACGATTACGAAGGAGCACTAGAAGCTCGTCGTTCTATCATCTATTCTCTTGATTTTGAAATGAAAATTAATTTCTATGGTCCTGTTAATACTGGTGAGATTATTCGTCAAGCTGATATTAATCTTGGATTGATGAATATTGGAATGAATGATTCGGATGTTCTCACAGAGCGTATCAGAGTCGCTCCAGATCCTATCAATGTCAGTCTGGATAGTGACTATGGATTTACAACGACAATAACAACCTTAATTGATAGTGCCTAAAAAATGACCGATTCTGCTGATAATGATTTTGAATATGCAAGACAAGTCTATCACGATATCCTAGCTAAAGGATCTCAAGCAATGGATGAAATGATTGGGGTTGCTACAGCTACCGAACATCCTCGAGCATTTGAAGTGCTGTCAACAATGATGAAGACTCTTGCTGATGTTAATGGTAATCTAATTGATTTGCACAAGAAGAAAAAAGACTTTAACAAGTCTGATGCACCTGCTGCACTTCCAGGCGCAACAACAAACAATGTGTTTTTTGGATCTACAGCGGATCTACAAAAGCTGCTAATTGATCAAATGAAAGATGTGACTCCAAGTGGTTAATATGAACAATTCGTACAACGGCAACCAGAACGTAAAACGTGATGGGGCTGTGATTGGATTCACTCAAGAGCAGATCCAAGAATATGTCAAATGCTCCCAAGATCCTGCATACTTTGCTAGAACATACTGTAAGGTGATCAACCTTGACAGAGGTTTGGTTCCGTTTGATCTGTATCCCTACCAAGAGAAGATGTTCAATCACTTCAACAACGAACGCTTCAACATTGTTCTTGCTTGTCGTCAGTCTGGTAAGTCTATCAGCTCAGTTGCATATCTGTTGTGGTATGCTGTGTTCAAGCCTGAGCAGACAATTGCTATTCTAGCCAACAAAGGTGAAACAGCTCGCGAGATGTTGGGCCGTATCACATTGATGCTTGAGAACCTTCCATTCTTCTTGCAGCCTGGAACAAAGGCTCTGAACAAAGGTTCGATCGAATTCTCAAACAACAGCCGTATTGTGGCACGTGCAACATCTGGCGCATCGATTCGTGGTATGTCTGTTAACTTGCTGTACTTGGACGAATTTGCATTCGTTGAAGACGCTGCAACATTCTACACCTCAACCTACCCTGTTATTACTTCTGGTACAAGCACTAAAGTTATCATCACTTCTACTGCTAATGGTATTGGAAATATGTACCACAAGCTGTGGGAAGGTGCTGTTCAACAGACCAACGACTTCAAACCTTTCCGCGTTGACTGGTGGGACGTGCCAGGCCGTGATGAAAAGTGGAAGCTACAAACAATTGCAAACACTTCTCAGCTACAGTTTGACCAGGAATTTGGCAACACATTCTTTGGAACTGGTGACACTCTGATCGGAGGCGAAGCCCTAATGAAGTTGAGAATGGCTGAACCTATTAGAATTCTAGAGGATCAGACTGTTAGAATATACGAAGAAGTTAAAAAAGACCACGACTATATTATGGCTGTCGACGTAGCTAAAGGAGTTGGTGGTGACTATTCTACATTCAATATTATCGACATTACGCAAAAACCTTTTAAGCAAGTCGCCACATATCAAAACAATAAAGTATCGCCTATTTTATTTCCAGATTATATTCACAAATATGCTAAGGTATATAACAACGCTTGGGTTCTAATTGAGAACAATGACCAAGGTGGGGTTGTATGTAATGGAATGTATTATGACTATGAATATGAGAATCTTTATGTGCAGTCAGCAGTAAAGGCTACAGGTCTTGGTATTACAATGGACCGCAAAGTTAAAAGACTTGGCTGCTCTAACATAAAAGACTTGATTGAAGGCGGTAAACTAGAGATTGTCGATCGTAATACTATCCTCGAGATATCAACATTTGTAGCTAAAGGTCAATCGTACGAAGCATCAGATGGCAACCACGATGACCTTATGATGAACCTAGTATTGTTTGGATACTTTACGGGTCTGTCTACATTTGGCGATATGACTGATATCAACGTGAAGAAGTTCTTGTTTGAGCAACAGATGAGACACATCGAAGATGATGTTGTACCGTTTGGGTTTATTGATGATGGATCGGATCCAGAACCAGAGCCAATAGTCGATCCAAAAAGCGGTTGGTCAGTAGACAAAGATTGGCGCGCGGAGCAATGGAATAGTAACGCTAATTATTGATTGTTATAAATAAAGGTAATTGAATCTTCGCATTATGATCCTTATTATATAGCTCAAAAAGGAAAAGAGACATGGCTATTTTTACTCCTTCTGAGTCTCCTGCAGTAATTGTAAAAGAGATTGATTTAACGGGCGGTGTTCCAAACGTACAATCAACTACTGGTGCATTTGTAGGAAACTTCCGCTGGGGTCCAGCGCGTAAGGCAACTCTCATCGACACAGAAGCGAGTCTTGCTGCTACGTTTGCTACCCCAAGTGCAACTTCCGCTGTTGACTTTTTGTCAGCGGCATACTTTCTAAGATACACAAATTCATTATATGTTGTGCGTGAAGTTACTGCAGCAGCATATAACGCAACTACTGGAACCTCAACAACTGTTCAAGTTCGCAACGCTGATCACTTTGCAACTCTTGTTGACACTTTCGGTGTAGACTCTGGTGAAACCAACGTTGGTGGTTTTATTGCTCGCTATCCAGGCGCTCTTGGAAACTCTCTGAAGGTTTCTGTCTGCCCTGCTGTAAGCGGTGATGGATACTTTACCGGTTGGACATATAAAAGTTCATTCGATGGCGCGCCAGGCACGTCTGAATATGCATCGGCGCGTAGTGGTTCCAATGATGAAGTCCACGTCGTCGTTGTTGACGAAGATGGTCTATTCACTGGTGTACCTGGTCAAGTGATTGAGCGTTTTGCTTACGTGTCACTTGGATCTGATGCAAAGACGCCTGATGGATCTTCAAACTATGTTAAAGATGTAATCAATAGCAGTTCCAGTTATATTTGGCTGGCACACTTCGATGGTGATTTATCTACTCTCACCAACGCAGGCACATCTGTGGTTAGCAAAACTTTTGCAGCATCTGCAACAGGCACTATTAGTGAAAGTTTCACCAGCGGTGCGGACTCTGGATCGCTTGGCACTTCACAGTATGCAACTGGCTTTGATCTATTCGAAGATGTTGATACAATCACTGTAGACTTCCTAATTGCTCCTAGCATGTCTGTGCAAGGTGATCAAACAACGGTTGTCAATGATCTAATTTCAATTGCTGGCAGTACACGCAAAGATTGTATTGTAGTAGCCTCACCTAACCGTGCTGCTGTTGTAAATAACGCCACTCCAGTTACAGCTTCTGTGACTACAGCTAATACGTTTACTTTCTCATCTTATCTTGTGTTGGATAACAACTTCCTCAAGGTTTATGATAAGTACAACGATCAGTACATCTTTATCCCTGCAGCTTCTTCAACTGCTGGTATTATGGCGTCAACAGATTTTAATAACGCTCCATGGTATTCGCCTGCTGGTCAGCGCCGTGGTGCTTACTTAGGTATCACTGCACTATCATATTCACCAACAAAGGCTGAACGTGATACTCTATATAAAGCAGGTATCAACCCAATTGCTAACATTCCAGGTTCTGGTGTGCTTCTATTCGGTGATAAGACTCACATGAGCAGACCATCAGCATTCGATCGTATTAACGTACGCCGCTTGTTCTTGGTTCTTGAAAGAGCAATCTCGATTGCAGCAAGAAATGTTATGTTTGAATTCAACGACGAATTCACACGTGCAGAGTTTGTAAATATTGTTGAACCTTTCCTTCGCGAAGTAAAAGGTCGTCGTGGTATTACAGACTTCCGTGTTGTCTGCGATGAAACAAACAACTTGCCAGCTGTGATTGACCGTAATGAATTCATTGCTAACATCTTCATCAAGCCTGCCCGTTCTATCAACTATGTCACTCTAAACTTTGTGGCTGTAAGAACTGGCGTAGACTTCGAAGAAGTTGTTGGAACAGTATAATCAGCGCTAGTAAGGAGATAACACAATGGTTCTAGGCGTAGATGACTTCAAGTCAAAGCTCAGAGGTGGTGGTGCTCGCGCGAACTTGTTCAAAGCGACAATCAACTTCCCTGCGTATGCTGGTGGTGATGTAGAGCTTACTTCGTTCCTTTGCGAAGCGGCTGCACTTCCAGCTTCAACAATCACACCGATTGTTGTTCCATTTCGTGGTCGCCAGCTAAAGATTGCTGGCGATCGCACATTTGATAACTGGACAGTAACCATTATCAACGATACTGACTTCACTATCCGTAACGCTATGGAGCGTTGGATGAATGGAATCAATGGTCATTCATCTAACACTGGTTTTGTTAATCCAGTTGACTATCAGTCAGACTTGATTGTTGACCAACTCGACAAAGACGGTAAGTCAATTAAGAGATACAACTTCCGCGGTTGCTTCCCAACTGCAGTATCTCAGATCGACCTAAGCTATGCGACGGAAAGCGAAATTGAACGATTCACAGTAGAATTCCAAGTACAATACTGGGAATCAGGCACTACTTCTTAATCGTCTAAATAATCGGAAGGGGCCCAAAGCCCCTTCCATTAATAATAGGAATTAATATGGCTGATGACGGTTTAAAGATTTTTGGATTTGAAATTCGTAGGGCAAAGACCACTGCGAACAATAAATTATTGCCATCTATCGTACCACCTGTGGATGACGATGGTGCTGGATATGTTACCGCCGCTGGTGGATACTATGGCACATATGTTGACATTAATGGTGACACCACCGTAAAGGATGACGCTGTATTAATCAGACAATATCGCGGTGTTGCAACGCATCCAGAAGTTGATGCTGCAATCGAAGATATTACAAATGAAGCAATTGTAACAAGCTCTAATGAGCAACCTGTTGCTTTGGTTCTTGACAAGATTGAAGCACCCGACAATATCAAAAAAGCTATTACAGAAGAGTTTGATAATATCATCTCAATGTTGAATTTTGGCGAAATGGGCCATGATATCTTTAAGCGTTGGTATATTGATGGTAGAATGTATCACCATCTTGTTGTTGACGAGAAGAATTTTAAAGCCGGCATTCAAGAGATTCGTCCAATCGATGGATCAAAGATTCGCAAAGTAAAGCAAGTTAAAAAGAAAAAAGATCCAATAACTGGTGCTGAGATCATTGAGAATATCGATGAATTCTACATTTACCAAGACAAGCCTGGTGAACAGAATAGTGGAATCAAACTAAGTAACGATTCTGTAAGCTATGTTACATCTGGTCTGCTTGATGAAAATAGACGCAAAGTTGTTTCGTATCTGCACAAGGCTCTGAAGCCTGTTAATCAATTGCGTATGATGGAAGACTCGCTGGTGATTTATCGCCTTGCTAGAGCTCCAGAACGCCGTATCTTCTATATCGATGTTGGGAATATGCCTAAGGGTAAGGCAGAAGAGTACATGAAAGGTATCATGGCTCGCTACCGCAACAAGTTAGTTTACGATGCAACCACAGGTCAAATTCGTGACGATCGTAAGCATATGTCAATGCTTGAAGACTTCTGGCTACCTCGTCGTGAGGGTGGTCGTGGAACTGAGATTACAACTCTTCCAGGCGGTGACAACCTAGGACAGATTGAGGACATTCTATACTTCCAAAAGAAGCTATACAGATCGCTTAATGTTCCTATCAGCAGAATAGAATCTGAATCTCAATTCTCGTTGGGCCGCTCTTCGGAAATCTCAAGAGATGAATTAAAATTCCAGAAGTTCATTGATAGACTTCGTTCACGTTTTAACACTCTATTCTACAACATTCTCAACAAGCAGCTAATCCTAAAGGGTATTATCACTCAAGAAGATTGGGATGAGTGGAAGAATGACATCATTGTCGACTACACTAGAGACAATCATTTTACCGAACTAAAGAACAACGAATTGCTTCTCGGCCGTCTACAGCTAATGGATGAGATTTCTCAATACGTTGGTCAGTACTTCTCACGCGAGTGGGTAATGAAGAACGTGTTGCAGTTGGATGATGACGACATTAAGGATATGAAAGGTCAGATGGATAATGAAGGCCGTCAAGGTGAGTACGATAGCATTATTCAGCCTGATGGTGGAACGGGTGCTGGTGCTGTACAGATTCCGCAACGACCACAACCACCAACTCCAGCCGGTCAAACCCCCCAATAATTTAATTACATAAATATATGTTATGATAAGGAGAACACTATGAGTATTGAAGATTTTATTGATAAAGTACAAATGCAAGATTTTACAAATGCTGCACCCATGTTTGGTGAGTTGATGGCTAGTAAACTTGGTGATGCTTTGGATCAAGCTAAGATGAAAATTGCAAATGAAGTTTTTAACTCAGGCGATGATGATCTAGAAGAACTTTCTGATGAAGAAATTGATGAAATTCTTGATGAAGAGGACGATGAGGAATAATATTTCTCAAAGTTAAAAGATTTATAAATAACCCTAATAGGTTGATTAATAGGTATCAATATGAAGCTGATTGCAGAATTTACAGATCACAGGCTCGAGGTTTTAACCGAGCGTACCGAGAAGGGGTCTAAGAACCACTTCATCGAAGGCGTGTTTATGCAATCAGAAACAAAAAATCGTAACGGTCGCATCTATCCCAAATCAGTTATGGAAAGAGCAGTAGATCGATACGTTACAGAACAAGTTAAGACAGGTCGTGCTGTTGGTGAGTTGAATCACCCAGAAGGACCAAGCATTAACTTGGATAAGGTTTCCCACATCATCGAAAAACTAGACTGGTCTGGTAATGATGTTGTGGGTAAAGCACGTATTCTAGAGACTCCAATGGGCAACATTGTAAAAGGTTTGCTTGATGGGGGTGTTCGTCTAGGCGTGTCAACTCGTGGTATGGGTAGCCTTGAGGAGAGAAATGGCGTTTCGTTCGTAAAGGACGATTTTATTCTTAGCACAGTTGATATTGTGCAAGATCCATCTGCACCAACAGCCTTCGTTAATGGAATCATGGAAGGTGTAGAGTGGGTTTGGAATAACGGCATGATTCAACCCCAAGTAATTGAAAAAATGGAGACTGAAATTAAGAAAGCTCCACGCAGTGCTCTCTATGAGACACAGGTCCGTGAGTTCAAGAATTTCCTCTCGTTGCTGAAACATAAAATATAGGAGTCACAAAATGGCTGATGAAATCAACCAGGATGTTGAGCTCAATGACAACGAAGATGTAGTTGAAGCTCACGATCCTAAAAATGCTGAAAAGCAATCTATTGGTTCTATCAAATCTTCCGAGAATGCAGGTCCAACTGCTAAATCTCGCAAGGGCGATAAAAGCAATAGCGAAGCCGCACCAAAAACCAAAGCTGGTATGATTAGTGTTGCACATGACTTGATGTCAGAAATGTCTGCTGAAAAGCTATCAAGCATGTTAAACATTCTTATGGGTGAAGAAGCACAAGCCTCTTCAGTTGCAGAAGCTCGTAAAGTAGATGTCCACATCGACTTCACAAGCGACCTAAACGCACTAGTCGAATCTGAAGCTACTCTTTCCGAAGAGTTCAAAGCTAAAACAGCAGTAATTTTTGAAGCAGCAATCAAGTCAAAACTTTCAGAAGAAATTGATCGTCTGGAAGAGGCTTATAAGACCGAACTCGCAGAAGAGCTTGCTTCAACAAAAGCAGATCTTGTCGAGAAGGTTGACAGCTACCTCAACTATGTGGTTGAATCTTGGATGGAAGAAAACAAGCTCGCAATCCAAAACGGTCTTCGTACCGAGATTGCAGAGACCTTCATGTCAAAACTCAAGGATCTATTCGTTGAGTCTTACGTTGAGGTTCCAGAGTCCAAGGTGGACCTATTCGACGAACTAACAGCAGCTAATGAAGAGCTCGAAGAGACTGCTAACAATGCTGTTGTTAAAGCTATGAAACTTGCAGAAGAGCTAGAAACTTACAAGCGTGAAGCGATCATTCGCGAAGCTGCTAAGGGTCTTGCAGAAACTCAAGTCGCTAAGCTATCCGCCCTCGTTGAGGATATTGATTTTGAAGATGAGGCAACCTTTGCTCAAAAAGTAAAGACCATCAAAGAATCATATTTCTCAAAGAAAACCGCTGAGTCAGCAATCGTGGAAGATACCGAAACTGAGCTATCAGAAGAAGTATCGAGCACAATGGCTCAGTACCTCAAAGCAATTCGCAAATCCACTAACTAAGGAGTCCCATTAAATGACAATGGAATCATACGACAATTTGGTGAAAAAGTGGGCCCCAGTTCTTAATGAAGATACTGCCGGCGCCATTAAAGATTCTCACCGCCGCGCTGTTACTGCAGTTATCCTAGAAAACACTGAAAAGGCTCTTCGTGAAGAGCGTTCACAGATGAACTTCCTTTCGGAAGCACCATCTACTTCAGTTTCAAACTCTTCAGTTTCTAACTGGGATCCAGTGTTGATCTCGCTTGTTCGTCGTGCAATGCCTAACATGATTGCATACGACATCTGCGGCGTTCAGCCAATGACTGGTCCAACTGGCTTGATCTTCGCGATGAAGGCACGCTATGGCACAGGCCAAACTTCTTCAACAGAAGCTCTATTCAACGAAGCAAACACTGCATGGTCAGGTAACTCTGACTCAGCACAAGACTCAGACCCAGCAGGTCTCTATGGCCTAACCGGTGGTTCGGACTCGAACATCAACGGTGAGCGTTCTGGCAACCCAGCATGGGCTAAGGGTATGAACACTGCTAAGGCTGAAAACTCAGGTGCGTTCCGCAACATGGGCTTCACCATTGAAAAAGCAACCGTTACTGCAGTTTCACGTGCGTTGAAGGCTGACTACTCAATCGAACTAGCACAGGACTTGAAGGCAATTCATGGTCTTGACGCTGAGACTGAGCTAGCAAGCATTCTGAACACTGAAATTCTTGCAGAGATCAACCGTGAAGTTATCCGTACGATCAACAGCCAAGCTAAGACTGGTGCTCAGCAGACTGGCCTACAGAATCGCGGTATCTTTGACCTTTCAGTAGATGCTGACGGTCGTTGGTCTGCAGAAAAGTTCAAGGGTCTTCTATTCCAGCTTGACCGTGAAGCAAACGTAATTTCAAAAGAAACTCGTCGTGGTAAGGGTAACTTCATCCTTTGCTCGAGCGATGTTGCTTCTGCACTTTCAGCTTCTGGTGCTCTTGACTACGCTCCAGCTCTTTCAACATCATTGAATGTTGATGACACTGGTAACACCTTCGCAGGTATCTTGAACGGCCGTATGCGCGTCTACATCGACCCATATGCAGTTTCTGACTTTGTGACTGTTGGCTACAAGGGTTCTAACCCATACGACGCTGGTCTATTCTACTGCCCATACGTTCCATTGACCATGGTTCGTGCTGTTGGTGAAGATGACTTCCAGCCACGTATCGGCTTCAAGACTCGTTACGGCATGGTTTCAAACCCATTCGTTGGTG
>Ga0222713_10000326_pt1 | contig 53550 bp, 77 predicted proteins | sample C33_649DmetaG_FD_165061 | JGI IMG/M metagenome (GOLD analysis project Ga0222713, IMG submission 165061) | Estuarine water microbial communities from San Francisco Bay, California, United States - C33_649D | ecosystem: Environmental > Aquatic > Marine > Unclassified | place: USA: California...
GGTAGCGACCAGAGTTGCGGGCATTCCGCGCCCGACGGGCCAACTCTTTAAGAGCACGGTACCGGCTCGCCAAGTTGCGGCTTGCACGCACCTCGCTCAGGGGACCATTCGCCGAGTTTATGGCGCGTCGGATAAAAAATATAATAAACTAAAAAATATTATGAGTGATGATAACGTGTTATATAGTGAGGGCTGCAATGACGAATGTTACACGCCAGCAGCTTGTGTAAAACCTATACTACAGTACATACCTAAAGGTGCTGTAGTATGGTGTCCTTTTGATACTGATCAGTCGGCGTTTGTAAAGGTTATTAGCGAGGCTGGGCACAAGGTCATCCACTCCCACATCTCAGAGGGCAAGGATTTTTACAAGTGGGAACCTACCGAGCATTGGGACTGCATAGTATCCAACCCGCCTTTCACGGGAAAGAGGCTTATTTTTGAACGTGCTATGAGTTTTAATAAGCCATTCGCGTTAATAATGACTAATACTTGGCTAAACGACAGTGCTCCAAAGAAACTGTTCAAAGAAAAGGAGCTACAGTTGCTGATGTTTGAAAAGCGAATGGAGTTTATTCAGAAAAACGCCAAGACGAAAAACAAAGTTACATTTAGTAGCTCTTACTATTGCTGGAATATTCTTCCTAAACAAATTATAATGTCAAGCTTCTGAGATCTCACACTTGGCCACCGTCTCCTTGGCGAGCTTGGTACCCCGCTTCATCACCGTCTCGGCCACACACTTGGTGACCCGCATGGCGGGACTGTACCGCAGAAGAATATTGAGTGCCTCATCGTTGCCCTGGTTAAGGACCAGGTCCAGAAGAGACCACTCGTCCCCATCAGAGTAGTTGGGGTCGGCGCCGATACCAAGCATCGTCTCGAGGAAGTCGGCACAAGGGTAGAAGCCGGGCCACATCCCGAAGGCGGCCGTCTTCACTGACTTGGTCTCGTTTTTGAAGAGGTTTTCCAACGTGTCGATGTCATCATCAAAGTCCCAAAAGAGGTTGGTGGCACGCGCGCGGTCTTCAGCGCCCTCGCTGTCGAGCTTGTAGAGAAGGACCTCGGCCATATTTGTCTTTGTAACGCCCTGACCTCTAGGACCTGCAGTGGACACGAAACTCGTTTTGCGTCAGTTTGACGGCCTTAAATTCAAAGTGCATCTTAAATGACTGAGGAATACATCCATCAGCCTATGTTGACCTACCTAGGCAACAAGCGCAAGCTCTTGGACTTTATAGAGGAACAGGTCCTGCACGTCAAGAAAAAGCTGAAAAAGGACAAGCTCGTCGTGATGGACGGTTTTTCAGGCAGCGGTGTCGTGGCCCGTATGCTCTCCACCCACGCCTCGGAGCTGCACACAAACGACCTGGAGATGTACGCCGACGTCTGCGCCAACTGCTACGTCAAGCAACCCACCAAGCCGCAGCAGGAAAAGATTGCCAAGCACATCGAAAAGATGAATGAGCTGTCTGAAAAGGGCCCGTACGTCGAGGGCGTGATGACCAAGTGGTACGCGCCAAAAAGCACAGAGCACCCCAAGGAGGGTGAGGTGTGCTTTTTCACACGCGAGAATGCCAAACGCATAGACACGATGCGAGAATATATTGAGAAAAAGGTGGAGAATGAGCTGACCGACTGGTGCCTTGGGCCCCTCTTGATCCGAGCGAGTACCCACGCCAACACCATGGGCCACCTTTCAGCATTCCACAAGGACAAAAACAACGTGGGAACTTTTCACAAGTCGGAGGCTGATTGGAGGCACGCGTCGGATCCCATCCGTCTCGAGTGCCCCATCTGGTCCCCGGATCCGTGCAAGGTGGAGTGTCATAACCAGTCGACCAACGACCTCATAAAGAAACTCAAGGGCCCGTTCGATCTCATCTACTTTGACCCGCCGTACAACCAACACGAGTACAGCCACAAATACTTTCTGCTCAACGTCATCGTGACAAACAAAAAGGCGAAGAGTTGGATGGAGGTGACGCACATGCCGTCACGCGAGGAGAGAAACCAGTCGGACTACAACAAGGAAGAGTCGGCCGTCAAGGCGATGACGGAACTGCTCGAGGACGCGTTGAAGATATCAAAGTATGTGCTTGTATCGTACAACGACGAGGGCATCATAAGCGCCGCCAAGTGGAAAAAGATGCTCGAGCCGTACGAGTACAATAAAATAAAAAAAGAGTACAAGCGTTTGGTGGACCGTAATGGTTCTGCGGGCGAAGTTTATGAAATACTGTATCTTATTAGAAAGTAGGGGGTCATTCGTCCTCACAAGGCAGCGTCGGCAAGTCGTCGCTGGCCATCACGAAGTTCACGATGTTACTCAGCATCTCCTGCTTTTCGGTCCACCCAGGCTTGTCCGCAAGAGGGATGACTTCCAAGAGCCCACACCCCTTGGACACCAAGTACCGCCATACCTCGCCTTTTTCTTCGATGACTGCGACGTACTGCGGATAGGGGGTCAAGCACGCAAGCGTCTTCACAACCTCCTCGACCGTGGTTAAGTTGTCGAGCTTCTCTTGCTCGAGTTTCTGAGACCGCGGAAGGTGATAGAACAACTTGACCCGAGGGATCTCCAACTTGAAGAATTTCATCAAGTACTCGGAGTTTTGGATAATCTCCTTACAGTTTCTCAGGATGTACCGAGCCGACAGGTCCTTGTCGGTAACGCCATAAGTTTCAAGCATCTTCACACCGGCTTCAACCTGCTTCACATGGTCCTTGATGGTCCAGTACCCGTCGTGACCCATGAGGAACGCATCAAGGACGGTGAACCCCTCGTGCGTCTCGTGAGGGTAAGCGCCCATCTTGATAAGAAACGTCATCTCGTCCACGTCACGCCACTCGGCGGTGAGCCGAAGCAGGGCCGACAGGACTTCCTTGGGCAACTCCGCCCACCCGTGAACAGAGAGCTCGGTGTAATTGCGGATCTGCAGGATCTGGTGGGCGACGTCATAAGCGCTGTACATCTTGTTTCAGTTTACTAGAGGGCTCGCCAGTCAGCGCCTGGTAGACGCATAACTGTGTTTTTTCCAGTGCTCCACCCTGGATATATTGCAGTTTTTCCGCAACCACTTTAGTCTATTGTCGTTGTTGGCGACATTTATATTACCAACATATGTACTGTTGCGCGAGTTTGTGCTCAATGAGCGGGCGGTGCCCTCTGATAAACCTTGATGTTGTTGGTGTTTACATTTGTTATGCGTGCCAGAGCGTTGACTTGACCCTTGTTATAGGACTTGGCGGGAGTCCAGTTGGCGCTCTTCACCTTGCCAGTCACATTTGCACCTGAATTGTTGTACCAGGTGTTGCCTATGCGGTACATGCGTTCGGCGGGGCGCTTGGTGCCGGCACGAGTCGTCGCGCGTCTGGCCAAGATGCCGGCGAGCCTTTTTTCGTTGATGAAATAGCCCATCTTTGGAGCCCAGCTCCGCACCCTGGCGACGAAATTTTCGTTACTCTTTCTTTGTCTCCACAACTGGTTGAACATGTACTGTGGCATCGGCTGCCCGAACTTGACCAACAGTTTTTTTTCGAAATTCTTGTAAGCCTGACCCGATCTGTTGACCCTGAAGGGGGCGTTCAGGAGCATGTAACGACCGCGGTGGAAACTCGTCGCCTTTTTCACAATATCTTCGTAGTCACTGGGCGTTCCCAACTTGCGCTTGGCGTTCTGCCGGACAGCCTCGGCGATCACGCGCGGCGGATACTGCCGGGCCGCCTCCTTGCGCGCAGGCGAGGTCATCGCGCCACCAATTCGCAACAGGTTTTTGACACCGTACTTGTTCTGCTCCGTCAAAGGCCGGTAGTTCTGTGGCAGCTTGCAGCTGGGCGCAATTTTGCTGGTGAACTCGCGGCGCGTGTACATGACGGTCTCGAAACCTATGATGCGCGCGTTCCCAGGCCTGTACCCCACTTCAACGGTGCCCAGGAAGCGCTTCAAGTTGGCCTCGTTCCACCACCGACACTCGTGCGGCGTGTGGGGATAGTTCGAGTCTATGATGTAGCCCTTGCCGTTGCGGATGCTGCAAGACCACACGTGAGGAGGCCGCTCAGAGGCTATCGAGGGCATAATATAAACAATCGCGCCCGTGAGATCGTAACCCTGCTTTTCGAGCAGAAGGTCCCTCAACGGTATGCGAAATGACCATTCCGTATGGTTGTCTTGCGCGCGATACATGAGAATAGGCGTCTTCCATTCGGGCTTTTTGAACTGGTACTTCCATCGTTCGAAATCGAGCATGCGAAACTCGGGGCCCTCGCGGAAGCCCAGATGGGTCAGGAGGGCCGGTATTTCCTCAGCGGGAAAGGCGCCGCGAGCACCCTTGAGCTCGCGCAGTTCAGGGTCGCGCCACCTGACATTCTTCGTCAGGTACGCGTTGAGACCCGACTTGGGGAGCAACTGCCCCGGACCGCCGACCGCGCACATATACTGGTTCAAAAACTTCCAGAAATAGATGGCACGCGTCTTGCGGACCCCGCCCTTGTAGGGACAAGGAGCGTGCATGTCGGACATGAAGAATTCCTTGTCCTCTTTTGTAAAGTATCGGTAACTCGCCTGAAGTTTCTTCCAAAGAATCTTCAGACCGTTGTCAGACGTCAGGAACATGTTGAGGGACGCGTTGAACCAACACGTCCCACCAGTCTGCCCGACGCCTATATTCATTGCTATTAGAGAAGAAAATAAAGGGGTGACTAGATGGAGATTGCAACATCACTTCAGTGCCCGTGCCGCCCAGGGTTCAATTATAAAAACGATGCCTGTCTGGCTGTTCACAAAAAGACGAAGCTCCACAAGGCCTGGGAAACCAAGCAGGAAGTGAAGGACGTCAGAACAATGACTAAAAAGTTGGAAAATAAATTGGCGCAAAAGGAGGCGGTGGAAAAGGTCCTCCTTGAACGCATCCAGATCCTGGAAGAAACGAATGCATACCTGAAAGCACAGCTTAAAGGAGTTTACATAAACTAAAGTATGATTTACGTGATTCGCGATGTCATGAGTGGGCACAACCTCGTGTACGTCTTGACGCGCGAGGAGGCGCTAGAAATTTGCAAGTGCAGCTTGTTCACTTACGAGCCGCTCGACCTCCACGCAACCTGAGGACCAGGTGCAGGGTCGACTCCTTCTGGATGTTGTAGTCCGCCATCGTCCGGTCGTCCTCGAGCTGCTTGCCGGCGAAGATCAGCCGTTGCTGCTCCGGAGGGATGCCCTCCTTGTCCTGAATTTTCGCCTTGACGTTTGCGATGGAGTCGTTCGCCTCCACCTCAAGCGTGATCGTCTTGCCAGTCAGCGTCTTCACAAAGATTTGCATTTGTTTTAAAACTGTTTATTTTTTTAAATGCCGAAGATCGTGTGAAAAGGTGAACTCAACGTCCCACGCTCGATGGTACCGTTGGTGTCAAACACACGGCCCTCCGTGGTCGCGACACCGCGCCGGCAACACGTCGCGATGCCCACCTTGATCCCCCCGAGGTGCCTGAGGTCGTTGACTAGTACGAGCGGAACCACGTCACCGGACTTGAGGACGAAGGAGTTGGGGTGGCGGACAGGAGCCTCGGCGACCACCTCGTCACACGGGCACACAAACTTGGCCAGCACCGCACGCTGCTCCGGGTCTGGCGCTATGAAGCTGAACGGCGTTGTGCACTCCTCCCAAAAGTCCAGCGGCTCGAGCTCCGGGACGTCCTCACGATTCTTGACGTCAAGCGGCGTCGGGTACTTTTCGGTGGACGGCCCGAGACACTCGACCAGGTCCTTGCGGACCCACGTGCACTCCAAGAACCGAGGGATGCGGTGCCACCGGTCCTTCCAGTACCAAGGCTGGTTGTGACAGTTGTTGCCGTGGACGTGAACAAGATAAAAACTTTTGTTTAGTTTGTCGATAACTTCCTCCGGACAGATGTCCAAGTTGTGGAGCTCCAATATCAGCTGGGTGACCCGCGAGAGGTCCGAGTTGCGCAAGACGTCCCACTCGGCGCCCTCCACGTCCATCTTGAGAATGTAGTCGCCAGTCGGGCCGATGAAGCGCTCGACGTGGGTCGCAAGGTTGAAGAGCGGCGCCGCCTCCTGGCCACCCGTGATGCCCTCGGGAATGTACGTGACGTTGGGGCCGATGGCAGGCACCTCGGTGATAGTGTGGTCAAAGACCCACCCGGGGATGCCGTACTTGGCCGTCAGGTCATTCTCAAAGGTCACATCCTTGTCGACGCCGTACCCTAGAATACCTTTCTCGCCAAAGTTTCGGTCCAGGATGACGTAGCCACCGTCCCTCGGAGGACCGTACCGAACCTTGGGACACGAGACTGCCATGGGACGAAACATTTATAAAACAATTGTTTGTGTTTTTTATCAGAAATATTTTTGATCAATTGTTTTAATGGTTGTGTACCAGCTTGACCACCTGACCCAACCTCCAACCCAAGAGGTCATGGGACCGATCCAAGACGACGAGGCACTGGTGCTTTTCGCCCTCATAAAGTGTATGCGGCTCCGGCGCGTCTTCGAGATTGGCGGGCTCGGCGGCTACTCGGCCCGAAACTTCCTCCAGGCCGTCGGCCCGCAAGGCACGGTCTACACGGTGGACCTGAACCCCGTGCCGTCGCAGGGCCCGAACCACAAGTGCATCCAGAAAAACGCCCTGGACATCACCTTCGAGGACCTGGACAACGAGCCGCTCGACCTGGTATTCTTCGACTGTCACGACGTGGTACAGATGGATGTGTTCGCGCGCTTAAAGGACAAGGGACTCATAAACGATTCAACGGTGCTTGCTTTACACGACACAAACTTGCACTATCAGCGGTTCTGCAACTGGGCGCTGCCGGTCGGCGACGGGTGGGCGCACCAGCCAGTAGAGCGGGAGATGGTCAACCAGTTTAAAGAGGCTTGGGGCTATGACGTGTTCTGCTTCCACACCGAAGCTAGACACCACGACCAGTCACTGCCCTTCAGACACGGACTAACTGTTTGTAAAAAGTTTTTCAGTCTAGGTCAGCCGCAAGCTCGTCAATAAGGTTACGCGAAAACTCACTGACCATCTTTTCTGCGGCGACGCTCTTTTCCAGGTGGTCACATAGCCACAAGAGCCGGTTGCGGTAAGGCTTGGGGCTGTTCAGCTCGGCGCTAATAGCGCGCATCCACATAGTGTAGAGGGAGCGGTGGGCCATTTTGTTTTTGGTTTGAAAGTCATGTGAACTCGAGAGCCATAAAGGACACAAAACTTGTTTTTTCATGTGGCTGAGTAAGATCAGAGACAGTGTGTACAGGGTCGACCTAAGGACCTTCATAGAGTCCCAACCGTGTAGGTACTGGCAGGTAAGCGAGGTGATCGAGGCCATCCAGGAACCGGTCGATGTCTTTATAGACGTGTCACTACTGGACTTGACGGAAGTCAACTTCCCGGCCCTTGTGTTACTTGTCTGGGAGCTTCATGAAAAAACAAAAGAAAAACAATTGTTGAAAAATATTTTTTTGGATGGAGTGTCACCATGGGTCATGGAAGTTTGGACAATTGTTGAAAAACTTTTTCCAAAGTTTGTGTCAGAACTCATGCGCATGCGCTTTTGAGTAACTCTTCGAGGGGTGTCTCGGGGACCCACTCGTCCCAAGTGTCCGAGGCGGCGTTGACCAGTAGCATCCGCTCGTCGTCCCCCTCATATCTCGTGAACGGCTCTTCCGAGTCGTCGACCACCTCGACGTCTGACTCGTCCGACTCGTCACTGTCGTAAATTTCGGGGAACAGCGACTCGAGCTCCTTGCCAGCCACGTGGCGAGCTGCGAACCGCATGCCCATTTTCATGTCATCGCCTGTCACGGTGTTGCGACCACAGGCTTTGCTGTAGTGACAGGCGATCACGACGGCGGTTTCGAACACCGGCTTGAGAAAGTCGAGGTCCATTATCTATTCCGGTGTCGTAGCTCTAACTCGAGTGACCTGATGGCATCCTTGTATTTTTCACGAATGTTTTCTTCGACATTCTTTCTGAAAATCACAAGGGGGTCCGAGTCCTGCTCCATGCGGCACACTGGGCACTCCACGGACGTCTCGAACCACCTGATGATGCACTTGGTGTGGAAGCGGTGCCGGCACGCCAGCTTGCGGTCCGAGAGCTTCACCTGCTCGAGGCAGATGGCACAGGTATTCATAAAGTGGGCCGCGCACTTGCCATCCTGGACGGCCCGGCGCTTGCACTTCAGACCCTGTGTGGTCATGGAGGAACAATTCATTTATAATATTTTGAAATAATATAAAATGTCGTGGAATGAAGCGGCCAACTCGGAGCTCCGGCGCCTTCACAATGCGTACGAGGAACTACAGCGTCAGTTGAACAACCTCAACAACCCAAATGCGGCTCCCGGTGGATCGCCAGCACGAGAGATCGTTAGGATCATGAACCAAATGAGACAACTAGAAGCAGAGAGACGCGCCGGTCAAAGAACACCGCGGTCTGTCATCAGAGGAAAGATCGAGCGCCAAAAGGAGACGCTTCGCCGCCAAGGTATGCCCGAGTCGGGTAACAAGAGGCTTAAGAATCTCAGGGAACGGGCAAATGAGAGGACCCAAGGAGTGAAGACAGGGGGTCGTCGCCGCCCTGGCTATACCGGGCCGCTACAGTTCCCTCCCAGCGGCCCCAACTTGCCGTTTTCACCTGGCAATAATTTGGGCCAAATACAGCAGTCTATGGAGCGTCGGCACGGTGAAAAAATGACGGAGATCTTGACAAAGGCCTCTAGAAAACGCGCCTTGTTCAATGCCGCAGCGGCCAAACGCCGGCAAGCGACTAGAATTGGCAGAGGAAATGCGGCCGAGGCTGCCCGTCTGAGGGCGGCGGCGAACGCAGAGCGGGCGGCTGGTGAGGCCCTGAATGCAGAGATAGAAAATGCCCAAGCCGAGCTTGCCAACATTTCCAAAAAGACGTTGGGGGTCAGAACCGCGCGCGTCCGTGCTATAAGGAACGTGAATGTGCCGCATCAAAAAACACCGAAGCGGTCGCGGAAATGGCTCGAGCAGAATATACGGCGCAAGATGGCCGCCGCCGAAGCAATTGCGGCGGCTGGTGGCAAAAAGGCACAGAACGCCAAGTACAATTATGAGTGGTGGTGGGAACAACTCTTAAGACTACAGCAGGGTTATAATTACAAAACACCGCCTCGACCCATTCGAGGTGCTGGCTATTTGCCGGCGAATAGACGGAGTAATGCGAATATCTCCAACAATAACGAAGGTCAAGGAAACAGACAGGTCGGCGGCGGACGCACGCACACCCCTGGGGCGAGCAACTCGAACGCTTCTGGAAATAAAAAACCTCGTAAAAAGTAAATGGATGAAAAGAGGTTGGTGAAACTCTTGCAAAACCTCAACGCGTTGCACGCGGCGGGTGCAGCGGCGGGGCCAGGGTTGAACAATATACAGCGTGAGATCAACGCGCTGGTGGCTGCGTTGTCGCCCACCTACAGCAAGATCGTGAGAAATTCAGCCGCGCCCTTGGTGGGGCGTGCGCGCGTCGCGAACCAACTGTGTAGTCTCGCCGGCTTGAGGCACGCGAATGAACGTTCGCGCATGTCCAAGTTGTGCCAAAAGGCGGCCGGGGCGCTATTCAACTATGGACGTTACAAAAACGAAGGAGGCCCGAGTCAGTACAGACTCTTGCAGCTGCGGAGACTGAAAAACAGATATATGGGGGCGTTTGAGAGAGAGGCTCGCAAGAATAAAAAGAGACCCCGTTCGATGAATTATGAAAAAACAGGGGGCTTTAGCTTTACAGAGGTGGAGCGTGGGCCCAACTCTGGAAATAACAGGTCAAATAATAATATGGCGGCACCGGCAGCAGGGCGCGCTGCAGAGAGTGGTGTGGCGCGGGCGCGCTCCAGAACACCGTCGACGCGTTCAAACACGACAAGACGCAACAGTCAGGGTGCTGCATCCAACGCGTCCGTCAACCGTCCGAGTCCAAAGCGGACGCGGTCGTCCGAGGTGAATTCACGGAAACATCGGCCGCGCCGGACACGGTCAGCGCCTTAAAGTTTTCAAACAATTGTTGAACAATGTTTAGCTTCCTGACATCCGATGGAGTGTCGGTACCCCTGGACTATGAGACTGCTCGTAAGTTTAGGTTTGGGTTCACGGATGATTTTCAAGAGGGTGAGTTCCACCTTGAAAATATTTCTGAAAAAATTCTAAAAAACATTTTGTCTTTTGTTTGTTCCGGTGTGCCAGTGCCCAAGGAGGACCTCATCGAGACCTGTCTCGCGGCCGACTTTTTGTTCAACCAAGAGACTATCGACCACTGCGCCAAGGCCATCGCCGACTCGCTCCGTGGCATGACCGCCGACCAGATCAAAAAGGCTTATGACGGCGTCATCGGAGAGGCTTTAAGACGTCGCAAGCCTGATCCCCATGGAGGACCTGCTTGAGGCCCTCAACACCAACGGCCACGCGCGCGTCGACGCAACTCTTGATGACGTCATCTCCAACGTCATGCAGGACGCCCAGTACTCACCTGCCGCCCACAAGGCCCTCGCGGTGCTCAGAAAGTACCAGCTAGAGATGGGCGACTGGCGGATCGGCGAGATCAAGCACTGGATCGACCTCAAGAAAAAGCTGGCCGACCACCCGCACGACCCGAGCATCCCTAAAGGAGCAACGGTTGAGATCGACCCTGAGACAGGTAAAGTTATCCCGAGCAGACAGTACTAATGGAAACCGCCGTCTACCAACTCTTCACGACCGGCTGGAAGGGCGACAGCATCTTCATCGGGAGCTTCACGACGCTCGAAAAGGCCAAGGAACGCGCCGAGCAGATGCGCCTTCACCGGCGAACGTGGGTTGAGCTAGACCATCTTGACTACCCTGTCGATCGTCAGAACACCGTGTGGGCAATAAACGAGACGGTCGTCTAGAAAGCAATGGACAACCTCAAGAAACTGTCGTGGGTTTGCGTGCGGGACAAGCGGTCTCCTATGTCCGGCAGAGTCTACAGCCTCTTCATATACGTGGTCATCCGCGCCGGCGAGATCATCGACTGGTGGTTCCCGGTCAAATCCACGCCAGTAACCAAGTCGCAATAGCGAACCAACACCAGTAAGATCCAGCGGTTCCATACTTGTCGTTAAAATATGCACTGGCCATGTAAGTTGCCACGATGAAAGCGACTGCACTATTGTGCCCAGTAAGCAGCATCGGGCCAACAAACATCGCCAACCACGCCAGCGCCCACGGTGAAGTAAATGACGTTATCCAGTTCCATTTAAGGTGACCGTTGTCACCAACCTCCGTCGAAAGATCGACCTTTCGTGTAGCGAAGTAAGTTGCGGCCCCCAACAGGTAGACCAGCCACAACTTGTTACGCAAACCCTTTTTCAAGAGCATCGCAGATATGATCGGCTGTGCGAATAACAGCGCCGCGCCTGCACCCGACCAGAACGTGTTCGCTGCCGGCGCGTTCAAATTCTTCCAGAGAAAGTACTCGACGAGCTGCATATGGGTGAACACCGTCATGAGGAGCCACATGTGCGGATCCAAGACGCCCTGTGACTTGTACACGGCTGCAAGAATAGCACCGAACATGTACGTCTTGATAGACCCGTCGGCACTCCAACACATATAATATTCCTTTATATTATTAATGAGTTGTGGTAACCTGGTGGGTGCGCTCCAGACGCGAGGCACAAGCAAAAACAAACTCAACGCCAAGTTCGGGCCCTCGCCGCCCGTTTAAACGACCCTACTTGTGTACTAAAAATGTTGTGCAAATATTAAATGAAAAACGGTCTAATGTGGGATCGTAACGGATATCTTGTGCACCAGGTGAAGGGCATTGTGGTCAGTTCCCAGCCGCCTCTCACCAACGACCCGTGGCGTCCCGCAAACGTCAATATCACGCCCAACGGCACAGGTTACAGAAAGGTTTCTCAGAATGGCAAGTACTATTGGAAGGTTGTGAAGGGTACCAACGGCAAGTGGAAGGTGGCGCCAGGCAACAAAACCAAATACTATGAAAAAAACGGTAATAAAAAATTCAAGGTTGCTACCGAGCTTAAATAAGAGAAACACTTGTATAATATGTACTGTCCCAAGTGCGACAATATCATCGTCGTGACAACGGATGTCGGAAACACACGGTGCTTGCGCTGCCTCTACGAGTGGTGGCCAAGTGGACCAGCTCGTCCGTCAAAACTTTGGACCAGGTGAGAGCCTGTGGAACCCCAAGTGTTTTGACAGATTATACACCCTGCGTGAAGGGTCGAGGGTGACGGCCTTGTGCACCCTTCAGCGTTGGGGCGACCGATGGATCCTCGGAGATCTATGTGTCGCGGAAAAACGCCGGGGCCTCGGGACCCAGCTCGTGAACAAGGTGCTGGCAAAAGTCAAGGAGCCCGTGTGGGCCGATGCGAACGCCGAGTCCAACGGGATCTTCGCCAAAGACCCGAGGTGGCGGCGGACGGACGAAGGGCCTTGGGAGCCGTCTGGGACGGCGTGGCTATTAGAGATGCGCGCCTCTTGAAGAGTAATGGAAAAGTTTTTCATAGGAGCGTATACGTATGCGGCGCTGCGAACCGCTGCCTACTCACCACCTCTTAAAAAGGATGAGTACATGACGGATCGCATAGGAACAACTCTTGTATATATATTATCAACGCCATTTACGGCTCCTATATGGATATACAAGGACATCAAAAACCTAGAGCACATCGTGCGCAAGATGCCTGGGCCCATCGACCGGAGCCCGTGGACTTAGAGACGCGCGCCTCTTGAATACAAATGAGCCTCTCCAGCCTCTGCAAGATGTGCTTCTATTACAACCATGGTGACAAGACGTGCGGGCGCTCGCTGGTTGCCGCCAGCAAGGGCTCCGTCTACCACGATTACGCCAAGGCGGTCCGGACCGACCCCAAGCGGTGCGGCCCGCAAGGCAGGTGGTTCCTCGAGACGCCCGCAAAGGATGGTCTTTCACATCAAATCGAAAGCCGCTGACTCCGCACGACATCCTTGTACCAGTGACCGTTGATCTTGTGCCAGTGTTGGCGGTGGCGGTCCATAACACCGTAGTGGACGGCGTTTGCGAGGTTGCGCTTGCGCTTGAGTTTCGCAGGCCCCTTGGCGCGCTTGACTTTCGCCAAGAGCTTGACTATAGCAGCCCTTCGTTTCTTAACAGCAGCGTTCCAGTTTGCTAGGACGCTCTTCATATATAATAAATGTTAGAGAAAAGTCTCAAGGCGGGGCCTAGTGCGTAAGGTCCTCTAATAAAAAGGTTTTCAGTCTTCCTAGGCTCGCGTGTCTTTTGGGGCCCATCAAGGGGTTTACTATGCGTGCGAGCTGTGCGCCTTGGAAAAAGTAGTTTTGTGCACACCGGTACCCTGGGCCTTACGGGCCTTTCAAACCAAAAATGGCCACCGTCACCTTTTCTTCCGTGGTCGCAAAGTACGCGCCTAAGCGCAAGTTCCTGGAGTTCGCCAAGCCCAACTGGCATAACAAGCTTGGCGAATTCAAGGACCCAGATATCCTGTGCTGGGTCAACAATGTTTATCAGGCCCGCGCCTTCCCGACCCGGGCCGACTTCAACAAGGCATATGACGACGCCATAGCAGTGGGTCTTATGCCCAGTGCCGGCGTGTCTTGGCGGAACAAGACTATGATACTGACCAAGGAAAACTTGGAAGAGCTCAAGGAGGAGTTTAGCGCGGAGCAGAAGTTGCTCGCGAAGATCGAGCGCGCTTTGGCGGCTGAGAAGGTTATTTTCGTCTACTGATTATATGGGCGCGTGCTACTCGCACGAGGAACCTCTTTATGTGATCTTGCCTTACTTTAATTCTTGTGGTTACAACCGTCGTCGCCAACTGTTTGTCGATTTCGTCGCGAGTATCGAGTCCACCCCCGGGATCCGCATCGTCGTCTCAGAGTCCGTAGGGCCCGCCCCGCTCCCTCCCTTGCGCGTATGGGAACACGTCAGGACGCCCGCGCCGCGCCGGCCTCTGTGGGTCAAGGAGAATTTGGTCAACATAGGCGTCTCGAAGCTTCCGCAGACCTGGAAGTACATGGCGTGGATCGACGCTGACATCAGCTTCCTGAACGACAAGTGGGTGCAGGACACGAAGCGGGAGCTGGCGACGCACGACGTGGTGCACATGTTCCAGACGGCCGTGAACCTCGGGCCGCGCGGCGAGTCGCTCAAGATTGACAAGGGCTTTGGCTATATGTACAAGGGCAGCGGCACGCCGTACACAAAGTCGGACAGGTACGGGCACTGGCACCCCGGGTACGCGTGGGCGTGCACGCGACGGGCTTACGACCGCATGGGCGGGCTGCTCGATTGGGCGATCCTCGGCTCGGGCGACCGGCACATGGCCATGGCGCTCATAGGCAAGGTGCTCGACAGCTCCCCTGGGAACATTCACACAAATTATAAAAAACTTTTGTTAAACTTTCAGAGAGACTGTCGGGGACTGAAAGTCTCGTACATCAAAGGGACTATACTGCACTACTGGCATGGCAGGTTCGAGGACAGGCGCTACAAGGAGAGGTGGGAAATTCTCACTCGACACGGGTTCGATCCCTGCAATGACGTTTGTGTGGCACCGGGTGGATCGATGCAGCTTGACAAGGCGGGCTTGCGCCTAGCGGAAGATCTTGAAAAGTATTTCATAGGCCGGAAGGAGGACTTTACGCCTTAGCGGCCATCTTGGCCAGCATGGCCAGGCCGCGCGGGCCGCGCTTGACGCCCTTGTTGGCGCGCACCTTGCGCATACCCTTGCCCATCGGGTTGGGCAGGTTCCACGAGGCCACCTTGCGGGGGCCGCGCTTGACGTGCTTATCGGAGCGCACCTTGCGCACCATCTTGGGGCGGATGGCGGTCGGCACGCGGGCGCCGGAGTTGGCCAGGGTGCGCTCGGTGCCGCCTGGGCTCTTCACGAAACGCGCCTTGGGGTTGTAGACGGTGCCCTTGGCAGCCTTGGCGATGTACTTGCCGTTCGCGGTCATATAGATCACGCGGCGCTTAGAGTTCAGGAACTTGGTGGCGGCTTTGGGGATGGCTGGGCGACCGGCAGGCATTTTATTATTTTCCAACATTATTTTATGAAGTGGCCCTCTAGGTATTTCTCAACCACGTGGGGACCACGCACGAGGGCCCTCCGCGTGAAGGAGCTCCTGAGGCGCAGACGGGCGGCGCACCCCAAGCTGTCCAAGACCAACACACTGGTCAAGACCCGTCGGAGTTCCTGGACGGTACTTTTCCATAAGACTTATCCTGGTCTGAAGTTCGACAAACAATTGTTTGCAAACAAATTTAAAATTTCTAAAAAAGTTTTGGATACAGTGTATGACCGTGGACTCAAGGCGTGGAAGACGGGCGGGTCGAGGCCCGGGGCGACTGCCCAACAGTGGGCCATCGCGCGGGTATACAAATTCATACTCATTTCCAAGCACAAGGCCAGTACAAAGCGTGTGGACCCCAATAAAAACTTGCGGCGCTGAAAGCCCATGGAGGGCTGGATCGCTGTAAGCCGTTCTGCAAACGTGTGTTGCAAGCCCAAGCAGGTTTCGCTGCGTGGCACCCGGTATGTGACGTGGCGAACGCCCAGCAACCAAGTGCGTTTCATACCAGATGCGTGCAAGCACCGGGGCGCGTCCCTCTCGATGGGCAACGTGGAGCCGGACGGTTGCCTCAAGTGCGTGTACCACGCTTGGCGTTACGACGACAAGGGCTACAACACGTTCGACGGTCTGCGCACCGAGTTTTCCAACCACAGGATGCTCCGGACGAAGGAGCAAGACGGTCTGCTTTGGGTGACCAACGGCTCCGGTACAGGGCCGCCCAAGTCGACCTGCGAGGACACGATCTGGATCGAGCACTGGTACGACCAGTGTGCCCAGATTGTGTTCGAGTCGTGGGTGATGCCGAGCACAGACATCACGATGCCGTACACGGCGCAGTTCGGCCCGAACATCATGATCACCGTGTGCCCGCTCAACGAGCACACCTGCAAGATCTTTGTGGGTTTCTCGCGCAAGGATGGCGTGCCCATCTGGCTGTTCGATATTCTGAACGGCAACAAGCTCATTGTGGAGCAGATCGACAAGGACTTTCGCTACAAGGGTGACGTCGAGCCCTTTGTGAAGGAATGGCGCGAAAAATTATGGACATATGATTTCAGGTGATGGACAGAGTCCTCGACTTCATAGAGGGCATCGATCTGCGCAGAGAGCTTGGGCTCGAGCCCAGGAAGCTCGAGCACCGCTTCAAGCTGCCCAGGCACAAGGGGGTCGTTTACAACAGAAAAACACAAAAACTGTTTGACATTTTGCCACACAGGGTGATCATCAGGCATCCCATAACAATGAGCACAGGGGCGGATCGCTTTCACGTGTTCAACATAAAAGGTGCCGAGTACACGTACGAAGAGTACTGTACGGACGGGCGCGTTTATATAGACCCTTTTGAGACCTATCCCATACTAATATGTGGTGACATACTAATAAAGGAATGAGAGAAAGTACGTGGACTTCCGAAGAGGAAAACTTCCTGGCGGCTATGCAGAAGCAGTCCGAGGTGCTGCACGGGTGGAACATGAGCAGGTACCACTACTACGACCAGTTGTCCAACAAGTTCAACATCCCGATCCTCATCGTGTCGTCGATCAACGCGCTCACCGCCATCAGTCTCAACGAGTTTATGAATCAGACGTACGTGTCCATACTCAACGCAGTCCTGTCAGCAGGCACTGGCGTCCTCGGGTCCATCCAGCTCTATATGAAGCTCAACGAAAAGATGACAAAATCTACTCGTTCAGCAATTATGTTCAAGAAACTTTCTCTGAAAATTTCAAAGGAGCTTGCGATCGCCCGCGGCGACCGCACGACCGAGGGTCAGTCCTTCCTGGCCGACTGTTTCGCCGAGTACAACACGACGCTCGAGCAAGGCAACCCGGTCGACAAGCAGATGGGCGACTTTATGACCAAGGGCCGTGTCGCGAGCGAGCCGCCCTCGCCCGTGTCTGTGCGTTCAGTGGCCCACCGGCTGCTCGCCTTGGCCAACGTCCGTGTCGACCGCACACCCCCCTCCGACAGCGAGGTCGTCTAGGCGACCCCCGAAATACTTGAATATCTTTACAGACGCTAGCCAGTTGCACACCCTGTCATCAGTGCACATGGACTTGATGAATTCCGATGCCGTGCGCGCGAACATGTGGTTCAGGTCCTTCGCCACCAGGTGCAGCTTCCCCTCAATTTCCCGAGCCCTGTCCTTGGTCATGCAGGTGTCGAGAATGAGATAGTCGGCCACGGGCTTCACGGCGAACCCCTTGGTCAGACAGATGTTGTGGCAGCCCGACTCGTGCGCCCAGAACACATCACGGTCCGGAAGGAACGAGAGGCTCATAAAGGTTGTGGCTGTCAACCGACACGTGTCGTGGACCATGAAAAACTTGTCGTCTGGTGACACGAGCCCCGCGTCCAAGAGGCGCTGGACCGCCGGCCACGCGCCGTACTCGTACAGGTTCCTCTTGGAAAAAACTCTAAAAATGTTTTCACTAAACTTATCAATCAGGTCATGGTCCTCCTTTTGAAAAACAATTATTAATTTGTTTTCAGAAGGAAATGTCTCCAGGAATTCCCGGAGTTCCTTGTCATAGCCGGGCGATGTCGTGACTACCGTCCAGATCATCTTCTAGTAACGCGCTGGATATTTCTGGGGTACACCTTGCCGCGTGTGTACGGGTTGGCGAACAGCGCCAGCTTGGCGTTGGCCAAGAGCAGCTGGTAGTTGGACATGGGCCGCCCGATGAGCTTCATGATCGTGTTGCGGTTGTAGTAATTCTTGCGGCCGGTGCCTCGGTTGGTCACCATATAAAGGATGCCCCCCTTGGGCGGCGAGAGCGTCACCGGGTTGGTGTAGTTGCCGATGTTCACAGCCACCGGCTTGGGGACGGCCCGCGACTGCGAGCGCGACTTGCGGCTGCGCTTCAAGGCCCGCGACTTGCGCTTGTTCGCGATGACCTTCTGCTTTCGGCGCATGTCACCGAAGTAGTCCATTACTTTTTTCAAACATTTTTATCTCACGTTCAGAGGTGTGCCTGCACGGATGCTCTGAGCAAGGTTGATCACAGACTTGCCCGTCTTTTTCTCATAAGCACCCAACTTTCTCAGGTCAAACTTGTTTCCAAACTGTTTCTCATAAGTTTTCTTGATGAGTTGTTTGTTGGCGTTCGCGGTCGTCTTGGGCTTGGGGGCGGCCGGCTTGGGCGGGCTGCGGTTCTGGTTTGGCTGCAGGTTCACCAGCGCCGCGCGCGCCTGGAGCGTGAAGTTGCGAATCTGGCGGCGGCTCATCGCGTTTCTGAGCAGCGGCGACGCCGTCTTTTTGAGTGCCGCCAAGTTGGCCCACTGGCGGCGCTCGTAAGCCGTACCCGCCTGGAAAACCAGTGACGTGATGCGCGTCTGCAGGTTGGCGTTGGTGAGCTTGGCGGGCGGCGAGGGCGTCAGGGCCGGGGCCGCCTTGATCACCGGTGCCGGGGCGCCCTTGAACGGCTTCCAGACATTCTCGCGCATGATATTCTTGGGGGCGATAGAGGCCGCCGTAAATTCCACGTTGCGCAGACGGGCCGGCTTGCCGCGCTCCACTCTGAAGTTGAGCCGGCGGCGCAGGATCTTGCTCAGGAACTTGGGGCCCATGTTGGGCGTCTTGTTGGCCGCCACCTGCACCTCCTTGTTCCACTTGGTGCGGTTGGTCTCAAGCTTCTGGATGACCGATGGCGAGAGGATGGGCCGGTACCTAGCCAAGAGCGCCTTGGTCACCTGCAGGGCCTCTTTCTTGTACTTTTCCTTCTGGGTCTTGGCCGGGTCCTTGATATTCATCTTGCGCGCCTTGACGTAACCAAGCAGCTTGGCCACCTTGCGAACAGTCGCGTTGTAGTTGAACTTGAGGTTCGCCTTTTTGCCCTCCGGCATGTGGCCGAGCTCGCCCTTGAAGTTGCGAGGCACCCAGTGCACCGGGATGGCGCTCATAAAGCCGGCATCCTTCGTCAGGGATATGCTGCGGAACTGCGGGGCGGTGCCGTACTTTTCGTCGAGATATTCAGCGGCGCGTGCAAACGGCCACTGAGCATACGCCTTGCTCTGCATACCGGTGATCTTGGCAAGTAGCACCGGTTCGACACGGATAAAATCTGCAAACCCTTTACCAGTAAGGAGGTGGATGGGGATCGCGGTGTACTTGGGGATCACCTTCCCGTTAGCGTTCCGCATATTAGAGTTGGTCGGCATCTTGTTGTTCAGGTTCACACCACCCTCGCGCGTAAACTCGTACATCGAGCCAAAGTCGGACGCCTCGCCAGCCGCAAAGTACAGCTCGACGATCGGCACCTGACCCCACAACTCGAACGACCACTTGCGGACCAGAGCCGCCGCCTTGCGCAACTGCTGAGCCTCCGCCGCCGCCGCCGCAGTGTCCGTCTTGCCCCAACCTTTCTTGAGCTCGACGATGACCCATCTGCCTCGCTTGCCGGCCCGTGGAGGCTCGCACGCGATATAGTCGGGGTCGATGAAGTTGGTGCCCTTGCCGATGCGCCACGCGCGCGCATCACCGTATCTGAGCTCGACCGACGCAAAGTGCGCCTTGTTAAAGTGGCCGCCGTGCTTCATAATTTTCTTGAGCGTCGCCCGGCCCTTTTCCAGAAAGTCGACGTTGATCGGCGAGTACTCTGGATTCTTTTCGTAAAAGGCGGCGCGCTGCGTGGCGGTGATTTTATCACCGTACTTGGCCTTGAGCGCCTTCTGCCCGGCGGCGTTGTCATCCTTGACGCGCTGGATATCGGCGTCAGACAGGTTGTTCAAGTGGCCGTAGATGCTCTGCGCGTCCAGATCAACCACCTTGAAGGGGTTGGGGAACAAGGCGCCCTTGCCTTCGTAAGCGTCGCCCTCACGCACCTCGAGGCCCGACTTTTTGCCGAGCTCGGCAACGCGCTTCTGAAGCGCCAGGGACGGGTCCTGATAAGCTGGAACCTTCAGAGGCTCCCAGAACTTGTTGAGCGCCGTGTCCGTGATGAAGAGCCGCGGCTTGGTCGCGGCGTTCCGCGCCGTGGTCCGCGCGAAAAGGGCCATTATTATTTAGCCATCATTTTTAATGAGCCCCTGGGACGTCCTTGGACTCCCGCCCGGGGCGCCACCGGAGGAGATCAAAAAAGCGTACAAGGCTCTGGCCAAAAAGCACCACCCCGATAAAGGCGGCGATCCTGAAGAGTTCAAACGCATAAACAAGGCGTACGAGGAGGCCCTGAACCCTCCGCCGCAGATGCCCGACTTTTTCCACCAGCCGCAGCACCAGCAGATTCGCCGAGGCAACAGCGCGTGGACTGTCAAGGTGGCGCTCGAAGAGGCGTACAGGGGCTGTGTACGGCACATCAAGGTGACGATCGAAAAGACGTGCTTCGCGTGCTGGAAGTCCTGTCCAGCGTGTCAAGGCACGGGCCAGATGGCGATGTTCCCATTCATGCTCATGCCGTGCGTGACGTGCCGAGGCGCATGTGGGGCGGGCGACGGGTGTGCAAAGTGCCAACATAAAAAGAAAATACTGGAGAATTTCCAGCTCAACATAAACGTGCCAGCGGGGTGCGAGGACGGACACCAACTCGTGGCGCAGGGACTAGGCGAACAGGCAAAGGGTTTGCACGATATACCAGGCGATCTCATCATTACAGTAAAGGTCATGGAGCATCCAGTCTTTCTGCGTGAAGGAAAGAATCTAATAATTCTCAAAAAGATTTCCTTCGAAGATTCTGTGAATGGCTTGGTGTTCGAGGTGCCGCACTTTGACGGCGGCTTCAAGGTGAGCACGAAGGACTGGGGCGTGCTGGACCCGCGGCGCGACTATGTGGTCCAAGGAAAGGGTCTGAAGGGTGGCGACCTGCGTGTAGGCTTTGACATTATCTACCCAGGGCCTTCAGAGCTTTACTGCTGTCATAAGTATGGAAGTGACTGTGTTAATACCGGTGATGGTCACAGTGTCACTAGTAACGTGCAGTAACTCCGCCACGTTGAACTGGGCATGATGGAATGCCATATCGTTTATTGTCGATGGCATAATACCCAAGGCGGCGCCGCGAATTAAGTGCTTTTTTATAAATCTGCTGGAGCCTACGGCGCGTTTGAACGTTCTAGATCTGCTGACGCGGCGGAGACATATTTTGACGTGCGTACACGTGATCGCCATACTATTACACGATATTTTTCACAGGTCCGCTGAGCTCAAGACTCGCTTTCTTCCTCCTCCTCTTCCTCCTCTTCGGCGTAGTTGGCCCGCGCCACCTTGAGGGCGTGGGCCTTGGCCGTCTTGGCACTCACCTTGAACTCCTCGTTGTTGAGCTCGCTATCATAGACCTGCTTGTAGATATCAGAGGCCTCGAGCTTCTTCTTGAGCTCCGCGCGGACCTTCTTCAGCTTCAGCTTCAGGCGCTCCTCGCGGGCAATCATAGAGGAAATAGAAGGCTCCATAGCTTTTGTTTGCTTTGAGAAACTTGTGACTTTTCGACCCGTGGTGGACACAAAACTCAAATTGCCGCCAACTCAAGGGCACTTTTGTTCACCTTGATTGCAGCGGGCAGCACTTTCTTAAAAGCTTTATTAGCATTTTCTACAGCGCGTAACCGTGCGTTGTTGGTTGGCGTCGCCGGGACGCCGCCCATGTTGTTTCTGAGTTGGTTCTCTAGCGCCGCCGCGTTCGGGTTCACGGGGATGTTGGGGATGTTCTGGCCGGGCAGGTTGACATTCAACCGCCTCTGGGCCTTGTAAGCCTCTGAATTGTTTCTATACTTACTCAATGCGTTTATAAGACGGTTGGTATTTATAATGGGAGGACCACGGGTGTTGGACATATTTATACAATTATGAAACATTAAAATTCAAGTGCCGCCTGACGTCGTCCATAACCTCTTCGGGTAGGTTGGTGGCTCTCTGGAGCGCGCGCAGCTTTTGGGCGCGGTCCTCATCGTTGCAGCGGCGCGCCATGTCCACCAGCCACTGATGCGTCTCCTCATCCTCAGAGTCCCGCGCGGCCCGCCAGATCTTGTCGTTGATGAAGTTTGGCGCGAGCGACCAGCCGCGGCAGACCATACCAAAGGCGCGGCGCATCACGTGCTTGATCTGGTCGTCATCACCTGGCTCGTAGATGACAGTGAACTCGCCCTCGCGCGTCATGCGTATGAGCTCCTTGACGGGGTTGAGCACGTGGCGCATGCTCCAGGGTATGTACCGGATACCAAGCGGAACTTCACGGGCCATGTAGAAAAGGTTGCACGACAGGTCGGCAGTTCGGTCATCCTTCCAGTCATCCAGCTCGCCGTCATAGAACGCAATGTCAATGTCAATGTCCTTGACCCTGACGTTGAACACCTTGGTGATGTGATCTCCTGTGGTGAAGTAAGCGCCGTTCGACTCGGACTGGACCACCACCTGGCCGGGGAACTTCATGCCAAGGACGCGCAGAAAGTGATCGACGCGATGGTCCTGGGACTCGGGGACCATGATGTCGATGTCGTTCGGCGTTTTGTCACCGTGACACACGACGTCACGGATCCAGCCGCCATAGATCCAAAAGTTGTAAGAAAGCGCAAGGTCGATGATTGTGTCCGTCATTCGTCTTGACAATCAAGAGTCCTTTTTCTCTAGCCGCTTGTCCGCCGCCGAGGCGCTCATTTCCTCAACTTGGTCCCAAGCCACCTTGCAAGCCTCCACGTCATCGCTCTTGCACACCTGCCAGGCGTGGTCGATGGCCTTTTTGAGCGGCGCCTTGGGAAGGCCCTTGGGCTTTTTGATAGGAGGCTTCCACCCTTTGGGCATGGGGGCCATTTCTTCACAGCGGATCATCATTACTATAAAAAAATAAAGTTTTGTGTCCACCTGGAACGCAATAAAGAGACTAGGCTTTAACTACGAAATGAAGGAGTTCCGTATCAACGCGTCCGAGGTTGCCGCCTTGATAGGGAAAAACAAGTTCAAGAGCGCTTCAGAGGCGTGGCTTGACTTTTGGAAGCGCAACAGCCCCGAGACCTTCACGGGCAAAACCGTAAATGACGTGGCACAGGACGCTCTAAACGCCGCCCCCAAGGCCATACAGGCCATCTTCTATGATGCCTATGGCAAAAAGGCGGCCAACTCGTCCGAGGCCCAGGCCAACTTCACACAGGCTGCTCAGCAGATTGCGGCTCGGACGGATATATCGGAGGAGGACAAGGCAAAGGTGACTCAGTATATGAAAAGCAAGGTCTATACAACACACGGGACGCGTACCGAGGACCGAACGGCTCTGCTAAACCCGAACTGGAAGAAAGACCCCCGGACTCACAAGCTCAGCATCTACGAGACTCCAGAGGCCAACTTTGTCATAGTGGGTAAGATTGACCGTATTGACGAGACCGAGGAGACGCTCATCGAGATCAAAAACAGGGCTCGGGGTCTCTTCAAGCGGGTTGCTGAGTACGAGAATATCCAGGTGCAGGTGTACCTTCAGATGCTGGATCTTCAAAAAGCAAAGCTCGTTGAACAGTACAACGAGGAGGTGGGCATTGATCTGATATTCCGGGATGACGACTTGTGGGAATTGGAGATTCTACCAAAGCTGGTGCAGGTGTGTATGCGTTTTCACGCGGAAGTAGTTTCGGCCGGGCAGGGTCCTGCCAGCGCTTGAGAAAGCCCTTGAGGCGTTCAGACATACAGTTTAATGTTCACTCATCCTTATTTACCCATGCATCGCCCCGCGCAAAGTCCTCAAAAGTAATTGCCAGACAATCGTCGCCCTCAATGTCCCGCGCCATCCACCCCTCCCCCGGTGTGAACTCCTCCACAACTGCAGACACGTAGGTCGTCTTTTTCTTGTGGCGGTGAGCGACGGTGACGCGCTTGCCGACCAGCGACTCGAACCACGACTCGTAATCATCCACGACGCTGGCGAGATCATCGCGCTCCTTGACAAGCTCAATGACAGCCTCGATAGCGTCCATACTGGTATACAAGGCTTGGCATTTTTTATCTGCGTTTACAACAAGGATGCTCGTTCAGACGAGCGAGACGTGTTGGCTGTACACGATATTAAACGGCCTCCTACTGTCCAGCAACGGGCAGAAGCTTCTGTACAAGCACCTCATGGCGGTCGAGCGGTCTATGACGGCCGCCGAGCGGGCGTACTTTTATAGCACCGCTTCACCATCCTGCCCAGGGTCAAACTTGAAAAGAATTAATAAAATGTTTTTTTGGAAATTCTTCGACAGATATGTGTGTGCACTCGGTGGGCCACGCAACGCCGCCAACGCGCCACGCAAGTCGGCCAACTTGCTCATGCACGTGGCGAGCATCAGCCCTACCAAGCGGCACGAGCTGCAGCACGTCGGTGGCGTCGGGATCTACGAGCTCCCCAAGATTCTGCGCAACATTGGCGTGCACGACTTTAGCGTGGTCAAGCGCACGGGGAGCACGCTTCTGGGCCGGGCCACTGACGAGCTCATACTGATAGACGGCCACGTCCCTCCGTACGACATCGAGCGCACGCTTTACCGGGGCCGCTCGCGCGCGCCGTACGACCTCACATACGCCTCTGTGATCATAGGCGACACGACCGCCAAAAAGTATCACGCGGTGTGCGCCTACATGGTCCACGACCAGGGCTACATATTCGACTCGAACTTTGGGGGCCGCGTGTACAAAGTCAACTGGCTCAAGGCCAGGAACCTTTATAAGGCGGCGAACATAATAGTCGATCAGTACAGGAATATGCTGAAAAACCCAGACCACGTGAGCTTGGACTACCTGGTGTATACCAACCGGCAGATGATGCAGGGCGTGGCGCCCGCGTGCCGCCGCCCAGACTTTAACAAGGTGCGGCCGGTGCTCAACAAGGTGGCGACGAAAAGTGCAGTGAGCGCCGCCGTGCGGAACATGCGCAACTCGGGTTACCTCATCCCCAATGCAGATCTGAAAAAGTATTTGAACAATAGATTTGCTCCACCAGTGGCCAGAAGACTTTTCAATTGAACATGTTAGTGTAGAACCCGCTCAACTGCAGACCAACATGGGCTCCAGCAAACTTCAAAAATAAAATTAAAAACTGTTTGTAAACTTCCTTGGGTGGACGACCACGCGTGAACCCAATGTAGAAAAGAGGCGCAGCACCTGCAAAGCTTATCAATAGGACTTCCAGTGCAAACTGAAGGGGGTTTCTACGGATAAAGGACGTGTCGCGGACGGTGACGGCAAAGTATACGAGGACAAGAGTTGCTATAATTCCACCGATAAAGATCAACTGTTTGAGCTGCTTGAAGGCTCGCTGACCGGCATCCATCTTGCTATCTGCTGCTATATTATTACCGGCCCCGGCTGCTGAGCTTGGCCTGCAGGCGCGGCAGGCGCTGCTTCTGGAGTCGGGCCGCGGGCAGGCGGCGCGGGGGCTCGCGGCCCTGGTTTTTGGCGCCTAGGTGGCGGTCGCTGAAGTAGCAGTCGTCTTCAAGGACTAGGTACTCTAGTTCCTCGTTATCTAGGCGCTCGGACTTGAGGAACCGACCTGTGCGCTCGAGATCTACGAGCTCGCACAGGAGGTCCTTGCGGATATGGCGCTTAATAAACTTGGGCACCTCCTCAGACTCTAGGAGACCCTCGTAGTGCTCGAGGGCCTCGCCGATAGCCTCGGAGACTATCTCATCTTGACGCCCCGTATAAGCCACCTCAGCCCACTCCTCGCGGCGCTTGCTAAAGCCCTTGAAGTAGATAGGCGCCCGGCACATAGGGCAGCCCTCGCCAGTACCCTTTTCATACCAGGTCTTGACGCACCCGTGGCAGAACACGTGGCTGCAGCGCAGGGTGCAGCGGGCGTTGTCGTTGTAGCAGACGGCGCACTCCATTTTTGTTTGCTTTGAACTTGGTGTCCACTGAGATGGCGTGCTGGACACAAAACTTAAAAACTTGAGACCCTAATATAGTATGTTGGTAGCCCCACCCCCTATCCTTCCTAAGATATCAACCACCGATGAGACGGCCCGTAAGTTCTATACACTGCACCACCGTGCCAACACCGCCTTCTGTATACCAAATCGCAAACAGAAGATGGCGATACTCTCCTTTGATAAGCTCAATGACGTGCACGTCATGGGGCATATGATCGAAAGCCACGTCAACCGCCTCCACGAGTGGCCAGAGGTTGACGAGGACGAGAATATGAAAATTTATATAGGTAGTAAGCTCCCGCTAGAGGATGAGCTGAGGATGCTGTCAGTCATCGAGTGGAGCATGGACGAGCTCAAGCTCCTGTGCGCCTCGAGCTACCTGGACTTGCTGCACGTGGAAAAGTTGCACAAGACTGATGCTGGTTACGCAATTGCCGGCAACCGCTACATATTCGAGGGCAACCAGTTGTTTTACGCGACGATACTCAACCAGTTGTACGAGAAGGAATGAAGGCACCGCTCGTCAGCACGGCTCGGGCATACGCCATACCGAGCACAAAGTGGATATGAGGCCAGTCCAGAGCGTCCTGGACCGACAGCAAGATGCCCATGGGGTTGGCGTTCACCTCCTTGACAAAGTCGTGGCCCTTGTCGATCGTCTTACCGAGCGTCATCATGTCACGGAGCCAAAGCACGTGGCTCTCCTTGGTTGGGTCGAACGCCTTCAAAAAACGGTTGGTATTCGTCTCAGCCATTTATTTTTAAATGTCCACTATTTTTAAATGTCCACAAAAAAGGGATTTGTCTACAAGTCGATCGACTTTGCGAAAGTTGCATCGGTCAATCCCAAGTGGTACTACAACTGGGGCGGGTCGCGCAGCTTCGGTGACGACCCGTCGCTCCCGTTCACGCCTATGAAGTGGGGCAAGGGCACGGGCCTACTCCAGTGCGACTCGACCGAGGTGCTGGGCTTTAACGAGCCGGACCGCCCCGATCAGTCCAACATGACGCCCCAAGACGCCCTGGCCCTGTGGGACGAGCTCGTCAGGTCGGGCAGGCGTATCGGGAGTCCCGCGATGGCCGGGAACCCCGTCAAGCCCGGGAGCTGGCTCGAGCAGTTCAGCGGGCCGTACGACTTTGTGTGCCTGCACTGGTACGCCCCGCCGAACGCTGCGGCGTTCCTCAAGTGGCTGGACGACGTGCACGCCAAGTTCCAGAAGCCCGTGTGGGTCACCGAGTTTGCGGTGGCGGACTGGAACAACAAGGCGCCGGGCGGTTACCCGCTCGAGGACGTCAAGACCTTTATGGACCTCGCGTGCAGGGGTATGGACGCGCGCCCTTTCGTCGAGCGCTACTCGTGGAAGACGCGGACTACCGATGACGTGCACATGGGCACGAGCGCGCTCTTTAACACTGACGGTTCGCTGACGGACCTCGGGAAGGTGTATAAAAATATCTGATAATATCATGACTCTTAGGGACGTCCTAAGGACCAGACTGGCTATGGCAACCGCCAAGGCTGTGCCGACCATCATTCCCAACGCACCGCTTACGAGCAGTGCGCGTTGGGAAAGCTGGGTCAAGAAACTTGTAGAAAACTTTTACAAAAGATATTGGTTCTACCACCCAGTGAAGTGCGCCCAAGGTGTGTTCGCCAGACAGCCTGTACGTCGCGGCCAAGTCGAGACGTACACGTGTCCTGGTGGAACCAAACAACAGTTTAAAAGATTTTTGTCAATGAATAATTTTTTCAAATATGGTTACGGCAGAGGCGGTGAGTTTGCACAGGGCTTTCTGACCATCCTCCGACGCAAGGGTGTCCGGAGCCGCATAGTCCTCGGCTACTGGCACGGGGCGAACGCGCTCTGGGTCGAGGCGTGGCACCCCTGGAAACGCAAGTGGATCCCGCTCGACCCTGCTCACCCCCATGGCTATGGCAGAAAGTTTCCAAAAAACAAAATGACAGTCATTGCGCTTGAAAAGCCCAACGGTGACTTTATAAACAGAACCGCCTTCTACAAGTGCAGGAGCAAGTGGTGCATACCGACGCCGATGCCTACATGCTACAGGGGCAAGGTGGGACGAAGCTGCTCTTGGAACCGCCCAGAGCCTGCTTGACGCCAGCCGCCATGTCGCTGAAAATCTTCTGGATCTTCAGCTCTAGGTTACCAGCCGAGGAAGCGGCGCCCGGAGCGGCAGCCACGGCGCTCTTCACTGCGGGGGTGGCGGCGGACACGGCGGGAGCGGCGGCGGACGCCACTGCGTTTGCAGCAGCCGCAGGGGCATTCATGACGTCAGCGAAAGACGCCCGCTTGCCCATGAGCATCCATAGTGCGATGGCGGCAAGCACGAGTATTATCATATCCTGGGTCTTCATTTATTGTTTACAAACATTATTCTTCCTCCTCTTCCTCTTCCTCATCGGTTTCAAACTCTTCCTCATCAGCCTCGATGTCATCTTCCTCCTCGAGGTCTTCGTCCCCTGAAGTGGTTTCGTCCTCCTCTTCAGAGGGTGCATAGTCGTCGTCCGAGCTCGCCTTGTAGTAGTCGCCCTCTTCGTTGATGCGGAAGCCAATGTCCGCCTCGTCATCGAGGTTGAGGTACTCGCAAATACTCTCGTCGTCAATTTCGTAGACGTCCTCCTCGTAGCGGAAGAGGTGGCTGTTATCTGCGACGGGGCTTAGGTACTTTATAGTGTGCGTGCCATTTTTGCTAGAGACGATCTTTGCTAGAAGCGGCTTGGGCTTGCGGGCGCCGACATCTGTCCACACGCGCACGAGACTCATTGATAGACTGGTTTAAAATTTGTTTATCTGATTTCACGCGCTAACACTTCCACTTGAGTCCGCAGCCCTTGCAAGTCACGTAGGTGGTCATCGGCTCGTCTGCGCTGCGAGTCTGCATCTGGTAGTAGGTGGTTTTCTTGGACTGGCACTTGCGGCACTTGAACATCCCGTCGTAGTCATCCTCTTTTGCCTTGTTGGCCTCGATCATAAGCTCCTTTTCCTTGAGCTTGTACTCGGCCTGTGCCCAAGGCCCGTCTGGCCAGAGCTCCTCGGCCTTCATAAAGGGCAAGTCCGAGCTCTGGAACTCCTTTTTCACTAGTAGCCTGTACATGAGCTGCGGCCACACCTTGAGGCCCACAACTACCCGGCCGTCGACAACCTCTAGAAGGACCTGCACCTTTTCCTCTTTGGTGCGGGCAAGTTCCCGTAGGAGGTTGACCGCCTTATTCTTGTAGCGCCACCGGAAAAACCAGTTTTCCCAAGCCGGCTCATCCGCCTGCCGCCTAGTCTCGTCCTTGGCCCACTTATAGACCATCTTTTCTATGTTTTTGGCATAGGGGCGCTCGGGCACAACCTCCGCAAACTTGGAACGGCACCAGTCGCGGAGATCCATACTTGCTTTTGGCGTGAAAAACCCTATGATCATGGGGGCGCGGTGGGAAAAAAACTCTTTTTCTTTAGTAGATATGGAGTCGGTGCTTACTATGGTCCTAGCACTGGGAGTTGCTGGGACCGCTATAAGAGTACTGCCTATGCAGGAAAATTACGTTTTTGAAACGCCCGCCGCCCCAGTCCAGGGCAAGGCTCTTGACGAGCTGGACGGCGTGACCAAGGCCAAGGTGGTCACGGGCCTCGTGGAGGACACGCGGGTCAAGACGGCCCGGCCCAAGCCAGGGCCTCCTCCGCCACCTGATCGCGAGATCGTACAGGACACGCGCATACTCACCGCAACGCCAACGCCTGACAAGCCCGGTGAGCCGTTGACCAATTACACGGGCAAGGTGCCGCCGCCGACAAACGCCCGAGCATCCGACGATGCCGCCAAGAAAGACCTCAATCTCCAAACGCCGCCACCTCTCATGGCCACGCCCAAAGCCCCGAATGACCCGGCGCTCGCAGCCGCCCAGTACAGACAGGCACAGCTCAGTGCCCAAGCGTCAAATCCATCCCCTCCACCGCAGGGCAGTACAGCAGCGAAATAGACTTTTCGTGAGCATCAAGCTGTGCAAACCACTGGGCGCACTTGGCCGCCGCCAAGCCCGTCTCGGCCCTCGTGACGATCGACACGTCATTGCCACGACCGAACTGGACCTCCCACATCTCGGGGTCCATTTCAGTTGCGTACCAGTCCGACAGGTTCACGTTGTTGAGCACGGAGATGGCGTCCGCCTCACTCGCGGCCCAAACCTCGGTACCGTGCTTGAAAGTCCAGCGCGACGTGTACTTGACCACATCGGGCTCGATGGCCGGCGGCATATTCATACACGGACTGAAAAGCCATGAGATCATTTAGCCTTGCGAGTAATTCCTAGTTTGCTCTCTAACTTGCTTTCAGCTCGCTTAAGAGGCTTTTCACGTTTCAGTTTGATATCATCACCCGGTACAGTTGGCGCGGTAACCACAGAACCTGGATTTGTAATCATAGGGTGTATGTACTTTTCATAGGGTATGAATACCGTAGGGTGGTGCTCACCGGACCTGAACTGCTCAATTGTCAAGTTGCCGCCAAAAATTGCGAGCGCTTGGCGCTTGGGTGCAGGCTTGAGCGGCGTGTACTTGCCAAAGGCGTGCTTCCGCATCAGCGCAATGTACTCTTGGATCTCACCGGACCGCGATGTATTCATGTCGAGCGCATAACCCTTCAGACATTCCCAGGAACAAAAGTTTCCAGTTGTTGTGAAACGTTTCAACCTGTCGTCATACTTGTATGGAAGGTGAAGAGGTTCGCCGGGAAGGGCGTGAACGCACCACCAACATACAAGAGCCATAAAGACTAATATATATATTTATTTAATATGCTTTTAAGCATTGATGTCGGCATCAAGAATCTTGCAATGTGCTTAATTGATCCGAAAACAAAAAGAATTCATCACTGGGAAGTGGATGGCGTCCCGCCGCTTCACAAGGATGGCTTGTACAAGTGCTTCAACAGGCACCTCAAGGAGCGCCCGTGGGTCCTCGAGGCCCAGACCGTGCTCATCGAAAAGCAGCCGGACAGAAACCGTGGCATCAAGTCGGTCGAAAACTTCCTGCACGCTTACTTTGTCATCAACGACAAGGAGGTGATCATCTATGACGCGCGCTTCAAGATCCCGGACGTGGCTGGTCCCGGGCGCGCCAAGTACCTCGAGCGCAAGGCGGCGTCCATCGAGCGCGCCCGAGCCTTCATCGACGGCGTCGGCCTTAACAAGTACTGGGTGCCAATTTTCGACAAGCACAAGAAAAAGGATGACCTTGCCGACACGGTCATGCAGGCGCTGTCATTCATCGACAAGGCGCCGCCAGCTGACGCACCCAAGAAAGCGGCGAAAAAGCAGTCGCCTCGCAAGCCCACTGAGAATCAGAAGATGACCAAGTACTCCAAGGCCAACTTGGCGTGGTTGCTCAAGACGGGTGCGAAGCAGGATGCACGGTTCCTCAAAGACCTCAAACGCTATTATAAGGACGTGGACGAGCTGAAGCGCGAGTATTCCTTATAGGAACTGGAATTGGAATTGGCTGGGGTTTTGCAAGAATGTTTCCCATATAAAAAAACAAAACAAAAGAAAATCAAATGGCAGTCCGTCTCGTGGATCACATGGGCAGTGATTCGGCGATCGTGGATGCAGCCCGCGTGTCATATGCCAAAGGCACCAAGACGGTGAGTGACGATCGTGCACTTATCCGCTACTTGATGCGCCATCGGCACACGACGCCGTTCGAGATGGTCGAGTTCAAGTTCCGCATCGTCTGCCCCATCTTCATCGCGCGTCAGTGGATGCGCCACCGCACCGCGAGCGTCAACGAGATTTCCGGGCGGTACTCGGTTCTGGAGGAGAATTTCTTCCTGCCCACGCACCTGCGGACCCAGTCCAAGACCAACCACCAAGGTAGCGAGGCGCCGATGGAGGACGACGAGCTGCTCGTGCTCAAGCAAAAGGCCTCCTGTGACCTTGCGTTCCACGTGTACAACGATCTGCTGAGGCACGGGTGTTCGCGCGAACTGGCACGGACGCATCTGCCATTGAGCACGTACACCGAGTTCTACTGGAAGATCGATCTGCACAACCTCCTGCACTTTCTGAAGCTGCGCATGGACGATCACGCACAAAAGGAGATCCAGGACCTCGCCAAGCAGGTTTACGAGCTCATCAAGCCGATCGTGCCACTCGCTTGCGAGGCGTTCGAGGACTTTGTGCTCGGCGCAGTCACCTTCACGCGTGTGGAGATAGAGGCCCTACGTGGTAACGGTTTGGTCCAAGCTCCACCGGCCATTCCAGGCAAGGGTGAAAATAAGGAGTTTGAGGAAAAGTTAAAAATCTTTGGATAATATATGAATGTGGTTCTTATTACTTGTTGGAGTTGTTCTATTCTCCTTACTTTACTTGAAAAACAAAAAGGACCGTGAATCCCAGGTGACCCCGGCCGCCCCGGAGGCCCCGGCGGCTCCCAAGGCTCCGGAGCCCCCTATCGCACTTGACTTTCAACCACAAACGTGCCCTATGGGATTTTCATTCATAGAAGGGCAGTGTGAAGCCGACTGTCCACCTGGTCAAAAAAAACTAAACGGCGTGTGCGTCATCGGTAGCGCACAAGGACCGACCGCCAACTTTCTTTATAAGGACTGTCCGGTGGGTATGAGACCAGATGGCAACGATGCTTGCATTCTAGATGAGCAGGTCCAGAAACTCACTTCGACGCCAAGACAGTGCCCACCTGGCACGAGCATGGTGAACGGCGCATGCGAGGCCGACTGCCCGGACGGTTCTAAAAAAATAAATGGAAAGTGTTATTCTCCGGCAGTCACCGACCTTTCCAAAGACTACTCTTTCAAAGATTGTCCAGAAGGCATGTCGGTCGAGGACGGCTTTTGCGTCATAGGTGAGAAAGTGACGCCTCAGACTCCCAAACCCAAGACGTGCCCACCTGGTTTCTCACTTGTTGGAAACAATTGTGAACAAGATTGTACAACCGGGTACAAGAAGATTGACGGCAAGTGTTACCCAACCTCTGTAGACACAATTATTAAACAAAAACTTTTCAAGAATTGTCCAGATGGTTTCAGAACAGACCCCCTGACTTGTCAAAGGGATGTCCAAGTGAAGCGCGTGGACGGCGAGCAAAAGGCGTGCCCGACCGGATGGTCCCAGAGCGTCGCCGGTCCTGGTGGGATGTGTATGAAAGATTGTACGGAAGGTTACAAAAAGTACGCGGGCCTTTGCTATCACCCGAGCGTCGACACAGCGTTGCTCATCAAGGGACCTTCCTATAAAGGCTGCCCGGCCGACTTCCGGACTGACCCTCTCACGTGTCAGAAGGATGTTCAAGTGAAACGCGTTGATGGCGTGCAAAAGTCATGCCCGGCTGGTTGGTCTCAGAGCGTCGCAGGACCTGGTGGTATGTGCCAGAGGGATTGCCCACCTGGTCAGAAAAAGTACGGTGGTATTTGCTACGACCCTGCCGTGGACACTAACCTGCTCGTCAAGGGTTACTCGTACAAGGGGTGCCCGAACGGTTTCCGGACGGACCCAGTCACGTGTCAGAAGGATGTGCAAATCAATCGCGTCGCCAGTGCACAGAAGACGTGCCCACCCGGTTGGTCCCAGAGCGTCGCTGGACCGGGTGGGATGTGCCAACAGGATTGTACGGATGGGTACAAGAAATATGGTGGCATCTGTTATCATCCTAGCGTCGACACCAACTTGCTTCTAAAAACGTATAGTTATGCCGGATGCCCTGCGGGTTACCGTACAGATCCAGTCACTTGCTTCAAAAATGCAGTCTGTAGTACAAACTGGTGCCCTGGAAAGTGGAGTTGGGGTGTGTGCAAGCCGGCCAGCACATCGTGCAGCGGCCCTCACACAACGAGTCGAGCAAAGAGTTGCCCAGCCGGTTACAGAGATAATGGCGCCGGTTGTACAGCCGTCAGCAAACCCGCGCCCGCATCCAAGCCCCTCCTGGAAGTGGGCCAGTGCACAAATCCAGCCACACCAAATGGAGATGGTGGTATGTGTTACGCCAATTGCCCCGCAGGTTTCGCCAAGTCCGGACCGGGCGAGTGCCGTATTAATGCTCAGACGCTCTCTAGAGAAAAGTACTGCCCTCCTGGTTACGTGGACAGAGCTGGTATGTGTTATGCCGTCTCTTCACCGGCACCCGAATCGAAGGCCCTTTTGGATGTTGGTCAGTGCACGGATCCGGGCAAGCCGGTGGGTGACGGCGGCATGTGTTATGCAAACTGCCCAGCAGGTTTCAAAAAGTCCGGGCCAGGCGAGTGTCGCATGGACGCTCAGACTCTTTCGCGCGAGCCGTATTGTACAGAGGGATATGATCTCAAGGCTAGTATGTGCTACGCCGTATCCAAGCCGCCTCCAGATTCCAAGCCTTTGCTCAATGTCGGCGAGTGCAAAAACACCGCCTTTCCGAATGGAGACGCTGGCATGTGCTATCAGAATTGTGCCGATGGATTCAAAAAGTCTGGACCGGGTGAGTGTCGCATGGATGCAGAGACGCGGCCGCGTGAAAAATACTGTCCAGAAGGCTACGATGAAAAATCCGACGCGTGTTACGGCAAGGTGGGCCAGCCGCCGATCGTCAAGCCGCTCGTTGAAATTGGAGAGTGCAAGGACCCATCCGCAACTTTCGCAGAGGATGGGTCGTGTTATCCACCGTGTCCGGAGGGCGAGACGCGTGAGCCGGGTGGCAAGTGCAAGAAAGCCAAGGTTTCAAAGCCGCGTGAAAAGTTTTGCACGAGCGGTTACGTCGACCAGAACGGTAAGTGCGTCGCTGATATCACAGCTGTTCCCAAGATAGACGACGTCGAAAAGGTGGGTGTGTGCACGGTCGGAAACGCAGAAGGTCGTGAGTGTTGGCCGGAATGCCCTGAGGGCTTCAAAAAGACGGCGACCGGCGTGTGCACAAAGGCGCAAGAGGTTGCTAAACGCGAAAAATACTGTCCAGAAGGATATGACCAATCAGGGGAAATGTGTGCCGTCAAGATGGGCACAGTACCTGAAAAGAAAGCCCTCACCGAGGTGGGTGTTTGTAAAGATCCAGAGTTTAGTATCGCAAGCGACGGCAAGTGTTATCCTAAATGCCCCGCAGGGTACGAGCCAGATACTCCAGGCACATGTAAAAAGATTTAAAATGTTTATAAAGTAATAATAGCCATGCCCCCCTCGTGGGTGTGGCTCGTGCTGTTAGTAACGGCGTTGACTATAGCGGTCCGAGTTTTTTTGACGAAAGGTTCAGGGGGCGGGGCGAGCGCCAGCGTGACGCCTAAGGTTTCAGCGGATGCACTCAAAACAACGAGTGATATAATAGCCAAGACTGGGTTCAATGAGACTGGTCCGACAACTACCAAGACCGAAACCAACCCATCAACCGGTGCGATTACCACGACCACTACGGACGACAAGGGCAAGACCTTGGCTGTCACCACCTCCAAGGATGGCGCGAGCACCACTACGACCGTGAAGGATGACAAGGGCAAAGTCCTCGATGAGACCAAGACGAATTCCCTTGACACCATCAAGGCGCTCGCACCAACCCTCTTGATGAATATCGCCGCCGGCGAGGCTCGCGACCTCATACTCATCGGTGGCGCCAAGATCATCTCCAAAGCGTCCAAGGAGGTTTCGGAAAAGGGCGTCAAGTCTGCTCTTCAGCAGGGTGGCAAGGTGGTTTCCCGCCAGGGCGCCGATCTCGCTATGAAGTTTATGGGTTACGTCACCAAGGAGGGCGCCGAAAAGGCGGCTGCGGCTGCGGCCGAGACCGGTGTCCGCAAGGCGGCCAAGGAGGCGGCCGAAAAGGCGATACAAAAGGAGCTTGTAGACAACGCCGCCAAGTACGGTGGTAAAAAGGTGGCGGCTGAAGTCACTGAAAAGGCGGCCAAAGAGGCCCTCGAGCAAATTGGTCAAAAGGCTGGTAAAGAGGCGGCCGAAAAGCTGGCCAAAGAGGCGGCTGAAAAGGTGGCCAAAAAGGCGGCGACAACGGCCGCCGAGAAAGCAATTGCCAAGATGGGCGCGGCTGCTGCGGCCAAGATTGGCGCCAAGGCGGGTATGGCGGCCGCCAAGATGGGCGCCAAGGCGGGCATGGGGCCAGTTGGCTGGGCACTTATGGCGTTCGACGTGCTTTCAATGGCACTTGATATTGCCGGTTGTGGAGGTTTTCAGGAGGGGCCTTTCGATAACAAGACTTGGACAAAAACGCGCGACACCCTTATTGCGCAGGTGAAGGCGATGGTCGACGACTCGAATGCCGAAGGCGACGACCCCGTGCGTTGGCCGATCATCACCGGCCCCTTCGACAAGCTTGACTCTGCGACCCTGCAGACGCGTCTCATGGACAATGTCAAGGCGGCGCTTAAGGACCCTGAAAATGTCCACGTCAAGGCGGCCGTCACCAAACTCAAGGCGGCCATCGACGCCAAGACGATCACGAAAGAGGAGGAAATTGATGCTTTCATGGAGGAAAACCTCGACTTGGAGGCGATGCTTATGGCGTCGACCAAGCAGCTTTGCACCGACCTCAAGGGCAAGATCATCATGGACGCCGACAAGTTTGCAGGGTGCTCGTGGGCTGACCAGACGCAGTGCGAGGCGAGCTTCAAGTGGCCGATCGTCAAGGAGAACGAGAATGACCACTACTCGATCTGGAACAAGGAGAAAGGCGAGTGCAACAAGGATCCAGTTTCTCAGAACATGCGAGGCGTTTGCGAGGCTGCAGGATTTCCGTACAACAAGGAGACCAAGATTTGTGAACTTTCCAAAGACCACTGTTTGAAAAAGGGTATGCAGTGGGACGGGACGAATTGCAAACTCAACAAGGGACAGGAGGTTGCAGAGATGATGTTCGGCACGACCGTCGTACGCGGCCTCAACGCCCTTTATTCAGCCGACCAATACGAGCCGTGCCCACCTGGTTCACGGCCCGCTGGTGAGATTGCGGCACTGGCGGCTGGTGCATGCGGTTTGGCAACGGCCGGTGTCGGCATGGCGGCGTGTGGAGCATTGGTCGGCACATACCTCGGCCAGACGCTCTGCGCCGAAGACAAGTGTCCTGACGGCCAGGAAAAAGTGGCGGGCCTGTGCTACCCAGCCTGTAAGAAAGCCGAAAGCGCCGAGAAAAATGACTACGACAGCAAGGCGGATGGCATCACCGGTGCATACGTTCAGGGCATGTGCTATCGGTGCGACAAAGGTTACAAGAAAACCACGACTGGTATGTGCCAGCGCGAAAAGTGCCCGGCGGGACAGGAGCAGGGGAGCGCGCTGGGCGCCGGCTTTTGTTACAAGAACTGCAAGGAGGTGGCTGGCCCCGAGTACACGGAGAGCGACGGCGCGAGCATTTGCAAGAAACCTTGCCCGGCTGGCATGGTCACCGAGCCACTCACGTGTAGACGGCCACCAGAGACCAAGACGTCTGCGTCGGCCCAGAAGACGTGCCCACCCGGTTGGTCCCAGAGCGTCGCTGGACCGGGTGGGATGTGCCAACAGGATTGTACGGACGGGTACAAGAAATACGGCGGCCTTTGCTACCATCCGAGCGTCGACACCAACTTGCTTCTAAAAACATATAGTTATGGTGGATGCCCTTCAGGTTACCGTACAGATCCCGCCACTTGCTTCAAAGATGCAGTCTGTAGTACAAACTGGTGCCCTGGAAAGTGGAGTTGGGGTGTGTGCAAGCCGGCCAGCACATCGTGCAGCGGCCCTCACGCAACGAGCCGGCCAAAGAGTTGCCCAGCCGGTTACAGTGATAATGGCGCTGGTTGCACGGCCGTCAGCAAACCCGCGCCCGCATCCAAGCCCCTCCTGGAAGTGGGCCAGTGCAATGACGCGAGCAAGCCCGAGGGCTCTGGCGGCATGTGCTACCAGAAGTGCTCGGACTTTGGTGGCAGTTTCAAGCGGTCGGCGGTAGGTTTGTGTCAGATGGACCTTCTGGTTGAAGGGCGTACAAAGACGCGCAATCCAGAAGGGCCATTTTTGGTGGCCAAGCCTGCAGACCAGTATTCTCGTCAACCCACTGGAATTTCATATAAAGTTTTCCCAAAGAAACGTAAGATTCCGTTTGGTAAGGGTCCTAACGGTTGTTAAACCTTAGGCGGCGGGGCCGCCTGATCGTTCGGGTGCAGTATCTCCGTCTGCGGCGTCGCCTTTTGCTTTTTCAGAAGAAATTCATCATACTTGTTTGAAAACTCGTTGAGAATGTTGCGACCCTCCTTCCATATAACGAGTTCCTTGTCCGGGTTGTTCAACTCCTTGGCCTCCTTGACTTTGGCGTCGAGCTCATCGCTCAGAGATTTGAAGGTGGCGTCATACAGGGCCTTGCCCGCCTCTGGCGTCATGTTATCCTGGAAATCGGGCAAAGACGTGTAGAACGACCGTCTGCTTGTAAAAAATCTCCAGATCAAAAACAGAACTATGACAATAGCAGCACCGATGCCAGCCGACGGGGCGTGGAAAGCCATATTTACTTTTATACGTAGAAAATAATATGCTGAAAGTTGTGCATAATTTTTACAAAGATCCTGATGCGATGCGCCACATGGCCATCAACGCCAAATATGAGCTCATCAACTGGGGAAATTATATAGGCCATGATACTGTTGATCACATGATCATGACCTCCGAGCTGGAACAGAGAATACTAGAACTGTTTCCAGAAAGTTACTACAAAGTTACTTGTTCGCGTTTCAGAAGCGCCATAGAAGGAGATACTCACTTATCGTTTGTACATGTGGATTCGCCTGATAGAAGTTCAGGTTGGCATATACTGGTGTATCTGACGAAAGACTCTTCGATCGAGGACGGTATCGTTTTTTACGAAGATGTCGCGGGTGCAAAGCATACAGGAGTTCAGAAATATGCATATAATACAGCCGTCATAGTTGATTATTCGTATCCACATTCCTCTATGCATAAAACTGGTTATGGTGACTGTGTTTCTAATTCACGACTCTTGCATATTATAGAGATCATGGACACTCGCACTGCACACTATGAACAAGCATCCGTCGGGTCCAGTATTGGTGTATTTCTTAAGAAACATCCAGACGGCCGGAACAACGATACATAGCCCCTTGCGTACATTGAACCGTGTGCACGACCTAATGAACGGGTTGAAAAACTCCACGACTGCATCCGAGTCTTTCAAGAAAATATAAATGTTAAAATGTTTTCCAGCTTCGTTCTTCATAGGGATGCACTGATGGGGTGGGATGTACACGATCCAAAATTCAGCGCCTATTTGCAAATCGTTTATACCTGTAAAATAGTTGAACTCTTCAATATTTTTCAGATATTTCTTTATTATTGCTGTTAAAGGCTCGATAAGTTCTGGTATCGGTGCATCTATACATTGTATGGTCTTCATACCAGGTTCCAGGTCGAGATTCTCTAGTACAAAATCACAATCAACTGTAAACTCTTGGATGAAATCCATCACTTAAATAGTTTATTTACTATATGGTTATGATTCAAAACCTGATAATAGGCGCGGGTCCCGCTGGGATACAGATGGCTCACTTGACTAACGACCATCTCGTGGTTGAAAAGGCGGACGCTCCCTGCAGTTTTTTCCGTACTTTCCCGAGGCAGCGTAGGTTTATATCCATCAACAAGAGCAAAGATCGCAAGTACGACTGGAATTCTTTCATTGGACCGAACACCGACTCGCTCCGGGACTATTCTGAAATGCTGTACCCATCAGCAGATGACTACGTAACATATGTAGAAGAATTTATCAAGAAACATGACATACGAATTCGCTTCAACTTCGAGGTCAAGAGCATTGAAAAGAATGAAGACGGTTTCATCATAAACGGCGGAGAGTTGAAGGCGCGCCGAGTTTTCTTTGGGATCGGCGTCGCTCCCAGAGCACCGCCTTTCGAAAGGGGTTATACATATCATAATATGCCGCTCGACCCAGAAGTTTATAGAGGCAAACGAGTGCACATCATAGGTTCAGGAAACGCTGCATTAGAAACCGCCGACTATATTTCACCATATACCGACGTCACGGAAATTTGGGGGCGCAACGTCAACGCGTGGAAAACCCACTACCCTGGTCACGCCCGGAGTATAAATTTCACATCGATAGACAGTTACTATCTCAAAGCCAGAACTATACTCCATTTTACAGACGAGGATTCGTTCCCCCGATCTCAGCTATACCAAGAGGCGATGGAGTATATTCAGGGTCACCAGGATCATCTGGTAATATGGTGCATTGGTTTCGAGTTCAAATCGGACATCGTCAAAGATCTCGTCACCGTTGATAAATTTCCAGTATGCGACCACAACTTTGAAAGCACCAAATGCCCCGGGTTGTTTTTCATCGGAGCGGCGTCACAACACCATGACTATAAAAAGGGCACGTCTGCATTCATTCACGGATTTAGATACAATTGCGAGTATTTACATCGTTACATATCCGGCACCATCGGGTGTGAAATACTCAAGTCCAGAGACGAGCTCGTCGCGAAAGTTTTCAACCAATTGAATACCAGTTCCGCCTTGTTCCACAGGTTCGATCAGTTTTGTGACGTGGTTGGAATGGACGGTGACTCATTCTATTACGTACAGGAAATACCCGTTGCCGCTGTAGAGCAAAGATGGCCAAAGCAGTTCACCGTGAAGTTAGGATACGCTAATGAATTGAGCGACACATTCAATCAAGAAATTCATATACATCCTAGAGACGCCCATAAATGCAAGTTTATTCACCCCATAATCCAATACAATTCACTTGTGTTCCACCTACCAGAAGAGCAACTCAACGAGTACACGGCGTTCAAAACACATGAGTATCCATTTCGTGTATATCTAGAACATATTATAGGTGGTATTTCATTGGGTGAAGTTAAAATGTATATAGACAGTATATGACCATATTCGCACTCGTGGTTATCGCATTGCTCATCGGACTGCTGGTTTTCGTAAAGCCAACGCCAAGCAATGTCTATAGAAAGGAAAATCCTAATAATATTGAACGATATATAGCATCCCTAATTAAATCAAATCCTCATCCTAATATAGTCACCGTTTACGAAGTTACAGATTATTATATTGACATGGAGAAATTAACAACCAATTGCGGTGGTTATGACGACGCAGCCCTTGACGCCGCCAGGGAGCATTTCAAGTCTAATAACATAGCATATCTAGACTGGACTATTGATAATTTTGGTAAAGACAACAAAGGCGTTACGAAGGTGTATGATTTCAATTTTTCAGGTGTTATGGATTCGACGCATGATGCGTGGATCGCCGAGCCGTGGCCTGGGCGCGTTTATATAGAAAGTAAAATAGCAGGGTGCACAAAGCCTCGTGAATTTGAAGAATATTCTTTTAAAAATAAACATCTATGGTTTTAGGACGCCGTCTCGGGCGCGGGCGCGGGCGCGGGCGCGGGCGCGGGCGCAAGCTTCATCATCGCCTCGCTGTACGCATTAGTAAGCGCCATCTGAGAGTTGGCAAACTCTTCTTGATTTTTCTTAATATCCTCTGGGGTTGCGCCCTCGTTCTTTTTGGCAAGATCATCACTGAGCGTCTTGAGCTCGCCCTCGTAAGCGGCCGTCAGCTGCTCGATGGACATGCTGCTCATGTCCGGTACGGTGTAGAAGGACAGGCGTGACCGCAGCATGAAGAGCACAACAGCGACCAGGAACCCGATCAGGGCTGAGAGCAGGTCGAACTTCATTTACAATTAACCCATAAATTTAAAAACAATGAAAAGAACGAGCAGTATGCAGCACGCGATGCTAGCGAGCCCGGTCGTGCCGCTCGGGATGGGCAAGCCAAGGCCCTGAAGGAAGGAGATGACCATATCACCCACACCGCCCAGGACCGCCCCGCCAGCGCCTGCAACGCCGCCTGCAGCAGCGCCGGCAGCCGTGCCCACCGCCCCCGCGCCCTCACCAAGCGCCTGGCCCGTCCGAGCCGCCATGGTCGTCGAGAGGGTCAGGTTGCCCTTCGTGCCGGGCGTGGTGATCGGCTTTTCCACCTTCACAGCCACCTGAGTCTTGGAGTAAATCTTGTAGATGGCCACCGAAGCACCGTCAATCGGCGGGACGCAATCAGTGCCCTCGATCTTCAGAGTGTCCGACTTGAGAGCATCCAGATCGGGCGTGAAGGTGATCTTGGCAATGTCGTCGCCGCCAAAGCCGGCAAATCCACCCTCCTTGCCAGCCTCGATCTTGGTGATGCCAACTTTCTTACCGTCGACGTCCATGAAATTCTTGGCGGCAACACCCGCCGCGCCAGCACCCGCCAGGAGGGCCGCCGCCGTTTTGGGATTCTCCTTGGCAGCCTTGAGAACGTCCTGGGCCTTGCTGGTCGTCGCCGCCTTGTCGGCCGCCTTGGCTGCATCGGCCGCCTTGGCCGCATCGGCGGCACTGCCGGATGCCTTGGCGGCATCGGCAGCCTTGGCGGCGTCTGCTGCTGCCGCTGACGCCTTGGCAGCATCGGCCGCCTTGGCTGCATCGGCAGCCTTGGCGGCGTCAGCGGCGCCACCGAGATCCACCTTGCCCAGGCCCTTGAGGGCATCACCCGATTTGAGGACGTCCGTCAAGCCACCACCCGCCTTAAGAGCGTCCATGGCGCCACCTGAAGCCTTGAGAGTGTCACCGAGCCCCGACCCGAGCTTCAGCGTTCCTGGAGAAAGACTACCAAGACCTTTTCCAACATCGGTCAATGCACCGAGATTAACCATATTAAAAATAATGTAGAAAAAAATATAAAGGATGGTGATCGCAATAATAACAAAATCGTACTTTGACTGGGACGGACGAAAATATCTCGAACTAAGCGTCGACGGTGAATTCGTCCGGGCCAAGATACCGTACAGATACAACAGGGTAATGTGTCGGGTGCACGGCATACGGCCGATTCAAGAGTTCCGTGATGGCGAGAGGGTTGACGTGTTTTTAGAAAAGAAAAACTGGGACGGGGAAGTCTATTGGGTTGTCAGGGGGATAAGGTCTTTGTCAGATGTATAGACAACGATGCTGACGCGATCAGGGTATGTCACTCCGCTGGACAAAGAATTAAAAAAAGAATTAACAGTTAGGGCAGTCGAGAATGCGATGGGTATACGCCCACCAGCGTTTAAGGTTTTCCGTGAGTCGTCCAAGAGCCTATGCGTACCCAGGTATTTTGGTACAGAGCGCTTGGGGCAGCCCCAGGACACCAGACCTCCGCCCGCCCCTGCTGGCATTGCTTTTACTGGCCGACTTCGTAAGGAGACGCGCCAAGACGAGGCATTCGAGCTGGGAGCCAGGGCCTTTCGAGAGGTTGGTGGCGGAGTGCTTTCCTTGCCTTGCGGATTCGGAAAAACTACGGTGGCGCTAGCGTTTGCAGGCCATCTCAAGGTGCGTACGATGATTGTTGTTCACAAAGAGTTTCTCGCCAACCAGTGGATCGAGCGCATCCAAGAGTTTTGCCCTGGCTCGACGATCGGCCGAGTCCAAGGTGACCAGTTTGACCTCGAGAAAGACTTTGTCATCGCCATGATCCAGACCATGTGCGTCCGCGAGCACCCGGTCGGCGCCTTCGAGAGCATCGGGCTCGTCATCGTGGACGAGGCGCACCATATAGGCGCACCAGCCTTTTCCCAGTTTATGTTCAAGATGTGCCCAAAGTATACCCTAGGACTGACGGCCACACCCGACCGCAAGGATGGCCTCACCCGGATCTTGTACTGGTTTATGGGAAAAAACTTTTTCACAATTGAAAGAGAAAACCAAAAACAAGTCCAAGTGTTCCCGGTAAAGTTCGAGTGTCCACAGTTCCGTGAGGCACCGCCCGTGACCAGGTTTGGGAAACTCAACCTTGCTGAAATGGTTACCCAGTTGACGCTCATACCAGAACGTAACCAAGTTATACTGGACATTGTCAAAGAAAATTTAAAAAACAAAAGAAAAACAATTGTTTTGTCAGACAGGAGAGAGCACTGCTTCTGGCTCGCCGAGCATATACCCGAGGCAGGTCTGTACATAGGGGGTATGAAGGAGGCCGACCTCAATGCCTCGGCCGAAAAGCCCGTGATCATCGCCACTTTCAGCCTGGCTCACGAGGGCCTGGACATCCCGACGCTCGACACGGTGGTGCTCGCAACCCCGCACTCGGACGTGAAGCAAGCCGTCGGCCGAATCTTGCGCGAGACCAAAGGAAAGATCAACAACCCGGTAATCTACGACATGGCGGACTGTTGGTGTGTCCTTTTCTCGATGTACAACAAGCGCAGGGCCATGTACAGAGAGTCTGGGTTTTTCATAGAGGGTGATGAGGTCCAAGAGGAGCCCAAATTACCGCGACTACTTATTTAGAAATATTTATATTTCACATATCCTCCAGCCAATATAACCAAGATGGCGAACAGGATCCATAAATAATTGAGACCTTTCTTCGCATCTGCCGCAGGAGTCGCGGGCGTCGAGGAAGCCACAGGAGCCGCAGGAGCCGCAGGAGCCGCGGGCGTCGAGGAAGCCACAGGAGCCGCGCGAGTCGCGGGCGTCGAGGAAGCCACAGGAGCCGCGCGAGTCGCGGGCGTCGAGGAAGCCACAGGAGCCGCAGGCGCCACAGGAGCCACAGGAGCCGCGCGAGTCGCGGGCGTCGAGGAAGCCACAGGAGCCGCGGGAGCCGCGGCGGTCTTGACGGCCTCCATGGGGCCCTTCCAACCGTCAACCGTTCCCTGCACGGTCGGGGCTGGCATGAGGATCGGCACGGCGTTCACACCGGGGAGCTGCGCCTTCTTTATATTGATAAGTGCATTATCAGCAGTACGCTTGATATCATCAGCCTTGACGAGTTTCATGGCCTCGGGAGCGACCATGGTCATCGTGGAATAGTAGAGTTTCTTCAACTCGTCCGGGATGCTCTGGAATTCCGCAAAGTCAACGAGTGACATCTTGGCGCCAACGAACCCCGAAGTGGTGTGGAAAGCCACTATAAACAGTAGAACTATGGCCGACCATAGCTCATACTCCATTACTTTTAGTTAGATTTTATTCCTATGCCGCAATCTTACCCACCACTTTCATGGCGGTTTCCTTTTGTGGCTGGGAGCCGACTGCGCCACCCATCTGCTGGGTCTGAACGGGCTTGACCTCGGCAATTTTGCCTTGCATCTTAACCGGCTCCGCAATTGGCATCCAGTTCTGCGCGGGCTTCATTGCATACTCCTGCTGAGGCTTGGCGACATCGGCACCCTTGATAAAGTCCTGCTGCGGCTTGGCGACATCGGCAATCTTGCCCTGAGCCGGAGGCGGCATGACCATCACGCCCCCCTTGCCCGACTTGATCTGTTCGATCACCATTTTAGCTTGTTTATCGGCCTGAGCCTTGGCCTCGGCTTTTTGCGCGGGCGTGAGGGCCGCCCACATGTCGGTCACCTTTTTGCCAGCCTCCTTGGCGACGCCGTTCACCATCGTGTCGTAGTACATTTTCTTGAGATCGCTTGGGAGCGTGTCAAATTCCGCGAGGTCCACAAAGCTCATTTGGGCACCGACGAAACTGGACGTGCTTCTGACCAACACGAAGACGAGCAGCACTATGAGTGCCACCCATAGCGCAATGCGTTCGCGTGGGTCCATTAACATTACTGTGGTTTTTTATTTCAACGAGTCGGCCAGGGCCATGAGGAAGATGCCCGCGACGAAGAACATGACGAGGTAATTGCATTCGGTGTTGGCTACCTGAGGACCGACCACGCGTGCACGGGGCTGTACGTACTGGGGGGGCGGGCGGTCATCTATTGGCGCCCACGACAACTCTCTCATTTAATTTAGATTGATATTTCTTTTCTGGCAGTCTTGGGCTTGCGACCACCGCCCCGCTTTTTCTTTTCAGCTGGAAGCGAAACCTCGCGCGTCTCGCTACCCATGTCGACGCTCACGATGTCAGAGACTGACTCGTCGTCGCGCGGACCGACTGGGCGATTCATGGCGGGTGGCGGGCCCATCATTCCCATTAGAGAGCCAAAGTCGATGCCAGGGCCCTGCATCTCGCGGCGCAGGCCGGGCTCGGGCGGGCCCTGGTTCGCCTGAGTACGCTGAACGGCATTCATCATATTCTGGACCAGCTCGGGGTTCTGCTTCACAACCTGGCTCATGCTCGGCATCGCCGACTTGAACATAGAGTTGGTCAGGTGGAACATCATCGCCGAACCGCCCACCATCATGATCAGCTTCACCTCCGGAGCAACCGCCACCTTGTCACGGTACTTGGCGTACAGCTCCTCGAACACGCCATCGTAGTCATCGATATTCTCCATCGTATTCTCGGACCACCCGTCGAGCTGAAGGTCGAATGGGTCGAACTTTTTGTTCAGAAACTCCATGCCCGTGATGGCCGCCACCATCATGCGCCGCTGGAACTTGATCGAGCGGTCAACCTCGATGCCGTACACGATGCGCTTGTACTCGGTACGAATCTCCTCAATGTCCGAGTAGTTGTTCAGACGGGCGTTGGTCTGGAAGCCCTTTTTGGCCATACGGGCAATCTTGTTCAGAAGGTCAGCCTTTTCGTCCTCGATGGTCTTGTAGCCCTCAGACGGCACAGAACCACCCATACCACCTCCTTGCTGCTGAAAACCCTCCTGACCAGGGCCCTCCTCGCCCTCCTCGCCCTCCTCGCCATCCCACTCCTCTGCTGCAGGCGGCGGCTGCATACGGCTCTTATCGGGATTCATAAACGCCGCCAGGTCAGGGTCGTCGACCGGCATGGGCGGCCCCTGAGGCGCCCGGCGGATGAATGGGGACGGCCGGGACGGCTTGGGCTTGGGGGCGGTCCGTTTCTCAGCAGGCCGAATAGAGATCTCGTCCATGAGAGCCATCTCGTCCTCGTTCAAGTCCATAGTTGGCCCAGAAGGGGCCTGGCGCTCCAGGACTATCTGAGCGGCCATCTCTAAGACTTTTAAAGAAAGTAAGTTCAAAACTTTAACGCAAAAGAAAATCTCAATAAATATAAAATGAAGTACGCCAAGCTCATCCTGAATGCAGTGATCATTGGTCTGCTTATCGCGATCCTCTACAACATGACCCGCTCCCGCGTGGTCAATATGTTTTCCACGTCACCCAGCCCGGTGACCCTGGAGGCCGAGGCGCCCCCGCCGGCGGCCGTGTTCGACCTCAAGAGCGACCTGGAGTGCACTGCCGGCCCGTCCGAGAAAGCCGAGTGGTACAGCCAGGACCTGACTCCAGGCGGTCTGTGCGGCGTCAACGACTTTGTGCGCTCCCAGATGAAGGAGTACAGCATCGCTGACGGTGTTGGCGGCTCTCTGCTTGAGCGTACTTAAAAGAATAGTTTAACAATTGTTTAGAAATGAAGATTATCTTCGCCCTCCCAGGCCGTGAGTACTCCCGGGAGTTTCTGATGAGTTGGTCTGACCTGCTGGTCCAGTGCACCGCCAAGGGCCACCAGGTCCTCGTGTCCCAGAACTACTCATCCGTTGTGCACTTTGCACGAGCCCGCTGCCTGGGCGGTGACGTCACGGCCGGGCCCAACCAGAAGCCCTTCCAGGGCAAGGTGGACTATGACGTCATGATCTGGATCGACTCGGACATCATCTTCACGCCTGAGGACGTCTTCAAGCTGCTGGACTCGCCTCACGACGTCACGGCTGGTGTGTACATGATGGAGGACATGAAGCACTTTGCGGTCGTCGACGAGTGGGACGAGGCTTACTTCAAGGAGCACGGGACGTTCAAGTTTATGGAGCCGGTCGAGCCCTCTGGCTACAAAAAGGTGGCCTATGCGGGTATGGGCTTCATGGCGATCCGCAAGGGGGTTGTGGAGGACATCAAGTATCCGTGGTTCTGGTCAGACTTGCAGCGTGTCGGTGACATGGTCGACATGGCGTCAGAGGATGTCTCGTTCTGTCGCTCGATGACGGCGGCTGGTCACGACATTTGGGTCGACACTGGCCTACGCGTCGGCCATCAGAAAAAACTCGTCATCTAATATATAAATGAGTGCAAATTGTGCTACTCGTGAGGTGTACACTGTTCAGGTGGACAGTGTGTGCTCATCGTTTCCAGCAGGCACGTCCAACGCTCAGTTCCAAGTGACGCTTCCGATTCCCCTGCGGAATGTCGTCAAGGCTGAGCTGCTGATGGCGAGTCTGCACCCCAGCAACAACACTTACGTGGCGACCCACCTTTATGTGGAGGAGCTCGTGTCCAACTTTACGACGCGCGCGACGCTCAACTACACCATCCGCAGCTCGAACAGCGCCACGACCTCGACCGGCCCGGCGGCCTCGGCGCTTCCAGCGAACGCCGGCTACCTGGAGCGCTCGTTCACCGTTATCCCCATGGACACCTCGGCGTTCCTCAACGGCGTGCCGTCCCGCTTCGTCTGGACCTGCGGCAACTCCTTCCCGACGGACATTGAGTACATCAACCCTATCCGCCAGCTCAAGACGCTGACCGTGACGCTCTACGACAAGGATGGCGCCGTCCAGACGATGAATGGCGCCACGTTCCTCACGTGGCGGTTCGAGTGCTCGAAGGATAATGTCTGCCTGTATTAGAGATGGACGGTGAGCCGGTTCGCAATGAGTACCTCACCTCGTCCCAGTGGTCCGGGGTGGCCCCAGGGTCAATATTCTACACCGGCGGTAACGTGGGCATCGGGACGCAGAGCGCCAATGCGCCTCTCAATGTATGGGGACCGGGTACTATAGCAAGTTCGATTTTGAATCCACAACCTGGTCAGCTTATAATAAATACAACATCTGGTTCCGAAAGGTTAATTCTGGGAACCTGGTACACGGGTGGAGTCGGCTCGTACTGCACTATACAGTCGAGCGATTACTATTCATCACTCGACCATGGACAGACTTTGGCATTGAACCCACTCGGGGGGAATATAGGTATCGGTATGACCAATCCAGCGGCGTCTCTTGATATAAACACTACAAATGGTATAAACTTGTATTCCACATCGACAACAACACCTCTGTTCAAGATGGTGACTTTCGGGAATCATCAGAGCTCCACCTTCTGGTCAGAGGATTGGGACGGAACTGCGGGAGGGCCTGGTTGTTCTATGTTCACCATGGATCACTCGACCGGTCAGGGTCTTTATAACCTGGTGGCCGGTGGTTACAATGATGCGAATACTTTCAAGTATGGCTCGACTCGTGGTGCGTGTCGAGTCGCCATGGGTGATGCGTCATATTACGTCCAGGTGTCTTCCTTGTCTTCGGGGGCGACGAAAGGATCGGCCATAACTTTTTACACGGGGTTTTATTCCGATAATTCTAATTTTGTAGTATACACGAATGGTGGCACTGAACGCATGCGCGTAAATACAGCAGGATATGTTAATAATGCACTTACGTACAAATATAATATATTCTATGCCCCACCAAACTGGGGTTATTCTACCACATCAACTGGTTGGGTTCAACTTTGGTCATTTTCATACACATTGCCCGTAGCTTCATATGTGACAATAAGCATGCAAGGACATTGGCAGGCTTCTAGTGCTGGTATGTGGGCTTATATAGGACCTTTAATAAATGGAAATTCTGTACCGGGGCAGTCTAGTTATTTTGACAGCTTTACAGGCGGTGCCAGTAGTACCAGCGGTGGTTCTTTCCATGATTACTGGTATGCTGGATGGCAGGGATTTTCGTGTACTTTTAACGTTAAACTAGCAGCTGCAACATACACATTTGGCCAAGGAATTAGTCAAAGTGGTGGAACAGTATATGTAAACGGTTCTGCAATAACTTTGAAAGTTATTCCAGTTAACTACCTTTAGGAAACCTCTGCTTCACAGAAGCGATGGCATCCTTCCATACAGTTGTGCCATTTACCTGATCCCAATAAAGCATATCAAGTTGTTGCTGAATTGTTGGATACGCGTCAAGTCTCTGAGGGAGCCATGTGTTGAGAGCCCTCTGCTCAGAAACAAGAGTCTGTATCATAGAGTCCAGGTCGGACTGCGTCGGTTTTGGCACGTCTGGTGAACTCCACTCCACATCGTCCATCGTATAACCCCTGACGGTGTATTGAGCACCTGGTGCAAGTCTCCCGAGTGCAATAGCGACTGGATTCTTGCCATCAAACAGGTTTCGACACAAGTCGTCCATTAAAATAGGTAAATATATTAGATGGACGTGATAGAATACGTCTTTGTGGACTCTCGAACCCGAGACACCACGCTGTATCCCTCAGGAAACACATACGCAGTGTACCTGACGAATCCTGTGAAAAACATTTACAAAATTAATTTGCTCAGTGCCAAGGTGCCCAACACCACCTACAACCTGACGAGCGGCTCATCGGTGCTCACGATCAACTCGACCAACGTGTCCCTCGCACCAGGCTACTACTCGGCGAGCACACTCGCGTCCGAGCTGACCAACACTGGTAACATGTCCGGCACCACCGTGGCCTATATTTCAAGCGAAGGCAAGTACATATTCTCGAGCTCGTCCTCCTTCACGCTCCGGCCCAACACGCTCGAGATGGCGACCCTCCTCGGCTTTGCGAACAACATCACGGTCACCTCGACGCTCGCCAGCGCCGACCCGGTCTATGTGAACAACGCAACCTACACGGGCAAGTACATCCTCAAGTCCTCGAACGTCGCCGACTTTACCACAAACGAGATGCTCTTCCTTGACGTCGAGGAGCTCCGGACCCAGAAGACCAACATGGCGTCCAGGCGCACCGGCAACACCTTTGTGAATAGCACGGTCGCTCACTCGTTCGGCGCGATCACCATGGACGTCATCTCGGGTTCTATGAAAACCTTTAAAGAGGATTACATGTGGTCCGTGGATTACCCAGAACAAGTGACGAAACTTTCCAAGCTGACAGTCAACTGGAGGGACATCAACGGGAACTTGGTCAACTTCAATGGAGTAAACAATAATTCTTTTGTTTTAAAACTTTTTCGAAAGGCGAGTTCAGAGGAGGACTCTGGCAAGGAGGAGTTCCAGAGGGAGCCTGGACTTCCGAGCCCAGTACCAATTGCCGGGGAATTCCCAGTCACATGGACTGTTATGGCCGTGCTTGTAGCGGGCCTTATCGTAATCCTGCTTATGAAAAAATAACCTCGCTCAACTTTAGAAGATGTGTGACAACATCGCCAATGGTCAACCTCGAGTGTTGACCACGTTGGGCGGCGGGGGAGGGGGCACAGGGGAGTGCTGCCCGCCTGCAAATGTCATTATCGCGTCAAACTTGCTTGACACGACGGGTAACGTCATTTGTTCTAATCTCATCACCGGAGATGGCACATTTTCTGGCAACCTCTATGTCCAAGGGCAAATTTTCGGAAATGTTATTTACAACAGTTTGAACATCGGTGGGGTGATCAATACCGCGAGCTTGGTAACACCCTTGGCCAACATCACAGTCGCCAACGTGGCGGACGGGTTCGGCATCGCCAACCTGAACGCCGCGGCGCTCACCGGTACAGTTCCCCTAGGAACGCTCCCAGTCTCGGGCGTGACCGCCGGCGCTTACGGAAACTTTGCAAATGTTTCTTCATTGACTGTGGACACCTATGGGAGGATTACAGCCGCCTCGAACGTTGCGATCCTGTCCTCGCAGTGGACAACAGTAAACGGTAATGTGGCGTACCAGAATGGCGTGAGCATCGGGACCCTGAGCAACCCCCCGGTGGGTTCGAACCTTTATGTGCTCGGTACGGCCAATGTCGACACGCTAAATGTTGGGTACTTGACCGCCAACTCGGCGACCGTGTATGGTCTCTCGACACTCAATGTCTTGGGACAAACAAACTGTTTTACAATTGTTTCTCAACTTTTCTCTGGGAATGGTTATGGACTTTCCAACCTAAATGTGTCCAACCTGACGGGTACTCCAGTGTTCTCCAACTTGGTTCTGACAAACAGTTTACAAACAAATAATTTATATTCTTTTGGTGGACAGAGGTGGGAGTTCAGGACTGATGGAACGACGGTCCTGCCTGGTCTGGCCAACATGGCGAGCCTGAACGTCTTGGGCACCGCCAACGCCTCTTCGATAGGTGTGACGACCCTGAACGTCTACGGTACCGGAAATGCCGCCTCGATGGGCATCACAAACCTGAACGTCTATACGTTGGCCAATGCCACCACCATGACGGTCGCTGGCCTGTCCAACACCGTCACACTGAATGTCGGCAACTACGCGAACGTCGTTTCCCTCGGCGTGACCGAGCTCACCGTCTTTGGGAATGCGCACATTCCAAAGATTAATGCCGGCAGCTTGAATGTCGCCGGCACCTCGAACATAGCAGTGCTCGGCGTGGGGAGCCTGAACGTCTTTGGGGCTACAAACACCGCGTCGCTCGTCTCGAGCAGCCTCAACGTCTCTGGGACTGCCAACGCGTCCGCGCTCGGCGCAGCCTCTATAGGTGTGAGCGGTCGGATAAACACGGCGACCCTCAACGTTTCTGGAGTCGCAAACGCCGCCTCACTCGGCGTGGGCGGCCTCAACGTCTATGGGACTGCTAACGCGTCCGCGCTTGGCGTGACCACTCTGAACGCCGCCTCACTTGATGTGAGCGGCCAGATCAACGTGGCAACCCTCAACGTTTCTGGCACAGCCAATGCTTCCTCACTCGGGGTGGCAACCCTGAACGTCGCAGGGGCGGCGAACGCCGCCTCGCTAGGCGTGAGCGGCCTCATAAACACAGCGTCACTCAATGCGGCCTCACTTGGCGTGACCACCCTGAACACCGCATCACTCGGCGTGAGCGGGCAGATTAATACCGCGACTCTCAACGTTTCGGGAGACGCCGATGTTGCCACGCTCGGTGTGAGCGGCCTCATAAATACCGCGACTCTCAACGTCTCGGGCGCCTCGAACGCCGCTTCACTCGGCGTGAGCGGTGGGATAAACGCGGCATCCCTAAACGTTTCTGGAACTGCAAATGTTTCAGAACTCGGTGTGATCACTCTGAACGTGGCAGGGGCGGCGAATGCAGCATCGCTTGGCGTCGCGACCCTGAACGTTTCCGGTACAGCCAACGCGTCCGCACTTGGCGTGAGCACTCTGAACGTCTCCGGAACCGCCAATGCATCTGCGCTCGGTGTAACGACCTTGAACGTTGCTGGGGCGGCGAACGCAGCCTCACTTGGCGTGAGCGGGCAGATCAACGCTGCGACCCTGAACGTCTCTGGAACTGCAAACGCGTCAGCACTCGGCGTGACGAGCCTTAATGTCTCTGGGACGGCGAACGCCGCATCACTGGGCGTTATCACCATGAACGCATCATCACTCGGTGTGAGCGGCCAGATCAACGTGGCAACCCTGAACGTTTCTGGGACGGCCAACGCGGACTCACTCGGTGTGAGCACTCTGAATGTCACGGGGGCGGCGAACACGGGTTCACTTGGCGTGAGCGGCCTCATCAACACGGCGACACTCAATGTTTCCGGGGCGGCCAATGCATCTGCACTCGGCGTGAGCACGCTGAACGTCTCAGGGGCAGCGAACGCGGCCTCGCTTGGCGTGAGCGGCCTCATAAACGCGGCGTCACTCAATGTCTCCGGGACGGCCAATGCGGCCTCGCTCGGTGTGGGCACGCTGAACGCCGCCTCACTCGGCGTGACGACCTTGAACGTCGCAGGGGTGGCGAACGCAGCCTCTCTGAACGTCCTAGGAACGGC
>Ga0222713_10000327_pt1 | contig 53540 bp, 95 predicted proteins | sample C33_649DmetaG_FD_165061 | JGI IMG/M metagenome (GOLD analysis project Ga0222713, IMG submission 165061) | Estuarine water microbial communities from San Francisco Bay, California, United States - C33_649D | ecosystem: Environmental > Aquatic > Marine > Unclassified | place: USA: California...
GTAAGAGTATCTTGGCATCAGTTAGGCTCTACAGAGTCCATAGAGATAACTGGAGGGTTTGTAACCACTAATCCGTCGCCTGTTTCTACCAAGTCAAACTCGCGAAGAACAGGAACGATATCGGATTGCTCCATAAGTGATTTTTGAAGAGCCAACATAATTGCTCCTACTGCTTGATTTGAAAGTGTCATTTAATCTCCTTTTACTTTTTTTAAGTCTTCTTCATACATCATAATTGCTAATGTTTTTAAATCTGTTTTTGGATACCAAGATAAAACCTTATTTGCCTTTGATGCATCGCCAAGTAAATAAGGTACTTCATGTGGTCTAAATAATCTAGAATCAATTTCAACATGTTTATTTACATTTAAGCCAGCATGTTCAAATACCAAGTTTAGAAATTGCTTTACCGAATAAGCCTTTCCAGTTGCTATTATATAATCATCTGCTTTTTCTTGTTGTAGCATTAACCACATAGCTTCTACATAATCACCAGCAAAACCCCAATCTCTAACCGCATCTAGATTACCAAGATATAGTTTATCTTGTAAACCAAGTTTGATTTTGGCTGCTGCCATAGTAATTTTTCTTGTTACAAAAGTTTCACCTCTTCTTGGAGATTCGTGATTAAAAAGAATTCCAGAACATGCAAACATATTATAAGACATTCTATAGTTACGCATTAAATTATGAGCAAATACTTTTGCATTTGCATATGGAGATGCTGGTGTAAGTTTGCTATCTTCGCTATATGGAAAATTTGGATTATCTCCAAACATTTCTGACGAAGAAGCTTGATAAAATCTTGCATCTGGGCATACTGTTCTTACTGCTTCTAGTAGGTTAAGAGTACCCAGTACAATCGTGTTTATTGTACTTTGTGGAATATCAAATGATACTCTTACATGTGATTGTGCCGCAAGGTTATATACTTCATCTGGTTTATACTTGCTTAACAATCTATACATGCAAGATGTATCATCTAATTCAAAATATTCTAAAATAAAATTAGGATTTTTAAATAAAACATTATTAATCCTGTCGGTACACAGTAATGATGTTCGTCTTTTAAGACCTATTACTTTATAACCTTTAGAAAGTAATAGTTCTGCTAGATAAGAACCATCTTGACCTGTAACACCAGTAATAAATGCAGTTTTCATAATTTAATCCAAAAAATATTGTTTATCATTTATAGCTTTATCATCTATATAAATATCAGCATCTATTTTAACACCAGTTCTTAACAGATGGAACTTTAATCCCCAAGAATTTAATTGTTTTAATGTAAACTCTTGCCAATCAATCTTGGTTGTGCTACCTCTAGCAGATTCTACAATTATATAATTATCTTGTTCGTATAATTTATTAACCAATTGTATTCTAGAGTAGAATGGCTCTGCCTTTTCATATTCTCCATATGTATTTGTGCATAAAGTCCCATCTAAATCAAAACATAATTTCATAGAGAATTCACTTTTCTTAATTTTTTAGCAATTGGTAATTCACTACTATAAACTTTTTTAACACCATCACCAATCATCATATTTACTTTATTGATACCATCAACTAATTCTTTTGCATTTTCTATAGAAGCTGACTGATCAGAACCATACATGGCACGATCTTTTGTAATATGAAATTCAATACACTCAGCACCCAAAGCAGTTGCTATAATACAAGCATCATGACCACTATAGTGATTTGAAAAACCAACTTTAATACTTGGGTACATATTTTGTAATGTATTTATATATCTTAAATTAAGTTCTTCTGTTTTTGTTGGATAGGTACTTGTACAAGCTAAAACATATTTTATATTTTTTAATATTTTTATGGCACTGTCAACTTGTGCCTCGTCTGACATACCAGTTGATAAAATAACTGGTTTATTTGTAGAGTTTAATTTTTCTAAGAATTGTTTATCTGTTAGCAAAGCAGAAGCGACTTTGTGAAAATCTATATTCAATTCACTTTCAAGTAAATCAACAGATTTTGTATCCCAACAAGAAACTCCAAAATCAAGACCAAGTGATTTAGAATAATTATATAATTCTTTATATTGTTCAATAGAGAATTCTAATCCTTCTTTTTGTTGTCTATTAGTAGTTCCCCAAGGACTTTCTCTGAAAGCATCTAATTCTTCTTTAGAATATACACTTTCAATATCTCTCTTTTGAAGCTTTACAGCGTGGCAACCAGCATTTTTAGATTTTAAGATTAACTCTTTTGCCAATTCCATACTTCCGTTGTGATTAATACCAATTTCTGAAATTACATATGTACTCATTTTACATCCTTTTTTTACCAAAGTGTTTTACCACCGTCAATTACTAAATTGTGACCAGTCATATAGCTACTAGCATCTGAACACATAAATACGATTGCACCCTTATATTCATCTATATTAGCCATTCTATTCATGGGAATAATATTGGAGAGTTTCTTTACGAACTCTTCTGGATGATCATTATATACACCAGTTGGGCTTAAACAATTAACTCTTATATTTTTTTCTGCAAAATATACAGCTAAGTATTTAGTCATTCCAAGAACAGCATATTTAGCAGCAGAATAAGTAATAGGTTTAACTGGTTGTTGATTATCATCAACTCCTAGTTTCTTATAGATTCTTTGATCTGGTGCTATTACAGATAAGTCTGATGCTATATTCAATATTACTCCCCCACCATCTTGGAGCATTTTGTTTGCTACAATTTGTGAACAAATAAATGTACCATTAATAATGGCATCAATTCCATCTTTCCAATAGTCATAAGACATAGTTTCAAATCTTGTTTCATTTGAAATACTATCATCTTTTTTTACTTTAGGGTCTTTTGCAGCATTATTGATTAATATATCAATTTTATCATATTTGTTTACTGCCTCTTGTATTGAAGACGGATCACAAACATTACCATAAACAAAAGTGCTACAAACTTTATTGTATTTATTATTTAACTCTATAGATTTTTGCTTTGCAAGTTCTTCGTCAATATCACAAAGTATCGCAAAACCCCCTGCTTCTATTATAGCTTCAGCGTGTTTTGGTCCTAATAAACCAGCACCACCAGTTATAAAAGCTTTTTTATTTTCTAAACTAAACAAAGTATTTACCATATAAACCTTCAAATATATTTTTGCAATTAGAAATGTGTTCTATTTCTTTACCAGTTTCTGTTCTGGCTAACTGCATCGTATACAAGGAATTGTAACCCACTTTGTTTAGTAAGTCAAATATAAAATTGAAGTTTGTATCACCAGTTAAAGGATAAACAGTTTTAGAATCAAAAGTTCTATCTTTTATATGAACATTAATTATTTTGTCTTTTAAAACATTAATATAAAGTTCATGATTTTTTAAATACGAAGTAACGTTACCAGTATCATATGTGACATAAAAATTTTTATCTGACTTAACAATTTCTAAAGTTTTGTAAGGATCAAGTTCTGTTTCAAAAATAAAATTAAGTTGTTTAAACTTATTTTTAATTAATAAAATTGAATCAATAAATTCTTTTCTTCTTAAGTCATTTTCCATATTACTTTGTTCTAATAATGGAATACTTATATTAAAAATTTTATTTCTAATGGAGTATTCACACACATCATATAATTCATTTTTTAAAAAATTAAAATTATGTATATTATTGTCTATAATATGGTCACAACAAACTGAACTTATAGGTAAGTCATTTAAGTTTTCTAAAAATAATGGATTATTTTGATAACTATTTTTTGTTATTATCCATTCTATGTGGTTTAACCCTAATTCCTTTAGTAATTCAAATTCATTTTTCCAATTATGAAATGGAAATTCCTGTATATGGTTGTTTGTTGGAGTAGATAATCTTCCTTGAATGATACCTAATTTCATAAGTTCTCCACTAATTCTATATAATTTCCATCATAATCTTTGCAAAAACAAACTTTATTTTTATTGCTATCAGTTACTATCGGTTCAGTAATAAAAAAAACATTATTATTCTTCATATTATTGTATAATTTATCTATGTTTTCTACAGTAATAGCAAAATGTGTAATTCCAAAATCGTTTAATTTTTTGTTTAAGCTATCGTTTGATTCTTTAAAAGATAATAACTCAATAAAAATTTGATTATTTTTACCAAGTTTATATATATTTGCTGTCGTATTCTTTATACCTAAAAGATTTTCTAAATATTTACCACCTTCTTGTTGGTTATAATAAATCTCTAATTCTAGTAAATCTTTATAAAACTTTAATTGTTGTTGAATGTCTTTTGTTACAATTCCAACGTGTCTAAACATTTTCACACTCAAGTAAAGAATCTTTGAGAATTTGAATGCCTTCAATTAGTGCATCATCTGGTATGGTTAATGGTGGTCCAATTTTTAACGTTCCACTAGCAGTGCGTACAGAAACCAAACCTTTTCTCATAGCTATTTCTATCAATCTGTCAACAAATTCAGAATTGTTCTCACATTCTATAAAAACACTAGCCAATAATCCTTTACAATAAATCTTCTTTATAAGATTTGGTTTTTCGTTCATCCATTCTGTTAATAACTTTTCTAATAGAATACCTTTTTGTTTTGAAGCTTCTACTAAGTTATATTGTTCAATATAGTTGATTGAGGCTAAAGAAGCAGCACAAGCAACTGGATTACCACCATGAGTGCTGTTAAAGCTTTGTTCTGGTTCTATTATTTCTTCTTTAGTTATTACAGCAGATAATGGCAAACTAGATGAAATTCCTTTACCACAACAAATTATATCTGCTTCAACTTTATAATGCTCAAAAGCAAAAAATTTACCTGTTCTTCCAAAACCAGATTGTACTTCATCAAATATCAATAATGATGAATTGTTTGTACACCATTCTCTCATTTGCTGAACATAGTCAACTGGTAAAAAGCAAGCGCACCATCCTTGATAAGACTCTGTTGCAAATGCAGCAATATTTTCCAAATCAACACCTAAAGATTCAAGTTCTTTTAACGTTTGTGTGAAAGAAAATGGCTCCCAAGGATACGGAAAACTTACATTTATTAATTCTGGATTTTGATGTTTAATCCATGATTTTTCATATTTTTTACCTCCCAGCATTTGGGAACCCATAGTTTTTCCATGAAAGGAATTAGTAAACGAAACAACTATTCTTTTATTAGGATTTAATTTTGTAGCATATTTAACTGCCATTTTAATTGCTGCTTCATTAGATTCAGAGCCAGTAGAAAGAAGTAATACTTTATTTAAATTTTTAGGACTAAGTTCTAGTAGTTTGCTAATAAAGTCTCTTTTAATTTTTGTTGGATAATAATAAGCATTAAGTAGTTGATTATCTACGGCTTCTTTTATTGCATTACACACATCTGGGTTTGAGTGACCTACGTTTGCTACAAAAATTGTTGATGTAAAATCAATCCAACAATTACCAGCATTATCAAACACTTGATAATCAACTGCTTTATCCCAAACTATTGGTAATTGATTGTTCATAGAACTAGGTTCGTTTTTTAACGTATCGTTAATAATTTGTATAGTAGAAGGAGCTGGTATATCTGTACATATATTTACATGTTTTGTTGTTTTCTTTTCTGTTTTTTGTGGCGTTAATTTAAACTGATACATTTTTTACCTTTGTTTCTAGTAATTCAAAATCATGAATTGTATCTATTTCAATAACATATTCCGTTACAAAAGACAATATCTTATTCCCATGAAATGTATTGTTGTTCATAAATATTTTTGGTCGGACTATATCTATATAACCATTAGGTAAATAAGACTTTGGAAAGTTTTGTCTTGGTAAGTTATAATATTCCCCTTTGAGTTCTGGGAAAAATCCTGTCCAATAATTGCCTTGTTGTTTAAAAAATTTATAAACAGATTCCGAAAATTCATGAGCGGATCTTAACGATGTAGCTTCATCTTGGTTAATCATAAAAAATTCTATAGCTTTGTCTAGTGTTTCTGGTTTAACTAATGGAGTAGTAGCTCTTAGATGTACTAAATCTGATAAATCTCCTAATACGGAAACAGCATGTTTAAAAGCATCAACATCTAAAGCTGTATCACTAGCTAATTCTTTAGGTCTTTCTATCACTTTTGCACCAAAAGATTTTGATATTTCTGCTATTTCTTGACAATCTGTAGATACATAAATTTCATTTATATTTTTTGATTGTATAGCTGCTGTAATCGGATAAGCAATTAATGGCTTATTGTTTAGTAATTTAATATTTTTCTTTGGGACACCTTTGCTGCCACCCCTTGCTAAAATAAGAGCATTCATTTTTTCCTCAAATATTGCCAATCATAAGTGTATTTATCTTTTGTAAGACTTAAATTAGTATTTTTGTACTTATTACAAATATATTCTATATAAGAATCGCTATAATTTCCATTATCAAAATTCCATTCCCATTTATCATAAAACTTTTTATGTACTTCTTGTTGATATCTTACTCCTTGAGTCTTTCTTTGAAACATTCTCAAAGGATGTGTATAAATAATATTGGGAATCCAAATATTATTAAAATTCTTTTTTAATGATACCATACCCCAGTCTTCATCTATCAATAAAGTATATAATGACCAATCAGAACAATATCCTATTTCTTTTAAAGATTCATTACTTATTAAACATAAATGTGGGAAAGGTGCATGACATTTTACAGTTTCTTTTGGATAATCTAATTTAATTGGATCAAACTTTTCATTTGCAAAAAAATTATGACATTCAAATACTTGTGGATATCTAAATCTATCTATACTGAAACCTTCTCTGACTGAGTTTGATATATTTAAACCTTCTTGACTATAATAACCATCACTTGTATACGTTATCCAACCAATTTTTTCATCAGTTTTATTAACTTCTTGAATTGTTAAATTAAAAAAATTATTAGTTTTAATACTTAAATCATCATGTGAATAACAAAAATATTTTACTTTATCTTTATATTTATCAAAAAATAAATTAAAGTTATATGCCCAAGAGTGATTGTTTGTTTTTAACTCAACAATTTTATCTTCAAGATTTAGTTCTTTAAATATATTTAATATTTTTTCTTCAGTTTCTTTTGTATCTGTTATATAATAAAAGCCGTAATTATCTATTCCAATATTTTTAGATATTGAACTAATAGTATCTACAATATTTTGGTGAATTATATTCGGTCCACCACTATTGATAAAGATTAATAATTGCATTATAGTTTCCTAAAAATTAATATTTTTTGAGTTCTGTATATATTTGAGCATACACATTTCTGTGTACTCTCGGTAGCTATATCATCAACTACTTCCAAATCCCACTTACCTATCAATAATGTTTTAAAATAACCAATTGTAAATTGTTTTATTATATAAGAATATAAAGAATCATTTTTTTTGCATTCTTCTTCAAGATATGAATTACCTATAAATGTTCTTAAAATAATTAATTTATTTGTAGAATCAAAAATATTTTTTATAGCTTGTCCATGCTTATTTATATGTTCAAATGTTGCTGATATTACTGTTATGTCAGTATTTAAAGGTACATTATCTTCTATATTAAGATTTATAAAATGTAAATCTTTAAAATTATCTTTTGCTATATCAAGATATGTGTCTGAGATATCATATCCGTGATATTCACAATTACCATTTAATTCCTCTAGAATTCTACAAAAATGACCTACATTACAACCTATATCTTTTATAGAAAAGTGATCAATATTATTTTGTTTAGTATATGAGTTTATAATGTCACGAAACTGTTGAACCCATATAAGTTTAGATTGTGTGAGACGACTTAACAATAATTGTAAATACTCATTATTTTGAGTATTGTGCCAATCATAACTCATAAAGTCTCCGTTGTAAAAATATCTTTTAATGGAGAAATTGGACTTAAATTAATTATTTCAACACCTATATTATCACAACTATTTTTAATAATTTTAAAATCATCTAAGATTTGATCTAACCAAGGTAAAAAAGAGTCTGGGTTATATGTTTTTCTATCAAAGTATCCAAGTTTATAATCTAAATCTATACCAGATAGATATACTCTCTTACAACCCATAAGCACGGAGAAAGCTAACATATGCAACGCTACGGTTGAGGCAGTACCATAATGTATATCATGTTTACAATATTTTTGTAGCTCTTCTTGTACAGTTAATCTGTGTGGCATTAAATGGGCAACGTTACTACAGCAATTAAAGTGTTGATCATAAACTGGACAGGGTTTATGATCAAAGTGTCTCTGATCATAAGGTAAAAAATCAATTTCTAGGTATTTCTCTGGGTTCTGTGTCATATCAACACTATTTGCATAAATTAACTTTCCATTATTCTGTTTTAGTAAGTTGAAACTTTTATGTCTAGCTTGAACAGTTAATATAGTATTTGCTATGACCCAATAATCTGGCGATAGATGTTTCATCAGATCAAGTCCAATTGTAGATAGCATTTCATCTACTTCATTACAAACAAATACTATATTATTTTCTTTATCTTTTGCATGATTTATAATTGATTTTAAATTTGGAAGCGTGCTTGGCCCGTTAGCAACTACAAATGAAGTTTTGCCTTTATGTATATCTACTATATCTTTAATTTCTAAAATCATTAAAAATACCTTGTTCTGTTAAATCGCAAATTATATGTCCTATCATTATGTGGCTTTCTTGTATTTTTGCTGTATCGTTAGATGGTACTTTAATACAGTAATCAGCAATTTGTTCTAATTTATTACTTGAGTTTCCAGTCAAAGCAACAGTTATCATATTTATTTTTTTTGCTATTTCAAAAGCTTTAACAACATTCTTAGAATTACCAGACGTACTTAACCCAATTAATACGTCCCCAGAGCTTCCTTTTGCTTCAACTAATCTTGAAAAGATTTCATCATAACTATAATCATTTGCAACTGCCGTAATATACGAGGTATTAACGTGTAAAGCTTCAGCATCTAAAGGTTTTCTATCAAACTTAAACCTACCAGATAATTCAGCCGATAAATGTTGTGCATCTGCGGCAGAACCTCCGTTACCACAAAACAAAACTTTGTTTTTATTTTTAAACGTATTAATTAATAAATTTGATATATTTTCAATTTGTAAAACATTATCTTGATTATTTAATAACAAAGTTTTAACGTGGATAGAATCTTTAATAGATTCTATTATGTATTCATTCATTTACAGCCTCTTATGTTTGGATAATTTTTCATAAACCAATTACAAGTTTTAGTTAATCCTTGCTCTATTGAAATATAGTCTTCTTTTTTCCATCCTAATGAAACAAATTTTTGGTTTGAAGATGGTTTTCTCAATTGACCTTTTGGTTTATTAGTATTATAAACTATCTCTCCTTTAAAATCAAGTAATTTACATATAATATTGATAATATTGTTTAAAGAATACTCATTAGACGTTCCTATATTTATTGGTTCTTGCAAATGATAATTTTTTTCACAAAACATAATTGCATCTCTAATATCATCAACATATGTAAATTCTCTAAAAATATTTCCATCACCCCAAACTTCAAAGGTTTTTTTGTTTTGAAGTTTGGCTTCCCAAATCTTTCTTATGAGTGCTGGTATTACATGACCATTTTCTAAATCAAAGTTATCATGTTCTCCATATATGTTATTTGGTACAACCGAAACATAATTTAAGTTATGTTGTTGTTTGATAGATTTGATATGTATATCAACCATTCTTTTAGCATATGCATATCCAAAATTTGATTCGTGAGGAGGACCAAGATGTAGTTGCTCTTCAGTTAAAGGATAATTAATATACTTTTCGTCTGGGTATATACAAGTAGAAAGGCAACAGACTAACTTTGGTACTTTTTGTTCTACACAAGCATCTATTAGATTCAAATTTATAATCATATTTTCAGAATAAAACTTATGCATGTTTTCTGTATTAGCATGTACTCCCCCAACTGTTCCAGCTAGGTGTATAACTAATTGTGGATTTGCGTTTTTAACATACTCAAAAGTTTGGTTCCTATCAAGAAGGTTAAGTTCATTTCTAGTTGGATATAAAAAATCTTTATATTTTTTTTGAAAGGATTTTCCAACTAGTCCAGCCCCGCCAGTAACTAATGTTTTACCACTCATATTGATCCCTATAATAATTAACTGTTTCTACTATCTCTTGATCAAAATTCTTTTTACTTTTCCATCCAAGATTTAATAATTTATCAATATTTAAAGAATATCTTAAATCTTGACCAATTCTTGTAAATGAATAATCAACATAATCGGAATAATTTATTTTATTGTCATTATAAAATGATTTAACAATCTTTTCAACAGTAATGTTATTTGATTGTTCAAAATTTGAAGATATGTTGTATTTCTCGTTTGTTTTACCGTTCTCAAAAACATGCATTATAGCATCAGCAGTATCTTCAACATGAATCCAACTTCTTACTGGTGTTCCGTTATTGTGTAATTTGATTTTATTGTTTCTTAATAAGTTATATACAGATAGAGGAATAAGTTTTTCTGGGTATTGTCCTATTCCATAATTATTAGTTGGTCGTACAATAATATAATTTATTCCATATGTTCTACTCCAAGAAGTTACTAGCATTTCTGCTGATGCTTTTGAAGCTGCATAAGGATTGCTAGGATTAAGTAAATCTTCTTCTTTAAAGGAACCAGAGTTTATATCGCCATATACTTCATCTGTACTTATATGGAAAAATAAAGGTTTTTGTACTGAGTTGGAGTGTTTTAGCCTAATAAGTTCTAGTAAATTTCTTACTCCTTCTACGTTACTGTCAACAAATGGTTTACTATTGATAATACTATTATCAACGTGTGATTCTGCTGCAAAATTGATAATTGCATCACAATTTTTTATATAATTTAAATCTTTTATGTCTTCTTGTATAAAATTAAAATTTTTATATTTCTTAAACTCATTTAACATATTTAGGTTGGAAGCATATGTTAATTTATCAACACCATATACTTTCCATCCTTTATTTAATGCAAGTTTTGTAAAATAAGAACCTATAAATCCTGCACAACCAGTAATGTATACAATTTTCATTTTAAATCCATAATTTCATATAGTTATCAACCATTTCTTCAATATAAGCAAGTTTTTCTTCTGTAATACCAGCATAAGTACCTAAAAAGAAAGTATCTTTTGTAGCTTTGTTTGCTATTGGAAACTCCTTTACAAGATTTCCATATTCTGTTGCTAAATGTTTATATCCTGGGTGTAGCAATATATTCCCACTAAAGTAAGACCTTGTTTGAATTCTGTTACTCTCTAGATACTCAACAAAATGTTGTTTTGAAAATGGACTACCGTCTTTTATGGTTAATAAAAACCCAAACCAACATGGATCAGATTTATTTGTTGCTTCTGGTGTATAAAAATATTGTTCATATTTATTAAATATCTTCTTTAATTTTTCAAAATTTTGTCTTCTAGCATTTTCTAGATATGGAAGTTTATCTAACTGTTTTAGTCCAATAGAAGCTTGTAAATCTAGTGGTTTTAAATTATAACCTATTTCATCAAACACATATCTATGATCATAGATAATATTTTCTTCTGTATTGAACCAATTTCTAAATCTATTTCCACAAGCAGTTTTAGAGGTAACACAACCAGGACTAGAAACATTACAATAACAAGCTCTTCCCCAATCTCTAAAACTAGCTAATACCATTTTTTCTTTCATACCATTAGCTGCTACAAAACCACCTTCACCCATAGTCATATGGTGTGCTGGGAAGAATGAGCAGGTAGATAGATGCCCATAGGAACCAAGTTTCTTACCATCGTAGGAAGAACCCAAAGCATCACACGCATCTTCTAAAAATATAAGGTTGTATTTTTCTACAAGATTCATTAATCTATCCATATCTGGGGGATTTCCAAGAACATGTGCAAATATAATGCCTTTTATCTCTGGATCTTCCTGTAGCTTTTTTTCTACTTCATCGAGATTTAGATTTAAGCTTGGAAGCTCTACATCAACAAATACAGGTTTTAAATTATTCTGTATTAATGGATTAATAGTCGTTGGGAAGCAGACTACAGGAGTAATAAACTTATCTCCATCCTTAAGATTGAACATTTTTCTTGATTTAGCAGCAGATACCATTAGTAAGTTAGCGGAACTTCCAGAATTTGTTAAAACTCCAACTTTTTTACCTAAAAGTTGTGGAAACACCTGTTCAAATTTACTTGCATCTTCTCCGACAATAAGCCAACCTTTTAAAAGAGTATCAATAGCAGCTTTGTATTCTTCATCATCAAATATGGGACCAGAATAAGAAACCCAATCCTTATCTTTGTCCCAAGTATTGACATTTTTTTCTTTAATATACTCAGATACTAATTCTAGTATTTTTTGTTTTTTTTGTTCTAAATCAGAAGACATATTTTATAACCTCATTAATTCCGTTGTATAATCCACTTAATTTTAAATCTAAGTTTTCTAGTTTTATTGAATCACCAGAATAAGGAACATCAAGTTCTTTATTGTCTAATGTATAAGTTCTTTTGCTATTTGTCAAATGCATTATTATATCCATAATATCTGTAAGATTATATTTTTTACTATATACTAAATTTATATCTTTTTCTATAAAATTTGTATTGTTTTCAGTAATATACTCTACAGTTTTACAAACATCTTCAATAAAGATAAAGTCCATTTCTTTATCTTTATGTATAATTGGTGAAAAATTGTTTTTTATTTTTAATATACTATTTTTGATAAATCTATCATTATTTTCATGTTTACCAAAACAACCAAACAATCTTAAATTATAGACATTTTCACATTCTTTTATTTGTCTAGCAATTATATTTTTAGATAATCCATAATTATTTTTTGGTATACAGTGAAAAACATATTCTTCTTCTCTTCTACTACATCCAATATATTCATCTTCTGTTAATGCAGCACCAGAACAAAAATTAAACAATATTTTATAATGTTGTTTATTGTTCAATAGATTATTAAACATTAAAATGTTATCTATCAATACATTACTGTTGTTTCTTTCTTGTTTCAAAGAACCAACAATAGATGTATGTAAGACAATATCAAATTTTTTGTCAATAAAGAAAGCTCTAGTGCTTTCTTTATCTGTTAAATCTACACAGTATGGTTTTGATCTAGAAATACACCAAACGCTGTGTCCCTTAGAAACAAAATATTCTTTAAACTCTTTTGCTAAGAAATTATTTGTTCCAGTTATTAATACATTCATTAAAACTGATGTTCTTCTACTAAAATTGTAGAGCAATCATCTTCATAAGCTTGGATATAGGCTTGCATAATTTGTTCTGCGTTATTTAATTTTACTATTTTTATGTTTTTTAATATTTTTTCAAACCCTTCCGAGAAATCACCAACATGCTGTTCTTGTGGGTCAACTGGGTGTCTTACTCCAACGGCTACTCTTATAATAACTTTTGGATTGTAAGAATTGTTTGTCATTTCTTTTAGTTTATCTAAATGATTAACTAATTGATCAGCAGCTAAAATAAGAAAGTTCCATCTAGGATAAACAGATATTGGCACATAGCCCTCTAAAGCTAAACCAGTAGAAATACCTAATTGTAAGTTTTCTGCAACTGGCATTTCAATTTTTTTAGAATCTGGTATATCTTTGAAGGAATTGGCAATTGCAATCCCTCCATATTTCATACTTTGTCCAAGAAAAATTGTATCCTGTTTTTCAGCCAAATAAAGCATGGCTTTGCTTAACTCTTCGTTATAAGAAATCATTAGAATAAAACCTTTTCGCCTATACCAGCGTGTGGAAAAATATTTGTGTATTCGTATCTTATACATTTGGAAGATTTTTTAGTTATTTCTTCTATGTCATTTCCCCATATTTCTCTTGTTGGTGTTGTAACACTAATTTTGTTATCTGCAACAACAAAAGTAATTGGTAAGTCATTAACTTCTGCATACCTAATGGATTCTTGTACTGCTCCTGTATAAAAACTCATATCACCTACAAAACACCATACATGAGCAGGACTATTCTTTAGTTTTAAACCCATAGCAACACCTACTGCTAATGGAGCGTTTCCTCCTACTATAGCAGAAGAAATTATATTATAATCTTTAAAGGACAAACATATTGATTTGTTGTTTAGAATTGCTTGTTTTACTTTATCTTTTGGAACTCCTTTCAATAAACATTCTAAATGACTTGCCCATGAAAAAAAACAATAATCTTGTGGATTAATAGATTTAAATATTTCAATTAATTGTTCTTCGTTACCACCTCTTAAATGAATAGGTGACGAAATTAGTTTGTTTTTAAACAATTCAAAAATTTCTAATTCAAAATTTCTTAAGTCTTCTTTAGTTATGTTGGTTTCCATTTACTCTTCCAATATTGTTGTATAAGTACATCGTATTTAACTGGTTCTTTATGCATACCCCATGTACACTGTTCTTCGTGCCACCTATAGTTATAACCTGTCCAAGACGGGGCTGGATATATAAAAACATTATTATCTGCTAATTTACAATATAAATCATAGTCAGAGGCTCCAAAATACTTTTCTGGATGTGCCTTTAGTAAGCCTTTTTCATTCAGTTCTCGTTTATAAAATACCGTAGGGGTATTAACTACGCTTTTTGATAGTAATAAATCTTTTAATTCATTTATTGATTTATAAAAATGAGATTGAAACCCAGTTGGAACACTATTTGTTATATTTCTAATTGGGCTTTGAATAGCTTTTATTGAATTTGGTGCTTTATTAATTAGCTCAACCATATTAGATACATAATTTGGTTCAAGATAATCATCTGAGCACATAAAAGTTATGTAATCACCAGTAAATATTTCTAATGATCTTTCTCTTGCTTCATCCCATGAATGTCTATATATATTTGGAGCTGTTTCAACAATTAAGCTTGGATATTGTTTTTTTAATGAATTTAAAATACTTAATGTGTTGTCTTTGCTCTCATTATCAACAGCTATTACCTCTAGATTTTTATAATCTTGTAACAAAGCAGATTCTACTGCTTGTTTCACCCATTTTTCAGAGTTATAACATGGTATACAAATTGTAATTCTCATAGTGTTTCCATTTGATTTACTCTATTAATGTATGTATGACCTTTCAAAATTAAATCAATATTATTTTGTTTAATATCTTTAAGATCAATATTTATATGATCTATCGTTTTTTCAATCATATCATCAATACTATTATAACTTATTGTCTTACAATTTGGTAGTATTTTGTTTATTAAATAAGGCATATCTGAAGACATAAAGCCGTTTAACCCTAATGTTTTAAAAACTCTTTCATTTATATCTAATTTTAGGGTTCTAGCATAATTGTCATGAACATTAAAACCAATTTTAGAACTGAATAATAGCGAAGCTTCTTGTTCTATCGTAAGATTTTTGTTTATAAAGAACCCACATTTAAGATTTGTCTGCTTTAGCTTACCAAAGTATTGCATCATAATTTGTTTTTTTTCATCAAATCCATTATTTGCCCACGAACCAACATAACATAAATCAAATTCTAATGATTTATTATATTTTTTTAAACTTTCATAAGCTATATTGTTGTAAGCAAAATGTATAGCCTCTATATGCCCATCCCAAAGATTAAAGTAATTATCTTCTTTGTTTTGTAGTAAAATACTCCATTTTTTTATTTTTTTTATTGAATTTAATTTATTAATATAGTTTTCATCTAAACAACTTATAAAATTTGGATGTGTTCCCCAAGGATTAGGAAAATTGTTTGGTTGAACAAATAAAAATGTTTTATATGATTTTTCAAAAATTTTTAAATATGAATCTTTCTTTTGATGCAAATCCCAATCAAAAATCATAATAATATGATTTTCTTCATCTCTCAATTCTTCAATATCGTTAAAGTAATTAACATCATAATTTAAACTTTGCCATGCTAACCTATATCCTTCCAAGATCCATATCCACGCACCTTGAATGTTTGGTTTTTTTATATACACTTTCATAGATATGTTCCTACAATTAATGGTATTTCATTTCTTTTAATTTTCATAAGGTTGATTAACTCGATACCTTTAAGTTTAAACCAATCTTCATAAGAAGCACCTAAATTTTTATTAGTTATTACAGACATATTCATCATTCTAGCTTCTACAGCTATTCTAGATAAAGTTTCTGGTGTTTTTGGTAGAAACACAAGTCCTTTATAGTTAGACAACTTTTGTAAGAAACTTTTATGAGGCATATTTGGTATTAATTCGTATTCATAATTCAAATGATTGCAGTATTGTATTGCTTGAAGTGTATTTTTATGATCTACATTAGAATTCATAATTGCATAACTATTTGATTTGACAACCTTTGATAGTTGTACTAATAAATCTAGAGTTTCTTCTGACCACAAATTTCCAGATAAAGAAACTGAATTTATACCTTCTACGTTGCTATCTACTATATCTTTATGTAATTTACTTTGACACAACACAGCAGAAGAATTTTTATAAAATTCATAATTAACAATTTCTTCTTTTGGTGCCTTATAATCTTTGTATAATGCAGGATTTCTACTTCTTAAATATTTGTGATCATGTTCATAAATAACATATTTACAATTTTTTGTAATATACTCTTTTACTTCTGGCTTAAGATATATAAAGTTTGATATTATAAGTCCATTCTTATATGTATTTATCTGTTCTGCTGTAACTTCTGCTGATTTACATTTTACAATATTATAATTTGGTGCTAATAATTTTAGCAATTCAAAATCATTAGCCTCTCCTCCACCATTTACTTCTTCATAAAAGAAATCAGAAATATATAAAACTTTATTATTCATGATTTACTATTTCATTAATATCAAAATTATTGAGCCATTCTTCAATTTGTTGTTGGTGTTGGTCAAAAATATAATCAACAAATTTTTTATACATCTTACTTTCTTCAAACTCTTTCTCAATATGAGCTGCTAAGCGTTTTGCTTGCCCACGGTATCTATCACAATCCTTGTAAACGGTTCTCATTTCGCTTTTAGCAGAGTTTCCAACAGGGAATGCCCACATAGTATCTTTTTCTATTACACCGTTCCATATTGCTTCTGGTTGTACTGGTTGAAGTGTGAAATCTACTCTTGCGAAATGAGGTTTTACTTTTCCTTCTTTGTTAGGACAATACATAAAATCAGTATGACCAGACCATTCAGTTGTGATTACTGGAAGTCCATATCCAGCAGCTTCAAATGTAGGTAATCCAAATCCTTCACCATGAGAAAATGATAATAAAGCTTTAACTTTTGGATGTGTATAAAGTGCTGCCATTTCCTCTTCGTTCATATCACCATGAAGAAGATAAACCTTACATTTTCTATCTTTGTATGGAGCCAAAATTTGTTCTAGATTACTTGTAATAGCCTCTCTATCTATTATAGAAGCACCGCCAAGATGGGTTTTACAAATAAGACCTACATTATCATTTTTAAATTCTTCAACAAACCATTTAACAGTATTGGCAAAGTTTTTTCTTGGACCAGCTTGTGCTACAACCAAGAAATTAAAATCTGTTGAAAGTTTAAGATCAATTTGAGTAGCTTTATGTTTTCTAACAGAATAATTGACAACTTCAATTGGAGTATTTACCTTAAAGTTAGGAACTTGATTTCCATTTTGGTCTTGAACATTAAATACTCCATTTTCAAATCCTTTTTTAGCAAAATTTGATACAACAATTATTTTATCCATCTGGTTTGATGGTTGAATCCAGTGTGGAGATATTTTATTTACTTCTATTCCTGCTGTATAACCAATATTTATAGGACTAATTCTTTTCCATTCGTTTGGAATCGAAATCTGTAAAGATAAATCATAAAATGGTTGTCCGTTAGATGCTTGGGCATAATGTATTGTTTTCATAGCTAAGCTATCAAGCCATTTTCTTTCTTCACTATCATCGTGAATCCAACCACACTGTCCCCAAGCAGTAGGAGTTAAGTAAATATCAAATAAATCCTCTCTTGAACGTAAGGCTCTAAGAGCAAATCTGGATTGTTCCCCATACCCAGAAGCGGTAAGTGCTGGTCCTGTAACTAATATCTTTTTTCTCATGCGATTTCTTTAAGCTCCCAACCTTGGTGTTTTCTTTCGGACCAAACACCCTTATTATAAGTATCGGTCATAATCTTGTCCCAACGATTAATAAAATCGGTGAAATTAAAATTGTTTATAACATGTTGTCTACCTGCTTGTCCAATTAATTTTCTTGTTTCTTTTGGAATATTTGCAAAAGTTTCTAAAGCACCAACCATTTGTTCTTCACTTATTCTATCTTCGTAGATAAATGGAACTTCTTGCGAACCAATAACAGCTTGTGATGCTGGGATTATCTCTACTCCAAATAGCTGGTCACCGTTTCTTATTTGATCTTGAAGTCCACCTGTCTTTGTTACTATAATTGGTGTTTCACAAGCAAGTGATTCAAGAGTGGCAAGACCAAACCCCTCTGCATCGGAGATATTGATCGTAGCATCGGCAGCATTATAGAAATAAGCTAGGTTTTGTGGTGGAACTTTTTGCTCTGAAATAAGAACTTCGCGATTTACAAGTCCTAATTCCTTCATAATAGCATGTAGATCTTGACCATGAACGTCTCTTGGGTCTGTGTGCATGATAAGAGTTGCTTTTGTTCCTGTTTTCTTTAAGAATTGAGCAAACCACCATATAAGCGAACCAGATTGTTTACGTCTAGCGTTTCTATTGTTCCAGAAGAAGATTAATCTATCATCTTCAATCTTTAAGTTTTCTCTTTTAAACTTAACTATTTCTTCTTCTGGCAATCTCTTGAAGATATTGGTATCAACAGCGTGAGGTACATAGGTTCTTGGTACTTCTGGTGCTACTGTAGCTACAATATCGTCTGTAAGCTTAGAAATAGTAGCAATATGGTCATTTGATAGGTAGAATTTACGGTTAAATGTTGGATATGGATAGTTGTCCCAAACATGGTAATAAACCATAGGAATATTTGGTCTAATTTCGTTTTCCATTTCCCACAACCAACCCCAAAAACGAGGATCAGTCATAAACCAAATAATATCTGGTCTTTCTGTTCTCATAATAGAACGGATCATATCTTTGTTACCATATCCGTCTACTGGAAACACAACCCAATTATCTCCCCACTGTTCTGTCTTCTGTGGTCTATAATCTTGATGCTTAATAGCTCCACCAAGAGATACAAATTGATATTTTCCAGTAGCTAAAAGACCTTCAATAATATACTTGGTTTGTGTTCCTACGCCAGATGGTGAAAAAGGGTGATCTGATAGGGTTAAAACCTTGATTTTTTTATCCATTTAATACTCACTTACATAAATCGGTTTTATAAAACTCGCATCCATTACAAGACAAGCGATTTTTAATATACTTGTTATTTTTAATCGCTGTTGTTGCTCTTGTCAAGAGAATATTTGCATTTTCTGTCTTTTTTGTTCCACTCGTTACACGGAAGAACTCAACACGGTCTTTTTTAGCTGTTCTCTTAAGAAGAGCAAAGTGAGTTTCAATCATTTTTGGATCAATATTGAACTTTTGTGCGTAAAACTTCTTATAGTAAGTAAGTTGGTAGTTGATCATAGGATCTGAACGCTTATCAGTGCCCCAACCCCATGAACAGGTCTTCCAATCGATAATATGGTACTTACCGTCTGGTGTTTTAAGTACCAGATCAATATAACCCTTGAAATCGTACTCGAAATCAAGAGTAAGGATACGCTCAAATAGCGGCTGTTCAGTAGCTACTACTTCGTAACCTTCCAGATAACTATTAAGGCTCTTGTAAAGCTCAGAGAGGATTGCTTTACCCTGTTCCACCATATCATTAACAAGAACTTGGTCAATTTTAACTTGACCGTCAAGGATCTTGAGTTCTTCCTTGAATTTTGCTTCAAAGTATTCACTGTGTTGCTCCTCCTTGATTTCTTTAAGTAGTGATTTCTCACAAGTTTCATGGATAGCAATACCAAAACAGGTATATTGTGTTGAAGTAAATACTTTGTTTTTATCAATATATTGAAGTTTATGTTTATATGGGCATTCGTTCCAAACTTTAAGCTCGGAAAATGAGATATGTGACAAGATACGTCCTTTTTTCTATGCCACTATCATAACAACTAAAGCAGCAGAGGTCAATAGGACATATCTTCTGTATCGTCTTCTAAGAAAGCACCTTTTTCTATATCTACCAATTTTTTATATAGCTGAGGGGATACTTGTTTTACTAACTCTCTATCTTTTAAGAAGTAAAACTCAAACCCATTAGCAAAATACTCTCTTATTGCTGTTGCGCCATATGGAGAGCAAAAAAGACCAACTGTTAATTGATTTAACATATCGTATCCAATTGATTCATATAAGAACATATCAAAATTTTTGTTATATTCTATTTTTTCAAATTGTTGACCAGATATATCAAAACCTGCTTGTTTTAGTATATTTTTTAGCTTCATTCTTTTAGCTAAGAATTCTGTATTTAATTTATTGTCCGAATACATATCGAAATTAGCTAATTCTTCTATTGAGTGAGCTAATTCGTGAACTATGTCTTCAAGCATATTTCTTTCACTTACTTGCTCATTTGTTAGATATAAAGCACCATCCATATAGGCAGCATTTAAATCTCTTTCTCTAAGTTCTTTAAATTGGCCTATATAGATCGCTTCTACATTATGAAATAAGAAATGTGGTATAGATTTCTTTAATTTTAGTAATATACTGTCTAAATCTATATCAGTTGTAAACGAATCTTTCACTATTACACTAATACCATCAAGAAATACTCTTTCTTTATGATTTTTTTTGGAATTAGCGGAAGATTTCTTCATGTATTCAAGAAGGTTGGGTTGATTGTTCTTCATTTTTACTCAATTCACCATAATCAACATCATATAGAGCTTGTTGATATCCTCTAAGCCAATTTTCTTTCGCTACAGTAATTAGAAAATCTGGAAACTCATTAGCCATAGCTTCTACAATTAATTCTACTGTCACTTCACCGTTTTCTGGTTTCATTTTCTGTCCTACATAATCAACTAACCATTCTTTCATAGGGTTATCAGTTACTACTTGTGTGTTCTCTTCCATTTTATCCTCTTATAGTATTTTAGATGCTAATGTTGCTACTTTGCTACGCTCACCTGTCATTAGAGTTATATGACCAGCAAGATCGTATGGTTTAAACTTCTCTGCTACATATGTAAGACCATTTGTGGTTTCATCTACATATACGTTGTCAATCTGTTCGATATCACCCGTTAGAATGACCTTGGAATTCTCCCCAACGCGAGTAATGATGGTTTTGATCTCATGCATGGATAAGTTCTGTGCTTCGTCTATAATGATGTAGGCGTTGGATATTGAACGTCCACGAATATAGGTAATTGCTTCAACTTCAATAACACCTTTTTGCATGTACATTTCAAGAGTAATTTTATCATTACCCATTAAGAATTGTAAGTTATCTTGAATTGGACGAAGCCAAGGAGACATTTTCTCTTCTAAAGTACCTGGTAAAAATCCAATATCTTTACCCATAGGCTGAACAGGGCGAGAAACAATTAGACGAGAGTATTTACTATCTACTCCAATTGTTTGTTCCAATCCAGCAGCGATAGCAAGCATGGTTTTACCACAACCAGCTTTACCTACGATAGAAACAAGTGGAATATCTGGATTCATCAATAAATCAAGAGCAAAGTTTTGTTCTTTGTTTCTTGGTTTAATATTGAAAACACCTTTTTTACCAAGATTAGCTAATTTTGCTAATGGTTGATTTGGTCCAAGATATTTTGCTAAGGCTGTTTTTTTATTATCGTATGAAGAAATAAGCATTAAATATTGATTTGGAAATAATTTCTCTTTTTGTTCTGGCAATTCCATTCTTTCGTTTGTATAGAATCTATCAATAAATTCATCATCTACTAAAATATCTGTAAATCCATGAAACAAACTTGAGCTTGATTCAACTACTTTTTCTGGGTTACAATCTTCGGATTCCATACCAATAGAATCACAAACAACTCTCATGTTAATGTCGTTTGATACAACAATAACTTTTCTACTATCTGTTTTTTCGCTTAGAGCTACTGCTAAAATTTGATGGTCTGGAACTTCCAAATCAAGTTCTGGTGGGAACTCCATATTTGGATTATACCCTTTTACTTTAATTATTCCTTTTCCTTTACCTAATCTAACTCCTTCATAGAGCGAACCTTTTGAACGAAGAGAGTCAAGGAAACGAATAACAGTTCTGGCACTTGCACCAACCAAATCCTGTCTTTTTTTGTGTTTATCTAATTCTTCTAAAACTTTAATTGGGATTAGAATGTCGTTACTTCCGTAAGAGTTTACACATTCTGTATCTGTAATCAAAGCACTTGTATCTAACACATATGTTTTTTTAGCCATTTAATTCCTGTTGAGCTAATATAAATAGTATAAGACCCTTTTTATAAGTTGTCAAATTTGTTCTTCCATCTGTTTTACTGCTTCATAGATTACAATATTAGCTGCTTGACTTGTATTTAGACAAAAACCTGCTCCTGGCATCGGAATATAAACACTATCTGTCCTAAGCAAAATTTCTTCTGGAACACCACTAGTTTCGTTTCCAACAACAAAACAAATATTTCCAATAGCATCTACAATTTTTGGAATGTTTAAATCATGAATACTTGTTGCACTATCAGTAAGTTCAACAGAAATAACATTCATACCTGTTCTACGGGCATATTCCATAAACTGTGATGGAGTAGAATACTGATGAATATTCACATAATCGTGAAGAGTTCCCGACTTTCTACGCATATCTTCGTAATTTGGAATTGAACCAATAACATGAACGTCACGAAGCCCAAAACAAGCTGCTGTGCGAACAAGATAAGCAAGGTTTTCATCACACTGAAAATTTACAGCACAAAGAGAAAATGGATAGTGCTTTACTTCTCCGTTAGCAATCTTTTCGTTATAACGATCACGGCGGGTCTTACGCATTTATTTACTCCAAATAAAAAAGCTATCTTCTCGATCCGACTTTCACGGATTGTAAGGATGGGAACCTTAGCGATGAAGATAGCTTAATGCGTTTAGCTTTTAGTTGCCAGTAGTAACTGCTGGTGCTGGAGTAGTAGCAGGAGTAGTTGTAGCGGCTTCTGGCTTAACCTCTGTGGCTTCGCTAGTAGCTGGAGCTGCTGGTGTAGCCTCAACAACAACTGGTGTTTCTGGAGCGGCTACAGGTGCCTCTGCTGGCTTCTCTGCTGGTGAGCAAGCTACGAGGACTGCAAGTAATACTGAAATCATTTTCTTTATTTCCTTTTTTATTTAATTAATCAAGCGGCAGTATCTGAACTGTCGTCACCCTTTCCAGTGCAACCGAAAAGGAAAAGTGCAATAACACTAAGCATTTTATTTCTCCATTTTATTAAAATATAATATAATTAATCCTGTTAAGAGGACTGTATAAATAGATATAAAACCATAAAAATATCGATCATCAAGAATAATCGTCATGAAGAACTCAAATAGTTTGTCTATCAGCCAATACATTAACATCCTTTGCTGCTTCGGCAAGTAACCAAGAAGAAGATTGGATTTTATCTCCACCAACTCCCCAAAGTAAGGTAATTCCTAACTCTCTACAAACTTCACCTTCTGGTGTATTATAATCTTTTCTATCTCCACCATTAGCAAAATATGTTGGTTTAATATCCCTTAAACTTTCACATACAGTCCCATCATCATCTTTAGCTTTTATTACTTTAACCACACCTTTAATAGATATTAGGATTTCTGCTCTTTCATCCCAAGTCATAAAAAATTTGTTTTTCTTTCTAAGTAACCATTCATCTGAATTAGCAATTACAATAACATCACCAAACTGTGCTGCTTCTCTTATCATACGAACATGACCTTTGTGAATTGGGTCAAATCCACCAGATACACAAACAGTTGAATAAGCATCACTCATTATTTACCTCTTATTTACGCAATCTACGAGCACGACGTTTTTTAGAACCAAGTTTACGTCTACGTCTACCGTGACTATGTGCTGCTTTGTGGCTCATTTTCACCTTCCTTCATATAAAGTTCTTTTCTATTAAGTCGCTTTTTCTTTTCTTGAAGATAAGCGAGATCTTCAAGTTGTGCTTCTGCTTCAACATCAGCAATTTTGTTTTTATATTTGGTTTTATCTAATTGATTAGCCATGCGACCTCCAAAAAGTGGCAGGGGTATCTGGAATCGAACCAAAACTAAGAGGTTCAAAGCCTCCTTTGCTACCTTTACAACATACCCCAACGATAGATATAATCTAATCTACTCTTGTTTTGTCGTCAAGTTTCTTTTCACAATACCAAAATATTTATCAGTTTTATAAATATCAAGAATGCTTAAATATCGAAGAGTATTCATGTTTAAAATTGTTGCTGCCTCTTCGATTGTATTTGAAGAAGAAATAGCAAACATTAAAACGGCATCTTTAGCAATTTTAGGCATAGCTGACCAAATGTTAAAACCATAAAGCTTTCCGCCCAACATTCTTGCTGAAACTTCAAGTTTTAATGCTATTAACTCTTCAAGAGAAAGTCGTCCAATATAGAATTCAAATTCATCGGACGATTTACCTTCTTCTTTTAGTTTTTTTGAGAGAGAATGTTTAGAGTAAACACCATTTAAGTTTAGTTTACTCTTCCTCTTCCAGTGCATTATAACCCTTCTGGTGCGGTTGCTTCTCCAGTATCTTCAGCTTGTTTACGGTTTTTCTCTGCTTCGTATTCTGGGGTAGTTGGTTCAGTGATTCCAGTTGGATTCATTTCTTCTTCAAATTTATCAAAGTATAGTTTCATATTTGTGATAAGATAATCATAGAATAATTCTCTATCTTTTGAATCGTCAAGAAGTTCATAAGCATCAAGAATACCTTTTTCAATTTTTTTGAATGTACCCATAGCCATATTTCTACCAGTTGAATCCAAATTTTTATCTTCAAGACCTTTTGAGAATTCTTCTTCTGGTGAAATTTCTTCTTCCTCTGGTTCTTCGTTACCTTCAATATCAATAAATTTCTCCATATCTGGATCATCTACTTTAATTGTTGCTGCTTCTTTAAGTTGTTCTTTTTCTTTATCGGAGAGAACATACATAAGTTCTGGTGAAAGTGAGTTTTGAATTGCATTAACTAAGTGTGCTCTAAATGAGTTTCTTTGCTCTGTTGATGTTGTAAGCATTTTAAAATCTGCTTGAAGAACAGGAACGATCTTTTTTAGTAGATCTTCAAGAACGTTAATACCTGTTGAAGCATGTTTTGGTTGGTCTTCTGCTACTTCTTTAAGAATAAGACCACGAACAAGTTGTCTTAATTTTGTTTCTTCTAAAACTTCTTGTTGTCTTTTGTTTTCTTTATATAATTGTATTGCTTTTCTAACATACAATCTTACTGCTTCTTTCTCGTTAATCATTTTTAGATTCCTTTAGATAATTGTTGGACATATTAATTATCTCTTCAAGTGTATAAGTTCTTGTTTTTTTCTTTTTTCTTTGTGGTTTTGATGTAAGCATAGGTGTCACTTCAGCGGCACCAGCTGCCATACTAGACATTTCATCTAATATACCAAATATGTCTTCCATTTTCAAGTTATTTGTAGATATATTTTCTTTTAAAGGCATATTATCTAATATTGAAAAGATTTCTTGTATTGAAATTGGTTGTTCATCACTCATAAGAATATTCATTACTGCTTCTACATTAGTTTCTTCTGGGATATACCCTAATAATTCTGCTTTCTTCTCTTCTCTTGATTTGTCGGAACTTAATATATCTCTCATTTGACCAGCACTTATATTATAGTCAGCATGAACAACTTCTTTTGGAAAATTAAACTTATCAAATTTTGTTGGTTCTTTATCGGATGTTAATACTACGCTTCCTTCTCCATTTTTGATCATATCTGCTGCTTCAACATAAGGAGAACTATTGTTACACATTCTTGTTTCAACTGGAAGACCTTTTGTATATTGATCAAAAATTTGTTTTGATTGTTCTGCTGTAATATCGGATCTTGTATGTTTTTCTGGTTGAGAGATTAAAACAACTACTTTTGAATATTTTGGTAATGCTTTTTTAATTAATTCTAAATGACCTTTATGTGGAGGTCTAAAAGAGCCTGGAAACAAAGCTATACCTGCTTTGTTTTCTTTCAAATTAAAATTCATACTTGAAGCACCAGAAGTATCTGTCTCTTGGTTTATCTTCATATTTCTAATTTGATTAACAGGAGCAAAATTACCAGTAAACTTATACATCTTATTATTATAGTTAAAAACAAATCCTTCAGTTGGATTTGATATATTATCTATATGTTTTAACTTTAATAATTGTTTCTTTAATTTATTATGTATCTTTTCTTTATCTGGTCCATTATAGTTTTGTAATTCTTTAACTTTCTTTGCTAATTCTTGTTTTATTACTTCTGTCGATCTTTGTCTATCTTGAACAAATTGAGATTCTAACTTACTTAATACTTCTACTGTAAAATCATGTATCGCATCTTCTATTGGGAACATAACTTCATCAACTATTTGTTCTTTTCTCTTAATTAAATCTTGTAATTCTTGAACAAATTTAGGATTTTGACTAACATAACTTTTGAGAACAGTAATGCTATCTGCTCCTTTAATACCAGCTATTTTCTTTGCTACTTCAAATGTAGTTTCTTCGTTAAGAACTGGGAGTGTTTCTTTTACATATGTTTTGATTTTATTAAAAAGGTAATCATTAATAGTCATACCTTCTTTAAATCCAGCTTGTTGTAATCTTTGTAAAGTATTTGCTAGTGCTGATTGATCTTCTAAAGCTGGTAAGTTTTCTACCTTATCTTGTTGAACTTTAAATTCAGTTCCTTCTAACATTTGACTTAAAACATCATTAAAATTATCAATAAGAATTGCTATTGCTTTTTGTCTGTCTTCTCTAACAGGTTCTACTTTTCCTGTTGCTGTATTAAATTCTTTATGACCAGATCTGTGAATTAATATTACTTGAGTATCATATGTAATAACATTTGTTTTACCAGATAGTATCTCACAATTTAAGAATGTATTTCCATTAGTTCCAAACAATATCTTTATTTGTTCTTCATTTAAATGTGAGACAACATTAGAGAAAGCATTAAAAGCTGCTCTAAATAGTTCTTTTATATGTTGATCTGCTTGGAACTCTCTATCAGCAAACTCTTCAGCATTTAAACCACCACTGCTTATTTCAGTATTGTTTCTCGCTGCTCTTGGTTGACCATCCTTATAACCTAAAAACAAATTAAGTCCATCTGTTTTTTCAGTTCCTTGAATCTTGCCATTAGCAGCTTTAGTTAGTATTTCTACTACTTCTTCATACTTTAATTCTTTATCATCATAAACGTGTGGTATGCTGCTTAAGCCCATGTTATTCTTCCTTGGATGCCTTTGCTTTAGATTTTAACTTCTCATATCTAAACTTAAGATCCTTATGATCGTTCTTTTCTTGTTCTAATTCTTCTTCTAATCTATTAACATGTTTCTTCACTTCTTTCAAATCTCTTAAAGCAATAGCAATTCTATCTCTATCCGAATCACTAATGGAAGGCTTAATAAGAGAATTTAACTTTTCTTCTACTGAAAGTATATAAGATCTAACGCTTGGTTTTGCGCTTTCTTTAATAAAGTTCCATGTAATATTTTCTAATAAATTGCTAGGCATCTTTCACTACTTTCTTTTTAGTTGTTGGCTTGACTTCTTCTACAGGAGCTTCTACATTAGAGACGTATTCTTTCTCTACTTCTTCTAACTTCTTTTCTACTATTTCTATTGTTTGAACTACTGCTTCTTTTAAAGATTTTAATTTAAAAAATTTAGTTGCTTTCATCTTTCTTTCCCTTCTTTAAAAATTGTGGTGGGACTTTACCTTTCTTAGCTGGTTTTTTACCCTTAGCTCCAACTTTTGAATCATTTGGTTTTTTATCAGCCCAATCTGGTACACCATCACCATCAGCATCTGGTTTCTTATTTTTCTTCTCTCCTAATACTTGTGGAGAGACAATACCAAATCTATTGAGAAGCAAAGAATTTAATTCCATGTTACGCCATTCTTTAAGTGGCATGATTTCTTTTTCAATAGATTCAGCTAAACCTTTATCCTTTAATATTTTTTGATTTTTAACTTTACATTCTTTGCACCCACAATCAGCACCATGTTCTTTAGCTGGTTCATTTTCTTCATCAGCCATATTCTTCATTTCTGCTTCAATTAATGAGCGTATTTTTGCTCTTAAGCTTGATTCATTAATCATTTTATTTTGATTCCTTTGTTTTTTTAGATTATCTTCCCAATCTCTAAATATCATGTTTCCGCTTAAATAAGCTTCTTCTTCCATACTTCTTAAATGGGAATTATTTTGTGCGTAACCTTCTTCACCAAGATTAAATGAGTTCTCAAACTCTCCTCTTTGGTTCTGTGCGTGGTGTATTACTTCATGAGCAACAGAACGCATGATATCTTTTGGGTGTCTATTAGTTACATAAACAGTTATTTCGCTTGTACTTGGATTATAATATGCTGTTTTTCCAAACATATTTTGTGCGTTTTCTGAATCTTCAGCAAAATTAATTGTTGGAGGATGATTAAAACCAAGTTGTTTTTGCATGTGAGGGATAAGAAGATTATTAATTTCTTCTCTATATTCTTTTATTAATTTTTTCATGTAATAAATAGTCCTCTAAACTCTATTTTCTTTTGCTTTTGATACTAATGATATAGATACAAGCAAAATTTCTTTTTCTCTTCCTGTTTCAAGTTCTAAAACTCTAGCAATCATTACAGGTCTTTCGGATCTTATTACTTTTTTAAGTTCAGACAAAATTCCAAGCTTTTTTACTTGGTCCAAATCACCATCATAATAATGTTCAATAGCAGGCCAAGAAACAATATCACCGATACTAAATTTGCTAACTAACGAACCACCAAAAATGTTGTCTTTTTCAAACAAGAAAAACCCCTTAACTATATTAAGTAGTTAAGGGGACAATCTTATTTGGTGTGTATGTCGGCTATCTTTGAAGAAGCCCAAGAATCTGGTTTAAGTTTATATTCAAACCCAACCGCTTTAACCCATCCTGTCATAGATTCAGCCATTTTCTGACTTGACATTCTTTTATCATTATTAATATCTAAATGAAGTTCTACTTTAACATTTGGACATTCTTGACCTATTTCCATTCCAATCTCAATTGACTTTTGAACCTCATGTGTGATTCTTGTGGTCATAGAAGGAAAATTATTCTTATGAGTCAAGAATCTATGGTAGTAATATTTACCACCACTTTGTCCCTCAGCACCATGAAGAACAATAGCACAACAAAATACACAGTTTTGTTTTTGAACATATGAATCAGATCCAATATAAATCTTGCCTTTGTTCTTTGAATGTTCTTTAATATCAATAAAGATTTGCTCTAGTGTAGTTTCTTTATGATCACCAGAAAACCAACGTTCTTTTTTCATTAGTAATATCCTATGTCTATTATTTCTTCTTTCGGGACCAATACTCTTTGGTTCTCCGTATAGATAAGATATCTTCCTTTCTTGTCCGTGTCCTCTGACAAACGTGTAATTAATCTTCCTTTTCTTATCTTTACAAATGTTTTTTCATCTGGATTGTAATAATGCCCATATCCTTCGCCAGCAATCATTTCATAAGAATATAATTCTTTTATTTTCTTTTGGCTTTTTAATAAGGCATCGATAGTCGCAACAGCAGCTAATCTATCAGCAGGAATTTTTAATTTTGTTTTTGTTTCGGACATATAAGATACCCAAAACAATATATACACATGGAACTAAACTGTCAACTATCTGACTTTTTCAACCTTTCCATAGTGTAGAATTCTCATGCCTCTAATCTTTCTTAATTGAGGAACAAGAACAGCTTTCATATATTCATCGATATTTTCACCACGCTCTAACTCAAATTTAATATTAAGATTTCTTCTATCATATAACATAGAAGGATCTGGTAAATCCTCAGTTCCTACGGTAGTAACTGATATAATACCTCTAATAATATCTTTGAATTGTGTAAGAAGAACGTTTGTTGATTTACGAAATTCTGCTTTTACTATAATTTGAAATACTGAAATTTCATCTGTTACGATTGGATCGATATCTAATTCTTTTGAAATTTGATTATCAGCAATATCATCGCCAGTTACTTCATCAGTATCATCTTTGACTTTTATAGTTAATTCTTGCTCTTCTTCTTTTTGTTCACGAAGAAACTTATACCATTTTGATGTGTTCATGTTATTAATTAGTTTTGAATACTAATTAACAATAAAAAGAGGATTTGTAAATGAAAAATTTTGGTTTGATTATGGAGAATTGGAGAGGCTTTAAAAAAATCCTTAACGAAAGAGTAAAACCAGAAGGTAGTTATCCATCAACTTATAAAGAATTGAAAAGTATGATAGAAGAGTTGTCTAATAAAACTTGGATATTTTTTGATACAGAAACAACTGGTCTTTATATGGAAGATCCAAGCCAAGCAATAACTCAAATCGCTGCTATTAAAGTAAAAATTAACAACTTCTCTGAGGATAAAGATATTGAAATTGTTGAAAGATTCAATAATCTAATCGAATTAAATCAAAAAACAGTTAGACATATTCAAAGAGAAGAAGCAAATTGGCCTAATATGCTTGCTAAATGGAAAGAAAAAGAAGAAGAAAAAAGATTAAAGTTTGATGAAAAAGAAAGAGAAAAAGCCGAAAGAGATCCAAGTTATACACCAAAACAATATGTAGAAGGTAAACCACCATTTACAGCAGCTAAAGCTTTAAATATGACTGGCTATATGACACTGGAAGATTTACAAGATAAATATGGAATAACCACTCAATCAATCACTGAAGAAGAAAAAGCAGAAAATCCAGCTTATAAAGATACAGAAGAACATGAATATCTTACACCACAAGAAGCATTAAGAAATTTTGCTGAATTTTGTTCTCCAAGTGAAGACATACTTATGGTCGCACAAAATACTCCTTTTGATGTTAAGTTTATAAACATAGCATTTAGAAGAGCAGGGTTAGAAGTTCCAGACGATGTAGCAATAGACACAGTAGTTATATTTAAGAAATTTTTGTCTCCTGTTGTTCTTGATTTGGAAAAGAAGCTAAACAACGGTGAAATACCAGAAGAACAAGTTCCACAAGTAAAACATATATTAAAGCAATTATTAAAGATATCAGACGAAAATAAAAAATCAACCACTGTTTCGTTAGGACCAATTAGAACAGCTTTTAATGTTCAAGATGAAGGTTGGCATAATGCCTTAGCTGACGTTATAATGTTGGCAAAAGTTATGAAAGAAATAATTAATTTCTTAGATAAAAATGAATTTGTAGGAACATTAGATTATAGTAAAGAGCCAGAAGTAGCTGGTCCCCCAGAAATAGAAGCCAGAATCAAGGAATTAGAAGATTGGCTTGAAACAGCACCATTCACCCCAAGAGACGCACCAGAGGGATGGGAAAGAGGATATACAGATAAAAAAACAGGCGAACAAGTTCCACCAACTGCTTACTATACAGAATATAGAGCAAAGAAAGATGAATTGTCAGCCTTAAGAGTTAAACTTCGCAAAGCAAAAGGTCAAAGACCACCACCAGCAGATGGTAAGCCTTCAACAACTGAGCTTAGCGAAGGAAAAGTGTTTAGAATTAAAATAAAACGTTAAATCTTACAAACTTTAATACCGTGATTTTGTAGTAATTTAATTCCTGCATCATCACGGTATTCTTGTATGTAATAAACCTCTTTTATGTCAGCATTAATAATTGCTTTAGCACACATCTTACAAGGAGAAAGAGTTACATACATTTTCTTTCTCTTTGGGTTATTAAAATCCATCTTAATAAGTGCGTTTATTTCAGCGTGAATAAAACCAGAGGAACCAGCTTCATCACTATCCCTACAGTTTGTTCCACCTTTATGATCACCGTTATATCCAATCGCTAACACACCTGTATTGTCTTCTGGGACGATTACGGCACCAACCTTGAAGTTAGGGTCCATAGACCGTTGAGCAATTGTAGAAGCAAAAGAAGACCAAATAAAATCCCACGAAGGACGTTCCATTAAACACCTCTCCGTGGGATCTCTATCTAGGTTATCTGGTTCTTTCAATAGCCAAATAAATTAAATTATCAATAGCTTCTGGTGTTGCTGTTAATGGATCAAAATTTTGCCACCCTAATAAATCAGCTAAAACTATTAAGTTTGCTTTAACATCTTCTTTATTGACACTTTTATCAGAAGTCATTCCAAGATCAGATTTAAATTGACTTACTCTTTTTTGAGAACTTGGTATACCAAAACCTGGTATATCTGTATGAATATTGGATATTGTATTTAATACAGGTTTAAATCTTCCCATTTCATTTAGAATATATTTGCGAATTACTTGCCTAAGTTTTCTTTCTGTTAACATTATTTTTTATCCTTTGATTTATCAATTAAAGTTTTGATTCCATAAGCAGATGCCGAAGCAGCTAAACCTTTAAACAAATCTTCTATATTATCAATACCAATTTTTTGTTTATCTATTAATTGTGTAATAATATTAACGGTTGGAACTAAAAGTGATGTATAACCAAGCATATCTGTTACGGAACTTCCAACAATTTTAGATAAATTAACAATAAAATCTTTTACTGCTTTTAATATTTCTTTCAAGCCTTTTTTTTCTACAATTTCTTTTAATTTATCTTTTTCTGGACTGTTAGTTATTATTGAAATTGCTGTTATTATTAGCAAAATAGCTTCTTGTTTATTTAAAGAAATAGAAGAGTTTTCTAAAAATCTTATAACTGCTGGATAAAGTGCTCCAACACCAGTTCCAAATGTGGTTATAAATTTTGTTGCTATTGTCAACTCTTTAAAAATATTATTCACTAAATTTAAATCTTCTTCAGGAACTTGTGGATTAGAATTTTGTGATTCTTCAATAATTTGTTTTATAGCAGAAGAATAAAGAACCGAAGGATTGTTGCTAATCCCCCAGTTCTCATTTAATTTATAATATGTTTCAATACGCATACATTAATTAGGCAATTTTAACATTTCTTACTGTCATAGGTAATTTTAATTCCCAATTACCAGAATCAGCAATAGCTTTCATAGCATCAATTCTGTAAACTGTCTTTTGAACTAATGGATTTGAATTAGCAGCAAGCCAATTTCTTCTGGCATTTAAGAAAGCAAGAACCCAAGCTTTTTCATCGCCACCGTTAGCTGGTGATTTCTCTGGGAATAGTTGTCTTAAAGAAGAAACCCTGCCAGGACCAGAATGTATACAAGTATCATAAATTACTAAATGTCCTAAAGCTGATGTAATACCAATATTTTTACAGTGATTAACTGCTGGAAGCCAGTAGTTTACATCAAATACTTCATCTTGTGCTTTGTGCATTACAGGATCATCACCAGCAGATTTCAAAAGATTGATTAATGAATTTAACCAAGCTGGATAATTTGCTGTTACGTTGTTAAATTTTGCTGATTCATTTGTAGCAAGATAATTCATATATTGTTTTAATGGTTCTGCGTGTTGCCCACCTAATTCAATATACTTCTTACAAACCAAATCTAATGATCCTGCTTTATCGGTACACTGATGTTTTCCATAAGAAATTCCTGCACCATCATTAAGAATAGAACAAGTACCATATGATTTAGCTGATGGGACTTTTCCTGTTTCAAATATAGCTACAACGCAATCAATAGCGTGTCTTTGTTGTTCTGTTAAACTCATATTATACTTCCTTTGTTGCTGACTTTAATTTCTTTTCAATTTTAGCAACTCTTTTTTCAAGTTCTTCGGAGTCAAAATCAGCAGAAAATGAAGATGTTTTCTTTTCTACGGCAACAAGTTTTGCTTCAATTGCTGTTAACTTTGCTTCTAAAGCAGCATTAGCAGCTTGGCATGGAGGAGGTTGAGTACCATTTAGACCTTGTGATTGAGCTTCTATTTCAAGTTTTTTCATAGCTTGTTCATGCTTTTGTTCGGCAAACTTTTGATAGAATTTCCAACCTGCTCCACCACCTACAACTGCGAGTATTGCTAATATTATAGCTACACCTCCACCCCCACCTGTTGAAGTGAGAATAGCGTTGATATCAAATGGGGCTACAGGAGCTTGTCCAACCGTTTCTATTGTCTGAACTGGTTGAGGAGCGGCTACTACTACTGGAGCAGCTTGTGGAGCTTCCTGTGCTGGTTGTTGTGGAACTTCTACAACTACTACTGGTTGTGGTTCTACGGCTTGTGCTGTTTGTGGTATCATCTTTAATGGCACCTCCCTTGGAAAATTGTTTTCTAACACCTCTGGTTTTTTATCTAATAAAATCTCTGTTGGTTGTTCTTCTATAATACCTAAACGAAGAATAACACCCTGCTCAATAATACAATTAGGATCTTTAAGCTGTGACATTTCCTCTATGTCGGAAACATCAATAACATCACCACTTTTGTAATGACAATCCATATGTATAAATAGTTTTTAATAACAGAAAACCCCCGTATTTCTACGAGGGTTTATGATTACAAATCCTTACTATCAATTCCATGCTTTTGAAGAATCTTTCTTTTTAGTTCCCAAGTATTGATTGAATCGTTCTTTCCATTAGCGTGATAAAAACTTGTGCTGTTATAAACATTACCACGCTCAAATCCAGTCGAGTCAACAAAAAACCAAGAATCTGGCTCTAACATTTCTTGGACGATATCAAAAATGGAATGAGAACCGTTATAACCATCTTGATCATCTTCATCTTCATATTCTTCTTCTTTAAATCCATTAACAACTGTATCTCTTAGTTCTGGACCACCATCACAATATCCACCTGTATGAATCGAGAAAGCATTATTATTATATTCTCTCAAATCAATATAGTGGTCACTTGAGTAATAACCACAACCTACATTTGTTGCGTCCTTAAGAAGTTCAATAAGTTCTTTGAGACGTTCAACTTTATCTTCCCTCACAATAAACTTTGAAGTAGAAAAATAATCAACCTGCACAGACATATAGCCTCCATAGAAGATATATCATATGCATGTTAAATTATAAAGTCAAGTGTTTAATTTTTTAACTTTGTAATTATCTAACTCAATCCATATTTTTGTTTCATTCTTAGATTTAATTAATAAAACATAATAAGCAGTTTTTACAAAATTTAATTTTGTATCATCAATATCAACAATTAAACCTAATACTGCTGGAACTTTTTGAGAATAACCTTTTTTTGGAGATAAATAAACTTCAACCATATCTCCAATTTTATATTTCATTTCTTCATAGGAACCGTCGCATTTGGATTAACAATTGGTTTTTGTAAATTAGTTTCCGCATCTATCGCATTAAGACCTTTGTTTATCTGCTCTAGTTTAGAAGAGTCAAGAATAACAAATCTACCGTCCTCAGTTATACCAACGTTGTCTGGTTTAATTTCCCAAGGACTTATATTATATTTTTGGCAAACTACGGTTAGATCAACAAATAATTTATTTTTTCTTAATTCTTCAACCAATACTCTAACTGGTTGGCTTATCCTAATTTTTAATTGATCTTCAATTTTGTTTATTGAATTTCTCTTTAAATCTCTTAAGGCACTATCAAATCCAGTTTCATATAACAAGCAAGCTCTTATATATAATGTTATAAGTTGTTGATCTTTTGTTGCATTTTCTAATGTTGGAAACTTAAAAAATTTATTAAACTCAGCATAATTGTTTGTTAAAGGTTTTACTTTTTCAAGGATTACCCATTTTGAATCTTTATGAGATAGATATGATTTTGGAAACAAATAAGAATATCTTGGATCTTTACCAAGCCTTCCCATATCAGCATCATCTTCATTTTGTTCTTTAGCTAAGTTATTGTTGGTATAATCAATTTTGATAATTAGATCTTTATCAGTTGCAAATGCTGCACGAAATTTTCCAACACCCATAAATGTTAAACTTGGAATTTTCTGTTTTATCAAATCAGCAAATACATGCATATTTTTTTGTAAATAATCATGTGTTTTATCTTGGAGAGTAGCTTTCCACTTATCAAGTTCATCAATAATTTGATCAGCAATTTGTGGAGTGTTACCAAAATAAGATTGTTCTTGTTTGGAAGCTTCTATTATATAACGTTTCCAATTTTCTAATAACAGTTTCATGCTATTAAATAGTATTAATAAGGCGTTTCTTCAAGATACCAAGCCCAATTACAAGCCATAAAATCTTCAAGGGCTTCTTGTTTTGATTTATAAACATAGTTGCGAGAAGCACCAGCCAGTAGTTGACGTTCAATTGCTTCTTCTGTGGAGATTGTAACTGTTATGGTTTCTCCAAACTTAGCTTCGGTGACATATCTGATAAAGTTTTTTTCCATGTTAACCTCTATGGGATCTTAACCTACTTTCGTCAAGGTTTCATCATAAAACCATACAGTTAGTTTATCATTATGGAGTAATCTTATCCAATAAACATAATTAAATGTATTCCATTTTAAATTATAGTGCTCTTCAACTTTTTCGACAATTCCGCACTCATTAAGGTTTGAAGCCTTAACTATATCACCAACATTAAATCTTTGAAGGGACACATAATAAATAGATTTGAGAAACAGATAACGAAAAATCCCCAGAATTTCTTCTAGGGATTTTTTTTCTTAACGAAGAATATTAAATATTATCTACGTTTTGGAGCAGTTCTTGAATTAGATAGAAATTTTTTTCTTTCGGCCAAGTAATCGTTAGGATCATCGCCCATTTCGTCATACATAGCACTTGCACCAGCTTGTTCTTTCTCTATAAATGCTTTTAGCTTCATAGGATCAACACCTAATCTTGCAGCAGTTTGTTCGATAGAATCAAAGCCACCCATATGATACTCGTCAGCGGCGTTACCTAAAGCTGCTGGTGAATCATCATACATCTCATTCATTACTTGTTTTATCATACTTCTTAAGTATCTTTCTGTTAATTTAGCCATTTTAATCAATCTCCTTTGTGTTGTGATTAATTCATCAATAAATAGTATATTATTTTGGATTATGATTAGAATATCGAAGAATCAATTTCTTTTGGTAAGCTATCAAAAGCAATAGTGAATTCTTCATAGGATTTAAAAGGCTCTGTTAGTCCTTTCTTTTTCATTTCATCAAATACTACTTTGCTTTCTATTTCTGCTTCTTCGGGTGTAAAGAATTTGGGAGCCTTTAATGCTCTGTTGTAAACTTCCCCTTTGATATCGAATACCAAATCATAAATACGACTAGCAGATACTTGTTTACTTTCGTTTATAAATCTTTTCCAACTTTCAAGTAATATTTTCATAATTTTAAATAGTCAAAAAGTCTCAAAAATTATCCCCGTGTCGTGAATGAGCACCTAACAAAATATAACATGCCTGTCAAGCCAGGGTGATACATTCCGTAGGGGGGAGGGGAGGGGGGGAGGGGGGCCTAACCCCTTGATATCATTAGTTTGTATCACGACACATTCAACACATCGCAATACATCTTAACTGTCAAGAGGGAAAGAAATAAATAAAAAATATATATATTCATTTAGCTATTGACAAAAGAAAAACCCCCCATAACCCGAAGGCTAAGGGGGGCGAGGCATAACCTAATTACTTACCAACCGCAACCACAAGCTCGTTTGTCTTGAAGTAGGGATTAGCAGCATTAGCCTTGTCTGTCATCCACATGCGAGAGGGACGAGAACTAATAGGCTTAGGAGCACACATATCCGTAAGGACAATATGACCATCCCAATCACCCTCGTTAACGAACTTGGTAGGAGCATTAAAGCAAGTCCCACCGCACATCACACGTTCCCAAACATGACGCTTACCCTTCTTCCATTCATACACAAGGGCTTCATCAACCCGTGTATCAAAGGGAATGACCGTGAAGGTAGCAAGGTTAGAAAGCTCGTTCAGTTCAGTAAAGAAAAGAGCAAGCATTTCATCAGAGACGCTACCGCTTTGGTCAATACTAATCGCAATCTTCGCAACACGATTGACCTTCTTACCAGCATGAATACGAGGGAACCGCTTATTGACCTTACGAACAGTAGAGTTCTTGTCGGCACGCTGAGAGGTCTTGATAAAGTATCGAAGCATCTTACGCCAATCAACAGTTGCTTCAAGCTTATCCATGATTTGCTTGCGAACATCAGCAGGAACAGAACCCCAATTCTTTGCAGAAGCTTCCTTTGCTGCCTTCTTAAGAGCTTCCTTGAGGTTTTCCTTTGCGATCTCCTTCATAGTATTGTCAATCTCACCATCGCCCCAACCTTCATGATCGTCAAAGTTAGGATCTCCCTCGCCCTCTTGAGGTTCCTTATTCATTTCGGGGTCTTCCTTGAGGAGATCGAAATACTGCTCACCCGAAAGACCAGCGGGATAATTAGCAAACTTTCCAACGCCTGGGATACAAGCCATTTTGGGAATGTTGGGAAGGTGGGAATTAATCGCAAGGTCCGTAGCGATATTCCACATCTTCGTCATGCCTTCGGGGGGAAGACGACCCGTAACGTGCTCAAAGATAACATGATAGAATTCATGCTTAAGCACATCGATTCGCTCCTTATCTTCCAGCTTCGCGAAGAAGGAGGGATTGTAGACCATTTCAAATTGCTGCGTTTCCTTGTTGATACGAACGCCAGCAGTAGGAATAGCGGTTGTTGCGGACTTGTTGATATTGCGGGAGAACGTAGCGAAGAAGGGTTCCTCGCGAAGAAGGTAGTAGATATCCATGTTCAGATCGTAGTTGATCGCTTCAGTTTCCATGTTGCCTCCTTAGTGGTTCATCATCATTCCCTCTATAGCCTCCACCATTAGAAGCTGCAAGGGGCCACCACAAGTATTCGGGGATTCAAAGAGGGCTGAGGGAGCTTTCTTCTCTCCCCGCCACACCAATACCTTAACCTCCCTCCCCAAAGGCGCAAGAGGAATCTTTTGTTCTTCTTTCTCTTGACAAACTTTATTATTTGGTTAGCCCTTGACAATTCTTTTATCTCGCTCTAGGGAAATGTTAATACCTCGCGCTAACACGAACCTCAATAATCGTCAATATTTTAAAGAAAATGTTTATTTTTGGGGGGTATAATTCATTTGATTAACTTTTTCACTATACGTTGAAAGAAATAGTTATCCCCATAATACATGAAACATGATACTTGTGTTGATACAAAATATTTTTAATGATACATGGCTTTTTTTCATTTGACAAACTACTTATTAGGGCCTATTAGGTGCCAAAATATCCCCATAATTTTAAAGGTCTAACTACACGTTACAACCTTAAATAAAAATGGAAGCTTAGCGTTCGTCAAGTTTCATTTTTATTAGCACAACATAACCCAATAATCACGAAGAACTTACAAGGTGTAGGGCAGCTTCATAATGTCTTGAAGTATTGGATGTTTGAAGCCATAACACATAACAATATGGTTTCTCAATTTCGGTTACAATTCCATAGTTGGTATCATTTCCATATAGCTTATTGTTAACAGTAAATTGGAATAGAAGCTTAACAATATCTCCAATCTTAATAGTGCTCATGATGAATTAATAACCTCAAGAGAAGGGGGATAATGATCTGTTATTGATAAATCATGAAACCACATAACAACAACAAGTTCTGCATTTTCTTCTATCTCTTTTACAACACCATATAATTCTGCGATACCTCCAAATGGACTGTATCTATTCTCAAATTTATGTCTTACAATATCTCCGACTTTAATATTATTCATTCGGATACCTTGATTAATTGTCTTCTTGAATATCCATTACAAACATTATTCGCTTCATCATCATCAAACCATAGAACAGTATATTCATCCTCGTAATGACCATCACTATTATCAACATCAATAACAATACCAAGAGTTAAATCTTTTTTACCATCATTATAGGTATATTCAACTATGTCTCCCACGTTTAACATTTAAGACCTCGATACAATACTGTAATGGTTATGAGCAAAATCGTAATGTAACATTCTCTTGCTTCCTTCCATTTCAAGATTGGATATCGCATAGAATTGATCTTCATTTGATACCTCGACAACAAGATAATAAAAGCTTCTTGCCCCTCCCAAATCATAATGTATTATATCTCCGACCATAAATCTATTTGGTTCCATTTATGCCCTCGATACAATTTGGTATGCGTAATGTGCTGTATCAAATTTTATTGGCTTCTCTCTGCTGGAAGCAATATGGATTGTATTATATTTCTTTTGGCTCTCCCATACCTCGATAATAAGGTAATACAATTGCTCACCATAACCAAAACTATATGATGAATTGATAATATCACCAACTTTGTATTTGCTCATGGCTCACCTTAACAAGATTGCTTACACTTGTTACCTTAACACTTTGATCCATTCCGTTCAACCAAACAACACCAAAGTAATCGGGATGTAGGGTCATGTTTCCATCATAATAGTATTCAACAACAATACCATAGAAAGATGGGTTTAATACATACTGAACCATATCTCCCACTTTAATCATTTGCTCTCTCATAATACTTCTCTATGTGATTACAATACAATACTTCAACTTCATCACTATCCTCTAAATTTTGAAGAAGGTAGAAAGACATATGATCTGCTGGATGAACTAAGTTTAGAACAATCCAAGTATTTCCTTTTTGTCCCTCAATAGGAATAATAATATCTCCAATCTTAAAGGTGGTCAAGTGTTATCCTTGATAGTTCTTTGGTATACATTCTTTTTCTTACCCCACTACAAAACCATAATACAATACATTCGGCTGAGGTAAATTGAGGGTCTTTAATAAATGTCTCGACAATAATTCCAACAGGAGCAGATTTAACTTTTTTGCTTCCCTTCATTTTAACTATGTCTCCAACAGATATTGGCTTTCTCATTTATGCCTTCGATACAATTTCAAGCATACCTTCCCTCAATAGCCTATGGATTGTATTGAAAGCATATGTAGTTTCTTTATCGGTGTCAAACCATTTAATAAATACTTTGTCGCTTACCTCGCTAACAACACCATAGGCAGCAATAGGAGAGTTGTTGAATTCGTGGCTTGGCTTATACATAACAACTTGTCCGACATTAAATTGATTATTCATTTATGCCTCTGAAACAATCTCTATATCCCCTTCCTCATAACAATAATCCTTACATTCTGTCTCAATCCAACAAACATGATACATAAAATAGTTTGCTGGTTCTCCCCTGTTTCTAAATGGATTGTGATGATTTGTTACCTTGTAGATATATCCTGTTTGATCCATTTGCTTAGATCGCCTACGAACCAAATCACCCACCTTCATTTTTTAAATCCTCTTCGGTTACAAAATCAAAGAAATGATCAAAGTCGCAAAGCTTTGTTTCAATTGTATCGTATGGCTGCTCGTATCCAAACAATTGAACGTGCGACCTCCAACGTCCCCATTTCTTATCAATTTTAAACACATATCCTGTTGGAAAAGCTCCCCATTTATATCTAACAATATCCCCAAGCTTTACAACTCTTCCATCTTTTAGCGTGTATTGCTCGTTATTTGGGGTTTTTTTGGACATGGGAATCCTTTGGAATGGAAAAATTATGGCGCGGAAATCAAATCAAAGCATCGTTCTGCGGTGTAAGCACTATAACGCTGCTCCTCGTCCCAATCAACAATATACATGTGATAGTAAAGGAAATTCTTTCTGTGCTTGCTCTCGCTTGTGTCCATGATAATCGCAAGTTTGAACGTGCCAGCTTGTGGAAATTTATCGCTCTTGATTAAATCTCCAGCTTTAAATCTCATGTTATTTTGTTCCATAGTATACCCTCTTGGGAAGGAAATATCCATAGCCTTTCTTTCTTGTCTTCAAACATTAGGACGCCGATATATTGAGTTGTGCTGGCACCTTTATGCTCTTCAATTATCACATAAATACCTTGTGTGCCTCTTGGGGATACACCAGCTTTACCGTAAAAGTCAATCATATCTCCAAGTTTAAGCATCGTCCACCTTATCAAAGTCAAGGTATTCATCTTGAACGTAAACTGTCTCAATACAATTATTTAACCATCTTACCTTTATGTGCTTAATATCAACCTCCAAGATAAGGGCAATATCATTTGCTAATTCAGCACGATGTATAAATGTGTGGTCTGTTGAGTATCTAATTAATTCTCCAGCTATCGGGTTTTTCATTTAGGTTCTCTTTCATATTCATCCAATAACGCGAAAGGTATTTACGAGCAAGCTTCCTAAATAACAGATAGAGTCAACATCATATCCTAGCCAATAAATCGAAACCGTTTTATCGTCTACGTTAGTAACAATACCATATCTTTCACTTGCTTCCCACTTAATTAAATTCCCAATTTTCATAGCTTTCTCCACCAGCTTTCATTATGGGAATAAATGAGGTAGCAAATATCATCTACGTCAAGGTATTTAGCAACAAAACCATCAGTAGCCATAACACTACCAACTTGAACATCAATTTCGGTAACGTAGGCATATCGATAAGTATGGGTTTTGCTATCAACCCTATATTTAACCTCGATCATATCTCCGACGTTGATATTAGGTTTCAAGCTTCCCCCATACATCGTTGAAGTCAAGCCCATAAAGAGAAGTTGTTTGAGGACTATTTTGTTCTAAAAATTCAGCATAATAGGATGATATATTCTCCTCTCCCCAGTGATTAATTTGAAAAACAAAAGCAGTCAAGGAGGTATAATGGTCCCTTCCAAGCTGGATTTTAACCCATACCAAATCTCCAACATTTACGAGGGGAGTTTGCGCCATAGTGTACCTTCCTCGCCAATAGTAAAGAAACGATAACCTTGTTTGCCTTCATGGAACGTAATTTCAACACAATACCTACCCTTAGAAATATCGCCCATAAATCCGCTTACATATCCTTTACAAATAGCACCATCAACATTTTGGGCTGAAACAAGGGTTCCAAGTTTGGGAGGAAGCTTAAGCATAAGTCACACGCTGGATGATACGGAAATTTGTATCAAAGAAAAGCTCGCGGCTCAGTTCTTCAATAGTATCAGTATCAGTCCACTTGACCTTGACGATACGCGGGTCAAGGAAAGTAACCTTTGCTGAGCGATTTGTCTTGACTTCCTCTACAATTTCGGAGATAAGAGGATAAACGCGGATCGGACGCTTGACCTTAGCCATTTAGCACCTCTCAGAAAGGGTAAGTGTTATTGACGGAAACGAACCAATCGAAATCATCCTTTTGAGGCTCGTTATTCTGACTGAGGACCATATCCCAAAAGCGGGTATATTCAGCGGACTTGAAGCTTTCCATGTTCTCTGACCTCCACCAATCTCTTAACCGTTTAGGAGAAGCCGTCAAGGAAGAAGAAAGAAGCTTTTATTCTCTCTCCCCCCTTGACGACCAGGATTTCTCTGCTACACCCGATTCTTGAGGTTTCGGGGCGTCGCAGGTAGAAAGTTCTTTTCGGGCACCATTTCAATCTTCCTACCTGCATAATGCTCGGCAGGGTTCATAGGAAGCGCGCTATAAAGCCATTCGGAGCCGTTCCAGCGCACATCTTCGACAAGAGCGATATTGCCGAAAGAAGCTGGATAATACTTAGACACTACCATATCGCCAACCTTGAAGCGGGCACCATCAGTCCATCGCTTAAAAGCGGCGTTGATATACTTATTTCCCCACATGCGATCCCAAAGCTCTTTATCGGGCATGTAGGCAGGATCGGCTTCCATGCGACTAACTATCGTGACGTAGTAGCCTGTTGCCTTGTAGTGCTTAATCACATAAGCACGCTTCTTCTGAAATTCTTCGTCGTTAAGGTCAAACCAGCTATTGTCAACAGGTTTGAGAGCTTTTTCAATCCGCGCGACCCATGCCTCTTGACCAGCGGAAAGATTGCGCGTTTGAACCCACTTTTCGACAGAAGCGATAAAATCCTTATCCTTCTGAGAAAGACCCTCAAAGGCAGGGTTAGCCTTGATTGCTGCGATCCTCTCTACCGCTTCCATCTTGCCTCCGTCTTCTTCTATTAACGGGTTTAAAGAAAGCGTCAAGGTCTTTTAGAAAACCTTTTCGCTGAAAGGGGCTGCGACGATAGGACCAGCGTAGCCAGCGGGAACGTAGACCGCTTCGATCTCCTCCCCACCTCCACTAACCTCTCCCATAGGAGGGTCAAGGGGCACGATGTTAGAAAGATGCGAAACTGCGATCAGATAGATCATGACGAGCTTGTTCATTTCTTCTTTCTCCTTCGTTCTTCCCTTAACGGGTCCACCTCCATCGTCAAGGAGAAACTTTCTTCAACTTTCTTCTTCTTTCCCCTTGACGACTCCCCAAAAGTTCTCGACGCTCCCATTTCGCTTATGAGCCTCGTGGACCTTGGGGGGCTATCCTACCCTACCCCTTACCCTCCATCGCGCCCATAAGCGTTCCTAGGGGCCTTAGCGGAGGTCTTTGAGGGTGACCCGTGGAGGAGGCTTAGGGGCTGGATGTTCCGATCTTGCGTTACTTGTGGACAACTAACGCCATTTCGTATCTTCTAAAAGTCAAGAGCAAAAAGGATATTTATTTTGTCAAGGACTTTATTTCAACTTTTTCTTTCAAAAGAGGTTGCGCGGTGGTCCAAAACTACTTGCTAAACCTATTGCGATATGGGCGACCCTCCCTGCGACCCCTACCCTCACCCTACCCCTGCCCCTCCTCGCGTCCCATATCGCTTCCTATTGCGGGCTAGGGGCATCTTCGGGACCGTCCCTCACCTTCGGGTAGGGGCATGGTCCTGGCTTTCAGCTTTCGGATTTCAAGAACTGAAATGCCCTTGAAATTGACGGTTTAAAAGCAGAAAACCCCCGCCTCTCCCGAAGGAAAAGCGAGGGTTTATGCTGCCTTACTGACTACTTAGAGCGACCAGAACCAAGCACCTTAGCAAGTTGCTCACCGACCTTGACACCGTTGACCTCAGTAGCGTGCAGGGCAACCGCGTTCTTGACGAAGCTGCGACCGATATCGGTGTAGAGCTTCATGGCAACCTCAGAGGGGAGAGTAAGCCAATAAGAAGCAAGGTTCTTGAGAGCGACCGTCGTAAGAGCCTCGTTGATACGACCCGACTGAGCGATCTTCTCCGCAAGGGCAGCGTGATCGGTGATAGCGAAGTCCTTGGTCTTGCTCACCTTTCCGTCGTCAAGGATATCTTCGACGGTAACCTGCTCCTTGTAGTTCTCAACGTGAGCCTTCAGCTTAACCGCAGCTTCAAAGCCGACAAATCCGCAAGCGAGGTTGTAGATGATCGAAGCCTTGGTAGCGGCGTCCGTCGTGAGCTTACCAGCGACAAGGCAGTCATTCAGCCGCTTCCAGCTACGACGGCTAGGGTACTTCTTGTTAGGCTCAAAGTCGCCAGCGTGCTCAAGATCCTTGCGGTTCTGATTGATGAAATCCCAAATCAGACCGTGGGTATTATCCTTCGCCCAAGTGAGCCAATCTTCGACGGTAGGCTCAACGTCAAAAGCAGTCCAGCGGTCAAGCTCAGCAGGGTCCATCTCACCGACTTGGTATTGCGACCCGTGATTTCCACCGTTCACAGCAGCGATAATCAGCGTATCGGGGTGGAGCGTAACGCCAGCGATCTTGCGGGAGTCGGTAAGTTCGAAGATGCCCTGTCGAACCTCAGTAGTTCCGCGATCCACTTCGTCAAGGAACATCACAACAGGCTGAGCACAAGCGGTGAGGAGCCAATCGGGAGCGTCCCAAGTCGTCGCACGCTTGCCGCCGATCTCCGTGCCGATAGCGGAGGGCATACCAAGCAGGTCACCCTCAGTCATCTGCGAAACGCGGCGTTCAACCACAGAAAGACCACGCTCGCGGGCAATCTGATAGACAAGCTCGCTCTTGCCGATACCGTGACGACCACGGAGGAGGACAGGCTTGCGGACGTTGAGAACGTAGGGGACGGTGGAAAGGAAGGTGGCGAAATCGATAGCCATTTGGTGGATTACCTTATTGTCGGGTTGTTGAAGAAGCGTCGGGAGGATTCCCTCAGCCCCTTTCTATTAACGGGTCTTGGAGAAGCGGCAAGGACTTTCTTGAAAGTTTCTTCTTTCTCGTCCCTGCCTCGTTTTCGGGAAGCTGGAGGGGTTCCGACCCTCACCCTTTCTACTTAACCGCTCCTCAAAGACCGTCAAGGAGCTTTTGAAGATTTCTCAAAGAGGAGGAAGAACCTGGATTTCTTCCCCCCGCATAAAAGAGAAAGAGGCTGGAAGCCTTTTGAGCCTCCAACCTCTTAATCTCCCTCAGCTTTTAGGCGAAGAGGGCGGCAAACTCGTTCATGAACGCGGCCTCTTCCTCGTCGCTAACCTCAACCACCTCGTCGGCGGGAAGTTCAGCCTCAAACGCCGCATCCACATCGCCAGCCTCAATCTCCGTAAGCTCCTCGTCGGTAGGCTCACGCTCGCTCTCCTCTTCGCACGCCGTCTCAACCTCAGCGGCGATCTTCTCAGCAAGAGCGCGGAGGGCTTCGATCTGCGCCTCAGTAGCGAGAGGAGCGATAGCGGGCGTCTCCTCAACAACCTTCTTCGCGCGGGGCTTCTTGACAGGCTTGACCTTCGCGACAAGGCCAAGTTCGGGGCAGGTGCGCTTGTTGTGACCGTGAGTACCGCAGTTGCCACAAGCGTAGGTCGGGGGGGTGTTCTTGCGAGCCATTTTGAACGTCCGTAGTCGGGAGTTTATCAGCGAGCCTTTGGGAACCATTTCCCTCCAGCCCTTTCTTCTTAACCGCTTTGGAAGGAGCGTCAAGGAAGTTTCTTCAACTTTCCGCCTTGACCTCTTTTATGTGGTGAGGGGCTTTCAATCCTCACGTTGACCTTTTCTCTTTAACCGCTCCTCGTTCTTCGTCAAGGAGCTTTTTTCTTTTTTCGTTCTCGCTGGTTTTCTCTCCAGCCCTTTCTATCTATCCATTACCTCGTAGACCGTCAAGCATCTTTTCTCCTCTTTCTTTTATTCAACAAAAACGAGAAAATCGCTTGACGTAGCCTCGCTCTCGTTGATCTCGTTGCCCTTATCATCTTCAAAGCAGATATCTCCAGACATATACGTCGCTACCGATCCCTCACAGGAAAGAGCGATCCGCATATCGTCGGGAAGATTAGCAAGAAGCGCACGAAGCTGAGCGACCGTCATGTTCCTTTCTCCTTCTTTCTTCTCTTAACCGCTTCATAGAGCGCGTCAAGGAGGTTTTAAAGTTTTCCGCTCGCCTTCTTTTCGGCAAGATCAAGCAGGATTTCCAGCGTATCGCGGGCTCCCATATGACCTCCGATACAGCTATAGCCGTCGTTACAGCATTCGTACTCCTGTTCAAAAGCGTCCATCAAATCGGACGTTGCGAGGTGAGGCCACTTAGAGGCAAGGCTAGCCCAGCATCGCCTCGCGTAGTCGGAGACACTATAGCGGCGCATTTGACCATTTTCGGGGTCTTGAACCATGTAGCTGGACATTCTTTCTTTCTCCTTCATCTAGGGCTTATCGGTTTAGGATTAGAGCGTCAAGGGGAATTTCAATCATCGATGAAAAGCGTAAGAGTTCCAAGACCTTCCTTGTTGAGCTTGCTATCATCGCGATCCAGCGTAAACTTCAAATCGTCTCCACTACGCCACTCATTTTCCTTAGAAGCGTAGTAAAAAACGGGAATATCTCCATTTACATTATTGAGCATATTACGAAGCTCACGAACGGTCATTCTCTTTTCTCCTCTCTTTTAGGTTTAACCTCTCCACAAAAACCGTCAAGGACTTTTAGAAGCCGCTGACGATCTTTGCGAAAACCATAGGAACAAAGTAGAAAATCATGTAGCAACCAACAAACACGCCTCCGATCATCGTGAACTTATCCACAATTTCGATATCACGCTTGCGGTCTTCGTCGCTATAACCCATGTTAAACCTCCTTGTTTGCGATCTGAGTAAGAACCTTGGAGTTGAAAATGCAGGTTCGACGGGCATTTACAAGATGCTTGCCGCTAAGAGCCTTTCCGCTGGCAACCCAATTCCCCCAATTAATGACGTAGGAACGGGTCTTTTCGGGAAGGAGATCGACGTTCTTTGCGAGGGAGACAACGGCTTGATTGACCGCTGCGTCCTGTTGAAGCATAGCCTCAATCTGCTGGCGCGTCCACACCTTTTTCGTAGGAGTATTCACAGGTGCCTCGTCGTTAGGAAGTTTAATATCAAGTTCATCAAGGCCACGGGTAATTTCAGTACGATAATCAAACCACTTGACGGTATAGGAATATCTAGGCAGCTTTTCGGGATCGTTCTGAAACGGACGATTTTCGATTTCGGCCACAATTCCCGTCGCTCCCATCATGCGAGAAACGACGATATCACCGATTTTGAACTTGGATTCCATCTTCTTTCCTCCTCTCCATCCTCTTAACGGGTTTAGGGGGATCGTCAAGGAACTTTTATTCGATTACCTCGCGTTCCTTCACGAAGATATAATCGTCAAGATCGTTAACGATATAGAAAAGACACTTTTTCTCGGCAGTAACCGTCCATTCCGTCTCTTTAGAAGGATTTTCGCTGGTGGACTTGTAGATCTTATTGAACCTTTCTGCTTCCTCCCAAGCACCAACCATAGCACGGTCGGCAGTAGCGTAGATCGCAACAACGCTCGATCCCTCGTATCGAATTCCCTGCGAAACCTCGTAAACCTTCATCTTTCCTCCTCTTCATCCTCTTAACGGGTTGCTGAAAGGGTGCAAGGTCCATCCAAAGAAAAAGACGGAGGACCAGTTGAGCAAGGTGGAAGCTTCATTTTAAAAGTCCTGCATCGCGAATTCGTAGAGGGCTGCGATCTCTTCGTCGCTAAGCGTGCTCCCATCTTCCTCATCTTCCGCACACCAAGGACCAGGAATTACGGGCAGAGTAGAATAATACCGTTCGATAGCCGACATTTGACCTCCAAAGAAAATAGTTAGAACAAATTAGAAGAATTGCCGAATAGATTGAAATAATGAAGTTCTTAATTCCACAGAACGTGAGGATAGATAGAAGCTGCGAAAATCAACATAACGTCCTCCTCGTTCATCATATTGTCTGTCTCCTCCGTTGTCAAGAGGCAATCAGTAGAAACAGGATCGGGCTGAGGGTTTAGAATTTCCATGAAAAGATCGGTCATTTAGCCTCCAAGAAGAAAAAGAATAATTCCAAGGGGAAAGCAAAGTAGCATGATGATTAGGAAAATCTCAATCAGCGGGGTGGTTTCTCGTTCCATCTTCTTTCTTCCTCCTCGCGGCGGTGCTCGCCACGTTCGATAAGATCGGCAGCGTCCAAATCACGAGCGCGCAGGGCAGATGTTGTCGTACTGTTTGCCTGCTCACGGAGCCACGCCACCACGGCGGCGCGCTCGTCTTGCACGAAGGTATCGATTAGGGCTTGAAGGCGTGCCTTCAGTTCGGCGTCGGTCATTCTTCCTCCTCCTCCCTCTTAACGCCCTTCTTCGGGGACGTCAAGGACCATTTGAAGGTTTCCAAATTCGCCAAGTAAGAAGGGCTATATTCTCAACCTTCCAGCCTTGCGAGATAAGATGGTCCCCAATTTCGGTATTATAACGGTTGAAATCTCCGTAAAGGTCAAGATATGGCTTTTGAAGATTATTTATTGCTTCAAGGTAATATTTCTCGTATTCGGCCATTTCGCGTTGCTTGATAAAATATTCTGCTACCGCTTTCTTATCGGTTTTGTCGATATAATCGGGGAGTTTAGCCATTTTATACCCTCTTAATAAGTGTGAGGTCACATGAACGATATTTGTTAGAAAATCCCTTATTAAACCATTTCACCGTGATAATTCTATTATTTTTAGATACTTCTTCGACAATTCCAAAAGTTTCGGTTTGTCCAAATGCGGTAAACTGTACGATATCAGCGATCTTAAACATTTATCGCCTCCAAGCGACATAGTTAGGGATTTGATCGAAGGTGGTATCGTCGGGAACGGTCATGCGGAACGAACCCGAACAGATTTGAGTATAACCGTTTAGGCGAAGAAGGCAAGGGGGCATATCGACCATCGGGAGGCCACCCTCAAATTCCTGCGCTTCAACCTGCTTAATTCGCTCAACATTCTTAGGAGAGTAGGAGATAGCAGGGGCAACAGAAATAGGGGTGACCTCCCTTACCTTCGGAGGGTTTGTGCATGTGCGGCGATTATGACCTTGAATTCCACAATTGCCGCAAACGCGAGGGGTAGCCATTCTTTCCTCCGATGCTCTACTCTTACCCTATTCGTCTCAAGTCGTCAAGGGTCGCAAAGAAGATTCAAGCCATTCTCCTGTCGATTCATCTTCAAGATATTTAACGATATAATAAGTATGAGATTTCCTAAACTTATCTTTATTGTCCGTCTCCTCAAAAATGGAGGTTACAATTCCAGGTTTATTTTTCCTATATTTAACCTCGACAAGATCACCGACTTTGAACATTAGAATTCCTCTTCCTCGTCAATTTCATCTTCGTCGCTATCCCAATCTTCCTCGCTTTCTGCCTCTTCTGTTTCGGCAAAAAGGTGATCTTCGGCTGAATTTAGGATTTCTTCAACTTCACCCTTTGGAAGAACAGACAGGACCGCTCGCAAAAGATCTCCTTCGCTAAAACCTTCAACAAGGATTTCTTCAATCGCTTCTTCAATATCAAACTTCATTTTTTGCCTCCCACTAATAGTTAATCCTCCAAGACCCGAAAGTCAAGGAGGATTAAATAGTTTCCTAAACTGCGTAATACTTCGCCTTCTCCGTCAATTCCGCAAAATCGGGGCGATACTGATTGTAGCAACCGATAGAGGTATCATTCCAACGGGTTCGACGGGTTGACTTTTCATCAAACCACTTATTTACCGTCTCTGCGATTGCTTCGTCGCTAAGGAAATTTTCGGGAAGCGGAGCAGCAACGGAAGGAGCAGAAATCTCAAATCCAAAAGTCCGCTTCGGGGCAATATTCAAGGTTGCTACGTCGCCCTCCCAACCTTCACGATTAAGATACTGACCGCGAAGAACGCTGTTTCCGTTAGGGTTCAAGATACTGATACCAGCATAGTTAACCTTTGTAAGAAGAACGGACCATTCGGTTCCATCCCAATTCTTTCGGGTAATGATAGTCCCAACACCAATTCCGCTATTAACAACCCAATTCGCAAAGTTGGTGCGGAACGTCTTTTCGTGAGTAAAAGCTGCTGCACGATCTTGCGTAAGGGTTTCACACTTTGCTCGCGTGTGTCCTGTCCCTCCACAATAGGAGCACTTGCGAGGAGCAGTAGAAGCGCGAACGGAACGATTCGCCTTATTGTCAGCGATACTAACTGCGAAACGCTCACGCCAATCAAGCTCGTAGCGGTCCTTTCCAGCCTCCAGCTTTGCCTTGCCGCTGGCAGCGTAAGCCGCAACGTCGGGGCAGCCATTACGATTATGACCACGCTTACCACAGAACCTGCACGATCCCATCATTTCCTCCCTTGTCTTCTACTATTAACTCGTTGAGGTTAACCGTCAAGGGTCGTCTTGAACTTTCTTAAATATTCAATCGACCTTAATAAAATTTCTTCGCTTTCCATTAAAAGTCCTATACCACTATTACAGCCGTGGCACAGAAGACCTCTAACATATCCTGTTTTATGGTCATGGTCAACACATAAAACTTTTCTTTTTGTTTCATTAACGTGACGATTACATATAGCGCATCTACTCTCTTGGCGCAACTTCATTTTTTCAAACTCTTCTACGCCAATTCCGTATCTTTTGTTAATAAGATATTTTGCTGTTTTATCTTTATTATTACTTCTATAATTTGAATGTTTAAAAATTATTTTCTCTTTGTTCTTCAAATAATATTCACGGCTACGAGCAGATATTTTATGTTTATTTCTTTCGTATTCCTCTTTTCTATTTTGAGGATTATAGTTAGACCTTCTTTTTAAAAGTTTAGCCTCTCTATCTTTCAGCCTATACGCTTTGTTTTTTGCTGAGATTTGTTCTTTATTTCTTTCTCTATACTCTTTTGTTTGTTGTGCTATTTTCTCTTTATTTCTTTCTCTGTATTCTTTTTTTCTTTGAGCAATTCTTTCTTTATTCTTTGCTCTATACTCAACTTGTTTTTTTAGCAATTCTTCTTTGTTGGAATGATAATAATTTTTACTTCTTTCGTTTTGTTTGTCTTTTGTTTCTTCCATAAGATTTTCTCCTATGGAATAAATAGTCACCATTTTCAAAAAGTCCCCACCTTTCCGCAAAAAAGTGGGGCACTTATTCTTTTACGAGACGAGTTCAGTATCCATACAAAAAGATTCCATAATACGCTTGTAGGTATTATCAGAATCCTTGAACCTGTAGGAATCCGTAACGTCTTGGGCTTCCAACCACTTGTTAAGCTTATCGCGGTCTACGGTATCGGCAAGGGTAGCCCCAAAAGAAAGTAGCCGACGCTCAAAACCGCACTTTGTAGCATGATAACTGTATCCATGCTTAAGCGATTCCATGATATTTTTGGTGAAATATCCGTCAACCACAGGAAGATCGGAATAACCACCATGCTCGCCAGCGTCAATCCTAGAAAATGGCGAGGTAAAAATGGAGCCTGTATCGCTAATATAAGTAGGAAGATGAATACCTACAACAACATGGATAATCTCCTTGCCTAGTTCGGCACGCGACCAAACCCCAGCTTCATTATAAGCATAAGAGCCATTAACGTGCTTGTAAATAGCTCCATAGCCGTAAGGAAGATTTTTGTAAGCTTCCCACCACTTTGCGCGGAAGGTCTTATACTTTTCGACAACAATATCCTTTACGGTCTTGAGCTTTTCGCAACTACGACGATTATGGCCCGTATCGGAGCAAAACGAGCAGCGAGGGGGGCGGCGATAGCCTTTCATCTTCTCTCCTTGATGAATACCTATTAACGCCTCTTATAGATAGCGCAAGGGTTAAAGACGAAGTTTCGCAGCAGAAGAAATAGCGAAGAAAAAAGCCAGGAATACTACGATCATAAAAGGATCAAAAAAATCTACAAGAGACATTTTACCTCCTCAAATAAAGTTCTAGAAAATAAAAAGAAAGACCTACGAAAATACCAATAAAAATCTGTTCATATAAAGTAATCATTAGGACACCTTTACAATATGCGCGGCTGGATAACGCTTTTTAGATGCTGGACCTTCATCGAACCAGCAAACATAAACAATTTCCCTGCCTTTGTGATTTAGGTATCTTGTTTCAAGAATAATTCCTTTTTTATTATCGTAAAGGCGATGGGCTACAATATCGCCCGTTTGGAATTCGTAGAGGGTGCGGTCCATGAAAGCCTCTTAATCGGTTATTTCACTTCGTCAAGGTTCTTTTCGATTTCATCATTCCA
>Ga0222713_10000328_pt1 | contig 53527 bp, 65 predicted proteins | sample C33_649DmetaG_FD_165061 | JGI IMG/M metagenome (GOLD analysis project Ga0222713, IMG submission 165061) | Estuarine water microbial communities from San Francisco Bay, California, United States - C33_649D | ecosystem: Environmental > Aquatic > Marine > Unclassified | place: USA: California...
CAGCAGCGGCAGGACCGAGCAGCAAAGCCCTAAGCTTGCCTTCGTTGTAGTCCTGTAGCGTCTGTTTGCGCTGCTTGAGCGGTATGCCGCCATGGAACATACCGTAAGGAATCTTCTCGCGCTCCAAGGCTGCGGCGTAGGGCGACAGGCCGGCATCGATGTAGTTGGAGTAAGTGATGGCTTTCTTGCGTGGGTCAGAGCCAAGCTCATCCTTCAAGTCTTTCAAAGCTTGCTGAAGTTTGCCTGACTCTTCAAATGCCGTCAGCGGCTTCTTATCACCACGGAACGGCAATGTGGACAGGCTAGACTGGCGCAGGCCGGTCAGGAACGAGTTTAGGCTCTTCAACTCATCACGAGTAAGCGGAAACTCCTTGTTGAGTTTCCACGACCACTCAGGCGGTATGCCTGACTTGATGGCCTTCTGAATACGCTGCTGATCGGTGCTGAGCGGCACCTTGACCACTTCTTCCTTGACGTTCACACCTTCAGGGGTCTTGCTGGGCTGGTAGTCAATTTTGCCCTTCAGCAACTCGCGCAGCTTGGCTTCGTTCTTGACGTAGGGTTGTTCGCCAACACCCTTGCCTGTGAACCTGGACAGGAAGGACGGGTAGACTTTCTTGTAGCCGACGAATTGCTTCTCGAATTGCTCCGGGGATATGTTTTTGTTGTGCAACAGGCCCAGCAGCGACGCCAAGTCGCTGGGATGGTTTGTAATGGGAGTACCGGTCAAAAGCAGCAGATTCTCGCTGTTTTGAGCCAGTCTCTTTGCGGCCTGGGCCGCTGCCGTGCCTGGATTGCGTAGCCTGTGCGCCTCGTCAAAGATTGTCGTTTTGACTGGCTTTTTGAATTGCTTTCCGGCACCGACTCCGCTGTAGCTCAGCACGTCGGGCTCGGTGCCCTCGGTAAACTTCTCAATCTCTTTCTCGTAGTTCTGGCGCAGCGAAGCAGGGGTAACCGCACCATACTCGCCACCAGCAGCTTCAGCGGCAGCCAATGAAGACAAGCTCTTGCCGCTACCCAGACCGTGGTACAGCAACAAGCGCTTGTCTCCGGCACTCATGCGGTCAATGATGCGCTGCTGGTGAGGCTGAAGCTGCACGTCCTCTTGGAGAGCAGCTTTCTTGGCCAGTTCTTCAATATTTAAATGGTGCATGACATACCCCTGTTAACTTAATCGCGGGGTAGTAGCTGACACTGGATTAGTTGGAGTAGTGCTTCCTGGCAGAAGCTTTGAGAACTCAGGTAGCAGGCCGACTGCGCCGCCCACTCCAAGGTTCATCAAACCATTGGCGACACCAATGCCTTTCTCAAGAGTCTGTGCAGGCATTTCGCCGTAACGCTGGTTGTAAGACTTTGTTGCGTTTTGCAGGTTCTGCAAGTCAGCTAAACGTCCGGCATGCGTCTTTACTTCGTTGATCGCGGCTTGTTGAGCCTTGACTGGATTTGCAACAGCTGTCGCTTGCAGCTTGTTGATGTCAGGCAAGATTGGTTTTGCCATTAGATTGTCTGCAAACTCCATCTGGCCTTTTGTGAGCTTTGAGGCTTCACGCAAGCGGCCAAGCAATTTGGCAGACCGGACCGGATTGAAGAACAACAAACTTTCTTTGGCCGCGTTGTTGAACAAGCTTTTGAGCATCGGCATCTTATAGCGCTGGGCCAACAAGCCGGCAGCACCGAGACCGGCTGTGGTGCCTGCCGTGCTGATGGCTGATGCCGTACCAAAATCCCGAATAGCTCTCCATGGCGAAAAACCAGACTGCGTTGAATCCGCAGCTGGTTGCGCAGCGGCATAAGTTTGCTCGGCGGCAAGCTTAGCCAGCATTGCGATAGAATTCAGGCCTTCCTTTGCCATGGGTTTAAAATCCTGAATTTAAGCGGTAGCTTTGTCGTCCTTTGACCCAAGTGACGACAGTCCCCTGTTAACCAAACGCGTAGCCGACTTGCCGCCTTGTTCCATGACAAGACCAGCAAGACCCAAGGCACCTGCACCCCCTGCGAAACGCAAAGGATTTTTCTTTAGGTATTGCAAAAGGTTATCGGCTCGAGCGTTGACAATTTGCCGCAGTCCGGCTCGCCCAGAAGACAGCTGCGCTGGGCCGATAGCCTGATTCGATCTAAACGCTATGCGTTGAAAATGATCAGGGTCTTGTTCCATGACCTGCTTGAACGTTTCGTACGGCATGGCACCGCCAACAATTTTGCCGCCGCGACCAAGTAATCCAGATCGAAAAGCTTTTACCTGTTCTTCAAAAGACAGCTTTTTGCCGCTTGCCAAGGCATCCTGTTGGGCATGAGCCAACGCAGCATGCGGACCAGCAACCAGTCGCCTCCCAGCAACATTATCCAAAGCCACATGAATGCGATTTTTGCTTTCGTCAATATAACGCAACGAATCAGCGGCAGCAGAAGAGCCTGAACTGTGCCCGCCAAAACTCGGCTGCAACCCTGAGTTTAAGATCGACTTTGCAGCAATCGGGCTGGTGCCATGTACAAAACGCTGAGCACCAAGAACCCGTTCAGCACCAGCATTCAGCAATCTTGGGGCAGCCAAAGCAGTGCCCCCAAGAACGGCAGCATCACCAAGACCGCCACCGACTGGTTTATCCAGTTCAGCGGCGGCCTTAGCATAGGCAGCTGCGGCTTTTGCCAACAACTTTACGTCAGTCATGCTGACCTTTGCCATGGGTTTAAAATCCTGAATTTAAAACTTGTCCGGGGAACTCCCGCTTGTCGCCATTCGCCTTCGGCGGGAGCATACGGAGTGACAGGAAATGGCGAAAACATCCCCTCCTGCCCCGGACAAGTGAGCGGTCAGCAGTTCCACTTGCGCAACGCCTTGTTGATCCGGCTGTCAGGATCGTTGGCAGTTTCGCTGCTGGTTAGCTTTTTCTTCATCCCACCCATTCTGGCACAAAAGCTAGCCTTACGGCCAGCCCTTTCGCCCGTGGGCTTGTCCTCGGTCACTGGCGGCTTGATATCCTGGCCCTGAGCCTTGAGGCTGGCACGACCCTTGGCATTCAAACCGCCAGACTCGCTCTGACCTTCAGAGCGAGTCCAAGCGCCTGACGCCTGCTTCCAGGCGTAGTCAGCTGCGGCTTTCGCCAACAACTCGATGTCAGTCATGGTGACCTCTTAGTAATTGCGTCCGCCACCGACTGGCCTGTAAGGCGCAGCGGGAGCAGGCTTGGGAGCGTGTGCCCCGGTCCTTGCGTCATAACCCTTGTAGGTGTCGTAAATCGTTCCAGTGTTGCCTACAGGGCTAGCTGCCTGAGCTTTCTCAGCTGCCGTGGTACCGGTAAGCGGCCCAACCACAGGCTCGTTGCGCTTCAGCTGTGCCGCGTTGTTTTGCTGGGCACGCCGAGAGGCCGCAAGCGTCTCGTTGCCTAGCCGACCAGCGGACACAAGGCCTTGACCGGCTGACTGGGCCAAACCAGTGATGCCTTTGCCGATAGCAGACACACTCAAGCCAAGGCCACGAGAAGCCGCGTTAGCCGCAGGAGCAACAGACGGCGGACTCATGGCACGCTGCCTGGAAGCATCCATTTGCTGCTGATAGCCCTGATCGACGCGCTGGCCGGGCTTGATGCCGAGTTTGGCAGCCGAAGCGGCATCACCCATGTACTGACGACCGGCTTCAACTGACGGAGCATAAAACACATCGCCAGTCACATCGTTGCGCATGCGAGTCATGCCCTGAGGAGCGGGCTGCCAGGCAGCTGCGCCAGCGGCAGAGCGGTCAGACGGCAAAGGACCGGTTGGGCGCTGGAAGTCATTCACAGAAGCGTAACCAGGAGCCTGCTGTTGCTGAGGAGCAGCCTGCTGTTGTGGAGCAGCGTACTGCTGCTGACGACGTCCAGGCAAAAGCCGGAACGCCATCTTTTCCTGCATGGCAGCCACTTTGCCAAGGAAAGCAATGTCAGAAGCAGACTTCTGGCACTGACAATTAACTTCACCACACTCACTGCACTTGGAAGCGCGGTTGTTCTGGTCGTCACCGCATTGGCAAGCTTTACCGGAGCCACAACCGCAACCGGAAGAAGCTTTCTTATTTACAAGCTCTTTCAGATCAAGATTGCTTTCTGCGCCTTGCCGCATGACGCCGTGCATACCGCGCAGTAGGTTGAGCAGGCTTTCATGCTCGCCAATTGAACTACCTTTGTTGTAACCGGCGTTGTAGCCGGTGTAACGGCCAAGCAAGGTGCCAAGCGCGCCACCAATACCGCCACCCGCCAAAAGCTTACCAAGAGAAGCACGTTTGTCCGCGCTCAGCTTCTCCACCCTATCACGAGCGTCACTCAAAGATCGGCTAATGCCGTCGCCAATTCCATACCCTGCGCGTGCGCCATATCGCATGGCCGGAGCACCCATCAGCATACCGACAGCACCGCCACCAGCGGCACCACCCAGGGAATTTTTGAGGATGTTGAGAAGTCGGCTACGTTTCTTGCCGGTACGTTCGTTGTAGCCCGGGTCTTCCATTAGACCTTTCACGCCACCAACGATGCCACCAGCCAAAGCACCTGGGGCAATGCGCATGCCGAGGTCAGCGCCGGTCAAACCGGATTGCATAGCGTTGTATTCCCGCTCAAGCGGGGCAAAGGCTTTCTTTTCTTTAGCCTTTGACTTCTCGCCCTTGGGCTGACAGCTGCCATCACTGTAAGGTTTCTTGCCGGGAACGGGCTCATAGCCTTCCCAGCAACGTGCCGCAACAATTTTAGCCAGCTTATCAATTGCAGACTTCTCAGGTTTGGCGAACAGGTCGCGGAAAACCCCGGAACCAGCATGTGTGCCAAGGCTTGAACCAGCTGTACCGCCAATTCCGGTACCAAGCAACGAACCAATGTGCATTGGGCCAACGCCATCGCCAGTATGAGCAAACGGACGACGCCCCGCTTTGAAAAGAGCAGGCAACAGCATGCCAAGGAGTGAACCACCAATAGCGCCAAGAGGAGTACCGACCGTACTTCCCAGCATGCCGCTAACGCCTTCGCCCAGCGTACCGCTCGCAGTACCTACGCCAGGGGTTTTCTTGGCAAGCCCGCTCAAAAAACCACCAATACCTGGTACATAAGCCAAAGCTGAGGGCTTGGTGTCTAATGGAGTCGCGTTTTCTTCTGCGTATTTGTTGACATCCTTGGCGAAACGTCCAAGAGAACTAGCACCACGGCCCAAAAAATCCGCACCCCTGCCCAGGTAATGTGCTCCAGTTTGCAATGTCGGCGTAACGGCCCCTGTACCAAAAGAACTTTCAGTGGCTGCGTCAATTACACGACCCAAACCTACGGGGATGTCATCCATTGCTTTTGGTGCCACCTTAGCCGCCATTGAGCCCAAAGAGCCTGCTCCAGCACTTGCTCCCCTGTTTTTCAAAGATTTTAAAATTGCGGACAAACCTAGACCACCTGCCGCACCGCCACCGAGCAGGCCCAACAGCGTGGTAATACCTCTAGCCGAACTTGTAGGAGCTTGTGGAGCAGGCTGCGCTTCAACTCCTGGAACAGCGTTGGGCGGAGTAACAGGTTGATCTTCTCCCAGTTTCATTTGACTAGCCCCCGGAACCGCAGCGGCATTCGTGCCGGCGGCTTGACCCATGTTATTGCCAACAAAACTACCGCTCAGTCCACCGCCCAGGCCGCCATTGAAGCCCATGCCTGTGCCGTAAGGATTGAATTGTTTGCCCAGACTGCCAACTTGGGATATTGCATTGTACGGGTTCATGCCACCGGCTTGTGCGGCACGTTGGCCCATGCCGTTGGTGCCCAACATGTTGCTTGAAGGGTTTGCTCCCGTTGGAACAGACGAAGCATTTGCGGCTGGATTCGTGCTGCCAGCCTGAGTAGCACGTTGACCCATGCCGTTGGTGCCCAGCATGTTGCCAAAAGAACTTTGCATACCCGGCGGTATGCCCGCAAACGTTTTGAAGTTGTAAGGGCTCTGTCCGCCCTGCTGGCCTGCACCGTTAGTTCCCAAATTGAGACCAGGTCCAGGTGTAGCTCGAAAGTTCTGCCGCATCCATTGCGCCATGTTGTTAATCATCGGCGCAAACGCTTTTTTCTCTTCCTTAACTTTCTCAGGCAGCTTCTTGCCCTTGCTGGATTCGTTCCATTCATCCACGTCAACGCCCTGTTCCTCCAACTCTTTGCGGTTGGCGTTGAAGTAACGGCGTTGGGCATCCGACTTGTACGGCATGACACACGTCCTTGTGTAAAACAACGAGTTCTAGTCATTGTGACTAGAACTCGTGCGTCACTCAAGAGGAGCAACAGGTTTAGGCGGTATCAGAAAACAAAAGACAAGGCGCTTAGGTGAATGGTCTGTGCAGACGGGTCTGCTCACCAATACAGACATCGTTTTAGAAATACGGGCCACGAAATCGTAATCGTGACCAAGACTACTAAAACAATCTTTCCATTTCTGCGCCGTAATTGCCGTGCCAGGTTTTGGCACGACAGTCAAATAGCCAAAATCCGGATTTAAAACGACAGACCAATTCGCACACTTTAACGGCCGTAGTTTGGCGTTTTCGCTAGCCGTGAGCTCAATATCTAGTGAGCGTCGGCTGTTGCTAGGAATATTGGGCCAAAAAATAGCAATAGATGTCGAGCGAGCAGTTCGAGTTCTTTTTACCGAACTGCTCGCCTTGGGTCGGGCTTTTACCTTCTCAGTCTTACGCTTCGCCATGACACAAACCTTTCAACTTTTTAAGTAAGGAAGCAATTCAGAAATAATCGGGTGCCGGACTATGCACTGCTCAGTCAATCGAATAATGGCTAACTTATCAATCTTCTTGTCCTGCACTCGCTCAATGAAAGGCATGAGGCCAGACTTGTTTCCCAGATCAGATTGATTGGGATCGCCACACAAGATCATCTTGCTGAAACGGCCTGTAAGCCTTGTCAGCACCATGGTTAATTGCGTGGGATTCAGGTTCTGCGCCTCGTCCACCAGAATCAGGTCTCGCAAGCTTCTGCCCCTCATATACGAGATGGGGCATACTGTCATAGCCTCGTCAACGCGCTTTCTGTCACCAGAACTTTTGCCCACGATGTCATCAAGGGCATCCAGGATCGGCGCGAGAAACGGCCCAAGCTTGCCTTCATGTGCGCTGTGCGCATCTCCAGGCAAGTAACCCAAATCCTCCATGGCGATGGCCGGTCGTGTCACAAAGAACTTTCGGTACTTCTTCTCAAGGATCGCTTTCGCGCAATACGCCACGGCTGTGAAGGTTTTGGCTGTGCCGGGCGGACCAAGGATAATCGTCACACTGTTGTCGGCTATGGCTTTCCAGAGAGCTTTCTGTTCCTCGTTCAGTGGTGTGTAGTAAAAGCTCCTGACGTCAGTCTGGATCGGCTGTACTTCAGGGGTTTTGGCAGCAGAAGCGGGTCTACGCTTTTTGCTCATGATGTTCTCCTGGGGTCAGTCGCCAATGTCATAAGCAACTATGCCCCAATTGACCAAGGTCTGATCATCCGCCAGTTTGAACCAGTTCTTCTTGAACTTGGCCAGGGATTCCTGGATTTCACCCTTCTCTGGACAGTTGTAAACGACTTTCCTCGGTAGAAAGCCTTTCACCACAACGTAGTGATCGTGAACGAGGCATATGACTGGAATGCCATGCCTCACGTAATGCTTGAGCGTGCGTATGTCCAAGTTGCCGGACACCACGCACAAACCCTTTTCTCGCAGGAAGCTTTCAATGGTTCTGATTTGCAGTCCGTCTATGGCCGTGCTCAGCCCGGTGATGCCGCGATTGCGCACCTCGAACCAGTCAAGCACCATTTGCAGGCAGGCAACGCCACAGTCTGAGTCCAGGCGTTGGAAGATGGGCTGGATTTCAAGCAAGGTGAACCTCCGGCATCATGCCTGGGTCAACCGTCATCGCTTAATTGAATATACCCGCTGACACCCCGTGACAGGCAATACATCACTTCGGACGGCCGAAGGTAATATTGCTGGTCACACGGATTTGATGGTTCGTGAATTCCCAGATTTCACCTGTTTCGTTAAGGATGCAGGTGAAAACCTTCGGCGTTTCAGAGCCGTACTCAGTCACAAGCCAAATGGAACCACGCCCCTTGGGCGTGTCCACTTCCAGATGATTGCGCGGCTCGTAGATGATCAAGGATTTGACGCCGTGAACCGAAGTCTCTGCTCTGCGGCTGGAAGAAAGACTTTATCCTGTATTTCGACAGGTTCCTGGTCTGGATGCTGGCAAAGAATCAGGCTGGGAGAACGCAAAAGCTCGTAGCTGTGATCATTCAACCTGATGCGTGTGGCTTCAAGCCATTCCAGATCACCATCTTCAGAAGACAATACCTCACACTCGACAAACATGCGGCCGCCTTCACGTGTCAGTGAAAGCATCTTGAACTTGGCCGGCAACTTCACAATGCGCACCACATCATGCGTGCCAGACAGACGAACAGAACCATAAGTCTCGTCGTTCTGCATCATGTACTGGATGCGAATCTTGCCGGTCCACCAGTAATAAAGCCTGGCGAACATGACCGTCCACAAAAGCTTCAGGCTCGTCCACCACGAAAGCTTCTTGGGTTTCTTGAACAAATCGATCATGTTCGCCACGCCTCCTCACACGGTTAGAGTACGCCAGCCTCGTAGCCCAGCTTGGTCAGCACGGTAACCAGCGCGGTGATCGCATTGGAAACTTCAGGGTCAGTAGCAGCCTTGGCCCAGATGTCAGGGATGTACAGGTTGGTTTTGACATCGTCATCAATGGTCCAAGTGCCGTCTTCGGCTTTGTGGCCCTTGGTAAAGAAAGCCTGGCCGGACAGGGGCTGACGAATTCCGTCACCTGTAAACACCAGCTGGCTCACGATCCAGGTGTCCAGCACCTTCTCAGGAATAGGCGGAATCACGGTTGGGTTGGATGCTGGAATGCCTCCAGGGGCATCGCCGGTGGTCGAATTTGCTGCAAGGTCAGCCATGGTCAATCTCCTTAGGTAATCTGCCTGCGGTAACCGTTCGCATGAGTCACCACTTCACGGTCCAGAAACAGAACGTGGATCAGTATATCACGCTTGTTGGGCCACTCCAGCGTCTCAAAATCAAAGCCTGCCTCCGCAAGCTTTACCCTGTCGTCTTCTTCCATTTCCATGACACCGATGGAATGACACTGCGGCGTGTTTCTTTTGGCAAATTGCAGGGCTGTGTCAAATTCCAGGAAAAGCGGCACCGTCGGCTTTTCGTCCTTCAAGTAAGTCATGACCGGGCAAATACGATCACGCTCCAACTCGTTCAACATCTCGGCTTTGGTCATTTGCCCGTCGCTGGATAATGCCAACCATCTTGCCATCAGTCATCGTGCCCTTCAAACACGCCAAAGTAAGCCTTGCCCGTACAACCGCTCACGTTATCAAGCTGGGTTGTATTGCCGGGAGAACCAATCCACTTGTTCATCAATTCCTCGGTCAGCATCCAAGGATGACCTTCGTGCGCTGGTATGTCCAGCCATTCAAAAACACGAAAAACCTTGGCGGCTCTGAGACAGTTCTTGATAATCTTGGCGGGATCAATAGTGTGTTGCAAACAGTTATACATCCACACTTCATCCCAGTTCTTTTCCGCCATGTCCTCGGCCGGCTGTACTTTCACGCGAATGTTTTTGACCGCATATCTTTGCCGTGTCCATTCCGGGTAATGCAGCGGATCAATCACTAAACCTTCGGTCAAATTGGGTGTTTTGAGCAACATGCTGGCAGGTCCGCCACCCACGTCTAAAATCCGGATTTGAGGCGTCACGAACTGGTAGTGGCGTATGTCCAAACCCATGAAATGCCCGTAAACAAAATGCTTCTGTTCCTCGTCAAACGTGTTGCAGCAGTTGCCCCAATAACTTCGTTCAAAGTCCATGTCGTCACTCAAAACCCACCTCCATTGTCTAGCCACTCTATGTTTTCTTCTCTTTTCAGCTGAACGCGTGGACCTGGACCAAAGCACTGCTTGATGCGACCTACGACTTGCTCGTAAGGCTCACGCTCGTTGGCAGGTTTCTTGTTGATGTAGTCGTACAACAAACTCAACAACTCATTGAACTTGCTCATCTCAAAAGGTCTAGCCACCTGGTCGTGCATGGCATCAAGACCTGGAGAAATCAGCATCTCAACAAGTTGTTGTCGAAAGATGTCGTTCAAGCTGCCGACAAAGTGATTGGTGTGATCTAACTTGTTGTTGCGAATAATTGGGCGACAACTGTATTCGATCTGCAAACCGTCTTGCCACTTGAAGAAATACAGGGCGCGAAACGATTCAAGCTTGTAAGTCATATCCGGCAGGCTTTCCAGCATGATCTCATTGCGCAGATCAATAGCCACAACGAGTAATTGATCAGGACTTATAGAACTGATCATGTGCTTGAAGCCTTCCAAATTCTCGTCTACATCCTCCTCATCCATGTGCTCCAGCCAATGCTCTTGCAAATCATCAAACCAATCCAATTCGCTGAGTTCGTCAGCTTCGTGCAACTCCTCCAAAGCTTTTTCCATGTCTTCTTTAAAAGGCTCAATCGCGTAGCCCTCCATCTCACGGATGACATACGCGACGAGCCCGGTGAAAAGAGGATTGACCACGAAAACCTCAGCGCGAGCGTGTGATCGAAATTGAATTGTCAGGATTAGCCATGTCACCCGTTGCACGCACAGCTACCGGACCGTCAGGCGACAATTTCATCCTGAACCCGTTAGTCAGCATAACACCGTAGTTATCATCGACAGCAAATACTTCTGAAGGTCTATTCTCTGTAAGATATTTCTTAGCAAAGATAATAAACTCGTCGGCATCGGTTTGCAAACCCACGGGCTTGTTCTTTTCTTGCCGATAAAGGCCTTCCAAATGCGACAAAAGGTCTGGAAGGTTACCAGAAACACCTCCAGTTTGATTCGTAAACACCACTTAACTCCTTCCGTATATGTATTGGTTTTGAAAAAGCGATAGGAAAAACGTCAGTCGTTGACACCTAAAAACTGAGCCATTCCACCCGTCAACTGGCTCTTGCTGATGTTGGCTTCCTTGGCCAGCTTGGCAAGAGTTTCAACCGGTGGCTTGAGGCCGCTAATCATCGCGTAGGCTTGCAGGCCAGGCGACGAGCCGATGTAGATACCGCGATGTACAACGCTGGTGCCACCCTTTAGCGTCCGGTTCATCTGAGTGAAGCCGGCATCAAAGTAATCCAAGCTCAAATTATCCAGATGGTTCTGGTCACCCACGAACAGGCAAGCACCCTTGGTGCCCTGCTTGAGGTCCACACCAGCCAGCACGTTGTTGGTCAGCTGGTCACGGATGGCAGCAGAGATGTCAGCAGGACTACTGATGTTCTGCAAGCTGGCGGCACCCATGACGCAAATGCCGTGATCCAGCAGCTGGGCCAGTTCGCTGCGGTCAAACGTGATCAACGGGCTATGCACGGCGGCAAGCTGGTTGAACAGATGGAACAGCTGGCTAACGGTGCTGTTAGCCACGTTGTACAGCTGGGTCATGCCGGGACGATACAGCTGATGAATACGTGCGTTGTCAATCAAAATCAAAGGACTCACTTTCAACTCAAGTAACTTGTTGAAAGCTGTCACAGCGTTACGGCAAACCTGCTGACCTTCCGTAAAAGACGGAATTGAAGCAATCACACCAACTCGAGGTGGTTTGCCTTTGCTTTCCATGTACTCACGGGCAATCTGGATCAACTTGCCACTGGTTCCTGAACCGGTACCGCCGCCGAGGCCCACGCAAACCAGGCCGTAATCCATGTCGTTACCCCAGGAACGCTGGAGCAAATCCCAAATCTCTTCCTCGTGCCCAGTAATAGCTTGTTCAGCAAACCGAGCATCCTTAGCAGCGCCACCCAGCTGCAAGGTGTGACGCTGGATATCCTCTGGCAAACCCTGGAAATCGCTTTCAGCCGTGTTGAACAGCCCGATGCGACGATAGCCCAGGTGCCAAAAACTTGCAGCCAATCTGGCACCGCCTTGACCAGAGCCAAGGAAAGCCATGTTGAAAGCTACGTCGTAATTGAAGGCATCGTTAACCACAACTTGCTGTGCGGCTTGCCTGTGCGCAGCCGGGTTCAATGCGGCAGCTATGTTGCCGATATTGACCGCGCCTGGAACAGGAATAGATGGAGCAGACACGGCAACAGGCACCGGAGCCGGAGCAATGGCAGCAGGTACCGCTACGGGCGTTGCCGGAGTGCCACTAATGCCTGCGTTGCTCGCCTTTGCCAAAGAAGCTTGCAGCTGCTGTTCGAGAGAATCGCCAGGATTGCTCATGACTTGTCCTTGTACAGGTAAAGGGAAAATCTTGGAACCATATTCGCCGCTTGGTCGTACACGGTCCATGACAAAACTCAAAAAACAGAGTGAAGGAATTCTTTCAATTCCTCAAAGCGGTTATCTTTGACTTCCGCGTTGGTCATTGTAAACACCTTTGGGAATAATTTCAGGTGGTCGTTGTAGCGAGATATGTGATGCTCTCGTACAGACTTCAGCTTGTTCGCATCGAAAGTGTCGCGAGTCCAAAATTTTAAGGTTTGCAAGTCTTCCTCTTCAGAAGCACGGATATCTATGACAACCTCACAAACTGGCGACCAGATATCGAGAAACGCTGAAAGGTATATGCTGGAAATCAACACAGGGCCTGAAAACTTGGCCACGAATTCTTCAGGGCCAGGATAAGGTGGTTCGTAGAAAACCGGCAAGTTGTCGCTCCAAGGTGCTGTTTTGTGCTTGTCACAAATCTGGCCGATGATGTTGTAAACCTCAATATTCTGCCCGTTACTTTCCAAATACATGCGACCGTTGGTTATATCCAAGTCTTGGCCAGGCCAAGTGATCGACCAACGAGTTTTTGATACGGCGCGATTAACTACGTTGAACCACGCGCCAGGAGTTCCAGTAACTATCAGGTTTTTACTTTTGTCAGTCATGGCAACAGTTCAGATGAAATGAATTTGTAAAAAGCGGCTTGTTTGCGTTCCAAGTATTCTTGAACGTTGTTCTTGAGTTGCCAAGGTTGAACGCCAGTTGGTTCAGCCAGGTACGTCAAAGTTTTTTTGACCATATCCAGTTGAACTTCGGCTATGGGCGTCGGTTTCTCGTAAGTGACACATGGCAACAAAAAACCGGTTGATTCGTGTTGAATGTAATTCTCTGTCGGTGAAACTTTATGGCAAATTATCGGCGTACCACTGCTGATCAACAAAGACAACAAAGCGCCATAAGAGTATCTGGTCTCAGGCAGATAAACAAAATCGCATGCGCTGGCATATCTTGGGTAATCGTAGTACGGCAAATCTTTTGAAACAGTGATTTGCACGGGGAAATGCTTTTGCAGCTGATATAGCTGTTTTCTGGTGTCACGGCGCAAAGGTTTATCCACAAGAAAGTCAAAATGCACATCAACACCTTCGCCAAGCATTTCAGCAAAAATGTCAAAAAACTTGGGAGCTAGATCAAGCTCAATCGACTTGGTCAGCACAACCAAGAAGTTACGTGGTTTCTTGTTTTTGTGCGGCAATTTTTCCTTGTACCGCATAGGTTGCAAGATGCTGGGAGCAATCAAATTTGCCCACGTTCTATTTGTTGATTCTCTGTCTAACCTCTTGTCCAACCAGTCCGCAGTGTCTCGATTCAGGCAAATGGTGCGGTTGCTTAACAAGCAAAACGTTTCACTTTCTTTATTCCAGTTATGCCACTTTGGAAAAAACACGTGTTGCGTCATTTGATGTTTTGACTGTTTGGTCGTGAGGCTTGCCAAATGCAAAACGTTAGAATTGGCAGAAAACCAGAACAAATGCGTGCAAGTGGCCGCCCACTTGTAGACTGCTGAGTTGGTGCCACGCTTAACTTTCTTATCCCAAAATCTGTGAACACCTTGAACGACAGGATTTTCAGACAAGAACTCAACATCGGCTCCAAAACGTATTAGCCAGTCCGCAATTTGCGTTGCGGCCAGTGTGGTTTCGTTTTTGGCGTAGGGTGAAAATATGCCCACTTTTAACACGACAGACTCCTCTGTCTGGAGTCAACGTACACTGTGTGGCACAAAATCAAAAAACAAGGATTTGGCCCGGCAGCCAGGTATTCTTCCGTACGGCTGTGACAAGCGCCAGGCAGCATAGTTGAAACTCAATTGGTCTCTATAACTGTGACTTTCAATCTGCTGCCACCATAGTCGGTTAAATTCCGTAATTTGAGGGCAGTTTTTCCTGAAGACACAGGCAGTTTCTACAAGTCCGTTGTATGGAGGATAACCTTCCTTACGATACTTATCAATTTGGCGCTGCATCAGCTTGGCGTTGTCTTTGTTAAGTTTGGCGCAAGCGTGCATTTCTTGATAAACACAAACGCGATCAGGGTGTTTGAAAGAAGCCAGGTTAAAGCGTTGATGCAAAGGTTCTACAATTTCTCGAAATAGAGCTACAGGTTTTATGCGTTGGGAGCCATCAATCCACAAGGAATACTCGTGTTTGTACGGTAACAAATGACTGTTGATCTTGTGCCACCTGGAAGTGCGTCGCTGGCAAATAGGATGCGACCAAAGCAACGGACGAATTTCCCACTCAACCGTTGCGCCTTGATACAACCTTGGTGCTTCGTTTTTGGACAACTTGTCAGTAAACAAAACAAATTTAACGTCAGGCTCTGACTTTGGCGCAGACTTGAGAAGCACTGAATCAATTGCGTCGTAGTTGCCGGTGACACAGCTATAGACCAGCAACTGACTCATGACTTTCTGTACCACTTTCCCATCTTGTACTTGTCACCGCGTGACACGGCTCTGTAATGAAATATAAACGTGCTTAAGGCTATTGCCGACTTCATTCCTTTTGCAGTCCACCTTGATTGCAGTTCGTCCTCATTTAAAGTCATCAAGGGTGTTGGATTCTTCTTACCTTTAGACGTGTGCGTGTTCACTGGTCGATAGTAGTTCTGAGCGTCAAACTTACCTTTACGCCAAGCGTTCATGGTTGCCATTTGAAAAAACCCATTTATTTTGCTTTCTATAACTTTACCCAGATTTTTCTCATGTAAGTATTTTGCAACCTTGTTCAAATCGTCTTTGTTATCCGTTAACTTATAACTAGTAATATACCTATTTATCTCTTGTTTACCGGCTGCGGTTATGCCTGGTGCGTTGGATAAAGGACCGACAAGTGAGTAACCGTTAGCCAAAGCATGAATCATTCCCTCGTACCACTTGTCCGTAAAAATAACGTCATTGTTGCCTGCAATAGCGTAATCTAGGTTCAACTCATCTGCGCGGGCTAAGCCGGCATTCCAACTGCGAGTCAAACCACCATTTTTAGGAAAATGGATGACTTGCAAATCGCAGCCTGGATAACTGTTGACGCAATTTTTTAAGGATTTGACGTAATTGTCAGACCAACCAACAGAACCATCGTCAACTACCAAAGCCACGCCATTTGGCGTGGTGGCAAAAAAAGATTCGATAGACAACTTCGTGTAGCTGTCAAAATTTAAAGCATCATACGTGGGGCAGATAAACCCGATCTTAAGCATAATTACCCGCCGCCACCAAACTGCTGTTGTTGCAACATAGCGCCACCTTGCGTACGGAATTTTTGACGCATGTCGTCCATCTTGGCTCGAACGATGGAATGTAGCGTGGGGTTGAATTGCTTGAGTTTGCGCAACTCAGAGTCCTTAACACTTTCAGGCAAGCCAAGCAATTCGTTGGCAAGTTGCTCGGCAGCAGCTTGCAGGTCATTCGGCGTAATTGGAGCATTCGGCCCCATGGATTGAATGTAAGTGCTGACAGGAGTGTTCCCCGCACCCATTGCCGACTGCGCGTCAGGACCAGGAGGATTACCGCCACCAGGAGGCGGCGCACCGCCACCACCTCCGGCCGGTGGTGCTCCGCCCTGTTGCCCTTGCATGGCTGGATTCATGCCTTTCGCAATCTCGGCAGCGAAACCGGCTTGCTCCATCTCTTCCTGTTGCCGTGCCTGCAATTCCTGCTGTTTGCGAGCTTCTTCGGCAATAAGCTTTTGCTCGGTTTCCCAGTCGTAGCCAATGGCTTTGAGACCAGAGCGACCGGAAAGCTGCTGCCCCATCATTAGCTGCAAAGCAGACATTTGTTTTTGCATGTCGTCGGCAATGGTGACACGCTTCAAACCGCACTCAACCAGTTCCCAAGACATGATGCGACTAATGGCGTTACACATCCATTGAAGGAAAGTGTTTGCATCGCTGACCAATTGCCGATGCGTACTTTCAAAAAGACGCAATGCCACCGGAGCAGCTTGCATGGAAAGCGTGCCGTTGTAAAACTCAACTGGCGTACCGGTTTCGTTAAGCAAGGTTTCAAAGCCTTGCGTAATCATCTCTGTCGGCGCAAGCTGTTTGGCGTCGCCACCAAGAATTTGATAGTTGATTGGAAAAGGCAACATCTGCCAACTAGCCGGGTCGCGCCTACGCCTGTTAATCATGGTTCGGACTTGAGAACGGAAGTCACCGCCGTTGTAAATCGACATGGGGTCTTGCGTGGCTATGCCACCAGCATTGCTGCCAGATCGAACTTGAGGCGTTATCAGGCGGAAAGGGATGACGTAATCTAACGCAATCGCTTCGTTATATCGACGCAATACCTGCACATACCAGATTTGCCGGTAGTTAATCAAACTGCGAGGTAAGCCCCAACCCATATTGCGAATACCGGCCAAAGTCGGTTCTTTCATATGGAAGATTGCGTCTTGATTGAAACGGAAAAGCTTGTTGCCTTTGACAGCCTCTAAAACTTGCTTGCTTACTCTTTCTAGATGATACAGATTACCTTCCCGTATCATGCGTTTGTAGTATTCTGGGATGCGCCACAAATAGGCAACTTCGTCAGTATACGGGTCGTGTAACAACTCCATCTCGTGCGGATTCCACCGCTTCAAGATCAAGTGCTCTGACTCTTCTCTGGGTTTGTCTACAACATGCCAAGGACCACGCCAGCTAGTTTTTGGACAAGTGGCTACAAACTCAAACTGATCGTTGAATTGGAAGTTGAAATTGTTGTAAACAACTTTGAGCGGATATAAGTCGCCAGTCTTGGGACATTGCAGAAACCGGCGAAAAGGTACGACTACGCTGGCAAAAGCATTACCGTAGCACAAACGATCACGCAAAACCTGGCCGAGAAACGACAATGCGTGCAGTTGCTTGTTCAAAAAATCGTCGTATTTCTTTTTCTCTTCGTCGCTCGCTTCACCGCCGAGTTCAAGGTCGGTTATGAAGTAGCTAACAATGCGCTCCATAGCCATGCGGTAGGTGCCCTGCACCTGCCAAATGTATTCAGACCACCACAAAGCCGACTTCATCGTCGTCGGCATTTGTGTGGTTGCTAAATCATTGAAAGGATCAGCAAATCCGGCCTCACCGTAAGTTGAAGCCGTACCGCGCCCAAAATAGGGGCTATTACCTGTCAGGACAGACATTGCTGATCCTCCGTGACGCTACGCTTCCTATCAGCGTGATGGCTTACTGCACTGACGCACAGCGTCAACCGCTTGTTTGGTCAAATCGCCATCAATTGCGTCTGCTTGTTTAATGCTTTCTGGAAACAACTCGCCTTGCACCAAGTCTTCAGCTTGTTTCGCGCAACCGCAATTGTTCTTGCAGCCAGGCGTGTTGCTGCTGATAGCGCCGTTTTTCTCCATGCTCATTGCTGTTCTCCTTCATGTCTAATCAGGATAACTACGTCCAAACAACCCAGTGTCCAGTGTAAACCTAGCGAAGAGCAAGTGTAACTAGCTTTAAGTTTTGGCACCGAGACCGCAATTTTCTCGTCACCAAGATTGGGCGGAAGATACTGAAAACCATCTTCAAATCGCGTATCGTAAACCAAAGCTAAACAATCTTGACCAGCAATGACAGCATGATACCGAGCCGCCATTGTACCCATTTTTGCCATTTCAAAATAGGTTTCATACTGAGGACGACTTGCCGTTGCTCCTTTAAAAAACGGAATTTGCAAACTGTCTAGCACGGATTGCAAGTCAGGCTGTGGGTTGTCTGCTACCAATTCCTTTTTCTCGGGTTCAGTTTTCGGTGCGGCAGGAGCTATGCGCTCCGCAGTTAACTGATTAACTCGGTCAACTAGGGCGTTGAGCAAAACATTTTGCTGTAAGGCCATGTTCTGCAAAACATCTTGATTAGGCGGGGACAAAAGCTGTGTCCTGGCTTGGCTAGATTTAGCTGCCTCATTTGCAAGTAACTTTTCAATTTCTCCAGACAAATCGGCAGGGCCAATAGCTGGCGTGCTAACCGGAGGATTGGTAGGAACAGGATTTAAGGCAGGCAAACTTGGCAAAGGCTTAAGTGTTTCGGCCACGGGCTGTTCCTTCTTGGGTTGAGGTTGTGCTTCTTCCTTGTCTTTCATTCTTTCGCTTAGTTCACGATAAAAAGAAGTGACATCACCTGCAACATCGGCGCGTACCGCTGCCGAGTTGAAGTTTTTCTTCACTTTTGACAATTCAGAAATATCCAACGTAAAACCGCCACCAATTTCTCCAGGATCGACTATCACAGTTTGAGGGCGGTTTGGATCAAAACCCAAGGACTCACCGTCTTTTCCAGCCCTTGGAATCATTGTCCCAGGCATACCACCACGGTTCGGATGATATTTTGTTGGGTCAGGTGTGTCGGCGCGTACCGCTTTGCTAGTCATGACGAGTTCCTGATAGCTAAAAAAAAGAAATCAAACTGGTTCTTCAGTTTCACCGTCATTGTCATCCATGTCCGGGTCAGCGGACATTTGATTTGTCGCAATCGATTTGTCATGAAAATACTTGTCAGGAACCAACAGCGCAGGATCACCTAACCAACCTTGATCTTCGATTTCCAAGTCGCTTGGCAAATCGTCTTGGTTTATTAATTTGAATGGCTCTTTACGCGCAACGATAACGGCAGAATTTTCAGGCAAAAGCAGATAACGATAAACATCTTTATCTTCTTCGTTGCCGCGATTTTGCAACTTGGACAACTGCAACGGAACGCCGTACATCGCCCATACGGCTGTTTCCTTGCCTTCACGTTTGGCTATAGCGTCGATCAAACCAGAAAGATCGGAGTAACTGTGTATCCTTGGAAAGTCTCCTTCAGGCATGTCGCACAAGCACCACTTGTGTTCAATTTTTTTAGGTAAATCTTTCTGGTAATCTTTTTGACTAACAACCGGCATCTTCGATACAACGTCACCAGGAAGACTTGCCATAAAGTTCTTGTAATCGACCGTATCATCGTCAAGAGCTTCGACCGGTTGCTCAGTAACAAGGTCTTTCAGTCCAGGTAAAGACTTCTTGTACTTTTCCCATTTTTTGCTTTCTTCACTGGACACGCTTGTTACCCCCGACGGCAGAAACGTAAGTCAAACTCAAGGTGTAGACGTTGTTTGCCTGAGTCAGCGGTCCGACAACGGCAATGACACTTTGAGTTTCATCTACCCATGCGTTTATTATCGCGTCTAGCTCGGCCAAGTTACTGGCTTTGAAGTTTTTGGCGTAAACAAGCTGATCAGGCATCATGAAATGCCGTAAAGAGCTAACAGGAAATTCCGTGCTCACTGTTTACCCTTTCGCCATTCTTTTTTGTACTTCTGCTCGTAATTAGCGTCTTCTTCCGTAACCATGATTTGCTTGTATTTCTCAAAAGCACCGTCTTGCGTCAATGTGCTGTCGGCAAATAAGCGGTTAGCCGCATTGACGTGAATTGGGTTAGGTTTAAACGTGACAATTTGCGGAGTAACTTTTATGTCCGCATTTCGCACGTCAAAAGCATACTGCCGCTCATTGGACAATACAGCAAATACTTTGACTTCAACGGTCGGTGTCGCTGGCGTTATGACTCTTTGAGTTTCTACTGACAAGGGGTCATAAACAGTCAGTTTCTGTAAGGCGTACTGATATAGCTTCTTGCCAGGAACATCAAATTGCACTGTTTCAAGTATCGTGTCTACCAAGGTTTTCCACTGGTCTTCTTGCGCTGCCCACAAAACATGATTCCAACTTGGATCACCGTTGACCGTGAAACCTGAAAAAATGGGCTTCTCAAACTTGTACCAAAATATCTTGGTGTTAAATTGCTGAACCATGTCCGCCAAATTTATCTCGGAGTACCTGCCCCAAATGTAAATAGGCGCAGGCGTATACCAAACGTAACCGGGGACATCAGCAAGCTTTGACGCTTGCTGGAATGTCACCCGGTACTTTGGTACCCGAAAAGGCTTGAACTCGTAAAACTTGTCAGCCTTTGGTTTCAGCGGTTCGTTGCTCATATCAAGCTTTTAAACCAAGTTTGTAAGCGGCCGTGGTCAATAACGCACTATCACGCTCAGCACTACTACCGATACCAAACCAGCCAGTCAAAGCTTTCTTGTATTTGTGTGCGTCACCTTGTTTGTCTTGCGATGCGCAAGCTTCCACAAGTTGACGCACACAAGCCTCGTCACATAATTCAATTTGCGGTGAACGCAGCCAAAGGTTGATAGGCAATGGGTTGTCCAAAGCGCCACAAGCAACAGCAAAATTTTGCATGAATTGCTTGAGGCCTTTAAAGCCGACGAACATCACGTTATCGCGACATTGCGTTTGCAGATCACCGTTCCATTCGCCTGGAAAAGTATTCAACAAAAACGACCTGGCAGACAAGCAGATTGGCTGCTTGTCGCTGCCAGGCAATCTTTTGCCCAAAGAAAAACTAATCATCTTTTCCATGCGAGGCACTACAAAGCGCAGCGCAAGCAAGTTGCGATTAGATTTATCCAATGGCATGTTGAAAAAGTCGTAAGGCATGTTGCTTAGCGCATGAATAAATTCGCCATATTCTGGCAAACATTTTTCAATGGCCAAGTTGCTTACAAACTCATTATCTTCCTCAGTCATGCCTTCCGGCTTACTGGCCTTATCCACCCATTCCTTTCGGAAAATGTCAGCTTCTTCAGCAGCTTGCGTGTAGGCCCAACTGACAAATACGTACATGGGTTCCTCTACGGCAAAACAATGGTTTTAGCCCTGTGGGCTTCCAACTCTTCAGCTGGAATAACAGCAACTTCTTGCTGGCCGACAAGAATGCGATAACTCTTCTCATCGGCAGCGACAGGCTCAGCTACAACACCGCGAAGCACGTTATGAATACGCAGCATCTCATACTCTGGCGTATTCAATTCGTTCGACTTGAGTTGCCTTTCGACAGGCAAAAAACTGATCAATAACGCACCAGCAGCTTCAGTCCACTTCTTCAGCTTGTGCTGAGATTCGTTTGCCACGGTCGTATAGGCGGCAAAGCCCATACCTTGTGAAGTTTGCAGAAGGTTGTCCACTACCACGGCATCTACAGGGTTATTCAACTGCGGCAAAACAAAATTGGCATAAACCTTTTGAAAACTAGTGTTGGTTTCAGCGCAGCCTTTCCAAGCGTCAAACGGCACATGAATAAGCCTGGGGTCGTTGTGCTTAGGAGCCGATTTGCACAAACGAACCACGACTTCAGCGCCACTACCGTCAGCTATGATGTTGGCCGTAACTCGATCTGCCAGCCAACTCAAGACGGTAGACTCACCGACAAACAGCAAAGACTTACTTCTTTCTAACCTTGAAGGCTCTTCAACTTTCAAAACTTCTGCGTCTAGATACAAAGGCAAACCAATGTCGATCTTGGTTTGAATCCTAACTTTTTCCCTTTCTTCAAATTGTTTTTTGCGTTCGTCATTTTGCCAGGTCGTGTGCTTGTCTACAGCTTTCTTCATCCAAGGAAAAACAGTCTTGGTCATGCCGGCAAACAAGACTTTCTCGTCGAAAGGTTGTTGGGCCTGCACTGCGGCTGCGTTGATTAAAATTTCCTTGAGCATGACTTTTTGATTGTCATTCAAAACAATCGGCTCGGCAGAATCGGCAAAAGCAGGAACGACTTTTGTGAACTCGTCGTCACGCATCAACCATTCCATCTCGTACAAACACATGGCATAAAGTTGTCGTGACGCTAACATGCTGGCAATTAGTTGGCCGAAGTCTTGGTTTTTTTCGACCAAGTTATTGGCTACGTGCGCAACCAATTCCATATCTGCGGCAAATTCTTTTTGATTGTTATCTGTTGACTCGTTGTTTTGCACTTCGTCCGCCATTGCTTTGCCTTTCTTAAAATCCAGAATTAAGCGGTCGGTTGAGAGCCGCTATCAAGAATAACAGATGGAACGCCTGTACTGCTTGTTTCTTGTCTGGCTTTGTCTCGCGCTTCAACCACGGATTGCACAGCTTTGACAAAAGCTTCTAGGTCGTCAAGTCGAACGGTGACTAACCAAGGCTTGTGATTCTTTCTGTGAAAAACCGCCGGGACTTTTAAACCCTTGCTGTCTCGCACTGCCTGGTCTACTGCATTGTGGATGTTTAAAGCTTGTACCCGTTTGCTTTCCACATGGATGCCGGGAATGCCTACAACATCTTCGCCTTCAATTCCAGAATACTGTTGACCGCGCCTAGCGCTTGTTTCAAACAGCTTGTTAAGCTCTGCTGCTAATTCACGCTCACCTACAGCGCCCTTGGCTCTGGAGTTTTTTCTTTTCTTCACTGCAATTCCTTTCAGATCAGTCTTTGCCGTCGTTTGGGTGGCGCTGACGGCGCGTACGCAGATTTGACAACACCCATGTTACCGGAAACATCAACTGTTTTTGATTTGGCTTTACTCTCCTGCATTTTGTACTTGTTCATCTCTTCGTCGTACATGGCTTGAAAAACATTTGAGGCAGTTTTGTCTAGCTCTACAGGCTTAACAAGTTTTCTGAATTCTTCCATGATCCAATGTAAGCACATTGAATCAAAGCCTGCGCCGTGAAAATCGTTCATGTTGACTTTGTGTTTATTTATCAAATCATACTCGGTCATGATGAGATCGAGTTTCCATTTGATTCCAGGTATCCTTGTGTTTATAACGCGGTTGAAATATTTCTTGAGCGTATCACTTCTCAAAGGCATCATTACGGAACGGAAGTTGACCGCGTCGCCTTGCACGGTTTTCCACACTTTGTCCGCCTTATAAATAGCCCCGGTGTCGAAATAGCCATTCTCTGGTAATGAAAAAGATTTGTTCAAAAATCGATCAAAGTTGCCAGAAATAATATGCTCATCGGCATTTTGACCGTTTTGCGCTACGAACGGCAAATTGCTTTTTTGCCATGTTGTGAATAACTCCTCGTAAAATCTAAGAGCACGCAGAGGGTCTACACCTTCCTGCTTGACTACAGCTGGAGTTAAGCGCCAACCTGAGCCGATGTTGTTGCGCAAGGTATTTAACTTGTAAGTTAGCCAATTTTCTTCGACACCGGGGTAACCGTACCAGTTTAAAATCAAGCTTTTGCTGTCAACGACTTGCCCTTTTTGGACCATGGTGTGTCCAATTTCAACGATCAAATCTTTACGCTTATCATTTCCTGTGTATTCCGTGTCTAGACACAGATACGAATCAGGAAACTGATGATTGTACTTTGCCGTGAAAGCAGGGCTCCAGTCGTTGATTATCATGCTGCGTCCTTATTTAAATGCTTTGAAAGCCTGAGAAAACTTGGCTTTCCATTTCTTCAGCTTTCTCTGCCAACGAGACAAGCCCACGTGCTCTTGAAAGTGCTGTGCGTGTTGCAACAAATCACCAACAGATTGCAGCGGCCCTTCCCCGTTGATCGTGGCTTCACGTACACCGGCAAACTGGATTCCGGCGTAACAAGAACCAATAAGCGCCATCACAGCTATTTGCGCAGCAGGCTTACAACTTAAAAACCCGGCCTTGTCCAAGCTTTGTTGCATGGGCAAATTAGGTTCTTCAACTGCGGATGCAAGGTACCGACAATAAGCACCACAAGCTTCACCAAGATCATCCATTGTCACGGCTTCGCGTTTCAACAACGCAGTCAACTCAGGCCAAACTTCGTCCTCAAGTCGCGCTGCCACCAAATTCATGACATCTTTGAAATTGTGAGCAACGTCACGACTCGGGTTGTAAAGCCTGCGATCATCTGCCGACATACGAGCTTGCATGGTCATTTAAGTTTTTCCTCTCTGACACAATTTGTGCAAATGCCTGGTAAATCAGTTTCACCTGGATTGAAAAATCCTGGTTTAGTGCAACGCGGACACACTCCTTTTTTATAGCTAAACTCGTGCGTAGCCAGAGAACACTTGTCTGTTCCATACGGACAATGGAAACACTCAAGGCTTTCCGGCAACCCTTTTATGCACTTGCTTTGCAAACGATCCCTGGCCGATATCAACTGTTTGTTAAAACTCATTGTCCCTGAACTGTGTCCTACTTCAACAGCAACTGGCTCAGTTTGTGATTTCTTTGGGTCAATTAAAAGAAAACAACGCAAACCATGAAACTGCCGAACATCTGAGAAAATGCAGTTGCCTTTTTGTTCTCCTCGACTGTTGATTTGCGACCGGCCAAAACCAAAGCCTAAACCTTTCTCATTGCGAAACGTTGCCAGATAACTGGTCTTTTTAATCGACCAATACTGGGTAAACGTGTAAGGAATCACCGTTCCAGCCAAGCTTTGAAAAGCTAGCGCATGAACAATTTGTCTAAACTTTCTGGTGGTATAAATATTGCAAACCTGAACAGGCACCCATTCAGGTTTATGCTGGTAAGTCCAGGTACTGACGGGTATCTGTTCCAGCAACAAATCCAGATTGCCAGCTAGTCGCCAACAGGTTTCCAGTAATCGATCTCGGGTCAACTCTTGCTTTAAAAGCTCTTCAACACTTTTGTGAACGGTCATGCGCAGTATGTTTGCAGGCAGAGCTTCATGCAGCCTGTCTACAAATGCGTAAAAAGTTGCGCCTTCAAGCTTGTGCCCAAGAAACCCGGTTAAACCTTTGGTCATGTTATCCCGGCGCGTCAGTATCGTACTGATCGACATGTGAGGTATCGGAGGATGGTCTAACGCCTGAGTCATCGGATATTTGCTCCAAAGTTAAATCTGTGTCTATGTACTCGTTACGAACCCACCGAACAAATTTGGTGGAATCGTCACTAATAAACTCATGAACACGATTACCGTTGGTATTCGTGCCGCCGTCAAAGTAATTCCAACCTTGAAAGCAAAAAGTAGCTGGACCTCTGAAGTTTTTGAGAAAGTCCAAATCAGCAGGATCGCCGCCAGCGTTCATGTATTCCGCAACGGCTTCCAGCACTATCAACTTGCGCTTAAGTGCGCCAATGTCTTGCGCGGTAGGCCATTCAATGGTTTCAACGGCTGCAACTTGACTTTCTCGTCCGCCAAGTGAAAGACCAAAAATCAAGTGTGCAGAAACTTCTCCAGTCTGCTGCACTTTCGCAAAAAACCCGTCTGACGGGTCTAGGTTCTTCCAATGATTAATCATTTTCTCCTACTTTCTTGTTTCAACAGTTAAACCGAAATAAACCTGGTATCGCTTGTCAGCGAGTTCGTGACATTCGTCAGCTAGAACAATCAACACACGTTGAATGTTTTTTGTGTGGCTGAGTCTGGCAATAAAACGCGTAGTTACTTCAATGCCTACAGCAGCCAGCAGGCTACCGTGGCTCAATTGCTCTAACGAAGAATCGCCAGTTATCGCACTGGTCTTAATGTTGAATACGGGAATTCTCACAGCTTCGCTGTTGCTTGTGGTCTTGGAGAACGCTCCGTCTTCAGGGTTTGTAAGTGTAAAATAAATAAAATTTTTGTCTGGTTTTTCCAGAACAAAAGATGGTTTTGTGCCTGTCTTTAAATAAGGTGCAACCTTAAACGCGTAATACTCAAACTTCATATCGGGTTATCCTCAGTTTAAAACAATGATGCGAAAGGTCCGGTTGAGCGTTGCCGTCGGCCCAAACGTAATTCTCTTTTGTTACACCGATGCCTCGACGACCTTTTCTGCCGCCAACATTAATGTGTACCACAGGCCCTGGTCGAATTAATCCCGACTTGTTGCAGCTTTCGCAGTGACACTGGCAACCGGTTTTGTAGTTCAAGATATTACCGGATTGTTGGCGTACTAGTTCGCCCAAAATCGAGTCGCCGCCGTTGTGGTACAAACCCCAAAACGGGTAATCCCATGTTTTTAAAAATTGCGAATCGACTACCCACCAACCACCGGTAGCAAAGACGTATTTATGTCTAGGTCCTACGGGTTTACCGGTATACCACGGTTGTTTTTGAATAACTTCAAATTGCTTGTTTCTTTGAATGATGTGGTGTACAGAACCAAGCTGTAAGTGTTCCTGGCTGGCTTTTAAAGCCGAGTTCCACCATTCAGGGCCGGCAAAGTCATCTAAGAAACTGTCATCGTCAAACCACATGATTTTTTGAGCAACTGGCTTGGAATCTAAAATCATTTGCCGCATCAGGGGATACTTGCCCACGTTTTGTTGTGTTTCTTCTTCGTAAAGATATACAGGTGTTTTTTTCCACCGGTCGTGCTGCTGCAACCACGCTAAAACAAAATCTCGAGTCTCAGTTGAAATTGCGTTCAAGCCGATGCGAAAATCTTGAACTTGCCGTGGATTATCCAAAGAAGACAAAAGCTTTTTAGCCAACTTTGGGTAATCGCCGTAAAGCAACAAGCACACAGAGAACATGGCTTACCTCGATAGGTAAAAAAAAGGTCCGCAGCAAGCTTTTGGCTCACTGCGGACCCGATCAATCAACCGAGAAAGGTCAGGAGCCGCGAGAACGTCGAGACTTCTTTTTGCCTTCGGTTGAATCGTCTACCAACTCATCGATGTCTTCCAGGTCATCTTCGGCATGCGCTTTCTTGGCAGCCAGCGCCATAGTCTCACCCTTGGCCAAGACATGATTGGCACGCTTGCGCACTTCCTTTAGCTTGGTTGCCGTTTCCTTGATGTGCTGCATGGTAGTTTCCATGCGCTCCAAGGTGTTGTTGATATTCTCAACAAACTGTTCGTCAACCTCCTTTGGAGGCATCTCAAGGAAAGTGCTTTCAAGCGGTTCAGCCACGGCGGTCAGATAATTGTCCGTCAGCTGCACGGTAGTAAAAATCTTCTGAAGCATGGCATTCGGAGTTTTTGGCAGAGTCGGCTTACGACCGCCGGAACGCTTGACTTCAGAATCTTTCTTGCCTTGAAGCTCCAGCGCCAATTCATTGGCAGACCAGCAGTTTTGGCGAATCTGCTTGAGAACGGACAGCTGGCGCTTCTCGCTGGAAATCTTTTGGAGCTCCTTGAAGTGGCTCCAGGTCAAGTAATTACCGTTAGCCATGCGCTCCTCAACCTGAGAGGTAAGGAATTCTCGGCTAAAGGTCACAGCCACGTTACGCAAATCGTACAACGTGCTGGTGTTCAAGTTGGGCTGATTCCAGTATGCAGCCAACTTTTTGATCTCGTCCTTGCGCTGCTCTTCGTTCAGGTGCTCTGCCGTGAGCACCTTGTTGACATGTTCGCCCAAGCTGTGCTGCACAAGCAGGTTCAGCTTAAAGCCTTTCTGCAAAAGTGCAGCGCCTTGAAGCGCCGCTTCTTGCGTTGTCTTGTCCATGTCGTTGAAAAGAACTTCGCGTGTCTGAGTTGACATCTCAACAATGTTAGCCATCTGTCTACCTTCAATTCTGGATTTTAAAATCAACCTTTCCATCCGAGACCTTCTCGAATGTTGTCGATGAATCCATTGTATGGTTGAACAACCAGATTCATCGCGTGCTTCCTGCCGCCTTTAAAAATATGGCAACTGGCTTGCTGCGCTACAAGTAGCTCCCAGTCACCATTGTGAATTACCAGCCCTTGAGAAAAACCTTTTCGGGGAAAAACCATCCCAAGCGGCTTGTTCTTGTGTGTAGCTATCAGCGTTTCAAAGTGTTCCTCATAACGCTGCACAAAAGGTAAGCCTCGAAAAGATTTAAACCACATGGGGTGAATGGCCTTGGGATCACGATGTAAAGGCAATGCGCCTATCATCGGCTCCGCAAACAGAAAAACAGGGAAATCGACTACCCGGTTGAACTCTGCAAAAGTGTATACGCCTGAATCAGAAGAAGAGAACATTTCCCTTCTTTGTTTTTCCAGGCCTAACCTGCGTAACGTCCAATCAACACGCCCTGATTCCCACTGTTTAGTTTGAGAATCAGTCTGTTCGTAACGCTCGATCTTACCCAGCAGAGGATTCAGCGGGTTGACCTTGTCCATGGCTACTCCGCTGATTTCTTATATTCGTTGATCAGGTCATCGTAAGGCCTGTTCAATTGATACCTTTTCTTGATGTTCAAGGCATCGCGAATACGACTACAAACTTCCGGGTTATCTTGAATCATTTGACCAACTTCTTGAAACGGCAGGTACTCTTCCTTGCCCATGCCGATGGCTCTGAAGTTAGCCAAACACTCAACGTCAGCTGCTGGCGATTTGCATTTGATAATCAGATCACGATCAGTTAACCGTTGCTTCTGAATACCGTCCATTTCGTTCAACAGCGTACATATTGCCCAGTTCCAATCCCACAAGAAAACGTCTCGAGGTTCTCCGGTTTCAGCGTCATCTTCAATCCACCAGAGAAATCGAGTCTTGATCTTTCTGCCCGTAGGCCCGAAAGAGTTCTTGGCGCAATGCAACTTGACGCCAATACCTTCAAACTGGGCGTTTTTAAATTTTGATTTCCATATGGAGTTTCTGATCTCGAAACTTTCATGGAAATTAAAACTTTGTCCGCCCAGAGTGTATTGATGAGTGTTGCCCATATCATCCAATTTTTCTTTGAGATGATTGACAACCAACAACGTGAAAGGCCAGTTCTCAAACTGTTTCTTGATGCTGGCTAGGTAGTGCGTGTTTTTCAACGCGTTGATGGGATGTGCCCGGTTGGCATGACCCTCCTTACTAATTTTTTCCTGGCTTTCCTCGGACGTTGCCGCCGCCAAGCTGTCGATGCAAAAGCAGCATGGAATTGTTTTGCCAGGACCTGGTTCTTCCTTGTTGCCAATAAGCATCTTCTGCACTTCTTTGAGATAGTGCGTCAACATGCTTTGCATCTGCTCCAAGGAATTAGCCCGGTTAGAAATGATTGGCGTAGAGTCCCTTGGCACACGCATGATGTCGCAGGCAAACTCTGCATCGAATTTGTTCTCCGTGTCAATATGCACGGCAAGTCCGCTCAGTTCGTAGAACCAGCGAAAGAACTCGTAGCTCAAGGCTGACTTGCAACTGCCCCAGCTGCCAGCCAGCATCATGACGCTAGACAAGGGAAACACATCGTTTGCAATCAGATATTCAAAAGCCAGCGACGGTGTCGGTATGCCAATCGCAAGTTGCTCCAATTCCTGTCTGGAACCAAAGACGCGATCAGCGCCAAATTTACCACGCGCAGCATTAAGAAGACCTTGCATCACGCCGTCACGACTTTTGCCGCTGTTGGCTACAGACCACCTGGCTCGCAAAGATTCTTTACCCTTGCTAGTCAATTTGCGGTCGTCACTAAAAGCAGAAATCTTTTTTTCTACTTTTGGCTCAGAATCTTTTTTGGGTTTTTTCTTTGTGCTTTTGTGGTCTTTGTTTGAAGCTTCTTCTACGGGAGCTTCTTCGTTCAAATCTTCGCCAATCAAATCGTCTAATTCTTCAAAATCTGACACTGCACTCTCCCCACAAAAACGGGGCTGAGCCGTAGCTCAGCCCCGTCGATTAAACTTCAGGATCACTGAGACCTGCGAGGTTTCTTGGATTCCGGCGCAGGTGAGGTTCGAGCACGGCTACGCTCAATGGCGCTAGCCTTACTTAGAGACTGATTCAGCTGCTCTTGGAGTTCCGCGTCGAGGCTGGAGTTGTCCGCTTCGTCATCGAAATCGTCGGAGTCGAGCTCTTCGTCTTCGTCTTTGCCTTGGCTACGGCCACCTTTGCTGGTTTTGCCAGCTTTGAGGCTTTTGCTGGTTTGGACGGCATCTTCGACATCGTCGAATTCGTCCTCGAAATCATCTTCGTCTTCGTCAGCTTGGGGCTTGGCTTGCTTGCTGCCTTTGCTGGCGACTTCTTCTTCTCCGCCATCATCATCCTCCAAATCATCTTCGTCGAGTTCGTCTTCAAACTCATCGACGATTTCAGACGCGGATTTCTTGACGGGCTTGCTCACTTCAGCTTTAGGCTTTGGCTTGCTGACAACAGGAGCAGGTTTTGCTTCTGCAACTTCGTCGCCGTCAAAATCTTCGTCTTCTTCTGGTGCGGGTTTAGCCACCGTGACCAAACTCCGCCTGTTAAGAATGGCGGATACTTCGGCATAATTCAAGTATTCAGGATTGCTCATCCAGCTAAATTCCAAAAGTTTTGGAACTTGCTTGAAAGCTTTAGCCAACAAAACGCAACGCTCCTCAATTGAAATCTCTTGGAGCAAGTAGGAATCGTCAGCGTCATCAGCGCCTGCTTTCCAAAGGAAAACATGCTTGTTGAAGACGTTATCAACTTGATCCTTGCTCAAAGAAGCGGCAAGCTGACCCTGAGGTCCGTCGTAAGTTTTGCTTACGGCAGCCTCGTACTCAACTGCTTGCGGGTTGACGATACCCTTGAAAGAAGAGTTGGCGTCAATTGTCAACTTTGTCGGGTTGTACAAAGTGAAGAACAAACCACCCTTAACCGTGTTAGTTTCTGGGTCAAACCTTCCGGTTGGATCACCGTAAACGTACGGCAAGTAAGGCTTGGCAACTTCGTCACCAGACCAATCCTGCTTTTCGCGGTTGCAGAGCTCCAGGATTTTCTTGCCCGCGCTCACACTAACGCCAATCACGATCAAAGGGTCATTAGGCCCATCGCCCAACGGGACACCGTTTCGAGGTGTCTCATTGCTTATGAGCTTACCTTTCATCATGTACTCGCTCTTTTCACGGTCGAGGTTGAACTCGTTGCCGTTTTCGTAGATCGAGCACACGATGAAGTATTTCTGCTTGAACGCAGAAAGCGCTGGCATCTTGCCGCGCAACAAAGGATTCCAGGTGGAATCCCAAGCTCGCCTTCCGTCGCCAAATACGCCAGCATCCATGGCTTTTTTGGCCACAGTGTAAAGCTTGACGTAAGGCTCATCCCAAAATTTGACACCTTCAATCGTTGAAGACTTGTTCTTTGCGATGATGTAAGAACAGGCCTCAGGATTCTCTCCGACAGCCAAAAGCCCGCCAGAATCCCTGTTGATGCCGGCGTATTGCACGCAAAGCACAGGCTCAGAAATTGACATGCCGCCCAAACCTGCGGCATCGTGTGCCGACAACCTGCCGTTCAACAAAGAATTGGTGGGATTCTCCGGGTCAAGCATTGGCCAAATGCGGATGACCGTCTTGCCGCCGTTATAGCAGCGCAGACGCTCTAGCCGCACGTTTTTAAGTTTTGGATTGATAGACTTGTCGCCGGACGGGATACCGGAGCGTGAACCTGAATCCTTGGTTGCTTCAATCTGGCGATTGGTTACGGATTCCCTGGAACGAGGCTTCAAACTGCGTTGCTGTCGCATGTAACTGCACCTTTCAATTGCAAAAGAATGAAAATCAAATGCTCAACAATCTTATCGATTGTCTTGAGCTCGTCGTTTTCTACACACTCCACGGACTTGAAAATCGTTTTTGGATGATGTTGCATCAACCTGGACGAATAAAAAGCCCGCGTTTCTTCAAGTAACTGCGTATCTGACTCGTGCAAATCCGCAGCGCTGTCAGTGTAGACTCTGGCAGCTTTCTTGGCAATGTTCTTGACCGCAAATTTTACCGGCATGTCAAGAAAAATCAGGACGTCGGGTACAGGCATTCCAAGAATGCCGTACTCCAAATCAACAAAATGTTTAACTACTGCGTCACGTTCTTCCTCTCTGGCCTTTGCGGCCGAATAGCAAAGATTTGAAGGGATGTAACGGTCAGACAAGACGAAATCGTTATTCGCAATCAAAGACTGCAAATACGGTTTCGACTCGTAACGATCCAGCGTGTAAAGCGTACCGTGCAAGAAAGGATGCGTGCTGGAACCGAACTCGCCGTTCAGGTATCTACCGATCAACTTGCCGTACAAAGTTTGCTGGTAGCGTGGAAAACTTATTGTTTCCGCCGTCCTACCGCCCTGTTGCAAGCGATCAGCCAGTAGTTTGGTAATCGTGCCTTTACCACTGCCATCGATACCCTCAATAACGACGAACATGACCGGACCTCATTTCTTTTCCTTGCTGTAATTGACTACGCAACCTTTAGCACCACCCTTACCCGTGGGCAGACCGAGTTTCTCAGCTTCCTCAAAACTTAAGGCTTCACCCCAGTGACGCATTACCTCGGCTTCAATGCCCAAGTAATACGGACCCTGGCCTGTTGGAAAACCTTCAAGATCGCTGGGATATATCGGCACGGCATCACGCATGTAAGTTGGAAACACATACTCACAAACATGTTTTACGTGCTCGTAAGGTACTTCCAACAAAACTGCGTCATGGATTTGCAAAAGAACATTGAACAGGTTAACTCCGTGTTCTTTGAGATATGTCCTTTTGTAAGCGTGGATATAAGCCAGAGCGCGACTTACGGCTGAAGCAATCATGCTTTGAATTGGAAAATTCATCGCTTGACGCCCAAACTCAGCCATCATGGCACCGTCATGCTTGGAATCAGGAAATCTCCTGAACCTGCCGTAACAGTTGCAAATAAACCGTTTGTTTGTGACCAAACCGTAGTTGCCTGGCTCATCAGTCGCCGCATCAAAGAGTCCTGCCGCTCTCTGCTGGCATTGCAAAAAGAATGGCTCAAGTCTTGGATACATTTCAAAAATGGCTGCGATCACGGCTTGCGCCTCATCGACAGTCACTTCTATGCCCTGCTCCTTCGCCGCCTGAGAAATGGCCCTGGCACCACGACCGTAAGCAATTCCAAAGATTACAGACTTGGCCACAATGCGAATTGATTTCTTACCGATTGCAGCCAATCCTGTTTTGGTAGCCGGGCAGTTTAACTTGAAAGCAGAAACAGCCACATTACTGTGGATGTCGTAATAGTCTGGATGGTCCTCCGGTAGTTGGTTTCTAGTAGCATGTTCAATCATGTTGGTGTCGCCGGCCATGACCGCCATGCCGAACAACTCAGCGCCAACATAGTCAGCTTCAACAAGAACATGTCCTGGCGAAGCTTTTAAAACACTGCGCAAGGAATACTTGTAATCGTCGCCAAGCAAACGCTTGTAATCAGGATCGCGTTGCTTTGAGATGTTTTGCAAATTTGGCCTGGCGCTGGACCACCTACCAGTCTCCTTGGTCTGGTAAATATGGGTCCTCACCTTGCCATCGTCGCAACACATTGAAGCAAGGCCGTCCTCGTACTCAAAATTGCCGTCTTCGTTGATCACGTCTTCATCTGTGCTTTCGTCCTTGATTGGAGGTCTAAGCACGGTCTTGAGAACTTGATCAAGAAAACGATAATCCCTGAGTTGATTGACAAACGTAGTTTGAAACGGTTTTGGACAATCTTGCGCCAGCAACGACAAGCTTTGCTTGTTTGTTGACGGGTTGCTTGACTTTCGCTTGGATTCGGGAATTTCTTTCCAAGCCTTGGGCGGTTTTGAAGTGTCACATATGGGCGTCAGTCGTAGAGTCAAAGCGCCGTCAGGACTCAACTTTATGTGTCGTCCTGTCAGCTTGTCTATTCGACCATTCAACTCATGCCCAAACAGAAACTCGCGCACATGTTGCGTGGACCGGATATTGAAATCTGGCCAGCGCATTGAGTGCCGCATCTTGGATTCCAGCTGATCTCTGGCTGCCTTGAACTTGCTGGTTAAAAAATCGATTCGGTCACGATCAACCGTGATTCCAGTTCGATGTATCTCAAGAACAGCTGGTGTAGCTATCTGAGACTCCCAAAAAGCTTCACGGCAGCTGTTACCCTCATAGTCTTCGTCTAGCAAGACATTGAGTTTGTAGTAGAGACGCAGTGTGACATCCGCGTCGTACATACCGTAAGGCAACAAAACAGAATCAGGACATTCTCCATAGCCCTCAAGATCGCCGCTTTTCAATCCAGCTTCCCGGCAATAGTCAAGTTTCCATTTTTGCAGGTGGTTGTCGTAACGTGGTGCTGTTGTGTAACGCATTGCCAGAGTTTCCAGCTTATAGCTGGCTGTTTCTTCAATGGCGTGTGCCATCAGACCCGTGTCCGCACCACCTTCAAACGAAGTACGAAACCAGGCAGGAACAACGTCGCCGGCTTTAAAACCTTCTTTGGCATAAAGTTTATAAAGCCGTTTATCCTTGTTCTCAGCTTTCATTTCGTAGTCGTAAAGCGGGCATCGAAAACAACTTTCAATGTTTATCCCGTAAGCCAGCAACCATTCCAAGTCGGCGTTGAAGAAATGCCCGACGACTCTTTTTGGTTTGAATCGAACTGACTTGTTCCCCAACTTCAGTTCTCCCCCGCAGAAGAACATCGTCAACAACGTGATTGCCTTGGTCAAAATGCCACGATCTGTAACTTCGTCATCTGACCCAGAAAATCCTGAAGTCGGCTCGCCTCCAGGTTCATGCAACTTTATCCCTATCGCTTTTTGAGGAGCCCAGGAAAATTGCATGGTTCTCATGTAGCTGCCTGAATTAACCGGGTGCTGCCCGTGCCATTCAGCATCCACGGCGACAACTCTGTGAGAAATTTCTGATTCAATTGAAATCAGAGCTTCAAGCAAATCACCGTAGTTGTCGATAACCCTGTGATCGACCTTTTCTTCCACGGACATTTTTGGGTTTTTGACCAATTGAATAAACCGGGCAAGGCCTTGTTCAAACTGCCTTGCCGCGCTCTGATCCCGTGCCACCTGCCTTGGGCTTACCACGGTCATTATCTTTGCTTCGCGCCAGCGATTGTCCTTGTCTTTCTCAGAAAAGGCCACGTTGTAACGAAGCGTTTCAATCCTGCCCTCCATCTCAGTAACTCCTGCGGATGTTCCCAGCAAAGCCTTGCTGGCGTCCGCACCGAGGCACAGGATGAATTTTGGCTGCACTATCTTTAACTCTTGGTAAAGCAAGTGGAGGCAATCTTTAATCCACACAGCTTTCAAAGTGGTTTGATAATTCGGCGGCATGAATTTGAGCAAATTAGTTACGTAATACTTTGAGAACTCGGCTATTGGAATTTTCATGGCCTGGAAAGCATTGCGCAAGAAAACACCATCATCTCCAGCCATACAACGCGTTTGCTGCACGTCGCGAACACAGGGCATTTTTCCAATAATCATCACATCAGCAGGTCGCGGCCCAAGCGCTCGTTCTTCTCCAAGTCTTTGACCTGAAACAAAATTTGCCGATTTGGTTTGAAATGGTCCAATTTCAACCGGCAAGGTGAAACCAGGTTGCCGTAAAGAAGAACGCACAATGTTGTAAAGCTGATCGCTGTAAATCAACTTCTTTTCAACTTTTTTGGTGCCGTCTTCTTGTTTTACAATCTGCTCTTCAACTCGAGAATCAGAATCACCTAACGCTTGAACATTAGTCAAATACATCGAGTTAATCGGCAAGGACGGCAAACCTGGCGAATCCAAAGGAAATATCTCAGTACCGTTTTGGCAACCTTTTAACTTTGTTTGGTAAACAATGTCAGATGTGCCTGAGGAAACGCCAGGTTTTGCTGGTACCGCAGCGTTTCCAATTACTTTGATTTTCCTTTTCATGGCCTCTGCTTCCAATCGATGTGAACGCCACGCTCGGCGGCTTGTTGCTCAACGTATCCTCGTAAAAACTCTCTGGACAAAGAACCGGGGTCAGTGCCTTCCGGCAAAATGACTTGGCAAAATCCGGATTTGAGGGCCTTGTTGAGATCGTGAACTAGCGCTCCTGTTTGGTCGGCTATCTTATCCTTTACATCAGGGTCGTAAAGCAAAACTCCGGCGTAATCCTTAAAATGCTTCTTGAACAGAACTTTTTGTTGCTGCGTCATTGAAGCACCTAAGGTGCATACAGCTTGAGGCCCTACCGCCCAAACATCAGTGACGCCTTCGCAGATCACGCCAACTTTGTATTTGGCTGCGTTGCCGAGGTTGTACAGGATTTGACGCCTGGGTGTTCCCGGTGCAGTGTAATACTTTGGCAGGTGCGAAAGCTTCCAATCTGTGTCGTAAGGCGGTCTAGCTTGCCAGCCGACCATTTTCTTGTTGTGGTAGATGGGAATAATCAGTCTGTCTTGGCAAATAAAACGATCACTTTTAACGCAGAAGTGAACGTTCCAGAATTTACCAATCTTTTCCGGATCAAACCCTCGACCAGCTAAATAAGTGTTTGCCTCGTGCGTAGGCGGTAACTTATCTATGCGAATCACTTCGCCAGGCCAATTGCTGCGGATTTTATCGACATCTACTTCAACGCCAGCTTCAACATGAGCTTTGCGCAACTCGACCAGTTTATGTCCGCATAACATATCCTGCAAACGCTGATATGTTTCTGAAGATTTGTTGGCCAAAGGGCAACCTGCGTTGAAACAAGTCGCCAAATGAGTTTGAGCTCGGCCAAACTCGTCGTCTTGCCCGTACCTGTGGTTGATGTAGCATCGAAACCGAGTGTCTGAGCAAAAAGGACAGCAAACCGCGTAGTATTCGCCAGGGTGCGTTATACTCGGCTTCTTTTTGCCTGACACTAAATCTAATTTGAGTGACCTGGTTTGTTTCTCGCCTGGGTTCTTTATTTTGACATGCTTAAATGTTGCCTTGATTCGACGATATAGCGCACGATTCAAAGCACGCCTTTCGTCGTTATCCATTATCAATCTCCGTCGTCAGTGAAATCCGAATCATCTTGTTCCCCTTGTGTTGTGGTTTCTAGATCGTCAAATCCGGCTGCATTAGTTGGCAGACCGGCAGCTATCATTGTGGATTTGTCGATGATCCCGCCACGGGAATCGATGTAGTAGTTGTCCATAGCGCGAACAGTATTGAACTCGCCATCGACTTGAATGACACTTCCTGGCAACTTCCTGAAACGACGATACTTGGTGCAAGCAATTTGTCCCATGGCATCGTTATTCAAATTGCCGATCACAAAACAAAAGTCCAAATTCTCGGCAAAACTTTTGCTGCCTTTCGCATCAGTGTGATGCAAAGTTTTGGTAGGGCTGAGCATGGCGTTTGCTGAACCGCTCAACTGATGCAAAATCCAAGCATGACACTTGAAAGGTTTGCAAATCTTGTTGACGATCTCTTGGACAGCCATCTGATAAATTTTGTGATCTTCCTTGGATTTTGTTTTGTCCTTTTGCGATGTGTCTCGGTCAACCATGATTCCAAGGTAATCGATGATCACATTCTTGACGTAATACTTGTTTTCGCCGCGAGCTTTCAACTGAAAGTTCAATCGTCGAATTATTTCATCAACACCTCCGTTACCAGCTGTTGGAAAAGCCTCGTCTGCGCCTGAGAAATCAAAGCACAGCGTGTGTTTGTTCAGGATTGGAATGAGCTTCTGAATCCTTTGACGTTCGGGTACAAAAGTGCCGTGCTTTATTTCGTCGGCAAATTTGATTTTTTCGTAAGGCAATGGGTTGAGCGGATCGTCTGACAAAGCAGACAAACCGTCCAAGCCCATTCGATCCAGACTGTTGCGACTGATGCCAGCAGAATACATGGCAGCACGATGCAGAATTTCTGGAGCTTTTGCTGCCTCGTAGGTAACCAGAACCGACAGCCCTATTTTTCTGTCTTCTTCTGGCTCAAGACTTTCCAAGTAATCGGCATAACATTTGGTTGCAGTAGTACACCACAACATTACGCCCAGGGTTGTTTTACACGTGCCGTATGGAGCCATAAGCCCATAGGCTTCACTTTGGGCAGTGCCACCACCAAGATACTTATCTAAAAACCCTAAACCGGTTGTAGATATTAATTTTGGGTTGTGCTTGTCCCAATCTTCGTTGAAACTCAAGTCTATTTTCCTCGCTGAGTTGACATACTTTAATTGCTCAATGCGTTGTTGTAGCATTTGAGCGAACATGGGTAATTCGTCAATTGAAACGTTAGTCGCTTCAGCTGACACCGATCGATGCAATTTCCTAGCTATGAGTTTTTGAACGACTTTCATAGCAAACTTTTCAGACTTGGCCGAATCGACAGGGCAACCTGTGAAAGTTTCGGCGTCGTAAGCGTAAGCTAAGAAATCTTCAAGCTCAAGCCGACCGTCTTCGCTGATAATCTCGTTGTCTTCTTCCAGAAGAGTTTCAATCTCAACTGTAAGCTCGGCATAAGGCGGCAAACAGCCGTTTGCCTGACTGTAGTCCAAGATAACGCGATAAAGAAGCCGGTAGCTTTCTTCAAGCTCTGTGAAATGTTCGACTGTCAGATGCTGTTTGGCTGTGTCAAATATCGACTGATTTTGTAGCATGATTGCTACAAATAAACGCAGCTGAGCGCCTGACAGTCTAAGCGACTGTTCAGCTTGCATAGGACCCCGCTATACACGCGCTACTGTGAGTCGGCGTCTCCCGACTCCAGCAGCTTTTTTGCCACTACACGAAAATTCTCTGGAATCGTGTTTCCCCAGACTTGGTCATACAAATCTGAAAATGTCACATAATCCAGAGCCGCCAAAAACTCATGCTGCTTCGCCAGGTCATCTAACCTTTTACAGCTTGAGTTGTCGATGTTGTGTTTTTTGCAATGCTCGCTTGTTGATACTGCCAGGCAGTATTTGAACAGCGCACTAAGCTCCAAACGCGAATCGACAATTGCAGAATATACCGCCCGAGACAGGCTTTGACCAGACCCTTTTTGAGCGATCAAAATGGCTGTCCTGGCTCGTTGACTTTCTGCCAAAAATTCAACACGTAATTCACGATTACGATTAGTGAAATGATTGTTGACCATTTCCAACAAGGTTGGAGTCGCCAACTGGTTGACAAAAGGAATAGCCAGAGAACTGCCACGCAGAACACGAAACAAAATTCTCAAATACTGGACAGGATCGGTAAAATTCTGACTAGCTTTGATTTTGTTGTAGGCTTGTTGCCAAGCGTTTTTGCGTGGTTTATCCTCTGGCGATTCAGTGACTGTTGCACCGTCGAGGCTCGGTGAAGGCTTGTAAACTGCAACGGCAGGTCCGCCGCGAAAGCGTTCAAGAACACGTCGTTCCTGAATGTACGTATTCTTGAACACTTCAACGACTTGGAATTGACGATTTACTTTAGGCCTTGCACTAGGTCCTGGTCGAGGCGCTCTGCTGAACTTTCTATCGTTCAAGTCAGGTAGTCTCCCATACGGGTTTTCGCCGGAAATGTTTGTTCCCAATCGTTGCTCTTGTAACTATTCGCACGACCTGCGGCTTTCTGTCGCATACCTCTGTCGAATTGATCCAGGTAGTCGTGAACAACACCATAAGGCTTGTCCGCAGAAATACGACTTACCCGCCCAGGTATTTGAACATCGTTGATAGGGCTACTACCGCCGTCGGCGCGAATAAGCACTGACAAAGCATTAAATGAAACACCGACGTTCCAAACAGTTGTACAAATGACTTTTTTCAGTTTTCCTTTCTCGAAGTCAACTGTCAACTGCCTGCGCCGGTCAGCATCCATAAGCGGCTCGTCAAACGAACAAAATCCTTGTTTGGCGTATTCGTTACGCGAACGCTCAGTCAAAGAATCTTCACGATACACCAAAGTAAATTCCGGCAATTGCCTTTTTAAATTCATTGCATGCTCTATCGTCTCTACGGTGATAAGCACTTGAGTGTTTTCATCGTATTGCCGAGCATCTTGAGCAATCACAGAATTTCTGTGCGTGTTTCTCCAAATGCCGTGTCGCTTCTTTTCTACATCTTCAAAACCATCGCACGGATTGTAGTCCATGACGACAGAAGACCATAAAACCTTTATCGGTACGACCATGTTAGCTTCTTGTGCCTGCCGATAATCCACACGGAAAACCAACGGACCAAAGATGCCGTGAGTGCGCAAGTCCTTGCCGTCCCACCGCATGTCGTGGCTAGCAGACAAACCATAGTTGCGACTGCGTTGCCAACGAACAAGTTCGGCCGAGGCGTTGTCAGCCGCCAATTCGTGACACTCGTCGCCAATAAGTATGTCGGCTGTAGCCGGACTTTTGTGCATTGATCCGACGGTGTAGCACATTACGCGTTTATCGCGTTGATTGCGACCACCACCGACAATACCGACATCACCGACCATTTGAACAAGTTCTGGGAAAATACGGTCCCTGAGCACAGAAACTCTTCTGGTTATCACGTCAATCTTGGCCTTAGGTAACAGGGCTGCGATTAACCCGATCATGAATGACTTTCCAAAGCCAGGCGGACAGTCAAATCGACCGCATCGATTTGTTAAAATTTTTTGAATGAACTCTGGTTGGTTTTCCCTGAGATTGTACTGTTTTATGTTTTTCCAATTTGGGACGAATATGTCAGGATTGGCTGGCGTTTGATCTTTAAACTTTACTTCGTAACCATGTGTGCGCAGCAAATCACGAATCAATTTCCAAAACCCAAAAAAAGTGGCAACACGTTGCTTGTGATCGAGTTCAAACAAGGTGTGGTCTACAAACTCAAATACAGAACGGCCTTGCCTTTTTCTTTGCGCAGCTTCCGGACCAAATAATTTTTTTGGCTCTCTGAAAGACAAAGCTGGCTTAAGCAATTTGAAGATGTAATCGTCTGTCGGATCAAGGAACATCATGTTCCCTGTTTTGTACAAAGTTACAACTTTTTTTGCGGACATACCTCAACTCCTCATTGCATTAAACGCACTGTGTCTTTAGAATACGGTCGGGTCGTGCGAATACACCGCATCCCGCTACACGCAACACCACTCAGGCTTCGCCACCTGAGTGGTGTTTTCTTTTAATTGGTTTCGTCTGGTTGGATATGCCGCCGAGGACGAATACTGACCACCTCATAATGGCCGTACTTACCTGGTTGCCATGGCGACAAACCTTTGTACTTGCCTGCGATTTGCAGCAAGCTCCAAAAATCAGCATCATCTATCTCGGTGGGAACAAGACAATTGATGCAAATAATCTGTCCCGGCAACAAAGATTCGTGCAAAGACCAACGTTCTCTGCCGCCAGGCGACTTCTGATAAAAACAACGCGTAAGGCATTTCTCACGAAGCTCTGCATCTATTTCAATGTCCCAGCATATTTTACCCACAATTTCCTGGTGCCTACCCATCATGTCTGCGGCTAACTTCATGTTGGCATGATGCCAAGTAGCCAGAAATAAAATTTTACCGTCGCGCCCTGGGCTACGTTGAAACTTGAATCGACCGGTCTTTTGGTCTTTCTCGTTACCAAGACTTGGATTTGTAAATTTTATCCTGACAGAAAGTTCGCGCATGGCTAATCCTTTATAGCAATACGGCAATACGCGTTGATCGTTTCTGCCCGTTTAAAAAATACTTTTGGGTCGAAATAAGGCAGACCGGTCAAAACATTTAACCAGTTTCTTACCATAAAATTTAGAAAACGACGAGAAGCTTTGAGAACCATATTTGGTCCGTCCAGCCCGGTATCCAAGTCTTGGAGCAAAGCAGCATACCTGTCCAAGTTTGGAACCTCCGATATAACGTTATAAAAGTTTTTTGAGTTTTTGTTTTTAAATTTTTTCTGCCAGTTGTTGTGTACGGCTTCGGGCGTCACATCAAACAGATGATAAAATTTGTTCAACCGATAAGGTTTATCTGTGTTGATGTGCCAACGTGGATCAACAATTTGCGCAATAAAACTGGCACAAACCATTGGATTCGTTATGCCAATGAAATCAAAATAAGGTTTTAAAAGGTGTTGCGAGTAAACGGCGTTTATTTTTTCTTTGTCTTGTTCCACTGCGTTGAACAAATTGCAAAGAAGATAATTGTGATAAGAATGCCGATCGGCAGAATGCCATCGGTTTGGCAGTAAATCTTGAACTTGTGCGTGGGACACGGAATACAAGTTCTGGTAGCTGCTGTGTTCAGGTTTGCAGGCTAAGGGAGAGCCAATCAGTAATTCACCGAAGTTGTATCTCTCCCTTAGCCCAACAATTGCCCTGTAAGTTTTAACGATCAAACCGTAATTGCAAGGCAAAGCCAGTATGCGGTAAGTACCAGCTTTGTTTAAGCGTGCGTCCAAATCCGTAGGGTTCAAACGTAAAAACTGACCTGCCGAACTGACGTACAGAATGGAGTTTTCTTCAGCGTGCAGACGATAACTTGATTCAACCACGGGATTACCTACAACTGAACAAGTTGATCAAAAGCGCCGCTCAATTCATGCACGTGTGTAATCACAACCAATTGCCTGTCAGCACCTTGCCTTTCTGCTAATTTTTGCAACGCGTCGTGAAAGTATTTCACGTTGTCCGCGTCCAAACCGGAAGTCGGTTCATCCAAATACATCATACCGGTGTCATGCCCAAAGACTCTATCCAAGGCAGACCTAAACGCAATAGCCAACATGACTTTTTGACCACCGCTCAACTGTTTGGCTTTAACCGGAAGTTGCCCAGGAAAGTAAACTTTGAAAGTCAAATCTTGGTCAGCTTCAACAACAAAAGGACTGTTGAACAGTTGCAAGTTGTTGTTGATGTCGTTAACCAACAATTCCAAATTTGCTTGTGCTACCACTTTTGGCAAGTTATTCCAATGAAACACGTCGCCTGCCTCAGCAATAGTTTCTAGCAAATTCTGGATTTTAAGCTGCTTGGACAACTGGGCCTTCAAGTGGTCTAGAGTCGTCTGGGCTCGGTCCCTAGACTTCTTGGCTTCCCTGTAAGCGCCCACAGCCGCTTGCCGGGCTGAAGACGCCTTTTCGTGCTGACTCAGACTAAGCTTTACGCGAGCAACTTCTTCGCTGGCGGGTCTAGCCTGCACCTTGGCTTTCAATTTGGCAATTGTGCTCTTTACCGCTTTGAGCTTACCGGTTGCCTGGGCTTGCTTGCCCGAAACAACCCGAACCTGCGTTTCAAGCTTTTTGAGTTGCTGATTTACCTCCTCTTCCTTTTGCAACAAAGCTTCCGCCGTAGTCTTATCGCCACCGCCAAACTCAGCCATGCGTTTGTTGTTTTCAGCCAAAGTGGCTTCAAACCGCTTTATGCTGTCATTGATGTCTGCCTGCCTTTTCTCAAAGACATTCAGGCATTTGTCGTAATCGCAGCTGTGCTCGATGCGCTCGGCAATGTCAGCCAGTTTTTGCCGGTTCGACTCCAGATCAGCTTGCAGCCGTTCAACATGTTCAGCCGACACTTCCTGAAGACAGTGCGGGCACACCGCTTCATCTGTGTTGACGTTTTCAGCCTGCTCGATCAAAACTTGCAGGCGACCTTCCTGCGCTGACAATTTCTTTCTCTCAGCTTCATTGGCATAAAGCTTTTCGTTTTTCACTGGCTTTTTCAGCACTTCAAGCTTTTTCTTTAGCAAAGCTATTGAAGACGTCGCGCTGGCCGCAGCAGCCTGAATAGACTCGTACTCGCTGTAAGCTTCAACAAGATCGTAAGCCGACTTGAGTTCAGTTTCGTTACGCTCCTTCCATTTGTTCCGCTTGTCAATCTTTTCTTGAAGTTCTGCCAGGGCAGCTTTGTGTTCCTTGAGCTCTTTGACCAAGTTTTGCTCTTCAGTTGTTTCCTCAGTTAAAGCTTCGCTAGCGTCTAACCCGGCCTTGTCCAAGTCAAGCAATTCCTGATAAGCCGTCAGGTCGTCGTCGGTAAGAATAAATTTTTCGACTGACTTGGCTTTGTTTTTGTGCTCAGCCATTGCTTCTTCAGCGCTGGTCAAGGCGCTTTGAAGCTCAAGACTGTTGTCTACAATTTGCAAATTCTTTTGCTTGGCCACGTAGTCAGAGCAAACTTTGTAAGCCGCCGTAGCCGCCTCAGTGCCGCAAAGATATTGAAAAGTCTTTGCACGCTCTCCGGCAGACTGGTCTAAAAACCCAAACATTTCCCACTGGTTGACAAAAACATATTTGTCAATCACCAGCTTGGGTATATTCAGCTGGGCGACTACCGCCTCGTTGATGTCCGTGGCTTTGCTGTAGCTTTTGTCGCCAAACGTGAACTCGCTTTTGTTGGGCTTGAGCCAACGAACCAATTCAAACTGTTGACCTCGGTGCTCGCCGGTCAGCTTGATAAAACTGTCTTCAGTTGTGCCGTTGGTGATGATCTCGGACTTGCTGTTGCCAAAGCGCGAAAAGTCGTTGGTCAAACCAGCATAAATTGAGTTGACCAATGTAGACTTACCGGCACCGTTGCTGCCAACCAAACCAATAAGGCCGCGACCAAACTTAACTTCTAAATCTCTGTGGGGACCAATGTTCTTCAACTTAACTGTGTCTATCCTCATTTAAACCTCACGATTACTTCCCACTCGGCAACAAGCGGTTTGTCGAAAACAATCGACAAGGGCTTGGAACCAAGCGACGTATGATACTTGTTTGTGTCAACAGGTGAAGCAACAGGCACGACCCGTTTGTCGTTCATGTCGCGAATGTAGCCGGCAGGTTTAACCACCAGTGTGTAATTGTCTACGCCATTGTTGGACGCCTCGCACCAGCTTTCAACAGCTTTTACACAGTCTTCAACAAGCCAGTGCGAAGGGTGTCCGTGCCAATTAGTCCAGGTAAAACGCATGCCGTGCTTGCGCAAAACGCCTTCACCTGTTTCCATGTCTTGCTCAAAGCTAGGCAAACGAAACCAAGCCATGGTTTTAGTCTTGGACAAAGCAGCATGCACTAGGCGTTTTGACCAGGCTTTATTTGGCAAATGCTCAAGGAAATGCCAAGCCAAATAAACGTCGCTGGTTGGTAACGCAGCAACACCTTCATCTGTGGCCAGATCAGCCACGCGGAATTGAAACCCTTTTTGTTTGACAGCTGATTCGTATTTGCGACCTTCCGCTCGCTCAAAACCAACACAGCGTTCTCGCTTGTACTTGTTGATAGAAGCTTGCGTCATGTAATGCTTGCCGGCTGTCTTCAAAAAAACATCGATAGCATTACCTTCTTTGGTGCCCAAATCCACAATGTCAAACTCAGGATTCATCGACATGCTCCTTGATCCACCGCTTTAAAGCTTGCTCCGGGTCAGGACTGGACAGCAAAGTCAAAGCCAACTCATGGACTAATGGCTTTTGCTGTTTGTCCACAAAATTGTCCAGGCAATCCAGCATTCTTACCTTGTCACTGGCTTCAAGATACGACAAAACGTTTTCGCCGTCTTGCTCGGAACTTGCAACCTGTAGCGGCTTGAAAAATAAATGAGCTTTAGAGTCGTACCGTTCAATAACCTTGTTGATCAAATCATGCTCGTCTGTCCTGTGGGTAATTTGAAGTAGCGGGGTGTGCAACTCAGGTGGCAAACAATAGGTCGTTGCGTGCTCTGCGGCTTGCTCTAGAATTTCTTTTATTGCCGTATCTAAAGCATTTGCCAAAGTTAATTGGCTGGAAGCGTGAAATTGTCGTGTAGAAATCCTGCCGCAAAACCTAGTGCGTAACGGTACGTTTTCTACCTTGATTTTGTCTTTGGTTTTATTTCCAAATTGGACAATAAAAACTTCTTTGTTTTCCGGCTCGGCAACGCTGCGCATATGCGTGCTGCCGGGACTCAAAACAAGCATGCCTTTATGGTCCTGTATGATGTGTTCGTGGTAATCGCCGGTTATTAAACACCTAACGTTCTCAGGCACGTCGTCAAACTTAGCTTGCGGTTTACCAACGTCACCCATGAAATCTTGCCAAACTTGATGACATACCAAAATGTCAGCATCAAGTGCCCTGGGTGATCTCAAAAATTCTTGGAATTGAAATTCGTTCTGGTAATCGCAACCAGCGATGTTCCAATTGTCTACGTTGATGTCTTCCTTGTGCAGCCAAGTTAAACCTCGCGTATGCAATTCCATCCAAGGATTTGCCTGGTACTCGTGTTGCCCTTGGTTAAACCACACCTCTATACCTTCGTCAGATAAATCGTTCAAACCAGCCAACAATTCGCGAATTGGATTGACTTGGTTAACTTGTTTGTCCAGTATGTCTCCTGCTAACACAACAGCATTAACTTCTTGTTTAATTGCAATGGCAACAATTTGTTTCCAGCTATGATAACTGTCACCGTGGATGGGGCGGTGCTTCCAGATGTGATCGCTTAAGTGCAGATCGCTTGCAACCAATAATTTCATAGGTGCTTCCTTATGCCAGTTCAACCAGTCGCCATGCCGATTTGCGAGCTTTGCGACCGACTGACTATCGCCAAGCTAAAATTTGAACGCTTGCCCGACAACGAGTTGGACAAAGCAGGTTTGGTCAAACAAATCGAATACTACGCAGCTGGCGTAGATTGGACTATTCCAGGTCTATCTGAGCTTGTTGCTCAGTTGTTGACCATAAACGGAGAAATGTGGGATGCCGAATGGGCCATCCGAAAAGGGCTCGACGCCGACCTCGGGTTGGACGAGATTGGACGCCGAGCCCTCCGGATACGCGACCTGAATCGCACACGTGTTGCCGTCAAGAATCAAATCACCAAAATAGTGAACCAGCCTGAATTCCTTGACTGCAAGATGAATCACGCGTCAGATTGACTCAGCGATGTAAGTCTCGGCTTCTTCTTCCGTGTCAAACAAAAGACCTTCGGCCCAGTCGTTGGCAATCTCGACTCCGGCCTTGAAGGCTTTCAGTTCGGCTTCGGTATCAAAGCTGTATTGCTTTGGGTATTTGTGAACATCGTAATTGTACGTCGTGTCCTTGAACACTACCCAAATCTTGAACGGCTTGTCTTCGGGCATTTATCCTCACTCCTTCTGTTCGTTTTGTAGTTTTAAATTTCCTGCACAAACATAGTTGCCTTGTTCTCAGCAAACTCAAAAAACCGTTGGACTGCGTTCTTTTCTCCTTGGAACACATTCCAAAAACGGCCACTGTCGTCATGGATAGAACCAGAGTCAAGTAGGCCAAGCTCTTTTCGCTTGTCCCGCAATTGACTCTCAAATTCTTCTTCCGAGGCATCCCATCGCACCTGGGCATACCGCTTGCCGTCGATAAGCGTTATGAGTTCGTGCAACTTGAGATACTCTTGATCTTCACAAGAAGATCGGACTTTTTTTGAGTCAAGAGAGTTGAAGCAAATTTTAATGTAATCAACCATCTTGCCAACGGTTTCAGGAGTCACTTTTATCCTCCAGTTCTGGTGGTTGCCACTCGGTCCAATAAGCAATAGTTTTGTCTGTTTGGTCTGTGTCGATGGTTTTGTCGGCTATTGATTCATGAAGGTCGTGCAAACCGACCAGAATAAAATTGTTCAAATAAGTCACTAAGTGTTCTGCATTCAAATAACTTGGAATTTTTACTGGTACTATTAACCGGACAGTTTCTCTGTCTTGCATAGTTACTCCTGGTTGTTCTTTGGTGGTTTTAAATCCCGCACAATGACGCACAGCGCGTCGATCTTCTGGCTTTTTCTTTTTCGCAACCTATTAGCGTCGGCAAAAAATTGGCCAGCTACTTTTAACTTTTCAAGGTCAAAGTCACCTCGCCTGTACCTGTGCAGCAAGTGACGCAACAAGTAAAAATCTGAACTGACTGTGCCGCTGTAAGGTGTCACATGATAATCGTGCCAACTCATAGCGACCCCAGTTCTAGGTCGCCGCCTTCTACTTCCAGGTCAGGATGAAGCAAACCTTCGTCAGCCAACTCCTCAAGAACAGTACCGGGAATGTAGGCATCACCGTCAATTTCAAACTTGCCGACTTTGACGGCCTCAATCACGGCGTCCGCCAATTCCATGTCATCCGGGTACTCACTTAACGGTTTTTCTGTCGTAACTGTCACGCCAAGCCGTGCCCAAATTTTATTTGTAGGTTCATTCATGTTGTTTCCTTTCAAAGCAAAAACGGTAGCGGTTAACCGCTACCGTTTAAATGTTGAGCCAAAAGCTCCCTTACCTTGCCAGGCCTCGCCCGACCTAACCACGCCCCGCCTCGCCATGCCGCGCCGCAACTTAGTCCTGAGTTGACCTCAGGCCAAAACGATAACGTTTATCGCTTTGGTCTAAAGTCATGAGCCAGAAGCTCCCTTGCCGTACCAAACCGCGCCAGGCCTAACCGCTCCCCGCCGTACCGAGCCATACCGCACCTCGCCGTGCCCAGCCCAACCTAGAATAATCCTGAGTTGACCTCAGGCCAAAACGGTAGTTTTTACCGCTTTGGTCTAAGGTCATGAGCCAGAAGCTCCCTTACCTTGCCAGGCCTAGCCTCGCCGCACCATGCCGTGCCTCGCCTCGCCCGGCCAGGACTTAGTCCTGAGTTGACCTCAGGCCAAAACGATAACGTTTATCGCTTTGGTCTAAGGTCATGAGCCAGAAGCTCCCTTGCCTGACCTTACCGCACCCTACCCCGCCACGCCGCACCTAGCCGCGCCTGACCTGGCCAAGCCTGGCCAATAAAACCAGCTGGCCGAAACAAATCGGCCAGCTGGTAGTCTGGTTTAACCCTGCGCGGCAGGGTGTTGCACAAAAGCGGACTCCGGCTTCGTGAAAAGCTGGATGGCCGCAGTGTTGTCAACCGTGTTGTGCAACCGATGATAAATCTTTGCCATGTTAACCTGATCGTGACTACTTAGCGCAGAATAATCAGAGTTGTCCAGGCTGCGTTTTATCAACCGACATTGCGTCTTGATCTTCCTGGCCCTGAGCCGTGGAATAAGCCTGACCTGGTCTTCGTGCGTACACAACCGAATGCCTTGCTTGCTCCAAGCAACTGTTTCAATGCTGCGCAACTGCGCCAAACGGGTTCGCCACACGAAAACGATGTAACGAAACTGCTTGTCTGCCTTTTGCAGCCCAATCAATTGCTCGATCATTGACCAAGGAATCAAATCGCCGCGAGAAGAATCTTTTGTAGCCTCAAGCAAAATCTCTACGCGGCTTTGAATATGCGGATCAATTGGCTTTAAAAACACAACCTGCTCCTTTCTTAAACTCGTTTGATTTCAGCCGTGAACTGACCGAATGGTCCGGGGCTGTTAGGAGAAGAAGGACGCCAGTCGCCCAGACCGACTTTGCCTGCGTAAGCAAATAATTGCGCTACCTTAACTTCAGGCAACACAGCAGGGTTGAGCACGGTAATTGTACCGCGAACAAGCCACTTGTCAAATCTGGGACGTACTCTTACGTGCTTGTTATTTCCGACCTTGCAACGCTTTTTAAACAAACGGAAACCAAGATTTTCTGCTTCCTTGCATTGCGTCGCAAAGTCTTGATCAAACATTTGCTGAATTTCACTTAAAAACACCTGCTTCCAGGCGGTTTTACCTGCTGCGGATTTTGACTTGTCTTCAATGTAGAAGTCGAGGAATTCTGTGGTCAGCAAATCACTCTGGGACGCGGCTTTCAAAGTCTTTTTGCCGGTCATGGTTATGCTTGTGCCAGCCTTGCGCAAAGCTCCCATAAGGTATTCGTTGGGCATGGTCAGCTTACTACCATCGTGACAAAGATATGTCTGCCATGTCCAAGGAGGAGAACGATCGTCACCTTTGACTGCCACAGCCTTGTTTGCCGGATTATCGCGATAATCCTTCAGCATGTCGTTTGCATCCAAGTTGTCTGCGTGCATTAGCAGAGGCGTAAGACCGTTGATTGTGAATTCGTAATTAACATCAGTAGCAGTGGACATAGTAAACCTTTCATTCTTCGGTGATAAAAATTGAATACAGAACAAAACACAAGATGCTAAGCAACAAACCGTTTATTGTCAGCAGAACAGCTGTCACCCAGAACTCCATGGTTGGTTTATCCATTGAGATCAACCGATTTAGCTGTTTCGTCCTTAAACGGCTTACGCCTGACAACCCGAACATGTGCCTTGGTCTCGACCCAAACACGAGCACCACAACTCAGCTTGCGGCCTAGCGGTTGGATGACACGAGCCACTACGTTGCCATCATTGTCTAGGATTTCAACCTCGTGGCCGTATGTGTTTGTTCCGCCGTGCTTGACTGTAATTACCGGGTTGTCCGCTTCATCCTTTAAGTTTCTGCGGATAGCCGGCTGACTGACATGAATCTGGCAAACCTTACTCGTCGGAGTTGAACAGGTTGCCGAAATCAACTTCTTCATCGTCATCTCCTTGTAACTTTTTCTTCAAGCCGCCGATAGCTTGCTTGAGTGCTGACAAAAACTCTTTGCGACTTTTGCGCAGCGCATCGTGGACTTTTGCCTCGCGGCGCTCATAGTCAAGGAAAGCGACGGACAGCAACAGTGCCGCCAGTTTTACTGTTTGAATTCGATAATAGATGCAGCTGTCACTTTCCCAGTCTGCCTCATTCTCAAAATTCCTGACAATGTCGTCGTACCTTTCTCGAATTTTTCGCAGCATTTGCCACGAAACATACATGTCAGGAACGGCCAGGTTGACAAACAGTTCTCCGGTGCGCGTAGTAGGCTCAGGCCCCAGTTCAGGAATGAACGGAGCATCTTCTGAGTTCAAACGCTCTGCCTGGTCGTTAGCCCAATCCCGGTGACTCGCTGTCCAGTTGTAGAGCTCTCGCAAAGACTCGAACAGAGCCTTAGGGCTGGCACTGTTCTTTGGGAAGGGTGGGCTATCAATATCCATCACTCAATCTCCTTTATACTTGTTGACACGGATAAAACGTTGGCGTTTAAAATCCGCATTTAAAACCTGGAACAAAGAGAATTGTTCCGGTTCAAATAGTTTTAACCAATTGAAAGCAAAAGCCTCGCGCATCAATTTAGAAATAGGTTTTGAAACCGGGTCTTTTTCAAAGTATTCAAAATTTGAATCGATATCTTTGAACCTATTTTTCAGCTTGGCTATAGGATCGCGCACTGTGTCAGGAACACAGTGGATACCAATGTGTCGATAAACAAGTTGGTAAACTCCGTCCACTAACAACAAGCCAGGCAAAAAGGCTTGAGCAGAGACGTGAGCCTTTAGCCAAGCATGAGGACCGTACGAACCAGAAACACCTGGCAACAGTTCTTGACTGGAAAAAGGTATTAACCTTCGCCAACCAACAAAACGAGAATTACAACGAACTGGTTCTGGAACCGAACAAAATTCGCTGTAAATCTTTGTTAACTGCCGAACTGAACACCAAGGGCAAATTCTAGGTTTGTTGCAAAATGTAGTGTTTGGTGTCACAAAAAAACCAGGCGGCCTGCAATTCAACTGGTACGTGTACTGCAAAGCTTTAGCCGGTTCAGCTGCGATCAAACGATACATCTGGCTACGGTAATTTAATTGCAAAAAAACAGCGAGACGCACAGATTGTGCGTCAAGAGAACGGTGTTTGAAAGCTTTAGGGATGCCGGACAAAACACAATTCTTTAAAACTTTATAGTTACTGTTATCTTTTTTAGGTTTTTTAATATTGTGTCTAATTGTTGCTTTTTTTGTTTCTGACATGTTTATTCTACCAAAGAAAGCAAATAATTCTCTACGCTACAATTTTTATGTTTTTCAATTAGTTTGATCACTTTAGAAGTAGCGCTATGTAAAGATTTAGCAGCGCGACTACAATTCATGCTGCTGGAATAAAGTTCCCAAGCTTCGCCGGTAACAGGCACAGTCACAGGCTGACCTTGCAAAGCGCGACGTACAAGAGAACGAAAAATTGCACTGGGCTCAGAATCGCTTGCGCCAAATTCGGCGTACTTGTCTTGCACTGCCCAAACTTTTTCTACTGCTTTTTTGATCGTGTTGAATTCGCTCACAGTAAACTCCTAAAAACTTGGTTAAACTACTCAAGTTACCTAAACTAATCTACGAATTATCTTACTATACTGCTTTACAGCAGTATAGCGAACCGACAAGATGTCGGTGTCGTCTGGGTCGCTATCTTCAAAATTTACAGAGAAGTGACGCCGCCTTTTATTACAGTTTTGTAAGGTTAAATCTGTTTTAGCGTTTGGTTGAGCTTGGTTGCGCCAAAGGGCCTGTGCGTGTCGTTACGCTATACTGCTGAAGGCAGTATAGTAAGTTAATTCACAGGTTTTAGTTTTGGAGCGACAAGGCTTCAAATTTGAGCTATAAACGATTTTGATTTACGATTGAGCCTGTGACTGGTTTTTGCCAGAAACCGCGCCAGATCGCAAATTTGACGGCAAAGAATTTAAACCGACTTGTTTTCTTCAATCGTTTGCAAAGCGTTTTCTATTACAACTTTGCGCACGTAATTTCTTTTCGACAATTGTCGCAAACACGCAGCCGTTGCCATGACTACAGCTTCAGACTTGCTTAATATAACTTTTACTGCTATTTTATCTGGATTACGTTTTTTTCTCATACGTTTATATCTCCGTTAACCTGTTAGGCAAACGCAGTTCGTCTAACAGACGACTGCATTTGCGTATTGTAATCTCACCCAGGTTTTGAATGCCGCGCATTTCTTCTAAAGTCAAGCGCATCAGATCGCCAACAGTCATGACACCGTTGTGTTCAAGCGTGTTGGCGATACGCACTGGCAAACCGACATCCGCCAGGGACACGGTTTGCCAGTGTTCTATTCGCCTGCGTTCTTTTTCGTCCGTAGACATGAAAGCTAGCCATTCCGGGTCTGGCTTTTTGCGCCTCTTGCGGTTGCTAGGGCCTCCATGCACTTCCATCGTCAAATGTCCTCGGCAGGCTCTTCCGGTTCTTCAGGCTCTGTTGCAAAGGCGTCAATGACGTCCCAGCCAAGCTCAATCAGTCTGTCTTCGACATCGTCTTGCGACGCTCCTCGCAATTCTTCCTCGTTAAACATAACAATTGCAAAGCCGTTATCGCGAAATTTTCTGACAACGGCCCAGTCTTCTTGCGTTATATCTTCTACTGACATGTTTTTCCTTTCACGAACTCTTTCTTAAACTTTTTAGATCAATCGATGTTCCGTCGGGAAAAGTGGCGATGCCGTATTGAATAGTCACGTTGCCTTGAACTTTTGTCAGTAATTCCACAATGTCTGAAACAGACATTTTGCTGACGTCGTGTTCAATGCTGTAAATGCGTTCTGACGTAACGTCGTAACTGACGTCCAAAACTTTGCCAATTTTTTTGTCTTTAAAGTAAACTGGAACAGGGTCGCCTTCCCTGGTGCGAGCTTGTAAAAACAAGTAAGTTAGCTCACCGTCGTCAAACATTTCTTGGATTTTATGCTTGTTGTCGCAATCTATCTCAAGCTTGGTAAAAATTGAAGTTAAACTAGTTTCCAGTGTGACAATCATCGCATCTCCTAGAAAATGTATCGAATGCGGCAATACGGCAGAAACTGCTGCATGAGCATTTCCATCGTCTCGACGCCTTCGGCTTTGTGGTTGTTCTTGTACCGCAGGTTGACCATGCCATTCTGCGACAGCTTGCGCTGTTGAATGACAGGCAGACCAAATTTGTTGGTAGTCTTGTTGTTCTCGTCATCCCAGTGTCGCCAAAGGTATTTTTCTTCGGCCTGTGGATGCCACTGCATGTTGAGTTCATGCAGCTTCTCGTTGTGGGTAAGGAAAATCACCTCGGCCTTCAATTGCTTCTTGGACTCTGCGTTGAGCGCAGCATCCAGCTGTTGAAAGAGTTCGGCGTAATCCTTTTGCCAGTCGTCGTAGATGATGACCGGGCTCAGGTTGATGTGTACCT